>Ga0105048_10000356_pt1 | contig 68051 bp, 72 predicted proteins | sample MAT05_FD_78382 | JGI IMG/M metagenome (GOLD analysis project Ga0105048, IMG submission 78382) | Freshwater microbial communities from Lake Fryxell liftoff mats and glacier meltwater in Antarctica - MAT-05 | ecosystem: Environmental > Aquatic > Freshwater > Ice > Liftoff microbial mat | place... | reverse complement strand
CAAAGCTGCAAAGCTTCGTCCCTAGTGGATAAAACGGGCCATCAAAAAAGAACTTTGATTACTAATAAACAAAGATTTATATTTAATTAAAAGTTGCGTTAGAAACTAGAATCCACCTAACGAACCGTCTGCGTAAATTCACATTTTTTTGTTCGGTGGACTTTTACGAAGACAACAGTTTTACGGCACGGAACTCCGTTACGGCATTGGTTACAATCATTTTACATTTTTTACAATTCATTTTACAATATTTTACTAGCAATTAATAAACGTTGCATTTATGTTTGTAGAAATAAATCGACTGATTAATTATGAAATACATTCACGTATATGCTCTGTTCTTGATGCTTGTTTGTCACACCTCCTGTGGACAAAACCAAACAAACGTACCACAAGATAATATCAGTAAAGGACATTACTCCGAGTCTCAACTTAAAGAGGCGGCCACCTCCAAGGTGCCTATGAGTATGGTTCGGAATGTAAAGCAAGATAGGAACGGAAACATTTTGATTGCTTCTTACTTAGGCGTGATTCGATACGATGGAACATCTTTTACTAATATATCAAGTGAAATAAGTTCGCCCAGATTCTCCAGCTTCTGGGATGTTCTGGAAGATCGAAAAGGAAATCTTTGGTTCGGTACCAGGGATTCAGGTGTCTATTATTACAATGGTAAATCCTTTCAGCATTTTACAACAAAGGATGGGCTTGGCAGTAATTCAGCGCTTCATATTTATGAAGATAGAGCCGGTAATATTTGGTTTGGTACCGGAGGTGGAGCAAGCCGTTACGATGGGAAATCTTTTCGAACTTTTACAACGAAAGACGGACTGCCCAATAATGATATTAATACTTTCATGGAAGACAAAACTGGCAAATTATGGATTGGCACAAGGAGCGATGCCTGTTTTTATGATGGAAAAACATTTACCACGCTCACCAATAAAGACGGCAAAGCTTTCAAGAATGTTTGGGGTATAACCGAAGATAAAAAAGGAAGCATTTGGTTCGGTGACGTTGATGGTCTTTGGCGCTACGACAGCAGTACCTTTATTAAGGTATCGCAGAGGGGGGCTTATGCTATAATCGAAGATAAAAAAGGAAACATCTGGACTACAGGTAGCAATGGCTCGGCAGATCAATTTTTGGAGGATAGCTCAGGTAGGCCAGTCTGGGCACTTTCTCGTTATGATCACAAGTCCTTGTACAACAAAAAGCCTACTGTAACCGAAATTATGTCAGGACCACCAGCTTTTTTGGGACTTTTGGAAGCGAACGATGGAAGTATTTGGTTCGGATCTCATAACGGAGTATATCGTTATGATGGAAAGACCATCACGGACTTTAAAAGTAAAAAATAACAGATAGATTAAATAACTTTGTGCTGACAAAAGAGAAACAGCGGCAGCCAACAGGCAACATCGATAATTTACAATCCATTAACCGCACCTGGGATATTAGTGCAGGCCTTCCTGTTACTGATGAAAGCACGTCGCTTATTTTTAATTATGCTGATAGTGAAGTGGTGGCTGGTGCTACCGTAATACCGGCAGCGGCCATGGTGCTCGGCCATTTTACTACACAATGGGTTTACGACCCCTATTCACCAGTGTTACCCACCGGTGGGCCTTCATTGTACACAGCAGGCCCCTTTACACCGGCAAGCCTTGATTCTTCTTTTATTGTTGGTAATGCTGGCTTTATCAGCGGCACGTATATTTTTACCGGTACCGGCAACTGGGATGTACCGGCCAACTGGGCTGGCAATACGGTGCCGCCCAACCCACTGCCTGCAGGCAATGCAATTATTATTGACCCTGCTGGTGATTGTATACTAAATTTGCAGCAGACAATATCACAAGGGGCAAGCCTGAAAGTGAGCAAGAATAAAAATTTATTATTGCCGGGGAATTTGACGGTGCAATAGTTTGACACTTTTAAAAAGGCAGCTTAAAAGAATTAATGACAAAAGCAAGAATAAATCAAAGGAATAAAAAGCAGTGCTTGATTCTGCTGACGATGCTACCAGCTTAATCTTGCAGCAATAAAAATATTTCTGCCGCCGGCAGAAAAGCCTGAAGCAAAATAGCGGTAATTGAGGTCGAAAATATTTTCCACTCCAGCCTGTATGGTTAAAGATTTTGTAACACTGTAATTGCCTTTCCAGTTAGCAATTACCCAGGCAGGGAAACCATCTGCAGTGGCATATTGCTGATTGTCTTCTCCTGAAGTACTCATTTGATCGAGCCGCTTCCAGCTATTATATAATACCGACAATTCGGCACTGCATTTTTTTCCAGTGTAGACAAAACTTGTTTTCCCATAAACTGGGGGTATATGATCCAGCGGCACAGCACTTACATTTTTATTCACCAGTAAGTAACTTCCATTGGCTTGCCGTTCATATACAGGTGTTGATTTTGAATTATCCGTTTTAAATCTTCCATGTGTATAGCTAATTACAGATGACAGAATCAAACTTTTCGACAGCGCTGCAGTAATCCCAACTGTAAAACCATAAAGATTGGCACTGCCTGCATTCTGGCTTGCAATCACCTGCGATTTTACTCCATTATAAACAATAGAATCCTGTCCATCAAAAGTAAATGGCCTTGCAACAATGGCATTTTTAAACAATGAATAAAAGCCGGTAACCTCCACCATTAAGCCACCTGCAATTTTTTGCTGAAGAGAAACATCAAAATTATATGTGTACTCTGGTTTTATATTTGAATTAGGAACCACCACCTGCCTGGCTGCTGTACTGGATTCAAATAGCTTTGCCAGGTCATCAATATTAGGCACCCTGAAAGCTGAAGAAATACTGGTTTTAATGATGGTGTTTTTTGAGGCCGTAATTACAACGCCAATATTACCAGTAACGGCCATATTATTTTGAGCTACTGATGTATCTGGCAATTTAAAAAATGAATTATCAGCAACATTGCTTTTTAATGTTACATATTGAAGACGAAGCCCGTCATTCAACACCACTTTACCATTACTAAACTTATGTATATGCTGTGCAAAAACGGCAAAATAATTCATCCTGTTTTTTCCATTTGGATAACGGCTGTCTAACTTTGAAACAGCACCGTTAGTTAAATCGGTACGTGATGCCTGTGACTTTACATCATTCAACTGCATATCTGCACCCACAATAATTTCATCCACATTCATTTTTTTCCTGGCACTGGTAGTTACCCCAAAAATCTTCACCTTTTCAACACGGCTGTCAAAACGGTCGTAGCGCCTGAACTCCCTTATTTGCCTGCTTTCTTCCACTGCCTGGTAATTTACATTCAGCTTTGTTTCAGTAAAGCCTGCGACATTTTTTCCATTGAATTCATAGGCAGCAAAAAATCTTTTTTGCGGGCCATAAAACCAATCTGCATACCGCAGCCTTCCGTTTCTTGTATCCTGCAGCCGGTCATATCTTGGTACATTGGTGCTGTTTGAAAACTGCACATTAAGTAAATGTGAAATATTTTCTGATTGTTTAAAAAGTATTTTCTGTGTAATGTCCCATTGCCTGTAACCAGAAAACTTCTGCACCCGTGTATCTGGATTAGCCACTATTTCATCCACTCCATTACCAGTAACTACAAATGAATCTCTTTTACCAAAAGATGGATAACGTCCTGGATAATGACTACCCATTTTCATATCACCAAAATCGCTGAAGCTGTACATCTGCAACAAGGCAATTTTTTTCCAGCCCATGTTAATGCCTGCATGAAAAGTTTTTTCATTGTTAACTGTACCATAGCGTGCAAATGATGTTCCTGTAACAAGCAGATTTTTATCGGCAGAAAATAACGGAGATTTTGTAACCAGGTGAATGGCACCTCCCAACGCATCGCTTCCATAAATAGTGGAAGAAGGGCCGTATAATATCTCTGCTCTTTCCAGCATGTTTTGATCGGCCGTAATGCTATTCTGCAAATGCCCGCTGCGGTAAATGGCATTGTTCATCCTCACCCCATCAACTATCAAAAGCACCCTGCTGGCTTCAAAGCCACGAAGCACAGGGCTGCTGCCACCCTGCTGGCTTTTTTGCACAAATACTTTTCCTGTATTCATCAGCAGGTCGCCGGTATTTTGGGTATTGCTGTTTGCTATTGCTTTAGCCGTGATGACATCAATTGATTGAGCAATATTTTTTTTCTTTTCAATAAAATTGCCGGAAGAAATCACTACTTCATCAAGCTGTATTGCATTCGACAAAGTATCGCCTGTTGATTTAATTGATTGTGCAGTTACTGCAAGCGATATATAAAACACTGTAAGCGTTAAGATTATTTTTTTCATAAGTAGTGTTTGATTCGCCGGAGCAAAAATACAACTTGGAAAAAATACTGTACGAAAAAGCATACCATTTAGTAAGTATATGCGTATAAATTTTAACGCAGGTAATTAAACCATCGTATTTCTCTTTGAATTACCCTCTGGAAGTAAGCCAAATTACAAAAATGAAAAATTCTAACTATGGCATCTGCAACCTAAGGATTTTGGCGCAATTAATTCCCCTCCGGTTCTCCCTTAAAATGTGAGTTTTCCCGCCGGGTTTCCGTGCAGCGGGTAATGCGCCAGGCAGAACCCGCCGCTATTGCAGTTTCGTGCATGAAACAAATGCACCTTTAACAGCCCTGGTTTCATAAAGCTGAGAAAATAATGATCTGCATCGTATGCCCAATACTCAATTTCCGGGAATTGAATGGTAAAGACTTCAATAGTTTACCTGGGTAACATCGGGTCACATGGCAACGCTGCAAAGCCAATAGTGGAGAACCACCTAAGAACCCGGGATTACAATTTTTAACGCCATCTCTTTGTAAGAAAAAAATTATACAGGGCTTTAGCTTTTGTTCCTTCCCCTTTCTCCCGGGTACAATTGATACACCGGATCGCTCTGCCAAAATGCTTTGGTAGTAACATCCATCATGCTGAGTTTGCCTGTAAAAGCAGCACCGGTATCTATATTCCATACATTACAGCCCTGCATGGGTACATCAACATCATAGTACAATGTTGGGGTGTGACCAATGTAAATTTCATGAAAGAGTTTTAATCGTTTGGGAAACCGGATGGAATCTTTTTTTATGCGCCGGTCCATCGTTAAAGCCATTTCCCAAAGCGTCCTGTCCCAGCTAAAATTACTGGAATGAAATTCGTTTTGCGGGCCATGCATGGAGGTAAAGCCTGCATGAATGAATAACCTGTTATGCTCATCGATAACATAGTAAGGCATTTTTTCAAAAAAATTCAAGTGCGCTCTCCCGGTTGCAGCATCGGTGGCAGCATAGCTGTTAACCGTCTCCTCCCCACCGTGAAAAAGCCAGGTACTGTTTGCTGCACCGGTACGTAACCATTCTTCACACCATTCGTCATGATTACCTTTTATAAAAATACACTCCTGTGTTTTTTCAAGCCGGATCAAATATTCCACCACCCCGGCAGATTCACTCCACCCATCCACATAGTCGCCCAGGAAAATCAGTTTGTCTGCCGCAGATACATTCGCTTTCTGAAATACCTGGTGCAGTGCTTTCAGTCCGCCATGTATGTCTCCGATTACTAACGTTCTTTTCATTTGGTTATGTATTGAACGGGAACAGCATCCACCAACCATACATTATTGTGTGACAAATAAAATGAAAAACCATCTTCCTGCATTGCCCCGGCATTGATTGTTAATATCACAGGCTTGCCATGTCTTGAGCCAACGGCTTTTGCTGTTTCCATCTGCCAGCTTAAATGTACATGCTGCCGTTGTTGTTTCGTGAGCCCTTCTTTTAAAATGCTGGCTAAAAATCTTTCGGCAGTGCCATGATACAATATCTCCGGCGGTGTAGCAGTTTTTAAATCCAGCTCCACTTCAATGCTATGACCCTGGTTGGCACGAAGCATGGTTTTATCTTTATTAAAGCTAAACCGTTTTTTGTCATTTGTATCTACTACCCTATTGATCATTTCCATATCTGTGCTGATTCCATTTTTGTTAAGCTGGTGAATTAATTCCTGCACGTTGGTCCAGCCGTTTTCGTCTAACTGCAAACCGATTGCTTCTGGTTGATGCCGCAGCACCAGGCTCACGAGTTTGCTGATATGTTTAAGTTGCTTTTCCATCGTTACTTTTTACCAACCCAATCTCACCCACCATATAACTATTGAATTTTTCCTTTCTTTTTGACCTACAGAACTGTATCGTGTAAAGCATTTCATTTAAAATAATTGTTGAATATTCTTTCATAATTTTTCAGGTCTTTCTCCCCAAACACTACAAGGAATACTTTCTCAATTGCTTCATGTTTGGCTATAAAATTGTCGATCGTGCTGATGGCAATATTTGCGGCCTTATTAAAAGGGAATCGGTAAGCCCCCGTACTGATACATGGAAATGCAATCGTTTGAATGTTATTTTCAATTGCCAGTTGTAAACTGTTTTCATAACACATGGCCAGCAATTTTTCCTCATTTGCTGTTCCGTTGTTCCATACCGGGCCAACTGCATGAATGATAAATTTTGCAGGTAAATTGAAACCGGGTGTGATCTTAGCATACCCAGTTTCACAACCTCTTAAATTAAAACAGTATTGTTTTAATGCTGGCCCGGCAGCTTTGTGAATAGCGCCATCAACACCGCCGCCGCCCATTAATGAGTTGTTAGCCGCGTTTACAATGGCATGCACATCCAGGCTGGTGATATCCACATTCATTATTTCTATTTTCATCGTTCGGTCCATTTTCATTGTAAAGCTAAAATTATCAGGGGATATTTAATCCATACCCTTGCTGTGTTAACTATATTCTGACGTAATATTTATGACACTAATTATTACGAATTACACAAATTGATAAAGGTTGATACCTAATTGGTGTAATTTCTTTTAAAATTCGTGGAATTCGGAGCACCATATTACCCGCCTGAGAACGCGTAAATTTATAGCAGGAAACTCAGCGCAGAATTAATCGCGGGTATGCTTGGGGGCTTTTTACTTAATAAATGCCGATAGCGGTTTTAAGGCAGTTTCTTTTCGGCCTGCTGCATCAGTAACTCTTTTTTAAACTGGTAGGAAGCATTTAAAATATACTGGTAAAATTCAACAATGCTGCTCTGCTGGGTAAACTCAAAACTGGGCCGGTATTCCTTCATAAAAGTTTCCAGGTCTTGTCCTTCCAGCCGGGTCACCCTTCTTACGGTGGTTTTATTAAACCGGTATTTAATGTAATTTTCTTTTTCCTGCTCCATCACCCTTTCCTGCATTTTCCTGAGCTGCCGGTTTCTTTTAAAGCGGAAAACGTTGATCAGTTCGTCGAGGTCCATTCCTGCGGCACCGGAATAATCGTTGCTGCTTAACCTGATACCCGGCTTTTGATAATTAAACAATTTGGCATACTGTTCCCTGTTTTCAATGGAATCCTGTTTAAAATTTTTACTGTAAATCCGAACTTCTTTCAATGTCCTGAATTTTTCGGCTAACCTTATATGTAAGGAAATATTAAAACCGCCAATATCCGGTATCTGCTGTACTGCAAATTTTGCCGTGGGTTTATTGTTGTATATAAATGTAAGCGAATCTTTGTCGGTTGTTACAATGGCATAACGACCTGCTGAATCGGTCGTGGTGCTCGTACCGTTGCTGCTTTGTATCAGCACCCCCTTAACCGGGATAGCTTTGGTGGAATCATACACGGTTCCGCTGATCGTCAACTGGCTTTTGGCCGTAACAAACAGGAAACACAAAGGCACTGTAAAAAAAAGTATTTTGTATAATTGTTTCAAGCAATATTAGGTTGTGCCGGGCAATATTAGGTAACAAAAACTATTTGAAAACCAGGATATCATTTTTTAACTACTATTTTGGTATTTGCAGCAGGCTGTTAATCACGGCTGGGTAATGCTGGTGTTCCAGGGTATGTATTTTTTTTGCAAGCGTAACAGCCGTATCGTTCTCCTCCACAGGGCAGGTTGCCTGGAAAATGATCCTGCCATGATCGTATATTTCGTCTACATAATGAATGCTGATACCAGATGCTGATTCTTTTGCATTGATCACGCTCTCATGAACCCGGCTGCCATACATACCTTTGCCACCATACTTTGGTAAAAGTGCCGGATGAATATTGATTATTTTATCAGGATATGCCTGTATCAGCATACCCGGCATCTTCCATAAAAAGCCAGCCAGAACTATAAAATCTATAGGGTGATTTTTTAGTTCAGTCAGATAACCATCCGCTTCAAATCGATTTCTCTCTATTAATAATGTGGCAATATGTTCCTTTGCGGCGATGGATAGTACACCGGCCCCGGGTTTATTGCATACGATGAGGGCAATTTTAATGGAAGGATGATTTCTAAACGTATCAATAATTTTTTGTGCATTACTCCCGGTACCACTGGCAAATATGGCAATATAGACAACAGGCTTTTTCCGGCCGCTGATTTTGCTCCACATCTTTGATAAATAGTTTTTAAAAAAAGAAAATTGGCCAAAGGGAAGACTCAGCAGCAATACACATAATGGCCATAGCAGTGTAATAACAATAATATATAATACCACCCACCCAGCACCTTTTTGTACGTCAGTAAGGGTTAACAGCTTTCTTCCAAGCCAGCCACAAAGGCTTCCCCCCAGCGCAAATGTGCAAAGGATCAACACAAGATTAATATCATTTACCTTCCAGCGTTGCTTCAGTTTGTTCAACATCCCGCAAAAATGAATTAAAATTTTAAGAAAAGATTATCAAATGCCAAAATTAGAGCGGAGGGTAGTTCTGTTTACAAAAACATGACAAACGAAAGAATGAATGTCCAACAATCGGCTGAAAATCAAGCTGGGTAAGGGGAAATTTTTTTTTAGAATGTTGATATTATGTGAACATACTAACTTATTTTTGCAGCCGAAGAAGGATATTTTTCCACACAAGCATCCGAATAACTGTATGAGTCGCTATAGAAAAATCTTTAACAACGTTTTTGCAAGTTTACTTTTCATTGCATTAATTCTTTCCTCCAATACTATTTTAGCAGCCGATGGCGAGGCCTTGTTTAAAGCCAATTGTGCCAACTGTCATAAGCCGGATGAAAAGTACACCGGTCCTGCGCTAAAAGGAGCAAGAGACCGGTCACCAACTAAGGAATGGGCTATCAAGTGGGTTAATAATGTAAACGCTATGCTGGAGACAGATGCTTATGCTAAAAAGTTATTGGCAGAATATGGGTCCAGGATGACACAGTTCAATTTACCTGAGGCCGACATCGTAGCTATTCTTGATTATGCGGATGCGTACACCCCCCCAGCCCCCCCGGCAGGCGCAACCGGCGGTGCACAAGCAGAAGACAATTCGCTCTTATTCGGTATTCTCACATTGGTACTTGCAATTATTGCATTAATATTATTACAGGTAAACAGCAGTCTTCGTAAACTGTCTGATGAAAAAGATGGTATCGTAAGGTCGGAGCCCGTACCGTTCTACCGCAACAAAAGCTACCTGATGCTGGCCATTCTTGCATTGTTTTGTTTTGGCGGTTATATGACGATCAATGCTGCGATAGGCCTTGGGCGCATGAAAAATTACCAACCAGAGCAACCAATATATTACTCTCATAAAGTACATGCCGGCACCAACCAGATCAACTGTTTGTATTGCCACAGCGGAGCTCAAGACAGTAAATTCTCTAACATACCTTCTGTTAATGTTTGTATGAATTGCCACATGGCAGTAAATGAATACAAAGGCGAACCACTAATAAGGGAAGATGGAAGGGAAGTTAACGGAACGACAGAAATTCAGAAATTATATTCTTATGCTGGCTGGAACCCAGATACGAAGAAATATGACAAGCCGGCCAAGCCAATTGAATGGATAAAAATTCATAACCTGCCTGACCATGTTTACTTTAATCACAGCCAGCACGTAAAGGTGGGAAAACAACAATGTCAAACCTGCCATGGTCCGATACAGGAAATGGGTGAAGTGTACCAGTTCAGCGAACTAAGCATGGGATGGTGTATTAACTGCCACAGGGAAAGCAAGGTGGATTTTTATAACAAAGAAACCGGCCAGGGCAATAAGTTTTACAGCATTTACGAAAAATTCCACAAGGATATCAGGGATGGTAAACTGGATAGTGTAACCGTGGAAAAGATTGGCGGAACAGAATGTCAAAAATGCCATTATTAATGTGCCAATGTGAAAATGGCGCAATGTGCAAATGAACGGCTTTAATTTTCAAATTTTCAAATTGTCGAATTTTCAAATTGTATTATGAGTAATAAAAAGTACTGGCAAAGTTTTGGGGAATTAAATCAGTCAGAAGATTTTCAGCAAAAGGCAAAGAATGAATTTCAGGAAGACCTGTTGCCACTGGAAGATCTTGACAATGGTTTAATGGCGGCTAAAAGCCCACGCAGGGACTTTCTTAAGTATTTAGGTTTTAGTACTGCCGCAGCCACCCTGGCTGCCAGTTGTGAAATGCCCGTACGTAAAGTGGTGCCTTATGTTCAAAAACCCGACGATCTGATTGCCGGTGTTGCCAACTATTATGCATCTACCTATTTAAATGAAGGGGATGTAATACCGGTAGTAGTGAAACAAAGAGATGGACGGCCTATAAAGATCGAAGGAAACGAAAAATCGACCATCACAGGCGGAGGCACCAGCGCACAGGCACAGGCTTCTGTACTGGATTTATACGATACCACCAGGTTGCGTTATCCAACCCAAAATGATGGTAAAGATTTTAAAGAAGTTCCAACTTTTGATATTGTTGACAAAGCAATCGCAGAAAAATTAAACGGCCTGGCAGGGAAACCGGTTGTGCTGTTAACTTCTACTGTCAATTCGCCCAGTACACTCCAGGTGATTAGTGAATTCATTGCAAAATATCCCGGCAGCCGCCATGTACAATATGATGCCATCAGCTACAGCGGAATGCTGCTGGCTAATGAAGCCTGTTATGGTAAAAAAGCATTGCCTTCTTACCACTTCGACAATGCGAAAGTTATTGTAAGCCTCGGTGCTGATTTTCTCGGCACCTGGCTGAGCCCGGTAGAATTTGCCCATCAATATTCGAAAAACAGGAAAGTTTCAGGTGAAAAGCCTGAAATGAGCCGTCATATACAATTTGAAAGTACATTGAGTATGACCGGCAGCAATGCAGATGACCGTTTCATTCATAAACCATCTGAAAAAGCTGCTGTTGCACTGGCCTTACTGGCAAAATTAGGCGGCGGGGTTACTGCTCCGGCCATTACTGATGCAGGTTTGAATAAAGGAATCAATTTAGCAGCCGCTTTGCTGAATGCCAATAAAGGTGCAGCACTGGTTGTTTGTGGTAGTAACGATGTTAACCTGCAGATCATTGTAAATGCAATTAACCAGGCAATTGATGCCAATGGCAAAACCATCAACTGGGCGGTTACCTCCAACTACCGCCAGGGTATAGATGCAGAATTCACCCAACTGGTAAACGATATGAACGCAGGTGCAATTGGTGCTTTGTTTATTCATGCCACCAACCCTGCTTACACTTACTACGACAGCAAAAAATTTGTTGACGGATTAAAGAAAGTGCCTGTTAGCGTTTCTTTCAATCCAACCTTAAATGAAACAACTGAATTTTGTAAATACAGCATTCCAACCCATCACTGGTTAGAAAGCTGGGGCGATGCTGAACCTAAGACGGGCTACTACAGCTTAATTCAGCCAACCATCAACCCATTATTTAAAACAAGGGCTTTTCAAACAACCTTACTAAAATTGGCAGGAAGTACTTTGGACTATGAAAGTTATTTCAAAGATTTCTGGACAAAGAAATTGGCTGACAAAGGCGTGGATGGGTACAACCAGGCATTACAAATTGGGATAATTGAGCCTCCTCTTGCAGTAGGCGGCGGCACTTTCAGCAATGCAAAATTAGCTGAGGCTGTGGCCATAGTTGCAGGTGCTAAAGGCGGTAACTATGAACTGGTTATTTATCAAAAAGTATCAATAGGCAGTGGTAACCAGGCCAACAACCCATGGCTGCAGGAATTGCCGGATCCAATATCAAAAGTTACCTGGGACAATTATGCATTGATGAGCCCTGCACTGGCAAATACCATATTGGGGATAGACGTGTTGAAAAACCAACGCCAGGGAGACAGGTACGAAGTAGAACCGGAAAAGCCAACAGTAAAAATAAAAGCCAACGGCAAAGAGATTGAATTGCCGGTATTAATTATCCCGGGACTTCACTCCAATGTAGTGGCAGTAGCGTTGGGTTATGGAAGGCAAAGTGCAGATAAAGACAAAACAAGCGAACATATAGGGATGTCTGCTAAGGGAGCTGGTGTTAACGCTTATCCATTAGTGGGTTTTGATGGCACCGGGTTCAGGTATTCAGCACCAGTTGAAATTACCAAAACAGGTAATGTATATGCTGTTGCTCAAACGCAGGTGCATGGTTCGTCAGAAAACAGGCCAATAATTTATGAAACCAGCCTTGCAAAATTTGTGGCTGATCCCAGAGGGGTTTTGGCTGAGGCAACACATGAAAGAGAAATGCTTACGGAAGCTTCTGGCGGAAAAGATTATGTAAAAGATGCTACCATTTATCCTGATTTTGTAAAACCAGGAGTTAAGTGGGGTATGAGTATCGACTTAAATACCTGTACCGGTTGCAGTGCCTGCGTGGTTGCCTGTACTGCAGAAAATAATGTGAGCGTGGTAGGCAAAACACAGGTAATGAAAGCACACGAGATGCACTGGTTGCGTATTGACCGGTATTTTACGGGTGATATGAACAACCCGGATGTGGTATTTCAACCAATGATGTGCCAGCATTGTGACAATGCGCCTTGCGAAAATGTTTGCCCGGTGGCGGCCACTAACCATAGTTCCGAAGGATTAAATCAAATGACTTATAACCGTTGTATCGGTACAAGATATTGTGCCAACAACTGTCCGTTTAAGGTTCGTCGTTTTAATTGGTTAGATTATAATGGTTCCGACAGCTTCGATGATAATCAAAACCCAATGATTGCGGAAGGTTACCTGGATGATGTGACGACCCAAATGAATGATGACCTGACAAGAATGGTGTTAAATCCTGATGTTACCGTTCGTGCAAGGGGTGTTATTGAGAAATGTTCTTTCTGTGTGCAGCGTTTACAGGATAGTAAACTCGTTGCCAAAAAATCAGAAGATCCATCGGTGGTTCGCAATGTAAAGACAGCCTGTATGCAGGCATGCCCAACACATGCCATCAAATTTGGTAATGTAAACGATAAAGAAAGCGATGTTTATAAAATAAGGACTGTGGAACAAAAACACCGCAACTTTTATGTACTGGAGCAACTGCACGTATTGCCCAACGTTAGTTACCTGGCCAAAATTAAAAATACAGACAGGCATGTAACGAATGAAAAGGAAGAAGAACAGCATAGTGAAGTGATGAAGGAAGAGAAGGTAGCCTCCTAAATCCCCCAAAGGGGGACTTTGAAAGTGCTCAAAAATTTAGGGTGGTTCATATTTGCGGAGTGAGGGAGTTATTGTTGATTAAAGAATAAATATCGATGTGGAAGATAAAAGGCCTCCTAAATCCCACAAACGGGGACTTTGAAAGCATTCAATAATTTAAAGTGTTTTCATTGTTTGCAGAGTGGGGGAATTATAGTTCATTAAAGAGTATAGGTAAATGTGGAAGATAAACTGTTTAGTAAAGTGATAAACCTCCGCCTCTTCTCCTTGAGAGAAGAGGAAGGGAGATGAGGCCTGGATAAAGTGGATAAAGTTCAGTAAAGTGAAAAAGTAAAAGTGTGCGACGCCACTGAAGATGAGTAAAGAAATACCGTTTGGTTAAAAAAAAATAATCTTCCCGGTTTGCCCGTTTAGGGGATATGGGTAAAATAAGAGCTAATTGCTAAAGGCTAAAAGCTAGAAAAAATATGTCATTATTAAAGTACGAATCACAGATCAGGGAACCTTTGGTGGATGGTAATAAAGATTACCACCAGGTAACAGAGGATATAATACGCCCCATTGAGATGACGCCAAGCCGTTTGTGGTATATTGGTTTTTACATCAGTGTTGCTTTATTATTATTTGGTGTGTACAGTGTTTACCGGGAGGTTACTTACGGTATCGGTCAGTGGAACCTGAATAAAACCATCGGATGGGGTTGGGATATTACCAACTTTGTGTGGTGGGTAGGTATTGGTCATGCGGGAACACTGATCTCTGCTATCTTATTATTATTTCGCCAGGGATGGAGAACCGGTGTAAACCGTGCTGCAGAAGCCATGACGATCTTTGCGGTAATGTGCGCAGGCCAGTTCCCGATATGGCACATGGGTCGGGTGTGGATGGCATTTTTTGTATTACCTTACCCCAACAGCCGTGGGCCTTTGTGGGTTAACTTTAATTCGCCGTTGCTTTGGGATGTGTTTGCGATATCGACTTATTTTACGGTTTCATTGTTATTCTGGTATTCTGGTTTATTACCTGATCTGGCAACAGTAAGGGACAGGGCAAAAACCAAACTGCGTAAATTATTATATGGTGTTGCATCTTTTGGCTGGACAGGCAGCACCAAGCACTGGCAGCGTCATGAAAGTTTATCACTTGTACTGGCAGGTCTCAGTACCCCGCTGGTATTATCTGTACACACAATTGTATCTTTTGACTTTGCCACTTCGATCGTTCCGGGTTGGCATACCACCATCTTCCCACCTTACTTTGTGGCTGGTGCAATCTTTTCGGGCTTTGCGATGGTGCAAACACTGATGATTGTTTTAAGAAAAGTGTTTGCACTGGAAGACTATATTACGCTGGGGCACATTGAAGCAATGAATAAAGTAATTGTTTTAACAGGTTCCATTGTGGGTATCGCCTACATCACCGAGTTGTTCATCGCCTGGTATGGTCAAAATCCTTACGAATGGTGGGCCTTTAAAGAAAACAGGGCTAATCTGTTCAGTCCTTATGGCTGGAGTTACTGGCTGATGATGTTCTGTAACGTGGTGTCTCCACAAATGTTCTGGTTTAAGAAACTAAGAAGGAATATAGCGTTTACTTTCTTCATGAGTATCATTGTAAATATCGGGATGTGGTACGAGCGTTTTGTAATTATCGTAACATCCACTTACAGGGATTACCTGCCATCGAGCTGGAGTACTTATTACAGTCCTTCCATTTATGAGATCGGGTTTTACTTAGGTACCTTTGGTTTATTCTTTACCTGTTTCTTCCTGTTTGCAAAATATTTCCCGGTAATTGCAGTCGCTGAAATTAAAGCTGTTTTGAAAACATCCGGTGAAGGGTACAAACGTAAGATGACGGATATTGAAAAAGCGGATGCAGAGAAGTTTTACCAGGAAGAAGTGGAGCATGCGCATTAAATCGTTTCAGGTTTAAACGTTTAAACGTTGCAAGGTTTTTTAAACGATAACTCTAAATAACTAAACTCTAAACAATAAACGATATTATGGCTGGAGGAATTAAAAAATTTGTTGTTGGATGCTTTGATGATGAAGCGGCGCTGTTTCCGGCGGTAAAAAAAGTACGCCGTGCCGGTTACAAGATACACGACGTGTACACCCCTTTCCCAATTCATGGTCTTGATCATGCAATGGGGCTCAGGGAAACAAGTCTGCACACGGCAGGTTTTATTTATGGCATCACCGGTACAACCACGGCGCTGGCCTGCATCAGTTGGATCTTTACAAAAGACTGGCCTTTAAATATCGGCGGTAAGCCGCACTTTGCCTTACCCGCATGGATACCTATCACATTTGAATTGACCGTGTTATTTGCAGCAGTTGGAATGGTACTCACCTTTTGTTATTTGTGCCAGTTGTCTCCTTTTATTAAGAAACACCATTTTCATCCAAGAGCAACCGATGATCTGTTTGTAATGGCAATAGAATGTACTGATACCACCAACGACGCCGAAGTACAGGCTTTTTTACAAAATGCCGGTGCAAAAGAAATAAATGTGCAGCATGCTGAAACAGGCTGGTGGATTGGAAGGTATGACAGGGAGCAAAAGTTGTACAGGGAACTGGAGAAAGGCTATTAAGCCCCCATCTCCGCTTGTTAGCGGAGCGTATTAAAATAATTATTTAACTGATAATTGATAAATGAAACGAACTAATTTTTTAACTGCGATCCTGATCACCGCCACGGTGTTTACTTTGGCAAGTTGCGGAGGCAACAAACAAAAGCCAGGTAAGATTTATATGCCGGATATGACTTACAGCCGTGCTTTGGAAACGTATGCCGTGCTGAACGACACGGTTTTTACAACCGATCCTTCAAAAGCAGGCCGTGATATATTTTACAACAGTAAACCGGTTGAGGGTACTGTAGCTATAGGTGAACAGTTCGCTTACACACTGCCCAATGATTCTAATGGATACAGGTTAAGCGCTGGTGTAAAAAATCCATTGCCGCCACTGGATAGCAGAGACGCCGACGAAGTTGCCAGGTTATTTAATATCAACTGTGCCATATGTCATGGCGCCACCGGCGCAGCCAATGGTCCTTTAGCCACTTCGGGTAAAATTGGTGGTGTAGCCAACCTTACCAACGGCATATACTTAACCATGGCAGACGGAACGATGTATCACTCCATTCAGTATGGAAAAAATAATATGGGAAGTTATGCTTCGCAGCTAAGCAGGAAACAACGCTGGCAAATGGTGCAGTACATCAGAAAATTACAACCAAAGGCAAATGGAACCGTAGCCGCAGCATCAACAACTGCTGCTGCACCAACGGCAGGTAGCACTGACAGCACAACAGCTAAAAAAGGAAAATAAAATAGTCACTCAAAATAAAGAATAGATGAATCATTCATTCGAGTTGCCAGGCAGTTATAAAAAATGGACAATGGGGCTTATAGGGGTTGGTGTAATAGCACTGCTGTATGGCTTTATTGCATTTCATCCTTTTGCACATGCCGGGCATGGAGAAAATACAAACAGCACCCGTTTTTGGGCAGTGCTGTTACAAAACTGTACTTTTTGGCTGCTGGTGGTAAATGCAAGCATGTTCTTTATTGGAGTTACTACACTGGCAATGGGCGGCTGGCAGGTGGCGTTAAGGCGGGTGCCGGAAGCTATCTCCAGTGTGGTGCCGGTATTGGGGATCATCACGTTTTTAATATTGATGGTAATTGTGTGGGGTGGCAGGGACGACATCTATCATTGGGTTAATAAAGATGTTGTGGCAAATGATAAAATATTGAACGGTAAAAAGGGCTTCTTAAACCCGGTTTTCTACTCCGTATTCAGCGCCATCACCATTTTTCTTTGGTGGATATTGGGCAAAAAATTACGTTCACTGAGTTTGGAAAGTGACAAAAGCGGAACAATGGATTTTGAAACCGGCGACAAATGGGTGAAGAAGAATATTCTGTATGCTTCTTTATTTATCGTGTTCTTTGGTTTGTCTGTTGGGTCTACTATTCCATGGCTGTGGATCATGAGCATCGATGCTCACTGGTACAGCACCATGTTTAGTTGGTACACTTTCGCCAGCACTTTTGTTGCAGGTATGTCGCTGATTGCATTGTTTATTGTTTTTCTTAAGAACAGGGGCCAACTGGAATATGTTACAGACGAACATTTGCACGACATTGGTAAATTCATGTTTGCTTTTTCTATCTTCTGGACCTACTTATGGTTTTCTCAATACATGCTGATATGGTATGCCAACATTCCGGAAGAAACGGGTTACTTTAAAATAAGGGTGCAGGGATCGTTTCGCGGCATCTTCTTCCTGAATTTAATATTGAACTTTGTTTGTCCGTTCCTGATATTAATGAAGAAGAGCTCAAAAAGAAATTATACATTAATAACCTTTATGGCCATACTGATCATATTTGGGCACTGGATAGATTTCTGGCAAATGGTTATGCCCGGCACTTTACAGGAACATGCAGAGTTAAACCTGTTTGAATTTGGTATCGGTGCCTTGTTTGTTGGTATCATTATGTGGAGGGTTGGAGCTTATTTCAGCAGCCATCCATTAACGGCAAAAAATCATCCTTTCCTTAAAGAAAGTATGATTCACCATACTTAAAATTGGAAAAAAAGAATTTTTAATTATTTGTGACAAGTACCTGCTGATAAATGGCAGTATCTTTTAAACAAGTAAGCAACATAATAATTACTGTAAATATTTTTGCATCATGACAGGGATTTTATTGATAGCGATTGTAATAATGATTTTTATAGTCATTTTTCAAATTGCAAAAGCAAGTGAATATGTAAGTGTGCTAAAAGGGGAAGAGAAAGCCCGTAAGCAAAATAATAAGATTAATGCTTTTTTGCTGATCTCATTTTTAATCCTGGGACTGATTGGTTGCTGGTGGTGCAATGACCTGTATTATGGTAAAACATTGTTTCCACAGGGCGCTGCTTCTGAAATGGGAGAAAAGATCGATCTGATGCTGTACATCACGATTGGTGTTACGGGAGTAGTGTTTGTAATTACTCAGGTATTACTGTTCTGGTTTGCATTTAAATACCAGGAAAGAGACGACCGCAAAGCATACTACTTTCCACACAACACCAAATTGGAATTGATCTGGACAACCGTTCCTGCTATTTTTCTTACTGTTCTGGTTGTATTTGGATTAAAATACTGGTTTAAAATGACTGGCGAAGCACCCAAAGATTCAGTGCTGGTAGAAGTAACAGGTCACCAGTTTGGATGGGAATTCCGTTATCCGGGAGCTGATAAAATATTAGGAAAAAAGAATTACAAACTTACTAAAGGAGCCAACAGTCTTGGTGTCGACTTTGATGATCCTGCAAGCAGGGATGATATACATGTAGCATTAACCATGCACATACCTGTAAATAAGCCGGTTAAATTTGTAATCAATGCACAGGATGTAATACACGATGTGGGTCTTTCTCATTTCCGTTTAAAAATGGATGCTGTTCCCGGCATTCCGACCACGCTGTGGTTTACACCTTTGTACACAACAGAAGAAATGAAAGTTAGATCAGGCAATCCTAATTTTGTTTATGAAATTAGTTGTGACCAGATGTGTGGTAAAGGGCATTTTTCTATGCGGGGGGTAATTATTGTAGAAAGTGAAGCAGACTATAAAAAATGGCTTTCTACTCAAAGCCCGGAAATCTGGACAGTTCGTCCGGAGACAAAACCAAAGGACGCAGCAGCACCGGCAGACAGCACAGTAAAAACAACTGTTCCTATTGCAGCGGTGATGATGGATAAAAAATAATATTTGTGATCGAAAAAAAGTAACAATGAGTACCATAGAAACAACATTAGGAACAGAATCAGGGATACATGAAGCGCATGATGCACATCATGAGCATCACCACCACGAAACATTCATCAGCAAATATGTATTTAGCCAGGATCATAAAATGATTGCCAGGCAGTTCTTGATAACTGGTATTATCTGGGCTATCATTGGCGGTTTATTTTCCGTATTGTTCCGTCTGCAACTGGGCTATCCCAATTCAACCTTCCCCTGGCTGGAGGATTTATTAGGCCATTGGGCAAAGGGCGGAAAATTGGATCCCGAATTTTATTATGCGTTGGTGACCATGCATGGTACTATCCTGGTATTTTTTGTACTAACTGCAGGTCTTAGCGGAACATTTGCCAACTTCCTGATACCACTGCAGATCGGAGCAAGAGATATGGCCTCTCCGATGCTGAATATGCTGAGCTACTGGTTCTTCTTTTTGGCTTCTATCATCATGTTCTCCTCTTTATTTGTTCAAACAGGGCCAGCAAGTGGTGGCTGGACAATTTATCCGCCATTAAGTGCACTGGGTGACGCTTCCAGTGGTTCAAAAATAGGGATGGATCTCTGGCTGGTGAGTATGGCCATGTTTATCGTCAGCTCACTGCTGGGAGGTTTAAATTATATCACCACTATCCTTAACATGCGTACAAAAGGTATGAGCATGACAAGGATGCCATTAACAATCTGGGCTTTATTCTTTACAGCCGTGTTGGGTGTATTGTCTTTCCCGGTTTTGTTATCAGGAGCAATTTTACTGTTGTTCGACCGGAACCTGGGAACAAGTTTCTTTTTGAGTGACATCGTGGTAAATGGTAAGATATTGCCAAACGAAGGCGGCAGCGCCATATTGTTCCAGCATTTATTCTGGTTTCTTGGTCACCCTGAAGTATATATTATATTGTTGCCTGCTATGGGAATGTCTTCGGAAATTCTTTCCGTAAACAGCCGAAAACCGATATTTGGTTATATGGCAATGGTGGGATCTTTGTTTGCTATTGCAATTTTGGCCTTCCTTGTTTGGGCGCACCATATGTTTGTAACGGGATTGAATCCATTCCTGGGCGCATTCTTTGTACTGCTTACGCTGCTTATTGCGGTTCCTTCTGCAATCAAGGTATTTAACTGGCTCACCACTTTATGGCGGGCTAATATCCGGTTTACACCAGGTATGCTGTTCGCCATCGGCTTCGTGAGCTTATTTATCAGTGGTGGTTTAACTGGTATCTTTTTAGGAAATTCAGCGCTGGATATACATTTGCATGATACTTATTTTGTGGTTGCACACTTTCACATTGTAATGGGCGTTGCTTCTTTCTTTGGTATGTTTGCCGGTGTATATCACTGGTTCCCTAAAATGTTTGGTCGTTTTTTGAACAACACGATGGCTTATATTCATTTCTGGGTCACTATTGTGGGTGCCTATTTGATTTTCTGGCCAATGCACTACGAAGGACTGGCCGGAATGCCAAGACGTTATTATGATTTTTCAGGATGGGAATCATTTAAGATGTTTGGCGGGTTGAACGAATTTATCAGCTTTGTTTCTATGATCGTTTTTGCAGTGCAATTGTTGTTTGTCTTCAATTTCATCTACAGTATTTTTAAGGGAAGAAAAGTAACTACCCTCAATCCATGGGGCGCTAACACATTAGAATGGACAACACCCATTAACCCCGGTCACGGTAACTGGCCTGGTGAAATACCTGAGGTTCATCGTGGTGCCTATGACTACGGTAAAGATGGAAGGGAATTTATTCCGCAAACAGAGCCGGTGGGGGAGCATGAAAGTCACCATTAGTTTAATGTGCTAATTAGCTGATTTGCTAATGTGCTGATGTGAGCATGATTTTGATGGGATAATAAATAAAGATTTTTGATAAGGATGTTGCATGATAAACCTACTATAGCCAACTCAGCTTCGTTTGCGTTGGCAACTAAAGTGAAAGACTATTTTCAACTGATCAAATTCACTTTGAGTTTTATGGTGGTGTTCAGTACGGTGGTAAGTTTTTTAATTGCCCCTAATGAATTATATTATGTGCGTTCAAAAATAATATCAGTTCTTTTACTTTTTGTAGGTGGGATGATGATCACCGGTTCGGCCAATGCTGTTAATCAAATAGCAGAGAAGGATACCGATGCCATCATGAAACGAACAGCTAAAAGGCCAGTTGCAAGCGGCAGGATGAGTGTGAACGAGGCAACAGTGTTTGCACTGGTAACAGGTGTAGCCGGTTTGTTCATACTCTGGTATTGGTTCAACTGGCAGAGTGCTGCAGTAGGACTGTTTAGTTTATTTTTATATGGGTTTATTTATACACCCTTAAAAAAAGTAAATTCAATCGCCGTTTTTGTTGGTGCAGTACCGGGAGCATTGCCTTGTTTAATTGGCTGGGTTGCTGCTTACGGTGATAGCCCGGTTTCATGGACAGGTGCCTGGATTTTGTTCGGCGTTCAGTTCTTGTGGCAGTTTCCGCATTTCTGGGCAATTGCTTGGCTGGCGCACCAGGATTATACCGCAGCGGGGTTCAGGTTATTGCCGGGCGACAAAGGGCCAACTAAGTTTACAGCCCTTCAAACGATTATCTACAGTGCTTTAATGATACCGTTTGGATTGTTGCCATATTATATGGGCATTGCAGGATCGACGAGCATGTGGATTTTACTGGGGTGCAATTTGTGGATGGTGTATGTAAGTATTCTCTTGTTTTTGAAAATGGATATCAAGAGTGCAAGAGGAGTAATGTTCAGTTCTTATTTTTATTTAATGATTGTACTGTTAGCCTTATTTGCAAACAGGGTTAGCGCCCCCATCCCTTAAAGAAGAGTTGCGTCGGACCTTTTTTAAATAATGTGACTGAATCGAATGAAGTATGAAATTTATATTGAAAAATTTATAAATAATTTTCCCCTTTAGGGGACAGGAAATAGCGATATGAGTACAGTGGTAATGGAACAACGAAAAAAAATACATCCGCATAAGTTTACACTTTGGGTGGCAATTGCAAGTATCTTGATGATGTTTGCCGGTTTAACCAGTGCGTACATTGTAAAGCGGAACCAGGTGAACTGGTTTAGTTTTGACATACCAACAGCCTTTTGGTACAGTACGGCGGTGATTCTTTTAAGCAGCGTTACCATCTGGCTTGCAGAAAAGAAGTTTAAAAACAGGGAGATGGCAGCTTACAGGAGTTTGCTGACGGTTACATTTATTCTGGGTCTGTTGTTTATATTGTTGCAGGCTGTTGGCTTTATTGAACTGGCAAAAAGTGGATTAACATTGCAAAAAAATGTGTCCATCTCTTTCATGTATGTTATTGTAGGTTTACATGCGGTGCATGTAATTGGTGGCGTCGTGGCTTTAATGGTGATATTTTTGAGGGCTTTCAGTAAATCGGTAAGAAATTACAATGTAGTACCGGTGGAAGTGATGAGTACCTACTGGCATTTCGTTGATTTTTTATGGGTCTATTTACTGATCTTTTTATTATTGATAAGATAGTGATAAGTAAAAGGTGTAAATGATAAGTTCAGGAAAAAAACTTTCAACTTACGCTTGCTTACAACACCGATAACTAACTGATAACTTATAACTGATAACTTTTTATGTCTACAGCAGCAGTACAAAAGGAAACAAAATGGTGGAGTGGCGGCAGGAGTCCATTCAATGCCAGCTATGGTAAAGTAATGATGTGGTATTTTTTGATGAGTGATGCTTTTACTTTTGGCGCCTTCCTTATCAGCTATGGCACTATCCGGTTTAGTCAAAATTTTTGGGCAGATCCTAACCATGTGTTCAATGCATTTCCTTTTGCCGGGCACGCTAACCTTCCATTGGCGTTTGTAAGTTTGATGACTTTTATTTTGATTGCCAGTTCTGTTACCATGGTATTGGCCGTACATGAAGGCCATAACATGAACAGGAAAGGGGTGGAAAAATACATGATCCTTACTATAATTGGTGGCGTTGCTTTCTTAGGCTGCCAGGCGTGGGAATGGACGCACTTAATAACTGGTCATCATGAAGTACTGGTAAACGGCCAACTGGAACAATGGGGAACAACGGTAAGTCATAATCCCTGGGGACCTGAGGTGATGTTTAATGGTAAAGAAGTTGCAACGCCGGGGCCAATCGCTTTTGGCGGATACTTTTTTGGTATCACGGGCTTTCATGGTTTCCACGTTTTTAGTGGTGTGGTAATCAATGTCGTGATGCTTATTAAAACAAGGTTAGGACATTTCGATGACAGGGGCCATTACGAAATGATTGAAAAGGCAGGGTTGTACTGGCATTTTGTGGATCTTGTTTGGGTATTTGTGTTCCTGTGTTTCTACCTGATCTAGTCAGTGGATTGAGAAAATAAATGAATCAACCGTTCAAAAAATAAAAGAATTATGTCAGCACATGCTTCATCTTCAGAAATAACTTTTCACCCGGAACATTCAGGGGGCACAAAAAGGATATGGAAAACGTTTTGGTTATTATCTGCTCTAACAATCGTTGAACTGGCCATTGGGTTGATCATATACAATATGCACAAAGGTGAACACCCGAACACAACCCTGGTACTTGCTTTTAAGGGGCTGGTTTGCATCCTTACGATTGCCAAAGCCTATTATATTGTTTCTATCTTCATGCACTTAGGGGATGAAATAAGGAATATGATCATGACGATCGTAGTGCCTTTATGTTTGTTCATCTGGTTTATCATTGCATTTTTATGGGATGGCGACAGTTGGAAAACCCTGCGGAACAGGTATAATGGTATGCCTGCACCCATCGAAAAAGTAGCACCGGCAGCAATAGAGAAAGGGGCGAAAGATTAATTTTGTTTAAAAATAATTTTTATAGTTACACCATCGTCCTGGTAGCAGGAACGATGGTTTTTTATTAAATAACCGGGAGGTACGAGTATGAATAAGAAAGCGATCATGGGCATCCTGCTGGCAATAGTGTTACCACTAACCGGCTACTATATGGTAAAATATTACAGCGAGGCGGCTACACAAATGCCCCGCCGGTATTTTTTCGACAGTGTAACCACCGTTGAAAAGAATGGCAGAGTAAGCGCCGACACCATTTGGCACAGGGTAAAAAATATGACTTTTACCAACCAGTTGGGCAAAACGGTAACACTAGATTCTTTGAGGGGAAAAATAGTGGTGATCGATTTTTTCTTTAGCCGTTGCCCTGCTATCTGTCCGGGCATGGCTCAAAGTATGAAGCGCCTGCAGGATTCATACACCAACAGCAGGGACAGTATTGTACAATTTTTATCAATCAGTATTGATCCGGAACATGATTCGGTTCCCCAACTGAGAAAATTTGCAGACCGGTTTACAAGTAATCATGATAGCTGGTGGTTTGTAACAGGAAATAAGCAGGAGATTTATGATTTTGCGCTAAATGAATTAAAAGCGAGCGTGGCCGACCCCAATGTCGATACCGCATTCATTCATACAGAAAATTTCTTTTTGCTCGACAGGGACAGGGTGGTAAGGGGCTGGTATAATGGCTTCGATACAGCAAAACAAATGCGGTTGGTAAGAGACATCCCCCTGCTGATGCTGGAGAAAAGGAAGAAAAAAACGTTCAAAGAATTTTTGGGAGAATTGTTTGGCAGAAGTTGATAAAGTGCTGGACTGTTATATTGTTGAAGTGTTTTAGTATGAAGTACTGGCTTGACATTCGCTCTTCTAATCCTTCCCGGTTGATTCGTTTAGTCGGGAATTAAATCATAATTAATTATCAATTAAGATATGCTTACACCTTCTTTACAAAAAAATGACAGCAAAGCAAAATGGCTGATCGGTGTTTTTTCAGTGATTGTATTTGCTGTGGTAACTGTGCTGGGGAAATATAACCTGGCAGGCAAAGTAAACCTTGGTTTTGACCTGCACATCTTTGCGAAGGCCAATGCCATCATGAATGCAACAGTAGCAGTTTTGTTAATAGCCGGATTATATTTTGTAAAGCAAAGAAATTATGAACTGCATAAAAAAATAATGCTGGCAGCAATGGTATTATCAGTACTATTTTTAGTTTCTTATATCTGTCATCACCTGTTGGCAGGCGAAACCAGGTATCCTGAAACAGGCGGCAACAGGACTATTTATTTGCTGATACTGATCACACATATCCCGTTAGCAGGACTTGCCCTCCCATTCATTTTATTTGCTGCCTACAGGGCCCTGATTGGGGAATATGAACAGCATAAAAAAATAGTAAGGATCATCTGGCCGGTTTGGTTTTATGTGGCTGTTACCGGGGTGATTGTATATTTAATGATCAGTCCTTACTATACATAATTAATGGTTTGCTTTTAGCTGGCAAACAAAACTCCTAAACCCGGCCGCTAAACCATAAGCCTGCAGGGTTAATAAAGCCCATTAATAACGAAACGATTAACAAGCCATGCAAAATGAAAATAACAAACCGGGAGCGTTAAAGGCCCTGCAGATTTTACACCGGGCACTGCTTTCCGGCCAAATACTATTTGCGGGTGTTGCTTTCTATCTTCATTACAGTGGAAATTTTACAGCCAGTTTAAAAGCCAGTGATAAGCTGTTGCAGGTGATTGCAATCGTATTTTCTTTCGGGGGCTTTTTCATCGGAGCTTCGTTGTTCAAGAAGAAAATGCAGCAGTTAAAAGAAAGTTCACCAACCCTGGAAATGAAATTAGCTGCTTATCGCTCTGCAGCTATCATTCAATGGGCTTTGCTTGAAGGCCCGGTGTTGTTTGCCCTTATTTGTTTTATGCTCGTAGGAAATTATGCTTTTCTGGCCCTTGGGGTAGTTTTTATTTTACTGTTTGGCATATCGGCTCCCAATAAAACCAAAATGATGTTGTTGCTGCAATTGAGTGAAGAAGAAGTAAACCTGTTGTAAAAAAAACTTTAGTATCTATAAATTTTTATCTGGCAAGAAGTCTTTCGGTGAACACTCCAGTATCTTAGCCAATTCATTAAGATGGTTTAAATTATACTTCGCCCTGTAATTGGGATTTTCGATATCTCCTATAAAACCTACTGATACATCAAGCAAATAAGCTAATTCTCTTTGTGAAATTCCTTTCTCAATTCTCTTTTTTCGTACAGTATCAATAACATACTGTTCTATCGAGGTTAGCGTGTTGGAAGGCATTATTTGCTTTTATACAAATAAGGTTCTTATTTAAAAATATTTTGCACATACCAGTAAGTGTATTATATTTTTTCCCTCGTCTCACTAACTAAAGAATACTTAAGAATTTTTTAACCTAAATCAAACACCTCAGATGAAATCTATTAATCTAATACTCTTGGCAGCATTGCTGTCCGTTGCCACGCTTTTTAGTTGCAAAAGAGAAGTTCTAAAAGATAATTTAGCACCTACGGCAAAAAATTTTTCTCAGAAAATTAAAAATTGGTTTGAATCTTCAAACAGGGTTAGCCTTAAAGCTGTTAATAGTCTTGCACCCAGAGGTATATCCTCAAATGATGATCCAAGAGATGGAGATCCTGTTTGGGATGCAACAATATATTTCCCGGACACAAAGATTTTTGTAACACCAATAAATTTCAAGGTCAGTGAGGTAAATAAAAATTTTATAACTTATAAATATTTAATAGCTACTGAAAATAATACTGGCGATATAGTAAGTGGCACTTTTTTTTATTTAACTGTAGATAATAATAAAACAGATGCTTCCTTTATATTGCTTTTACCAGGTAAAGTTTCAGAAAAGTTTTTTAACCTTCAGGAAATACCACAGGAATATACAGGAACTGTATTAACCTACACTCTGGATTACGGGTTGATACAAAATAAAACCTATGAACATGGTGTTGAGTTAAATGCCAAAGCAAATATTTTAAGTAAAATTGATGAAAACGTATTTTATCTCACTCAAACCGATTATGTATTACCCACTAATTGCACTTCGTATTATTTGCTAGTAACTGATTCAGAAGGAAATATTATAAGCGTAACCTTTCTATTTACTTCTTGCAACAATGAACCAGTTGGCGGCGGCGGCGGCGGAAGTACAACTGTTTGCAATAATACAGCAGCTGCGGCAATCGCTGCACTAAACGGAGTAACTTATACTCCAATAAATGACCAAACCAGTTCAATACTTGGTACGACAACGGGGCCCATAAATGGTATAATACGGGCACCTAAAAATAGCAGCGTTGGTTTAATAACACTGAATTTTTGGGGAGCTTATTACTCCAGCTTCACTGCTTATTTTGCAGGTGTAGTATTTAAAACAAAGCCCACTTTTCCGTGGAGATGGGAAAGTTTTAATTATACTTATACTAGTATGAGCGGAGGTGTGGTTCCACCTTGTTTTGCAGTAACGCCTACTGTCAATGTAAGTTCTGTTATTTCCTCAGATAAATTAACAGCATCAGTAGCGGTAAGTTATCAGATGTTAGTTACATGTAGTTGCGTTGGGGGTATTCAGGCAGCTCCTATACAAAGTAATTCCTTTAGTACAAGTTTTTCGAGCCAATATTAATATTTAAGGTTAGGGGATAGTTTTTACAATTGCTTATGAGTTTTTATCCAACCTTAAAAAGTGGTTACGTAAATTGCCATTGATTTAATATAAGTTACACAATGCAGAAAATAATCTCAATGAAAACATTCTTAGCACTTGCGATTATTATCTATTCATCTATTATAGTTTGCCATAAGGGAAACGATAGTATTAGGGGAGTTAAAATTACAGAAAATTTTCCTGTCATAAATGATAAAGGAAATGTTATGGGTTATGATACATTCTCCACTAATATTTATTATTATAAAAACCAGGTGCTATATTATTCTTCTTATCATTTTGATTCTACTTCTAATGATTCATTGTTAACTTCTGAAACCAGGTATTATTATCTGGTTTTTACAAAAGGAAAAACATACGGTTACCAGTATGATAAATATAAACCGGTATTTGAAAAAAAAGTTTTAATAGACTCTGCTTTACGTCAGGAATGGACTTCCCTGATCGGGTTTTACCCAATTTTCTCCGAAAGTAATTTAACGCAAAGCCTTAAAAATTTCAATAAAGATTCGGGGATACTTAATGAAACTTATTCTTTCACTGCAAAAAGTGATACTTCAAAGAGTGGTACCTGTTCCTTATGGTTTACAAAAAAAATAAATGGGATAGATTTTAGCTTGTCAAAATATTTAGACAGCCTAAATAAGATGAAGCTGTTTAAGGTAAGGATTTTGAACAATCCAAGATATCTTAAAGAGTATAATATTACAATAGATAAGATAGAACAAGCGTTTGACCTTGATGAAATTCCAATAAAGAATGAAAAAGAGTTGTTGTATTATTTTGAAAGAGATGAAAAAAATAACCAAAGTGAAAGTAAAAATTAGCCTGATCTTTCCACCACAATTTTTAATGGGCTGATATACGTGATGCGTACTTTTATCTTGTCCTCAACCTTTACATCCATGCTTGCTGCTTCATTTTTATTTTTTGACGAAGCAATTTTCACCTGTATTTTTTCGCTGAAAAGATGGAGGAAAATACTAAAGGGAGTTATCTTACTAACAACTGCAGGTGCCGGGGTTTTATTATTAAAATGTTTGAGTGCTGTTTGGTATTCAGGTATAAATTCGCTTCTGTAAAATGAAGCCGTGATGTTGTTTGGCTTATCAATATTATCCAGCTTAAAAAATACCGGTTCATTGAGCCTGCTCTCATGTGGCAGGGTTTCCCAGGGTGATATTACCAGGGGAAACAAAATATAACTACCGGTTTCTTTTACAAAATACTCATCCGCTACTTTTTTCAAATAGCCGACAAACCTGTTTTCTATGGCTGCTTTATGTACCAGGTTGGTGTAGGCATTATTAAAGCGGAATGCTATACAATCAGCAATCATTTTATCACCCTTTGCGGATGGCACAATAACAAAACTCACTGCATCACCAATATGAAAAGCATGTGTTTTTTTGATCAGTTTCTTTTCTTTCAATCTTAATTGCTCCTGCTCATCCACCCTTCCATTAATGGATTTTTTCTTTCCGTTTTGAAGGTATTCAATGGTGGCATAATTTTTATCATGATGGATAAAAGTGATGGTGCCCATGAATGTTTGTTTATCCATAAAAATAGGTTGTAAAAGGTCGGTTGAAGGATGGGGTGTTTACCGGTCACAAGGTAAGCTCATCCACCGGGTTCCAAAACAACTTTTCAAAATCAACCACCATGTCATTCACCACTTCAATCTTTTCTTTTTTTAATAGCTCTTCCATCAGGGTTGGTGTACCGAAATGATGCTTTCCTGTAAGCATCCCGTTCCTGTTTACTACGCGTTGTGCAGGTACTTTTGGTTTTGCAATGTGTGCAGCATTCATAGCCCACCCCACCATTCGGGCTGATAATTTAGTGCCCAGGAAAGCCGCAATGGCTCCATAGGAAGTCACCCTGCCCTTAGGTATTTGTCTCACCACATCATACACGTCCTGGAAAAAAGAATATTCGGCCCGCGCTAAACCTTTCCCCACAGGGTAGGCTTTTAACACCCTGTTATTTTGAGGCGCTGTTTTTATTTTTGAAACCTTGCCCTGCTGTTTCATGGTTATGCTAATTTATTTTCAACTATTCTTATTCTCTTACACACTAGAAAAGACGTATCAGTTAGCCGGGTCTAAAGCCCCTCCCCGTCCGAACGCTTCAGCCGGGCGGGCTTTGGAGGGGTTGGGGAGGCTACTCCGTTTTGGTTCAGGCACACTATCATAATTGTAGGGGCAATGCCTGCATCCGTTGCCACAGCAAAACCCCTTATCAAGGTGGTATTTTTCTGTGAGGACAACATACCCCTGCTCATTGTAATAAAAATCTTCTCCTTCGATCAGTTTGTTCATACGGTTTGTTTGTTTTCAGTTTCTTTCAATAGTTGCTGAAGCTCCTCATCCCTCCCGGGTATTTGGTTGGGCAACATAAACTTAAGATAAAATACGGTATTACTTTGTGCAATGTCCAATGCTTCGTAATGTGTTTTTATATTTAAAACCTCGCTGTGCGCCTGCAGGTGTACATTGCTATCATCTTCAACAAGCGGCAGGCCGTACAGTTCAATCACCTGCTTTGTGAACCGGTACAGGTCCGGCGAGTCTGTCTTTAAATGTATGCAGCCTTCCGGCGATACTACCTGCTGGTACAACCGTAAAAATGCAGGATGTGTAAGCCTTTTTTTTGCCTTCGAAGTCCTTAAATGCGGATCAGGAAAAGTAAGCCATATTTCACTTATTTCATTAGAAGAAAAGTAAGCCGGTAACATTGCTATCTGGGTACGTAAAAATGCAGCATTGGTAATACCTTCATCGAGGCATTTTTTGGCACCAATATAAATTCTGTTGCCTTTAACGTCCACACCAATAAAGTTTTTTCCCGGAAAAAATTTTGCCAGGCCAACGGTATATTCGCCCCGGCCGCAGGCAAGTTCCAGCACAATGGGATTTGTATTGGAAAAATGGTTGCCCCATTGTCCCTGCATATTTTCAGGATATTCCAATACATTTTGAAAATTTTTGATAGCCGCAAAGCGGACTAATTTTTTTTGGCCCATGGGGGCAAATATAGCAAACAGCGTTGAGGTATATTCCGGTTCTTTTTGAGTAAACTAAAAATGATCTGGTGTAGATTTATTGGGCAATTGCAATCAATAGTAAAAGACTTGCTTATAAATATACAAAGTATCCAGAACAGGATTTACGAAATAAGGGGACAAAGCGTAATCCTTGACAGGGATTTGGCTGCGCTGTATGAAATTGAAACCAAAAGACTTGTTGAAGCAGTGAAAAGAAATATAAAAAGATTTCCGCCAGATTGTATGTTTCAGCGTACGCAGGGAGAGTATGATGCTTTAAGGTTTCAAATTGAAGCTTTCGAAAACTCAAATAGCGGAGTGGTTTTTCTAAGGACGCAAAATGCCACCTTAAAGACAGGCAGGGGGCAGCATACAAAATATTTGCCTTATGCTTTCACAGAACAAGGCGTTGCGATGTTAAGTGGTGTAGTAAACTCAGATAAGGCGATCGAAATGAACAGACTGGTGTGCCTACGGCAATAATTGTTGGTAAAAAGGGAATCTTTGTTTCTGCAGTACGTCTCCAGATATTTTAACCCTATTGGTATCAACTGTAATTTTTTCAATTTCCAACTTAAGCTTTTTTATTTCTAAAGCTGCTCTATGCTCGGCTGTTGAATTGATATCTTCAACAGGGGGAAGATTTGAATCAATACTCATATTTGATAGTTAAATTTTATCGAATATGACAGTTTCTCTTCAAAGAGAATCGACTTGTGTTTGATAGTTGAAAGAAGTATTGAAATACACGTATATAAAGGAGGTAGTAAGACTAACGTGTAAACTTCTATAAAACAAAAAAACCGCTAACATGTTTATTAACAACACATTAACGGTAGTTTAATGCTGTAGGGGGAGGGATCGAACCTCCACGAGGCAGTTAGCTGAAGTACAAAGTTCGGTGGTCGACCCCGGTCGCATTGATATTGCTACCAACACGGCTCTATACTTCGTTTATCCTGTTATCCTCACCCCCGAGACAAGAGGGCATGTCTGCCAAAAATTTCATCACCCCACAATTTTTAAGAACTTGACAGTGCAAACCTACAGCAAAATGTCTTTAAATTGAAAATATTTTACCAATTATTTTAAAATAATAGAAATTATTTAATTATATATAGATTTTGTTTGAATTATTCAAAAATATTTGTCAATTTTACCAATCATTTTAACCAGTCTTTACTCTACAAAATTGGTAGATTCTTAATTAAAATATGCAGTTTCTGCTTTTTTTGCCTGGTTGCCTTATCATTTCGGTCAAATTAATAGTTCATATCAAAGACGGAATTCAACTGAATAATTTTTACTAAAATGGAAATCTACCAATAAATTGTACTTATATTTGAAAAAAGCTTAAAAAATACACAGATATGGCTACTAAATTAAATCTTGATAAATTGGACCTTCAAATTATTCATGAAATGATGGAAACAGCAGAGATATCTTATGCTGAACTGGGTAAAAAATTGTTTGTCAGCGGCGGCACCATTCATGTTCGGATAAAAAAGTTACAGGAATTCAATATAGTAAAGGGCACCCGCCTGAATGTAGACCTGAAACAACTTGGGTATGATATCACAGCCTTTGTTGGTATTTATTTGGAAAAAAGTTCTTTATATGATACCGTAGCAAAAGACCTGATGAACATTCCTGAAATTGTACGCCTTAATTACATTACCGGAAATTACAGTATGTTTCTTGAAATTGTTTGTAAAGACATTACCCAACTCCGCTATGTGCTGCATGATGAACTGCAAAAAATAAAAGGTATTGAACGTACCGAAACTTTTATTTCGCTGGAAGAAGGTTTCAACAGGAATGTACAGGTTGCGCCAGTAGAATAATTGCCTGATTGATACTATCAGTTTTTCACATCCACTGCATCCCGCAGGCCATTCCCCAGTAAATTAATAGCCAGTACCAGCAGCATGATTGCAAAACCCGGAACCAGTGCCAGCATGGGATTGTGTGTGATGACGAAATTATAATTCTCTTTGATCATCAGCCCCCAGCTTGGTTGGGGCGGCTGAACTCCAATGCCTAAAAAACTAAGTCCAGCTTCGATAATGATGGCGGTGGCAAAGTTACTGGCAGCAATTACCATTACAGGCCCCGAGATATTTGGTAGTATATGACGCAGGATAATTCTGGCATCACTTAAGCCCAGCGCTTTTGCAGCCTGTACATATTCCAGTTCCTTCAACGCCATCACTTGGCCCCTTATTAATCTTGCCACACTCACCCACATGGTTAGCCCAACAGCAATAAAGATTTGCCAGAAGCCTTTGCCCAATGCCAGTGTAATGGCGAATACCAATAGTAATGTCGGGATGCTCCAGGTAACATTTACCAGCCACATGACTACCGCATCAGTACGGCCGCGGTAATAGCCTGCCAGGGCTCCCAAAATAATACCCAGTGTCAATGATATGACCACTGCTATCAAACCCACAGCAAGACTTACCCTGGTGCCAATGATCAAACGGCTCAAAATATCGCGGCCAAATTTATCGGTACCCAGCCAGTATTTTTTGGTGATGATGTTTTGCAATATTAATTGTGGCTGCTGTTCAGTTAGCTGGTTGATGGAATAATATTGAACAACGGCGGTATCCTGGTCAATATATCTATTGATCAGGAGGCTGTCCTGCCGGATACGGTAGCCACTGATGGGAGTCAGCCTGAAATGATTTTTTTTGCCGTTAATCAAATGCTGTATCCACCAACCATCCGAATATTCCCGTTCCGGTACTTTTAAAAACTGCTGGGTATAACCGGGTTGCTTTGCCTGTATTTCCACTGTTTGTAAATCGGCATTGGGCGAATTGTCTGGTGCAATCAGGTAACCAAAAACAGCCACGAAAAATGCCAAAGCAATCACCACCAGTCCAAACATGGCGCCTGTGTTTTTTTTGAGGCGTTTCCACAATTGTGCAGAAAAGGAAAAGGAATTTTGCGGCATTGGCGAAAGGTAAGAAAAGTATTGCTGGGCTTTATAGTACGCTGCCTGGGAAAATAATGATTATTTTTTCTTTTTTAGCGATTGGCAGTTTTGACTACTTTTAATTGGTTGCAGAAAGGCCTTTCAAACCGGTCCGTTCATGCTGTAGATAGCTGGAGTGCTGGTCTAATATTTTATCACCCATTTCCTTTGCTTTTCACTTTCGGTAATCAGTTTTCCCACCTGCTGGCAAGGATGCCGGTATTTATTTGGTTAATATTTTGGGAACAGGCAGATCATTTTATATGAGTACGCATTACACCAGCTGAACAAAATTATTGTTAGCCGGCCATTGGATGATCAAGAGGCATTTCAAAAACACAAGCTTATTAAATTGCCGGGAAGGCAGAAAACCGGGAAGTAGCTAAATTATTATTTCACCTCATCTTACCGCCTTTCCGGCAAAAATTATTTTATTCCAAAATCAATTAATAACGCCACCCCCAAAATACTGATGCAACTCACCCGGCAAAAAAATGCCCTCCGCCGTTTGATTATTCTCCAGCAAACAAGCCACAATCCTTGGCAGAGCTAAAGAAGATCCATTGAGTGTATGTACCAATTGTGTTTTCCCGCTGCTGTCTTTAAAGCGTGCCTTCAGCCGGTTGCTCTGGAAGCTTTCAAAATTACTCACAGAACTCACCTCCAGCCATTTTTGCTGTGCTGCACTATACACTTCGAAGTCGTAGGTGAGGGCGCTTGTAAAGCTCATATCGCCGCCGCATAGCCGCAAAATACGGTACGGGAGCTGCAGATTTTGCAGCAGCATTTCCACGTGCAGCACCATCTGCTCTAACACGTCGTAACTTTTATCGGGATGTACCAATTGTATGATCTCTACTTTGTCAAACTGGTGTACCCTGTTCAATCCACGTACATCGCTGCCAAAGCTGCCTGCCTCTCTCCGGAAGCAGGGAGTGTACGCTGTCATCTTAATCGGGAGGTCGCTTTCTTTTACAATTTCATCCCGGTATATATTGGTTACCGGTACTTCTGCGGTGGGAATCAAGTAAAAATTATCTGCTGATGCAAAGTACATCTGGCCTTCTTTATCGGGCAACTGGCCGGTACCGTAAGCCGTGGCTTCGTTTACCAGTAATGGCGGCAAATATTCCGTATAGCCTGCGGCAGTATTATAGTCTAAAAAATATTGTATCAATGCCCTTTGCAGCCTGGCACCCCTGCCCTTGTATAAAGGAAAACCGCTGCCGGTAATTTTTGCGCCGGTTTCAAAGTCCACGAGGTCGTATTTTTTTATCAGTTCCCAATGCGGTTGTGCATCAGCAGCCAGCATTGGTTTTTCACCGCCTTCCCTCACCACTTCATTTTCTTCCGGTGTTTTACCTTTAGGTACGCTGCTGTGGGGCAGGTTAGGTAGTTTTATCAGCTCATCCAGCAATTCCTTTTCGGCTATGCTTAACTGTTCGGTTAGTTGCTGCAGGGAACTTTTGTGGAGGGTGACTTCCTGCTTTTTATCTTCGGCTTTTTCTTTTTCACCCTTGCCCATCAGCAGGCCAATTGCTTTACTAGCTGCATTCATGCTCGCCTGCAGGGTTTCACTTTCTACTTTTAATCTTCTTACGGCTTCGTCTAATGCCACCACTTTGTCTACCACGGTGAGGTCTAAGAACTGTTTATGGTTTATCCTTTCCTTTACAAAGTCAATATTTTGCCTGATAAAATGTAGCTGTAGCATTGGAGTAAAAAATTTTGGCAAAGGTAATGGATTGAGGGCCTCCTCCTCCTCCTCCTTCCCCAAAAAGGAAGGAGCGGTAAACTATATCTTTAATGGTCTTTTTTATCTTCCACATCGTCAGTTATTCTTTAACCATCAGCATTAGATAGGTCGTTGCCATTCAGCAATAATTTAAAAAATTGAAATCTTTCAAAATCCCCCGTTAGGGGATAGGGGTTATATTTGCAAAATGCAACAGGCGAAAGACGATTTACAAATTCGGTGGCTGAAGCTGCGGATAATGCTGAAGGAAAAATATGGTATTAAACCAGAAATGGACGGCATCCTTTTTTTAATTGGCGTGCAGGAATTGGGCACAGCCAAACAGGTATATACCAAAGAGCAGAAGCAGGACCTGATGCACATTGCAGTATGTACCCTGTTGGCACAGAGCGGTTATTATGTATTGGGAGGATATGATGAAGAGGGTTGGCCGCATTTTAATCAATTGAAACCATTGCCGGAGTTTAATTTATTTGAGCAGGAAAATTTTTTGAAAGACCATGTATTGCTTTACTTTGAGCAGTTTTCTAATGACCAGTCCAATAATTAACAATCAATCCGCCTATATTTATTTAATAATAACAATCTCAGCAACATTGTAGTATGAACAAATTTTTTGCAATCATTTTATTGGTTACTGCTTTATTTACAACTGCGGCTACCAATGCACAGGTAAAGAAAAAATCTGTAAAAAAAACCGCCACAAAAAAAGTGGTTAAGACCGTAAAAAAGCCTGCCAGGCGTGTATTGAAAGATACCGTTCAGGAAAAGTTTACCAAAGTAAAAATCACCACCGACCTGGGAGATATCGTGGTTCGGCTGTACAATAAAACACCCCTGCATCGGGATAATTTTATAAAATTAGTGCAGGAACATTTTTACGACAGCCTTCTTTTTCACAGGGTGATCAACAGTTTTATGATACAGGGCGGCGATCCCGGCAGCAAACTGGCCCCGGCAGGTACTATGTTGGGTGGTGGCGACATAGGGTATACGATCCCTGCCGAATTTGATTCAAGCTTATACCATAAAAAAGGGGCTTTGTGTGCTGCCAGAACAGAAAATCCGCAAAAGGCAAGCAGCGGATGCCAGTTTTATATTGTGCAGGGAAGGCTCAGCAGCGACCCGGAACTGGATAATATTCAAATGCGTAATGGCAGCCGGTACAGCCCCGCACAGCGGATGACCTATAAAATGAATGGCGGCACCCCTTTTCTCGACATGAACTATACTGTTTTTGGAGAAGTGGAAAGCGGGATGGAGGTAGTGGATAAAATAGCCCTGTCGCAGAAAGACAGCAATAATCGTCCTTTGGATGATACCAGGATGAAAATGGAAATAATAGAATGATAATTTTTTAAAAGCAAATAATATTTCATTTAAAAATAAGCAAGTTGTTATTTAACTTGCAGCCACTTTAAATGATCAACTAACTATTTTAAACAAACTATATGAACATTCCAGCCAGTCTGCATTACACAAAAGATCACGAGTGGGTATCCCTGGAGGGCAACATTGCTACAATCGGGATCACTGATTTTGCCCAGGGCGAATTAGGCGATATCGTGTATGTTGATATCTCTTCAAAAGGAAAAGCGCTGAACGCAGAAGATGTGTTTGGTACGGTGGAAGCAGTAAAAACAGTGAGTGATCTATTTTTACCGGTAAAAGGAACGGTTTCTGAAATAAACCCGGCACTGGAAGCACAACCGGAACTGGTAAACAGCGATCCTTATGGCGAGGGCTGGATGATTAAGATGACTGTTGATAACCCCGCTGATGTAGCAGCCTTGTTAACGGCAGAGGCTTATAATGAAATGGTTTCCTAAATAAAAAAATGGAATCGACTAATTATTCTCAATTGAAGTTTTTTAAATTTTTACCAGGCATTGCCTGGTTTTTATTTGGGTTGGTACTGATCTGTCTCCCTGGCAAAGATGTACCGGAATCTGCTTTGCTTGAAATTGCGGGTTTTGACAAGCTGGTGCATGCCGCACTTTTTGGTGGTATCGTATTTTTCTTTTGTATGCCGTTTAGAAAGGCAACTATTGACAGGAAGGATAAAATAAACCTGTTTATAAAAATTACGCTGGCTACCTGCATTTGGGGCATTACCACCGAGTTTATTCAGAAATACTTTATACCGGGCAGGCAGTTCGATCTTACAGACTGGGCAGCAGACAGCGTGGGTGCAATTATTGCTTTTTTTGTTTGCAAAAAATTTTTCCTTCAAATTCCGGCTGATAAAGGGTCTTTTTGACCCGGTTATACATTTTGATGGAAAATTGCTGCTTCCAAAGCTTTTAGTATATTTGCTTTAATGATAAATATCGAAGCAGATTCAATGGAATACAATACTACCAGGAATCATTTAACTATGAGAGAGTATGGCCGCCATATACAAAAGATGGTGGAGTATCTGTTGACTTTAGAGGACAAAGAACAACGCCAGCGCAATGCCATGGCGATGATAGAGCTGATGGGCTTCCTGAACCCACACCTGAAAAATGTAGAGGATTTTCGCCACAAACTCTGGGATCACTTATTTTTGATCAGTGATTTTAAACTGGATGTAGAAAGCCCTTACCCTATACCCACCAGGGAAACACTAAAGGCAAAACCAGAACCACTGGGCTATCCCAAAAGGTATCCCAAGTTCAACCATTTAGGAAAGAATATTGAAGTGGTGATTAATAAAGCTTTGAAAGAAGAGAACCCTGAAAAACGCCAGGGATTTGCCAATGCCATTGCGTATTACATGAAGTTGACTTACAGCAACTGGCACAAGGAGCTCGTGCATGATGATAATATTCAGACAGAACTTACCAGCATCACGGATGGTCAACTGGAATTCAATAATCGTCCTTTTGTAAAACACCGCACTGATACCAGCGACCGGGAAGATTACCGGTCAAATGCAGGTGGCTACCGCAAAAACTTTGGCCAGCGTAACAATGGTGGCAGAGACAACCGTGGAGGTGGCACCAGGGATAACAATAACAGGGGCGGAACCAGCGGTGGCCGGGACAACCGTGGAGGTGGCAGCGACAACAGGAGCAGCAACCGCAATTTTAAAAAAAGATATTAAGGCATAATATAAAAAGATATTCCCCGGCATGGTTCATTCCAGCGCCGGGGTTTTGTTTGCCCGCCGATGGCCGCGGAGCAACTTAGCAAGCGTATAATGTTTAAAAGATTTTGATAATAGCGAAATGGAGACGTAAATAAAATAGTAAGTTGCAATTCTCAAAAGCTGCCCAACTGTAAACACAAACCGTAAACACAAAACAATGAGTTCATTTCAAGTAAGAGGCGGCAAAAAATTGTCCGGCAACATTACACCGCAGGGTGCAAAGAACGAGGCTTTGCAGATTATCTCTGCAGTGTTGTTATCTGCAGATACGGTTACCATCACTAATATTCCTGACATCATTGATGTAAACCTGCTGATAGAATTGCTGGGAGAAATGGGTGTGAAGATAGACAGGGTAAGCAGGGACACCTGCATTTTCCAGGCAGATGATGTGAATGTTGATTACCTGACCAGCCAGGATTACCATAAAAAAAGCGGTAAGCTCCGGGGGTCTGTAATGCTTGCCGGTCCTATGCTGGCAAGGTTTAAGAAAGCCTATATTCCAAAGCCGGGCGGTGATAAGATTGGTCGCAGGAGACTGGATACCCATATCATTGGCTTTGAAAAATTAGGGGCTTCTTTTCAATACAACAGTGATGGCTACTTTTATTTATCAGCGCCCGAAATGAAAGGTGCTACCATATTGCTGGATGAACCAAGTGTAACCGGTACAGCTAATATTGTGATGGCCGCTGTGATGGCAACAGGTATCACCACCATTTACAATGCTGCCTGCGAACCCTACCTGCAGCAGTTATGCAAAATGCTTAACCGCATGGGTGCAAAGATCAGCGGCATTGGTAGCAATATGCTAATCATTCAAGGTGTGGAAAAATTGGGCGGCACCGAACACCGCATGCTGCCAGACATGATTGAAGTGGGCAGTTTTATTGGTCTTGCAGCGATGACACAAAGTGACATCACGATAAAAAATGTGGGATTAGAAAGCCTGGGTGTGATACCGGAAAAGTTTCAGCAACTGGGCATCCAGATGAATTTTGTGGGGGATGATATCCACATCCCGTCGCAGGAATTATATGAAATACAACGCTACATGGATGGCGGTGTACTTACTATTTATGATCATCCCTGGCCAGGGTTTACCCCCGACTTGCTAAGTATTGTTTTGGTTACAGCCATCCAGGCAAAAGGCAGTGTGCTGATTCATCAAAAGATGTTTGAGAGCCGTTTGTTTTTTGTAGATAAGCTGATTGATATGGGGGCTCAGATTATTTTATGCGATCCTCACAGGGCGGTTGTAATAGGATTGGAACGGGAACAAAAATTACGGGGCATCACGATGAGCAGCCCGGATATCAGGGCTGGTGTGGCTTTGCTGATAGCAGCGTTGAGTGCAGAAGGAAAAAGTACCATTCAGAATATTGAGCAGATAGACAGGGGGTATCAGCATATTGACGCAAGGTTGCAGGCATTGGGGGCGGATATTACGCGGGTTAGTTAATGGTTATATTGTTGAATGGTTGAATGGTTGTTGGGCTTATGCGGGTGTGAAAGCTTTTCGTAAGCAAGGCCGTAAAACAATTCAACAATAAAACAATCAGCAATTGATACTGCTTATAAAAAAAACTTTTTTCGAATTAGGACCTCAACAACAATTCGACAATAAAGCAATTCAACAATCAGTACAGCTTATTAACTAAAGAATGTTTGTAAATAATAGCTCCCCAAACATACAACCATCAACCTGCAATATTTATTCCCTTTTCTTTCCTTTCTTTGCAGATGCCAACGCAAAATAAAATCATCATCATCACAGCGCCGTCCGGGGCTGGTAAAACTTCCATTACGCATCACCTGATGCAGCAATTTAAGCAACTGGCATTTTCTGTTTCAGCGGCTACCCGGCAGGCAAGAGGCATTGAAAAAAATGGGGTTGATTATTATTTCATGAGTGCTGATGAGTTTAAACAAAAAATACAGCATGATGAATTTGTAGAGTGGGAAATGGTGTATGAAGGGAAGTATTACGGCACGTTAAAAGCTGAGCTGCAGCGGATCTGGGACAACAATCAAATTCCAATTTTAGATATTGATGTAAAAGGTGCTATCCATGTAAAACAACAATTTCCGGATACGGCCCTTACTATATTTATCGTTCCGCCATCGGTGGCCGAATTGAAAAACCGGTTGCAAAGCCGCGGCACAGAAACTCCGGAGTCGTTAGCTGCAAGGGTAAATAAAGCAGCTTATGAAATTTCATTTAAAGACCAGTTTGACAAGCAGATCGTAAACAATCATTTACACGAAGCCCGTGAGAAGGCAGTGGCAATAGTGCAGGAGTTTATTGAAACTTAGTGCTGTGTTACCTATATGCTGACGTACTATTTATTACACTAATTATTACGAATTACACGAATTGATAAACGTTGTAACCTATTTCGTAAAATTGGTTTTAAAATTCAGGAAATGCGAAACGCAATATTAAGCTTAACATATTACTGGTTTGTTATTTAGGTCTTCATCTAAACTTCTAAACGCTCTAAACATAGTTGACTGAATGCTGTTAACCCGACTTAACTGCTAAACTATTAGTAACACTCGTTTCGGCCTGGTATTTCGTCTCAATGGCAAAACAACTCATCCATTTCAAACGAATGCTGGATTAATCAAAGCACTTTATTATTTTTACAACATGGACTGGACAGCACTTTTCGGGATTTTTCTTTCACTGCTTGTTATTGGTTTTTTTTCGGGGATAGAAATCGCTTTTGTTTCTGCCAACAAACTGTCTATTGAACTGAAAAGAAAACAAGGGACTTACAGTGGAAAGATATGGGGACAATATGCAGACTCCCCGGCAAGGTTTATTGGTACCACCTTGATAGGCTTCAACATTATCCTGGTAATTTATGGTTTGTTCTGGAGCGGTTTTATGAAGGATGTGTGGCAAAATAAAATCGGCGATTTTAGCTGGAATATCACCAACCCATACCTCCACCTGGTTATCGAAACCATTGTTTCGACCGTATGCCTGTTATTTTTTGAGTTTACTTTCAAAGCCATATTCCGTGCTAAAAGTGACCGCGTTTTGAGCAATGGGCTCATCGCCTATCTTGTTCAGTTTTTTTACGGCACTTTTTCTGCCATCGCTATTTTTTTTGTTGATATATCGGAGTGGCTGCTCAAGTACATTTTCAACCTTAAACTAAATGAAAAAAAAGATGCCTTCTCAAAAATAGACCTGGAGCATTTTATCAACCAGAACAAGCACCATGAAATGGAAGACAGCAGCGAAATAAACAAAGAGCTGTTTGAAAACGCTTTATCGCTGAGCGACACCAAAATAAGGGAGTGCCTGATACCACGAAAAGAAATTGAAGGGGTGGATATCAATACCAATATTGAAACAGTGAAGGATAAATTCATCAGTACCAAACTGAGCAAACTGGTGGTATATGAAGGAAATATAGACAATATTGCGGGGTATGTGCACCAGTTGGATCTTTTTAAAAACCCGCTGGATATAAAGTCAATTCTACTGCCCATACCCGCCATCCCGGAAAGCATGAGCGCTACCGACCTGATGAATAAATTCAGTAAAGACAGGAAAAGCATCGCCTGGGTGGTGGATGAGTTTGGCGGCACTGCAGGTATTGTAACAATGGAAGATTTGCTGGAAGAATTATTTGGCGAGATCAGGGATGAGTATGATACAGAAGAACTGGTTGAAAAACAACTCTCCGCCAACGAATTTATTTTCAGCGGAAGGCTGGAACTGGATTACATCACAGAAAAATATAACCTCCCGTTTCCGAACAGTGAGGAAACAGAAACGCTAAGTGGCTTCATCATTCACAACAGGGATGAAATACCCAAGCATAAAGAAACCTTCATCACAGGCAATTATCAGTTTGATATTTTAAATGTAAGTGACACCAGGATTGAAACAGTTAAGATGAAAGTGTTGAAGTAACCGCCCCCCTTCCCTACAGGGGGTTATTTAACGAACCTGCATTATGTACTCTGTAATGCCGTGCATTCGTTTACTTTTCAGTGAGGGGAGGGGTTAATGCTTACCTCACTTAACTTCATCAATAATTTCCTGTTTGGCATTGATGTTAAAGAATGCTGTACAACAGTATAATTACTTTATTAAAACGGTCGGCTTATTTTTGTCGAAATGATCATTGCAGTAAACACAAGAGTACTTTCCGGCAATTCTCCCATCAACAAACTTCTGGTTGATTGTATTGAAATGATAGCTGGCAGTAACCCGGAGCATACATTTATTTTTATTGCAGAAAAAGAGTTCACTGAACAAAATGCCGCGTCAAAAAATATAAAAAAAATTGTGTTGCCGCAACAGTACAGTAACCCATTGCTCTGGAAACTTTGGTACAATTATAAATTGCCTGCTGTATTAAAAAAATATAAAGCCGTTATATTGATCAGTGCCGACGGTATTTGTTCGTTAAGAACTAAGGTGCCGCAACTTTTATTGGTGAATGACGTAGCCGATCTGAAACACCCGGAATGGTATCCTAAAAAATATCTCCGCTTTGTAAAAACAAATACAACAGCATTTTTAGAAAAAGCAAAAGGGATCATTGCTTTTTCAGATGCAGCAAAAAAAGAAATTGAACAGCAGTATCAAATAGCAGAAAATAGAATAGCCGTTTTATATGCAGGCACGAGCCCGAAATTTCAGCCCGTTGACTGGAAGGAAAGAGAACAGGTAAAAGAAAAATATGCTGATGGAAAAGAGTATTTTTTATTTAGTGGAGCCATTCATCCACGAAGTAACCTTACGAATGTACTGAAGGCCTTTTCTTTATTTAAGAAGAGGCAAAAAAGTAATATGCAGTTGATCATTGCGTCGGATGATTTTTCAGCGGATAAAGCTTTTGTTGAAAGTTTACAACTGTATAAATACCGCAATGAAATTAAATTGCTGGAAAATCTGCATCCCGAAGCCTTGCATGCAATTACCGCTTCCGCTTATACCTGTATCAATCTCTCTCCTTTGCATACAGATATTGCCAGGCTCCTCACGGCCATGCAATGCGAAGTGCCTGTAATTGCCGTCAACCTGTTTGCTGCCGTTGAAATCCTGGGCGATGCTGCGTTGTATGCTACTGCTGCTAAAACAGGCGAGATTGCAGAAAAGCTGATGCAGGTGTACAAGGATGAAAACAAAAGAAACGATTTAATAAAAAAAGGGGTGCAACAGGCTGCAAAATATACGATGGATGCTTCCGCGGAACAACTTTGGCAAAATGTACTCACAACTATTCAACCGCTGTAAAAAGTATAAACTCAGTACATTTGCACCCACAATTAGCAAATCAGCTAATAAGCAAATCAGCTAATTAACAATATGAACCAATCAACTATTAAAATAGACATCCTGCTCGACCCCAATAAAGTGCCGGAGCAGATAAGCTGGAGCGCCACAGACAGCCAGGCCGATATGGCACAGAAAGCAAAAGCCATGTGTCTTGCACTGTGGGATGGTGCCGATAAAACTGCCCTGCGCATTGACCTCTGGACAAAAGATATGATGATGGATGAAATGGGAGATTTTTACTACCAGATGCTGATGACCATGGCGGATACTTTTAAAAGGGCCACCCAGCAGCAGGAACTGAGTGATGATATAAAAAAATTCGCTAAAGAGTTTTTTGAAAAATTCAGGGCGATTCAGTTGCAGGAAAATAAAGTATAAGTATTGAAGGCGTTTAGAAAGTTTAGGGTTTAGGAGGTTTAGGCATTTGCATATTTTCACCCGTCCGAACGGCATTCAGCCGGGCGGGCATTTTCAAATTATTATTATGGCATTAGAAGAACAAATAATGGCTGAAATGAAAGAAGCCATGAAGGCAAAGAACGAAGGCGTGTTAAGAAGCCTGAGGGCAATTAAAGCAGAGATCATCAAAGCTAAAACAGACCCTGGTGCCGGCGGTCAGATTAATGAGGCCACCGAACAAAAGTTTTTACAAAAAATGATGAAGCAGCGCAGGGATTCCTTAGAAATTTTTGAAAAGCAGGGCCGCGAAGACCTTGCTGCCAAAGAAAGGGAAGAGATGGCAGTGATAGAGCAATTTTTGCCAAAGCAAATAGACGAAGCCACTATCAAAGAAGTGGTGGCAAAAATCATTGCCGACACGGGTGCCGCCTCTCCGGCAGACATGGGCAAGGTAATGGGAGCTGCAAGCAAGCAATTGGCAGGGCAGGCAGATGGCAAAACCATCAGCAATATTGTAAAGGAATTATTAAGTAAATAACTGGCACTGTGCCGGCGAGGACAAATGATTGATATAATTTTTGCTGTATTATTAATTATCGCCATTATAAAAGGTGTACGCAAGGGCCTGGTAGTGGCTGTTTTTTCAATTATTGCTTATATCATTGGTATCGCCGCTGCCTTAAAGCTGTCTGCACTAGTAGCGGTACACCTGCAAAAAAGTATAACGGTATCGGGTAAATGGCTGCCATTTCTATCATTTGCCCTGGTTTTTTTAGTGGTGGTTATACTGGTAAACTGGGGTGGTAAGCTGATAGAAAAAACTTTTGAAATGGCTTTTCTTGGCTGGGCAAACCGGTTGGCAGGGGCGGCCCTTTACTTAATTTTATATGGCATTATTTTCAGCGTATTTTTATTTTATGCCGAAAAGATACATCTCATTGAACCTTCAACAATCCAGCAATCGGCAATATACCCTTACGTCAGGCTCTGGGCGCCGAAAGTTATAGATGGATTTGGATGGATCGTTCCGTTGTTTAAAGATTCCTTTATACAACTGGAGGGCTTTTTCCAAAGCCTGTCAGATAAAATGACGCATTAATTTAATTTCAACCATTATTTTATTTGCCGTAATTTTAACCCGGTTACTTATTTCAGCACCGGGTAAATTGCGCCATAAAAATATATTTACTACACCATTAGAATGAGTTACGAGATAAAACTAGACGGCAAGTTTAAATACATAGAAGCAGGAGAAGGCGAACCGCTGATTTTACTTCATGGCTTATTTGGAGCATTGAGCAATTTCCGCGACCTGATTGATCATTTCAGCAAAACAAATAAAGTGGTGGTGCCCATTCTGCCATTACTGGAACTTGATCTGCTGCATACTTCGGTTGGCGGGCTGCAAAAATTTGTACACCGGTTTATCGAACACCGAAACTATAATAACATCCATTTGCTTGGCAACTCCCTCGGCGGGCATGTGGCACTGGTGCATATTTTAAAGCAACCGGAAAGAATTAAAACACTGATATTGACCGGCAGCTCCGGCCTGTTTGAAAATGGCATGGGAGATACCTATCCTAAACGCGGCGATAAGGAATACATCCGTAAAAAAACCGAACTTACTTTTTACGATCCAAAGATGGCAACCGAGGAACTGGTAAATGAAGTGTTTGAGATTACCAACAACCGGCTGAAGGTGATTAAAATAATTGCCCTTGCCAAAAGCGCTATCCGCAACAACCTCGGCGAAGAATTAACCAGCATTAAGCAACCCACCTGTCTTATTTGGGGAAATAATGATGCTATTACCCCGCCATTTGTTGGTAAAGAGTTTCAAAAACTAATTCCCAACAGCGAGCTGCATTTTATTGATAAATGCGGTCATGCACCGATGATGGAAGTACCGGGCGAGTTTAACAGTATATTAGATGCCTTTTTAATAAAACAGCAAACCCCCGCTGCAACGAATTAGTGGTTGTTGTTGTCTTGCAAGCGTACCCCAATCACAATAATGCTGTACGCTAAACCGTTTTAATCAGCAGCTATGCTTACAACCGAACTCATCAATAACAATATTCCCCGGCTGCAATTGCAGGACAGTATTGCCAAAGCGCTGCAGTTGATAAACGACTACAGGGTTACTCATTTGCCCGTCGTATCAGAAGATAAATACCTCGGCCTGGTAAGTGAAGATGACCTGCTGGATGCAGAACAGGAAAAACATCCGGTACAAATACTGGAACATAGTTTTATTGGTGCTTCGGTAAAAGAAAATGAACACTTTTTAAATGCAGTTAACTGCAGCAACCGCTATGAAACCACGGTTGTGCCAGTAATAAATGAGGAAAAAGAATTAGTTGGAGTGATAACAGTAAGGGACTTACTAAAAGCTTTAGGTGATTTTTCAGGTGCCAGTGAAATTGGTGGCATTATAGTAATGGAGATGGAACGCAGCCAGTTCGCCATTTCTGAAATAAGCCGGATAGTGGAGAGCAACGATGCCCACATATTGCACCTGAATACCACTGTACAGGCAGAAACCGGCCTCCTTACAGTTACCTTGCATTTGAATAAAAAAGAAATCGCTGTCATCGTATCCGCTTTTGAAAGGTATGAATATGACGTGATTTACTATTTTGGCGATGAAAAATTTGAAAATGAAATTCACAGCAATTACCGTCACCTGATGAACTATCTTGATATTTAATCTGCCTCCTGCCTGCCCGGCATTTTTCATTTTAATATCTGCTACATTTGCAGGCCTGCTTTAACAGGCTTTTTTTATTGAATGCTTATTTTAAAAAAGATATACCAGTGCTTTTTACTGTTACTGTTGGCCGCTGACGTGTCAGCACAGAATATTGATTTATCGGTTGCTGCCGCCAACAAACTGCCCGAGGCTAAAGATGCTGCAAAAACCATCATCATTCATCAAATAAACATTACCGGCAACAGCAAAACAAAAGAATATATTATCCGCAGGGAGATGCAGGTTAAGCCCGGAGACACAGTAAAAGTGACCGCTTTAAATGATGAACTGCAAAAGATTCGCCAGCAGGTGTATAACACCAATCTCTTCCTGGATGTAAAAGTTGATATTGAAGTTGTAGATTCAACCCGGATTGCTATTGTTATTGCCGTAAAAGAAAGATGGTATATTTTCCCTATCCCAAAATTTCAGTTAATAGACCGGAACATCAATGAATGGTTGCAGAAATACAATGGCGACCTTTCGAGAGTGGTGTACGGAGTAAAGTTTACCCATTACAACTTAACCGGGCGCAGGGATCTTTTAAGACTTACGTTTTTAAATGGATTCACCCGCAATGTATCGTTCACTTATTTCAGGCCGGTAAGCGAAAAATCCCTAAATAATGGGTTTTCTTTTACCGGCGGGTATGTAGAAAACCGGGAGTTCATTTATAAAATTGCATACGACAACAAGCCATTGCTCTTTAACAACGATGCATTTTCAAGGAAAAACATTTTTGCTGGCATTGGATATACCTTCAGGAAGAATATTTTGGGCACCAATTTTTTTAATGTTGTATTCAATCATATTGCGGCGAGCGATTCCCTGATCGATCCGCTGTACAACCCTAATTATTTTAAAGACCCTGTTTTATCAGCAAACTTTATTGACTTCAGTTACACTTACCAGTACATCAACGCCAATAATGCAGTGTACCCCTTAAAAGGTATTACTGCTTCTTTGAAAGTGCTTAAAAGAGGATTCGGTTTCCGCGGTGGCATCAATATGTTTTCTGTGGAAGGCAGCTACAATAAATACTGGTCACTGCACAACGACTGGTACGCCAGTGTGCAATTGTCTGGCAAAACCACCCTGCCTTTCGATCAGCCTTATATCAACCAGCGATCGTTGGGCTATAATGATGTTAACCTTCGTGGACTGGAGTTGTACGTAGTGGATGGCGTTGCCTATGGCCTGTTGAGAAGTACTTTAAAAAAGAAATTGTTTACGATCAATATCCCCACTCCATTTAAGAAGTCAGACAAATATCATATTATCCCATTTACCGTATTTGCAAAAACATATGCTGACTTTGGTTCCACCTACAACAAACCCCTTTACCAAACCTACCTCAACAATAAGTTGCTGTACACCGGTGGTTTTGGTGTTGATATTTTATCCATTTATGATGTAAACCTGCGGATAGAGTATAGTTTTAACCAGTTAGGTAAAAACGGGCTATTTTTACAGGCTCAGAGTGGGTTATGATTTTTAAAGCCTTTTATTTGTGAAGCCATTTATTGTTTATCACAACCCACCTGCGAAAAAATATTATTAAGCTTTAAATCAAATGCGCTGAAAGTCTCCCGTTGGGGGATTTAAAGGGCTACAAACAATGAAGATCGCGATATATAGCCGGGGAATAGAAAACGAACAGAACAAAGACATGGATGCTTTGATGGACGAACTGCATGCTCACAATGTGGAGCCGGTATTTTTCCAGGATTTTTTCAACCAATTCTATTCGGCGGTAAAAATGAAGGGCAATTATACCACCTTTAATTGTGCCGAAGACCTGGATGATGATATTGATTGTTTGATTAGTCTTGGTGGTGACGGTACGTTACTGGACACGGTTACACTTGTACAGGATAAGGGCATACCGGTGCTGGGTATCAATTATGGCAGGCTGGGGTTTCTTGCCAACATCGGTAAGGAAGAATTACACTCTGCCATCAGCGCCCTGGTGCAACGCACCTATGTAACAGAAAAGCGTACACTAATACACCTGGATGCCGATATCCCTCTTTTTAATAATGTGCCATACGCCCTCAATGAATTTACGTTGCAGAAAAAGGATTCCTCATCCATGATAAAAATTCACACTTACCTCAACGGGGAATTTTTAAACACTTACTGGGCAGATGGTTTGATAGTAGCTACGCCCACTGGTTCAACCGGCTATTCGCTCAGTTGCAGCGGCCCCATTGTTTTCCCCGACAGCGGTAGCTTTGTTATTACCCCCATTGCGCCCCATAACTTAAATATCCGCCCGATAGTAATACCGGATAACAATATTATTTCTTTCGAAGTGGAAGGGAGGACCGACTCCTTCATCTGCACACTCGACAGCCGCAGGATGGTGGTATCCAAAGAAGCTCAACTGGCGGTAAAAAAAGAAGACTTCGTAATTAATCTCATTCGCCTGAATGAAAACAATTTCCTGCAAACACTCCGGAATAAATTATCATGGGGGTTGGATAAAAGGAATTAGTTTTTCATCATCACCAGATGAGAGTGCTGTTTTTAAGGAGGTATTAAAACGTGTAGCCCAACAACAGGTTCCATTGGGCCGGATACAAATGGCCTGCCCTCAAGTTTATCCCTTTGAAAGAAGTATTCCTTTAAGATGCCCTCCAATATTGAGATTCTCTTTTACTGTGCTGTTAAAACATTCACTCCCGAATCATTTTTTTAACAAACAATTCCTTACTTTGCAAGTATGAAAAAGATTTTGCTGTCAGCTTTTTTTGTCGCCGCTGTATTCTGTAAGTCATCTGCACAGCGGGGCTTTGGTGAAACTGAACTGCAGGGTGAGTTTGGTGTAACCTTTGGACTGGCACATTATTTTGGCGATTTGAATACACGGGCTTCGCTTAACAGGCCCAAACCTGCGATAGGGGTATTTTATAGAAAGCAATTTAATAATTACCTGGCAATGCGAATCAGCGCTCATTATGCCCAACTAGGCTATAGTGATGTGTACAGTAAAAATGATTATCAAAAAGCAAGGAACCTTAGTTTTAACACAGACATGTTTGAATTTGCTTTGCACGGCGATTTCAATTTTTTTAAATACATACCCGGAGATCCTGAATTTGGCTTTACCCCCTATGTAACCCTCGGCCTCGGATTATTCAGTTATAATCCTTACGCTTACCTCGATAATAAAAAATATTTTCTTCGCCCGTTGGGAACAGAGGGTCAAAATATTAATTATGCAGACCCCGTTACCGGAAAAGTAAGAAAACCTTATGGGAGCATGGCGGTTTGCATTCCCATAGGCCTTGGTATTAAATATAATATCAACGACCGGATGAATCTTTCTTTCCAGATAGCTCAACGGCTTACCACTACAGATTATTTAGATGATGTAAGTACCACTTTTGTTGGGAATGATAAATTTCTGGATGGATCAAACAACTTAACCACAGCAGGGATACTGCAGGACAGGAGTTATGAAAAAGGCACCAGCATCGGCATTGAAGGACGGCAGCGTGGCTGGAGCAAACAAAAAGATCAGTACGTGATAGCGGAGATCGGTATCACTTTTAATATCACTTCGTATAAGTGTCCTTCTCCAAATTAGGGTTGCTGTTTTCAAATTATTTTTGCCGGATTCAAGTCCGGCATTTTTTTTGCTCAGAAAAATACATTACTTTCGGTTTTCCGTAATACCCATTCCAACTATTCTCTGTACCAAATTCCAACTTATTTCCATTTTTTTCTGTGATGAAACCATAGTCTGTTCACTACCAAACGAATACTATGGCTTTAATCCGTTATTTACTGATCACAGCAGTGTACCTGTCTGCTTATGTACCAACAATTGCACAGGTAGTTTATTATCCTGCAGGCGCTTCCGAACTGTTAAGGTCTACGGCTGCGGATGCGGCGATGCTGTTGCAGCAGGCGGTAGCCGGTAGCCACTTTACGGTACAGCAGTACAGCACGATGCCAGAAAATGGGATCATTTTTGTATATGATGAGGCAGTTGCCGCCAACCAAAGCTGCAAAGTGCAAAGCGATGGTACAGGATCAATTCAATTTTCTGCTTCGCAGGATAATGGCTTACATTTCGGCATCTATCAATACTTGCAGCAATTGGGTTTCCGGTTTTACCAGCCCGGTAGTATCTGGGAGGTTATTCCTTCGCTATCCTCTCCTTATAAACAAACCGATACACTGTACACCTGCAGATTCAAATATAAAAACTGGTTCATCAGTGGAGGTCATAATACCTGGGCAATGGACAAAAACAGCAGCTTTTCCTGGGATACCTATTTTGGCGAAATTGGCCACCAGTGGGCTTTGTACCAGCGAAGGAACAATATGGTGGGGGGCAATCGGTTTGCGGGCCACCGGGGTGACATATTTACTGCCGCTTATTTGGCACAGTTACAAAATAATCCATGTTATGTGGCTCCGTACAATGGGTCAAGGCAGGCCACGGTTCAGTCGGTACCAGACGTTAATAACGCTGCAGCCATGGAGTTATGGGCCGCATCAATTAAAAACCAGTACACCCAATTTAAAAATACCATTTTTAGCAACCCCGGTATTTATCCCAACCATTTTCGCAACTTCAATTATAACCATGGATATATCGGCATAGAAGTACCCGACGGTGCACACTGGGCAAATTCAAAAGATAATGCCGGTTGCAGAAATAATGATTATCAAAAAGAAAGTGACCAGCATTTCATACTGGCCAATTATACTGCATCGGCCATCAACGCCATTTATCCCGGCAAACGTTTTCAGTTGTATGCTTATGATGGCCATGCCGGTGTGCCGTCATCGAAAATAACTATCAACGATAATATTGATGTGCAGGTAGTGCCAACCGCTTTTCAAAGTGAGACAAGTGAGAAGGGCTTGTTGAACAGGTGGTACAACCGGACCAGAAATATTGCGGAATATCATTACCTCAACCTGCCGCAATGGAGTGGCGAAACACCTTCTTTTTATTTGGATGAATTAAGGACAACCATACAACGACTAAAAGAAAAGCAAAGCCTGGGCATTGTGTGGGAGGCCTCGCCGGCAAAGTTTGCCAGCCTGCCTTTTTTACTGGCAGCTAATACTGCCTTAAAGGATGATACTGACATAGACGCTGCGCTGCAGGAGTTTTGTAACGCACTATTTGAAAATGGGGCGGGAACGATTTATCAGTTGCTGCAATACTGGAGCAATGACAAAACAGTTACTGTTAGTAATGGCATACAGGATAACAGGTACAAGCTGCCATTGTATTTTCAACTGCTGAATAAGGCGGTACAGGAAACACAATATGCACCAGTCATTGTAAAAGAGCGCATCAGCGAACTCAAGGCTTACCTGCATTATATGGTCTTGTATTTTGACTGGTCCTTCGATCAAAGCAGCCCAATGGCAAAGGCAGACAAAGCCGAGGCACTGTGTTTATATCTTGCTAAAACAAGCAGGCTGCAAATTGTAAACAGTTATTTTTTGATCAGCGATATTGTTAGCAGGTATAGTACCTCACACAGTATTTTTATAAAGTACAATGCAGCGAACGGCACCGCTTATCAAAACGGGGCATTACCGCTGATAACCCCTGAAGAAATTAATGCACATTTTACAAGCGACCTGGCCGGACAAACGGGCACGCCTATAAAATATGATTTGAAAGATGCAAGCCAGGTAAAAAATTTATTTGAAGCGAATCGCCTTGTGCCATTGGAAAAGATAAATGTGAAGATCAACTATACTAACGGTAAAGACTACAGCACCCGTACTGAATTTTATATCATGGCAAATGCCGCTGGTAGTTTCACATTGAAATATACACCGCGGTTTGATATGCCCGGCAAAGGCTATATCAATTTTACGGTAGAAGCAACAGAAAAAGCCCTTGGCATTATCAAAGACTTTTCAATCGATCATAACAGCAGCAACGGAATTATCTATTTTCCACTGCCTTCTGCCGGCACCTATAAATTATCAATCGTATCAAAATACAAATCAGCCACAGACCTGGTGATTACCACCAATGGAAATTATTTCTATAAAAATGGCCCTTACCTGGGCAACACCATTGAGAATTACCGGGGCGATTTACTCAGCCTGCCAGGTTATTTTTATGTACCTGCCGGTATCAATAAAATTTATTTCAGTCTCAATAACTCCAATCCGGGTGGTGCAGGCTTTGCCCGGCCGGATGAAGTAAGCAAAGCATTTGCATTTAAGGACAATCAAAATAGAGCCGTGGAACCCAGGCTGATATCAACAGCCGATTCTGCATTTTTTTATTTAGATATACCACCCGGAACCGATGGAACTTTTTGGCAGGCATTTAAAATGGAACAATACCGTTTGTGTTTTGCCAACACCAGCAATATATACTGGTATGCAGGAAGATTACCCTGTGCAACCATTGATTTTACTGTTTCAATCAAGGAAGGTGCTGCGGGCTGCCATTCTGTTCTAAAAGCAACCGGCAGCAGCAGCCGGTTGCAATGGAAAGTGTATGATGCACTAAAATGGTATTACTATGATAATGTAAATGAGATAGAACTACCCGATATTATTTCTCCCAATGCGATCGTAACCATATCTGATAATGCCCACTGTTTTACAACCAGGCGTATTGGCGACGACCTGCAATACCTGAAACAAAAGGCGGCCTGCGCCACCGGGTCACCAATAGGTGCAGAGGTGGTGAAGGCCATTTTATATCCCAACCCGGGGAGTGGCGTGTTCCGGTGCAAGCTTAACAATGAACCTGTTTTGGCAGAAGAGATTACTATTTATAATACCTCCGGGACCAAAATGGCTAATTTCACCAACACACAGGAATTTAATATTACCCATCTTCCCGGCGCCATTTATTTTTATACCATCCGCATCAACAGGGTTTCCTTTAAAGGCAGGCTGGTAAAGTTGTAACATTTACCTGCAACGCTTATTCCAACTAAATTTCATTACTTTTGCGCCCTTAGTTAATAGCTATACTTATTTGTATATATGAGTTTAAAAGATGCTATAGATGTGCAGCGGCTGCCAAGGCATATTGCCATTATAATGGATGGCAATGGCAGGTGGGCGCAGGAAAAGGGGGAAGACCGCCTTTTTGGGCACCTGCATGGAGTAGAGAGTGTGCGTAACATCGTGGAAGGCTGTGCTGAACTGGGTATTGAATATCTTACGCTGTATGCTTTTAGCACAGAAAACTGGGATCGTCCGGCAAATGAAGTTAGCGGCCTGATGGAGATACTGGTGGATACGATCAGGAAGGAAGTACCTACCCTGAACAAAAATAATATCAAGCTCCATGTAATCGGAGATTTGAATATGCTGCCTGCAACAGCCCGGCAGGCACTGGAAGAAGCGCTGCAGGAAACAGGGAAAAATACCGGGTTGAACCTGGTGATGGCACTCAGTTACAGTAGCCGTTGGGAACTGGTAAATGCGGTAAAAAATATTGCTGCAGATGTAAAAGGCGGAATGCTTGACCCTGAAAATATAACACAGGAAACATTGCAAAAATATCTCTCCACCAGCGGATTACCCGATCCCGAGCTGATGATACGTACCAGTGGCGAATACAGAATCAGTAATTTTTTATTGTACCAGCTTGCTTATGCAGAGCTGTACTTTACCAACACCAGGTGGCCGGATTTTAGAAAAGACAATCTGTACGAAGCCATCATTGATTTTCAAAACAGGGAAAGGAGATTTGGTAAAACCGGAGAACAGGTCAGCACACAGGAAATGCCTGCTAAGTCCTAACAGCAAAGGTTACCATGAAAAAATAAAATCGCCTGCGAGCCGGGCAACAGGGCAGTTGAGGGTTTAACAAATAGTTTTAATAATAGCAAGTATATTGCCGACCGTAAAAAACAATTGATGCACAGGATTTACCAGAACTTTTTATTTATTGGAATTTTAGCGCTGATCAGTACCCCGGCAAAAGCACAGGTTGACACCATCCCCGTTTCTGTTAATCCACAGTTAATGGAAATATTTAACTCAAAGCCCCCAAGGGCGGTTACCATTGCAGGCATAATCGTTACGGGAAATAAATCGTTTGATCAAAACCTTATTATTTCTATATCCGGTTTGGCAGTGGGCGATAAAGTGCAGATACCCGGTACGGATGTGTTCAGCAAGGCGATCAATAAATTATGGAAACAGAACCTGATAGCGGATGTAGAAATTTTTTTTACCAACCTTGTTGGAGATAATTTATATGTAGAGCTGGCAATAACAGAAAGGCCCCGGCTGATAGATGTTAGGTTTACAGGAATAAAAAAAGGGGAAAAGGAAGACCTGGAAGCAAAAATCGGCTTATCAAAAGACAAGGTGGTTACAGACAACATGAAAGTTAGTGCGTTGGATATCATCAAGCGGTTTTATGCGGACAAAGCCTACAGGAATGCTACCGTAAGTCTTAAAGAAGAAGCGGCTGTGGGTACACCTAATGCAGTGGTGTTGATATTTAACATCAACAAGGGCAATAAGGTAAAAGTGAATTCTGTAAACTTTGCCAACAATGAAAATATCCCTGATAACAAGCTGAAAAAGCAAATGAAGGGAACCAAAGAGATGTCACGGTTCACCCTTCATCCACTTACCTATTCAAGTCCTTACAACGATACCAACCGGACGGTTTCCTTTAATGAATATTTAAAGGATATAGGGTATCTCTCCATTTCAAAGACTAAAGATTATATTGATCCCTACTTCAGGTTTAAGCTCTTCAGCTCTTCTAAATTTAATCCACAGAAATACGAAGAAGATAAAGAGCGCTTACTGGATTATTATAATGCCGAAGGTTTCAGGGATGCATCCATTATTGCAGATACCTCCGTGGCAAATGTTAAGGGTAACCTGGATATCCATATAAAAGTAAATGAGGGGCACCAGTATTATTTTGGTGATATTGTATGGCGTGGAAACACCAAGTATCCTGATTCTGTATTGAATATTTTTTTAGGGATAAAGAAGGGAGATATTTATAATCTTGATATACTCAATAAGCGGCTGGGAAAACAATTAACTGCAGAAGGAGGTGATATACAGAGTTTATACATGGATGATGGATACCTCTTTTACAGGGTGGAGCCGATAGAAACTTCGGTGTATAACGACACGATTAATTTTGAAATACGCATGCAGGAAGGGCCGCAGGCCACAATTGGTAAAATAGATATCAGCGGCAACGATAAAACCAAAGATTATGTAATCCGCCGGGAACTGAGAACGGTACCGGGAGAAAAATTCAGCCGATCCGATATTATCCGTACACAAAGGGAGCTCGGGCAACTGGGCTTTTTCAACCCCGAAAAAATTGTACCCAATGTGGTACCCAATTCCGATAACGGCACGGTTGACATCAACTGGGCTGTGGAAGAAAAATCAAACGATCAACTGGAGTTGTCGGCCGGTTTTGGCGGCGGCATTGGGTTGACGGGCACGCTTGGTATTACGTTCAATAATTTTTCTATCAATAATATTTTCAATAAAAAAACCTGGGATCCATTACCATCCGGAAGCGGGCAAAAGCTCAGCGCCAGGATACAATCTAATGGCAGGGCATTCAGAACCTATAATTTTTCATTTACGGAGCCCTGGCTCGGCGGAAAAAAACGCAACTCTTTTTCAGTAAGTTTTTACAATACCAAACAGTCCAATTCATTTGATCAGTTCGGTAATTTCTGTTCCGCATGCGGCGACACTTCCTATTTAAAGATTGTAGGGGCGAGTGTTTCCCTGGGTAAACAATTAAAATGGCCTGATGACTATTTTTCATTGGTCACCTCTCTTAATTTTCAACAGTACAAATTAAGGAACTATGCAGTGAGTGGTTTCGGGGGATTAAGTAACGGCACTTCTACCAACATCAGTTTAAGGCTTGCACTAGCCCGTAATGCATCGCAGGGTAGTCCAATTTTTCCAACTGGCGGTTCAAACTTTATGTTGAGTGGGCAATTTACCCTGCCTTATTCGTTATTGGGAATTATTAAAGAAACAGACAACCCGTTTAAATTTCCCGAATTTCATAAATGGTTATTTAACGGCGAGTATTTTGTACCCATTGGCGTGGCAAAAGGAGCGGAAAAGAACCGGCAGTTTATTTTGAAAGTGGCTGCTAAGTACGGTTTTATCGGTAAATACAGCAGTAAAAGGGATATATCACCCTTTGAACGTTTCCAGGTGGGTGACGCAGGGATGGCTAATAACTTTGCGTTATTGGGTTACGATATTATTGCTCACCGCGGTTACCCTATTTATTCCAACTCCGACCCTAAAATAAATCCTGAAAACGTTTCCCCCAGCCAGTTTTTTACTATTTATAATAAATATACGGTGGAACTGCGCTATCCTTTCAGCACCAATCCAAGCAGCACTATTTATGGCCTCGCATTTTTCGAAGCAGCCAACGGATGGTATTCTTTTAAAGATTACAACCCCTTTAAACTGCGCCGCTCGGCAGGCGTGGGTATGCGGTTTTTCTTGCCAATGTTTGGCTTGTTAGGGTTCGATTATGGTCTTGGTTTTGACAGGATAAAGGCTAGCGAACCTATAAAGAGTGCCTTTAAATTTACCTTCATGCTGGGCCAGGAACCACAGTAAGTTATGAATGGTTTAATTCGTTTATTTGCAAATAAAAAATACACTAAAAATAAACAGATGAAAAAATACCTATTTCTTGCCTGCTGCTTTTTATTTTTAGCAGTAGCCGTCAGCGCACAGCGGTATGCTGTTATTGATTCAAAGTACATCCTGGAAAAATTACCGGAGTATAAAGAATCACAAACCAAGTTAAACCAGTTCAGCGCCCAATGGCAACAGGAAATTGAAACCAAGCAGGCTGCTTTGGATAAAATGTATAAAGATTATGATGCCGAGCAGGTAATGTTGAGCGATGAGCTGAAAAAGAAAAGGGAAGATGAATTGTACAATAAGGAAAAGGAAGTAAGGGACCTGCAGAAAAGGCGTTTTGGATTTGAAGGAGACTTATTTAAAAAAAGGCAGGAGTTAATAAAACCCATACAGGATAAGGTTTATACAGCCATACAAAAACTGGCAGTAGATAAATCTTATGACTTTATTTTGGATAAAAGTGAAGGAATTACCGTTATATTTGCCGACCCAAAACTTGACAGGAGCGATGAAGTGCTCAAATTTTTGGGCGTTAAATAATTCACAATAGGCTTTTTGTATGCAGCAAACAGTTCGTTCAAACAGACTAATGGCTTGTTTATTGCCGTATTAAGTAAAATTAAATTAAAGAATAATTATTAACAAACACCGCCCTGGTTTATCAGCAAAAAGCAGGAAAGGAGTTTTAAACATTAAAAAGCACAATGAAAAAATTAGTACTATCGTTGGTGGTGGCCATTTCAATTTTTGGATTTACAAATACTGCTTCAGCGCAGGGTAAAATTGGCTACATCAGCACAGAAGAGTTAATTGGCGCAATGCCGGAAACAGAAAAGGCCAATGCACAGTTACAGGATTACCAGTCTTCCCTTCAACAACAGGGCAATGATTATTACCGTGAACTGAATGAAAAAGACAGTATCTTCCAGTTAGATTCTGCAAAGCTTTCACCAGCGGCAAAAGAATTAAGAAGAAACGACCTGATCGCATTATATCAAAAAGTACAGGGCTGGAACCAGACAATGCAGCAAATGGTACAGGAAAAATCACAGGCTTTAATTGTTCCTATCCGGGCTAAAGCATCTGAAGCGATTAAAACGACCGCTAAGGAAAGTGGCTATACTTATGTACTGGAAGAAGCAGCAGTATTAGTGGGCCCTCCCGGCGAGAACATTTTACCACTGGTGAAAAAGAAATTAGCCATCGCGGAAAAATCTGCAGCACCTCAAAAACCTGCAACACCTGGCAAGCCCAGGCAATAATTTTATCCCGCTAAATAATTCAGAAAGCCATCTCAAAAAACGGGATGGCTTTCTTATTTTTGATACATGACAAAGGGACCTATTGGTGTATTTGACAGTGGCTACGGTGGCTTAACCGTATTAAAGGAAATAGCAGCACGCTTGCCGCAGTATGATTATGCCTACCTTGGAGACAATGCAAGGTCACCTTATGGCACCCGTAGTTTTGATTCGGTGTACCACTATACTTTGCAGTGTGTGCAATGGTTTTTTAAGCAAGGTTGCCCCCTGGTGGTGCTTGCCTGTAACACAGCATCGGCCAAAGCCCTGCGTACTATTCAGCAAAATGATCTGCCTAAAATGGACGCCTCCAAAAGAGTATTGGGAGTGATAAGGCCCACATCCGAAATAATTGGACGGTTTACAAAAAATGGAAGTGTAGGAATTTTTGGGACTACCGGTACGGTACAATCAAAATCCTATTTGATAGAGATTGAAAAATTTTTCCCGGAATGCCAGGTGTACCAGGAAGCCTGCCCCATGTGGGTGCCACTGGTGGAAAACAATGAACATAACAGCCCGGGGGCTGATTATTTTATAGAAAAGCATATCCGTAACCTCATGTCACAATCAACAAAAATTGATACCATACTGTTGGCCTGTACCCATTATCCATTGTTGATAGAAAAAATAAAGCAGTTTTTGCCACAGGGCACCACTATCTTATCGCAGGGAGAAATTGTAGCCAATAGTTTGGCTGATTATTTAGTCCGCCATCCTGAAATGGCTGAAAACTGCACAACCAACGGGCAATTGAGTTTCTTTACCACCGATGATTCGGTAGATTTTGATGCAAAGGCTACAATTTTTTATGGAAAACCAGTAAAATCAACCCATTTGGCACTCTAAATGAAAAAACTTTAAACCTTAAACTTCAAACTTTTAAACTTTTCCCTTACCTTCGCCGTCCTTTCACAAACAGCAGGGATGGTGCCCTGGTGAGTGTAACTAAAAAAGAGTTTAAAAAATATTTTTAAAAGGAAAATTTTAATACAATGCCAGGTAAAAAAAGAACATATCAGCCCCATGTACGGCGCAGGAAACATGTGCATGGATTTCGTCAGCGGATGCAAACTGCTAACGGTCGTAAAGTATTAGCCAGCCGTCGTAAAAAGGGCCGTGTTAAACTGACTGTTTCTGACGAACGTTTCGGAAAAAAATAGCCCCCTATTCCCTAAAGGGGAACTGGAGCATAAAAATAATAGCTCTCCATTTGGAGGGCTTTTTTAATTTTGTAGAATTGGGAAATATCGAAACATACACACTGGGTAAAAAGGAGCGCCTCAAAAGCCGGAAAGCCATTGAGCAACTGTTTGTTGGAGGCAAATCTTTTTCCCTGTTTCCATTCAAAGTGGTGTATCAAAAGACTGTAAATAATACTGACCCACAAATAGTAAACCAAAAACTGCAAACAGCTTTCAGCGTAAGTAAAAGATATTTTAAAAAAGCGGTACATCGCAACCGCATCAAAAGGCTGATGAGGGAGGCTTACCGGCTGCAGAAAAATGAACTCCAAAATAGCTTACTGCAATGCAATCAAAGCATGGCAGTATTCATTATATTTTTGGGAAATGAACTACCGGAATACCCGCTGGTATTTTTAAAGATGGCCGCTGTACTAAAACGGCTGCAAAAAATAGCGCATGACGAAACTGTTGCAAATAGCTAGTTTTCCCTTTATCATTTTGATAAAATTATATCAATGGATTATTTCGCCTTTACTGGGAAGTAAATGCCGCTATACACCTACCTGTTCTCATTATGGTATTGAGGCTTTAAAAAAATATGGCCCAATCAAAGGCCTGTGGCTTACAGCTAAAAGGATTGCCCGCTGTCATCCCTGGGGTGGGCATGGTCACGATCCGGTACCGTAGAATCTTCAGTCCACTAAAAGGCGCCCCGGTGTTTTTTGTTAAGGACTGCACTTTATCCGGCCGTTGCATTTTATGAAAACGGGCATCCATAGATGCCCGTCTTTAAATGAAATTAAGAACTTAATTTATCACAATTTCTTGTGATGCATTTTCCTTTCCAGCCATTAAAGGAAGGCTTACCTGCAGTACACCATCTGCATATTTAGCAGCAATGTTTTGTGTGTCGATGCGTTCATTTAATGTAAAGCTGCGGGTGAAACCACCCCTGCTATATTCCCTCAGTATCCATTCCGGGCGGGGAAAACCTTCAGGTGGTGTGTAAGAAACGGTGAGCTCATTTCCATTAACACCTAAATGAAAATGCTCTTTGATCCGGCCGGGAGCAAACACCAGTAGTTCGTAGCTGCTGTCTGTTTTAAAAATGTTTACTGCTGCCCGTTGCATAGAACGGTTAAATCTGCCTGCCGGCTGATTACCGTGGTTGTTGCCTTTTGCGGCGCATGACTGGTTGTAGTGCATGTTTTTTGTTTTTAATTTAAAAAATAGATTAACAAAAAGCAAGGTGTAAAAATAATGCCGGGATAAAAACACGTGTAATTATGTCAGTTGGGCAATAAAGAAAGGCTGTAATTTTCATCACAGCCCTTCACAAAAATTATAATTTAATAATTAAGCAGCAGTAAATTTCTCTGCTATTTTATCCCAGTTCACCACGTTCCAGAATGCAGCCAGGTAATCGGCCCGCCGGTTTTGGTAATGCAGGTAATAAGCATGCTCCCACACATCACAACCCAGGATGGGTGTGCCTTTTACGTCGGCAACATCCATTAATGGATTATCCTGGTTAGGGGTAGAACTAACTTCTAATTTGCCATCCTTTACTATCAGCCAGGCCCAGCCGCTGCCAAATCTTGTGACACCGGCTGCATTGAATTTTTCTTTGAAAGCATCAAAACTTCCAAAGGCTGCAGCTATGGCATCGCCCAAAGCACCTGTTGGCATACCGCCGGCATTGGGGGCCAGGCTTTCCCAGAAGAAGCTATGGTTCCAGTGGCCACCGCCATTATTACGTACAGCAGGTGAAATGCTGCCTGCATGTTTTACCAGCTCTTCAATGGTTTTATTTTCATGTTCAGTACCAGCAATGGCTTTGTTTAAATTATCTACATACGCCTGGTGGTGCTTGCCATGATGTATCTGCATGGTTTTAGTGTCGATGTGTGGCTCCAATGCTTCGTGTGCATACGGTAAAGCCGGTAGTGTAAATGCCATAAATAAAATTTTTAAATTAATTGTTTACAATGAAACTGTTTGGACTGCAAATTTACATCCGAAGATTTCAATATGTGGTATTGAATATAAATTCTTTCTTAATTCGCAATTTTGAAAAGCGGGCCGGTAAGGAAAAATGCTGATGTATTGATCTCAGATGGGTACGGTTAAAGATTTTACCAGCCTGAGTCCTTTATCAGTATATAAAACAAGGAATTTTTCCTGCATTCTTTTACGCCTTGCTGGTGTTTTTTAGCTATCGTTTTCCCTTAAAAAAATCCTTCATCAACTGGGAGCATTCTTCTGCCATTATTCCATGCATTACAATTGTTTTTGGATGAAAAGGATTATTAGCCCCGGTTGTGTGCCGGTATCCATTTTTTTCATCGCTGGCGCCATACACTACTCTGCCAATTTTGCTCCAGTACAAAGCGCCGCTGCACATCACGCAGGGCTCAATTGTTACATACAAAGTGGCATCCGGCAAATATTTGCTGCCGAGAAAGTTAAAGGCGGCAGTCAATGCAATGATCTCTGCATGGGCTGTGCTATCCGTCAGTTTTTCTACCTGGTTGTAGCCGCGGCCAATAATGCGTTCTTTCATCACAATGATGGCACCCACCGGTACCTCTTCTTCTTCAAAAGCTTTCCGGGCTTCTGTGAGCGCCTGCTGCATACGGTGTTCATCAGTCATCATCATTATTAATCACCCCATTTTATAATTGTTCATATAAATAAGACATCATTACTTCATCAATAAACCGGCCTTCGCTTTTAAGCCAGGTATATTTTCTCAACAGGCCTTCTTTTTCAAAGCCGATCTTTTCATACAAGTGAATGGCTTTTTCATTGGTAATTGCGGTACTCAATTCAATTCTTGCCAGGCCCCAATTTTTACCCAGTTCAATTATTTCCTGCATCATACTTATTCCATGTCCTTTGCCTGCAAAGGAAGGATGAACAGCTAAACCACCAAGATAAGCCATGTGAGCATTCCGGTGCAATTGAGGTATAAATTTAAACATGCCGGCAGCAGTGCTTCCTGCTTCATAAATGTAAATGATATTTCTTTCCAGTAAATCGTTGTACACCGGTTCAAATGAAGTGCTGTCCATCATTTCATACAGGAGGAATGGATTTATATCCGGATGCATGTATAGGCCATAAATAAAATCGAAATCGGCTGCTGTGATCGCTCTTGTCATAATTACCGAAGGTATATAATAACAGAAAAGTAACCGGCACCCCAACCACCCTAAATTATACTTAAAGGAAACTTTTTAATAGGTTAATTTTATGTGCCGGTTATTTTACCCGATTATAATTTTTTAAGATTGAAGCGTTCACATGATAACAGTTCAGCAATTAGAAAATTTACGAAACCAGTTTAAAAGTGGTATCACCAAACCCTACCAGTTTCGAAAAGTGCAATTGAGAAAGTTGAAACAATCAATTATTTTGCATGAACAGGAGCTGTATGCTGCCTTGTACACGGACCTGAAAAAAAGCCCGGAAGAATGCTGGGTTACCGAAAACGGCATGGTGCTGTCTGAACTGAATTATGCCATTAAACACCTGCAAACCTGGATGGATGCCGAAAGTGTCAGTACGAATCTTCTAAACCTTCCGTCCAACAGTAAAATTATGAAGGAGCCGTTGGGTGTAGTGTTAATTATCGGACCCTGGAATTACCCCTTTCAATTATTGTTCAATCCATTGATAGGGGCCATCGCAGCGGGTAATTGTATCGTGCTGAAGCCAAGTGAATTTGCCCCGGCAACAGAAGCGGTGATGAGAAAAATTATTGAAGACACATTTGCCAAAGAGTACATCCTGTATGCTGAAGGCGATGGAGCAGTAGTGGTTCCTGCAATGATGAACCACTTTACATTCGACCATGTATTTTATACCGGCAGCACTGCAGTAGGCAAGATTATTTACCAAATGGCCGCTGAAAGATTAGTTCCTGTTACATTGGAACTGGGGGGTAAAAGTCCCTGCATTGTAGAAAGCGATGCGGATATAAAAGTTGCCGCCAGGCGGATAGCGATGACCAAGTTCAGTAACTGCGGACAAATGTGTGTGGCGCCGGATTATGTACTGGTGGCGGAAAGTAAAAAGCAGGAGTTGATAGCGGAACTAAAAAGCTGTATTCAACAGTTTTTCGGTGAGCATCCCGAAGAGAGCTACAATTATGGAAAGATGATCAATGAAAAGCAATTTAACCGGGTGGCGGGTTATTTAAACCAGGGTAGTATTGTGCACGGCGGCAGAACGGACAAGGCAAAATTATTTATCGAACCTACCATCCTTGAAAATATAAGCCCCGATGCTGCCATCATGAAAGAGGAGATTTTCGGGCCGGTGCTTCCGGTTATTTCTTTCAACAAAAAGGAGGCAGCATTGAATATAATTGAACAAAATAAAAACCCGTTGGCTTTTTATGTGTTTACATCAAACAGTAAAAAGGAAAAGGAGTGGCTGGAGGCGGTGGCATTTGGTGGTGGCTGCGTCAACAATGCAAGCTGGCATCTCACCAATCATCATTTGCCCTTTGGCGGCCGGGGTTTTAGTGGTACCGGCAATTACCATGGCAAAACTTCTTTTGATACCTTTTCTCATAAAAAAGCGGTGATGAAAACACCCACCTGGTTTGACCCCGCAATAAAGTATCCGCCATTTAAAGGGAAATTGAAACTGTTTAAATGGGTGATTCGATGAGAAGGGTTACGAAAATAATAACGGCCATCGTAATTTTTATTATCGTGTTTACCGGCTATACGTTGTTTATCAACCGCAATTCATTCAACATGACTCCGAGACAAAAAATATTAAAAGCTGTTTACCCTGCATTGATGTGGTTTACCAAACTCACGGGAACTAATGCAGCCAATTTGAAAAATGAATCGGCCGTGCCTGCTGTTTCTTTTTATTCATTGCAGGCAACTATGAATGATGGCAGCACATTCAACCTGTCTGCACTAAAAGGAAAAAAGATCTTGTTGGTAAATACAGCATCCGACTGCGGCTATACGGACCAGTATGCGGACCTGGAAAAATTATACCAGCAATATAAAGAGCAATTAACAATACTGGCTTTTCCGGCAAATGATTTTAAAGAACAGGAGAAAGGTGGTGATGCTGCCATTGCTGAATTTTGTAAAAGAAATTACGGGGTTAGTTTTCCCGTAATGGGTAAAACGGTAGTGGTTAAATCGGATCAGCAAAACCCTGTATTTAACTGGCTTACCAATGCTGACAGCAATGGCTGGAATAGCAAAGCGCCTTCATGGAATTTTTCTAAATACCTTGTCAATGAAAAAGGGCACCTTACACATTACTTCGACCCCAGTATTTCTCCTTTGGCTAAGGAAGTGATCAACGCTGTAACCGGAAATTGATTCATTGCAGAAGGTTGGATTTGATTTTTTTACAAATAATTTTCCAGCTTAAATATTCAAAATGAACTACAACGACATCATTGGCACCATCGGCGTAGGCCTTATTTTGCTGGCTTATTGCTTCAATATTTTTTCATTGATACACAGGGATGGTAAATTATTTTTCATCCTGAATATAGTGGGAGCAGGACTTGCCTGCTATGCATCCATCCTCATTAATTATGTACCTTTCATCATGCTGGAAGGGGTTTGGTGTTCAGTGTCTGTAGCAGGATTGGTTAAACTCATTTCAAAAACACGGTAACATGTTTACGAAAGAAACGATTGAAAAATACTTCATGGCAGAAAAAACAGAAAGCTGGCTTTTTATGGCCATTGGTATTGCAGCAATTATCGCCGCCACCGTTTTCTTTTTTATTATCAAAACCCCACTGTATAAAGGGGCTGCCATACCGCTGGTAGCTATCGGTTTAATGTTGGGCGTGGTTGGCTTTACTGTTTATAAAAGATGCGATGAAGACCGCATCCGCAGTGTATATGCACTCGGTATGAACCCGGGCGAGTTGAAAGAAAAAGAACTGCCAAGGATGGAAACTGTGATGAAGAATTTTGTGCTTTACCGCTATGTGGAAATTGCATTGGCCTTGCTGGGTATTGGCCTGTTTGTATATTTTAAAAATAATGAAGCAATGGTTTTTTGGAAAGGCTTTGGTATAGCACTCGCTTGTATGTCATTGATTGCTTTATGTGCCGATTATTTTGCGGAGAAGAGAGGGGGTATTTATTTGAACGGGTTAAAATTTTTTACAGAGAAAATCCGTTAAAAGTTCAGGCTACCTCATAGGGTCGGGACGCTCTAAGCGGCCTGAACCGTATCTATTCAAACTGTTTCCAACTGTAACGGTTCAGGCCGCTTAGAGCGTCCCGACCCTATACAGACCTGAAACCATATTTATTTAGACCATTTTTACTTTAATGGTTCAGGCCGCTCGAAGCGTCCCGACCCTATACAGACCTGAAACCGTATTTATTCAAACTGTTTCCAACTTTAATGGTTCAGGCCGCCGAAGCGTCCCGACCCTATACAGACCTGAAACCGTATTTATTCAAACTGTTTCCAACTTTAACGGTTCAGGCCGCTTAGAGCGTCCCGACCCTATACAGACCTGAAACCGTATTTATTCAAACTGGTTCCAACTTTAACGGTTCAGGCCGCTTAGAGCGTCCCGGCCGTATACAGATTGAACCATATTTATTTAGACCATTTTTACTTTAATGGTTCAGGCCGCTCCAAGCGTTCCGACCCTGGTGGATCAATACAACTTCTTTTTCAAATCATCCGGCAGGTCCCAATCACACCACCCTTTAATTGCACCTGCATCCAATCCAGTTTGCTGAAAAAACAATTCTTTATTGCACAAGTTGCCCCGCCGCAATCCAACATAATCTGCATAACAGGAGTAAGGCCAATTTGCTGGATTTACGACCAGGCCGGCAGTTTTGGGGTTTTGCAAAATATAAAAGAAACATTTTTCAAGGTAACTTATGATACTGCCCTCCATCGTTTCCACCAGTAATTTTGCTTTTGTTTTTTGCCTGAATAATGAACCAGTAGTTTTATTTTGTTTGTTGATGGCCTGGGTGTAACTGCTCAGTAAAATTCCAACTCTGTATGCAAACTCCTGGATTGGTTTATCGCCAAATGATTTTCTTTCCTGCACACTTTTTTCATTTGCATGGATTATCAAATGAAAATGATTTGGCATCAGGCACCAGGCTATGATATCGGCTGCCGGTAAGATTTGCGCCCTTATTTTTTTAATAAAGAAAATGTAGTTGTCGTGATTGAAAAAGATGGGTTGTTGATTGTTGCCCTGGTTGTAAACATGGTAGTATTCGTTTTGAGAAAGGTGCATGGCTGTTTGTTTAGCGTTAGGGCCGGGATGCTGCAGCGGCCTGGACCGTATTTATTCAAACTGTTTCCAACTTTAATGGTTCAGGCCGCCGAAGCGTCCCGACCCTAAATTAGCATTTGTTTTGGAACGGACACTTGGTTGTTTTTTCGTAAGGTTGATTTGGTCTAGGGCCGGACGCTGTAGCGGCCTGAATCGTATTTATTCAAACTGTTTCCAACTTCAACGGTTCAGGCCGCCGAAGCGTCCCGACCCTAAATTAGCATTTGTTTTGGAACGGGCACTTGGTTGTTTTTTCGTAAGGTTGATTTGGTCTAGGGCCAGACGCTGTAGCGGCCTGAATCGTATTTATTCAAACTGTTTCCAACTTCAACGGTTCAGGCCGCCGAAGCGTCCCGACCCTAAATTAGCATTTGTTTTGGAACGGGCACTTGGTTGTTT
>Ga0105048_10000354_pt1 | contig 68302 bp, 51 predicted proteins | sample MAT05_FD_78382 | JGI IMG/M metagenome (GOLD analysis project Ga0105048, IMG submission 78382) | Freshwater microbial communities from Lake Fryxell liftoff mats and glacier meltwater in Antarctica - MAT-05 | ecosystem: Environmental > Aquatic > Freshwater > Ice > Liftoff microbial mat | place... | reverse complement strand
TTGACCGATATAAACCGAATTAATAAACTCTTTGCCTTGGTGCTGGTTGCTTTCGTTTGGGCTTACAAAGCTGGAATATTCTTAAACAATCTTTGCCCAATCAAAATCAAAAAGCATGGAAGACGAGCTAAAAGTTTATTTAAATACAGATTAAATTATCTCGCGAATGTCCTGTTTTCCAATGATATGGATGAATTTATTATATGTTTTAATTTTTTGTCATGTACTTAGCTAATTATAACTAATTGGATTATTATTTCTGTGAGATACTATTTCAACAATGAATAAGGTTGAAAAATCTGACAACTAAGGTAAATAAAAAGTCCAAATCGCCTCTGATTCAAGCGCATCTGGGGGACTTCTTGTTTAGATATCTTTAGCTTTCCATATTTCGTCCTGCTGAAAATTTTCCGGAAATCCCATTGCGCGAACATCGATGTCGTATTTCCAACAAGCTGAAATTATCGCTTTTGCAACCAGGAACTTACCTGCTCCGGACTCAACCCCGCCAACTCCAGCTTATTCTTTTTCTTATACCCGTTCAGATCATTAGCGAGTTTCCCCGGTTTATCCACTTCCTTGAGTTTGGCAACAGTTGTATACCCCAATGTCTTCAATGGTTCTACCCATTCAGCGGGTACTCCAAGTTCGATGAACTTCTCTGATCCATCGTCCATGGTCTCTTGTCTCTTCTCTGGCTTCATCTGCGGGAAAAACAACACATCCTGTATGCTTGGCTGGTTAGTCATCAGCATCGTCAAGCGATCCATACCGATTCCCATACCGGATGTTGGTGGCATTCCGTATTCCAGAGCTCTTACAAAATCCATATCAATAAACATAGCTTCCTCATCGCCTTTTTTTGAAAGTTCCATCTGAGATTTGAAGCGTTCCATCTGATCGATGGGGTCATTTAACTCAGTATAGGCATTGCACAACTCCTTCCCATTTACCATCAGTTCAAATCTCTCGGTGAGTTCAGGGTTGTTACGGTGTTTTTTGCACAAGGGAGACATCTCAACCGGATAATCCTTAATAAATGTGGGTTGGATATAATTGTGTTCACATTTTTCTCCGAATATTTCATCAATCAGCTTGCCCTTTCCCATACTGTTATCGGCTTCAATATGAAGTTTTTTACAAACCTCCCGAAGGCCAGTTTCATCCATTCCGCTAATATCAATTCCTGTAAACTCTTTTATCGAATCAATCATGCTGATTCGCTTGAAAGGTCTTTTGAAATCAATCTCTTTGTCGCCGAGTTTTACCTTGGTAGTGCCATGAAGATCCATTGCAACCTTTTCGATCATCTCCTCGGTGAAGTCCATCATCCAGTTATAATCTTTGTAGGCAACATAAATTTCCATGACGGTAAATTCGGGGTTATGGGTCCGATCCATTCCTTCATTTCTAAAATCCTTCGAAAATTCGTACACTCCATCAAATCCCCCTACAATAAGCCTTTTGAGATAAAGTTCGTTTGCAATTCTTAGGTATAAAGGGATATCAAGGGCGTTATGGTGCGATATGAAAGGTCTTGCCGTTGCACCGCCCGGTATTGATTGCAGGATTGGTGTTTCAACTTCAAGGTATCCTTTGCTGTTAAAAAGTTCGCGGAATGAATTGTAAATCTGTGTTCTTTTGCGAAATACATCCCTTACTTCAGGATTCACAACAAGGTCAACATAACGTTGTCTGTAGCGGAATTCAGGATCAGTTACCGCATCAAAAATCTGACCATCTTTTTCTTTTACAATAGGAAGGGGCCGAAGGGATTTGCTAAGTAATGTCATTTCGTGGGCGTGTACCGATAATTCGCCTGTCTGCGTAATAAAAGCCCGGCCTTTAATCCCTATAAAATCTCCAATATCGAGCAATTTTTTAAATAAATCATTGTAAATGGATTTATCCTCACCAGGACATATTTCGTCGCGGTTCAAATAAATTTGAATTCTGCCAGTGTCATCCTGAATTTCTGCAAATGATGCTTTCCCCATGATACGGCGGCTCATCAAACGACCGGCTATGGCAACATCCTGAAAATTATTGTCTTCTGGGCGGTATGATTTTTTTATTTCTTCAGCTTTGTGGCTTACCGGATAGGCTTCCTGTGGATAAGGATTGATGCCCATTTTCCGTATTTCTTCGAGGGAGTTTCTGCGAATTTGTTCCTGTTCACTTAATTGCAATTGACTCATTTTCCAGTGGTTTGAATTTTTGGCAAATATAATGGATTTATAGGGAATTCAATTCTTGAAAAAGCTTTCATTCCTTAATGTATCATAGTTTTATTGCTTATGGGGAATTTCATACAAACTTTAAATAAATTGGAAAAATTTTAAATTTCAATGCTGATTTTTTTTGTTATCCCACATTAAGTACAAAGGGGTTAAATTTTATGTGTTTGATTATTTCGATACCAATGATGCAAATTAGACTGATTATTGAGGGGATATTTATATTTTTGTAATAGAAAAAAAGGGATACCTTTTTACTTCGGAGGTTTAGAAACTATGGAAAAAAATTGGGTAATAAAGCAACAAGGCGATGAATCTATATTGCAGCACCTCCAGCAAATATTGGGGGTTGATCGCCCAATTGCTAACCTTCTGAAGCAAAGAGGAATTGAGAATTTTGAACAGGCTAAATTCTTTTTCCGACCCGAATTGTCGCATTTACATGACCCTTTTCTTATGAAAGACATGGATCGGGCGATAAAACGAATTGAGCATGCAATCAGTTCGGGCGAAAAGATCATGGTTTACGGCGATTATGATGTTGATGGTACCACCGCTGTTGCTATGGTTTACAGCTATCTGAAAGAATTTTCACATGATATTTTATTTTATATCCCCGATCGGTATAATGAAGGATATGGAATTTCTATTAAAGGTATCGATTTTGCATCGGCAAATAGTGTAAGGCTCGTTATCGCTCTTGATTGTGGTATAAAAGCCAATGAAAAAATATTATATGCCAATTCAAAAGGTGTTGATTTCATCATTTGTGATCACCATACTCCAGGAGCAGCAATACCCGATGCAATTGCTGTTCTTGACCCAAAGCGTGCCGATTGCTCATATCCATTTAAAGAACTTTCAGGATGTGGTGTTGGCTTCAAGCTAATTCAAGCATTTCAATTAAGTCGTAATCTCCCTTTTGATGCAATCATCAAATATCTTGATCTTCTTGTAGTAAGTATTGCTTCAGATATTGTATCAATTGCAGGAGAGAACCGAGTCATGGCTTATTTCGGACTTAAACAAATCAACGAAAAGCCTTCAATGGGTATTCAAACCCTGCTTAAGCTATCGGGCATACAAAAAAAAACGATCACCATCGAGGATATTGTTTTTAAAATCGGCCCCAGAATAAATGCCGCAGGAAGAATGGAATCGGGCAGCAAATCTGTAGAGTTGTTAATTTCTGAAGATACAAGTCTGGCTCAAATAATGGGAGTTAAGATAAATGACTTTAATTTAGACAGACGAAATGTTGATTCGGCTATAACTCAGGAAGCGCTTACCATGATTCAGATGGATGAGTCGATGAAAAACAAAAAATCGACTGTTCTTTTCAATCCAAATTGGCATAAAGGAGTTATAGGAATTGTTGCATCCAGACTGTTGGATCATTATTACAGGCCAACGGTAATTCTTACTAAATCAAACGGATTTGCTACCGGCTCAGCCCGCTCGGTAAATGGGTTTGATCTGTATCAGGCAATTGAGGAATGCAGCGATCTGCTTGAGAATTTCGGTGGGCATAAATATGCAGCTGGTCTTACCATGAAGCTGAATAATGTCAACGCCTTTCAGGAACGATTTGAAAAGGTTGTGAATAAAATGATTCATCCCGATCAACTTATTCCTGTGGTTGAAATAGATACAGAACTTCAGCTTTCCGAAATCAATGATAAATTTTTTAGAATTTTAAAACAATTCCAGCCATTCGGACCTGAAAACATGGCGCCGGTTTTTTTGACTGAGAATGTTTCAGATAATGGCGGTGGAAAACTGGTTGGAATGAATGCCGAACATCTTAAGCTTTCCTTAGTCCATGAGAAAGATCCATACAGAGTGTTCCCGGCAATCGCTTTTCAGCAGGGAAAACTGTTTCCTAAAATTTCTCGTGGTCAGGGATTTGATATCTGTTACTCTCTTGACGAAAACGTTTACAGAGGAGAATCAAGTATTCAGATAAATATTAAGGATATTAAGGTGGATAAGTAAATGAACTTTTTCAGGTTTTAATACCTTCAGACTATATCTTAAATCGCAATTGCATTGTCAGGTAAGAATCACTGATTCCCTTTACTTCATCTTCCCCAGTCCCAGTAGTTTTTACACTAGCGAAACCTGAAACTGCGAACCGAATGCTGAGTTCAAGTGAAGGAAGCAGATCTGTTTTTCCCATTATGATAAACCTAATCCCTTGTGAACTAAAAGCAGGGACCGAGAAACTATAAAGAACATCATTTTCGTAAGCATATATTCTGTTGTCCCAGCGGGGAATATCATAAATAGCATATCGAAACCAAAGTTTATATTTCTGGGATTTCGTTTGAAAGGCAAAATCATGTCCCGAGTAAAAACCAGTGGTCATTTTTTGCTTCCCTATCTGGAAATAGCTGAATTCAATCCTTGATTTCAAACGAATGTTTTTATTCAACAAATAGTTTAGTTCGAGTCGAAAACCTCCTTTCTTAGCAGTTTCCATACGATCCACTCCGGTGATACAAGTAGTGGAACGATTCTGGTTTTTCTCATACCGAAACCGCAGATTACAACTTAATTCACGACTAGGGTAAACATTAAAATTCACCAGATAATCACTTCCTGAATAGGGGTTTGTGCTATTATACCTTAGAAATGGGAAACTGTAATGATCTGCATACAAATCAAGTTTCAGGTATTTCCAAGGATACATCTGCAAACCAAGATAAAATCCCTCTTCATTTTTAGTGTCCTGACTCTCCCCAAAACCTGATGACCTGAGTCCAAGATAATCGGGTTGGTAATTTCTATACGCTAGTGAAAATCGCACAAGTGGATGCAATTCAGCCAGAAAACCACTAAAAATAGCCATACGAGCTTTAGTATCTGCTGCAATCTCCCCAAATAGTGCTATTTTTCCCATGCTGACTTTAAAATCGCTCCCAATATTCTGAATGCCTGTTCCTTTATCGAATATTTCCTGAGTGTATGCGGTACTATTGCGAACCCATTTATTACTGAACTCCTGATTAAGATAGCTGAAACCCCAAACAATATTTTTTCTGACTAGTTGAGCATGTCCACCAAAACTCATTGTGATAATTGCATCTTTCTTCTGTAATTCTTTTAGGTTGCGGTGCAGTCCTGACACATCGGGTGAGTTGAAAAATTGCGGTGCAAGAGTATCATCAGGAAGAGAGTGCAGGGAAGCATCAGTTTTCAGGTTTGAAGCAAATACTTCGAGATTCAAATCTCCCCAGCCGAAAGAAGCAGCGCAACCCCGTAAGAAATCATTTTCTCCTGCTGAACTATATTTTTTTATGCCCGACGATTGTGGGGAGAGTAGAACCTGCGTGCCTTTTCGACAACCATATCCACCGAGCACAAGTCCCTGTCCCCAGGAAGCAATAAAATCTCCTATAATTATTTTTTTAAGGTAATTTCTGCCACTGTATTCAAGGAAACATGATGTGAAATCCGGTGAAAAGTATTTACCACCTAACTTAAAAGATTCCCCTGCATCCTGATCGGAAGTGAATCCAAATCTGAAGTTCCGAAAACCAGCTTCATAGCGCAACATTAATGAGCGATTGGCTCCCATATATGCATTAGGGTTAGTGGTATCTGGAATAAAGCCGTTCTTTTTATCCGGATCAAGGCCAGTTCTAAAAACAAGTGTATTCCTAAACCTTTTTTTACCTTCTTTCTTTTCAGCACCATTTGAACCTGAAACCCTTATGAAAGGGCGTAAAGTATTAATCAGTTCCTCATCGAAACCGTAAATCAATTTCAATTCGAATAAGGAGAACAGCTCTCCAAAATCTTTAATATAGCTCAGCAATGAAAAAATCTGAAATTCGGTTAGCAAATGAAGTTGTCTAAGTTCTTCAGAGCTGGCGGTATTTATATTAAGGGGATGCTCGAGAAAATTATACATTTCATCGGCCAATTCAGTAGGATCGGTTTCTTCATCATTTGATGAAACGGCATTTTCCAGATGTTCAGAAATAGTTAAAGAACCCTGGGCTGGAATAGTTTGTGCCTTCAAAATACTCCAGCTCAAAACATTACAGAATACCATAAACAACACAGAACAGTAAATATTTCTGCACATAAAAACGAAAAGCTAATTGATTTCTTTCATCTTAATGTGGTGAAAATGGAAAAATCAGCCAGACAAGCCTGATTTTTTATTTCAGGCGAAACTGAATGGAGAAATGGGGCGTAAGACCAAGTATCGCATTATGGCTGAATGCCACATCGGCGCTTATTTTTCTGATTTCAAAACCTATTCCAAAGGAGTTCTGGACTGGGTGTGTAATGATTCCAGTGCGAAGTGTAATTCCCTGTATAATTTCATACTCAATCCCTGATTTGAGTCGAAAAGGGTAGTTAAGACTTTTTTCTGCTTCTACTGCCATGTGGAGTTTTTCAACTGGGGTATAGCTGATGCCTGTACGTAAAGTAGTTGTAATTGTATCTGAAAAAACCGGAGAAAGATGTGAACGTGTTGGATTAAAAACGTGTATTCCAATGCGAATGGCATCAATGGGCTGATACTGAATACCCCCTTCGACCGTAAGTGCATGTCGTTGTTCTTCTGCTTCAATATAAACATAATGATAATTCATTTGAATACCTGCAGAGAATTTTTCACCTAGGGATTTCCCAAAAGCCAGTCCAATCTTACTTTCATTGTATTTTGGGAAACCGAAATAGGTATATGAAAAACCAAACGTACCAGGTTTTACCGGCACAGTTAATGCCAGAGCATGAAGAGCAAACTCCTTTACGACATATTTGTTTTCGTGGTGGAATCCAATAGAGAAATTATGGTAATCACCTAGTCCTGCCTGATTATGAAATACCGACCAGATATCGGAATCCATGACTACCGCATTTGAAAGAGCTGCTGCACGGCTTCCCACTGGAAAGTTTACCTGAGAATAAATTTCAGTGAAGGATACAAGAAAATACAACAGAATAAGCCGGACAGGAATGCTGCAGGTAGCTATTCTGTTGTATTTCCATCTAAACATCAATTGGTTTTATATTTGTATTTTATAGATCTGAGTTCATCATTTGCCTGAATAATCTTGTCCTTAAGGCTTTCCTTAAAAGCAATAATTTTCGACATTGTTTTTTCATCACCAGTGGCAATAATCTGAGCGGCAAGTATCCCTGCATTTCTAGCGGCATCAAGACCAACGGTTGCAACAGGAATTCCCGGAGGCATCTGAAGTATTGAAAGAATACTATCCCAACCATCGATTGAGATAGACGCACGTACAGGAACTCCAATTACCGGCAGTGGCGTGAAAGCGGCCATTACACCAGGTAAATGTGCGGCTCCACCTGCGCCAGCAATGATTACCCGAATACCCCGGGCAGCCGCTGATTTCGCGAAATCGGCAGCCTGATCGGGCGTACGATGTGCAGATAATGCATTGATCTCAAATGGAATCTCAAGTTCGTCGAGTACCTTTGCTGCTTCTTTCATAACCGGCAGATCGGAGGTGCTTCCCATTATTATACTTATTTTAGGATTCATGATTTGTGTTATTAATTAATGTGGTGAGTATTCAAAAATCAGCCTAAAATTACAAAAAAATGAATCAGGTAGTCTTATTTTTTTTCGGTCTTTAAATTTTCAAGTTTACAGTTTTGGTTTATCTGCTAATTGTGGAAGACTTGACATAATTGATATTTCTATCTTTTAAATATTCCATTATAAAATTAAAACATTCTTCATTTTTACCAATTAACTCGGGAGGGAAAACTCCTTTACCGGTAAAGAGTCCCTTTAAAAACATGTTTGCAACCCCGGTTGCTGTATACCCAGTGGTTCGTGCCATTGAAGAGGTCTGAGTTTCGCAGTCGAACTCATCATAAAGATTATATATTATTTTTTCCTTTTCTCTGTGTTTATTTTCTGCTTTCAATATCACCCTCATAACGGTGATTTCTTCTTCTGTTTCTCCCAATTTCCAGTCTTTAAAAAGCACATTGCACGACACATCTAAAGGACTAACTTCAACTCCTTTAACATTTATTTTTTTCTTGCTAAAGAAGCCTGATTCCTTTAAGACTCTTACATATTCTACATGTCCGGGATAACGGAGAGTTTTTTCTTTCATGTTTTTAATATGTGGCATTGTATGTAGAATCGATCGCAGCCCATCTGAATTAAAAGCTTCGAGTGTTCCAACTTTTTCGAATTCCAGAAACTCGCAATCCGACAATGCATCACGTGTAACAATGGTTCCATTCTCAACATATCGGGCAGAGCGGGTATATTCTTCGATAACATCAATTGGTGAAAAGGGAGCTTTGTAGAAAAAGGGCCACTTTCTTATCTTCGGTAACCCACCAACATAACACTCAAAATCGCTTATTTTAAATTTTTCGTTGTAATATCCTAGGATAAGATTATGCATCCCCGGAGCAACACCGCAATCCACAAATGCTGTAACACCTTTTTCTTTTGCCACGGAATCCAGATCGAAAGCATTTTCAGGGAAAAAGGAAATGTCTACAATATTCTTACCTGATTCGATGACGGTTTTGACAGTGTTGAAACCCAGAAATCCGGGAACAGCGCAAATTACTAGATCGAAGGATGATATATGCTCTTTAAGTTTTATATCACAAACATCAATTTGTTCAGTTATAAGCGCCGGGCATTTCTTTTTTGCCCGATTAAGTGATTCTAGGCTAATATCTACTAAATGCACCTGATGCTGTAAGGATAAGTCAATAGCCATAGCGCTGCCAACCATTCCTGCACCCAAAACAATAATTTTGCTCATGAGTTTACATTTTATTTTGATTTTGCACAAAAATCGAATTCTAATTTCTGACAATTTACCTAAAAATCAAATACATGAGCGGAAGTTAACGTTAGCAATTATGTGTTATAAAGACTATTAAAACTAATTCATATGTAGCTTATCCACCTACAATTCGAAATCCAGAATAAAGAGACTATCTCCAGATCCCCAAAATAGCAACGATAGGATCGGATTTGCTTTTTCGAATAAACCAATTTCCGGCATTTTCTGTAAGAAACAAAAATGCTTACCTTAGCGCAAATTTTAAAAAAAAAGGGCATGAAGAGAATAAAGGTTCTTGATAAGGAATTCGAAATATCCATTTCTTCAGAAAAAATTCAGAAAAGAATTCAGGAACTTGCAATCAAGATTTCCAATGATTTAAAAGATCAGGATCCAGTTTTTATTGCTATCCTGAATGGCTCATTTATGTTTGCTGCTGATCTATTTAAAAAGATTGATATCGACGCACAAATAACATTTTTGAAACTCGCATCCTACCAAGGAACCAGTACATCTGGAACTGTAAAACAGCTAATTGGACTGAATCAGGAAATTAAAGGACAGAATATCGTAATTCTGGAAGATATTGTTGATACCGGAATTACTCTTGATACTATCATGCGCCAATTGTCGGGATACCAGCCTGCCTCAGTTAAAGTTGCAACTCTGCTATACAAACCCGATGCCTGCAAAGCAAATATTCATATTGACTATGTCGGCTTTTCAATTCCAAATGAATTCATAATCGGTTACGGACTCGATTACAATGGCTATGGAAGAAAATATGAGGATATTTATACTCTGGTTAAAAAAGGCTAAGCGGGAGTTTGTATATTTGCACACCTGAAAATTCTTAATACAAAAATAAAAAATCTAAACATGTTGAATATTGTTTTATTCGGACCTCCGGGCTCCGGCAAAGGAACCCAATCTGAAAAGCTTATTGCTAAACATAATTTGGTGCATTTATCCACCGGCGATCTTCTTCGCTCTGAAATTGCCAACCAGAGTGAACTCGGTATCAAAGCCAAAACTATCATGGATAAAGGTGAACTTGTTTCCGATGATATCGTAATTGGTATGATCAGGAATAAGATCAATAAAAATCTGGATGCAAAAGGGTTTATTTTTGATGGATTTCCACGAACCGTTGCTCAGGCAGGTGCACTCGATAAAGTGTTAGCCGAATCCAGCAAAGCAATAAATCTGATGGTTACTCTCGAAGTGCCTAATGAAGAAGTTATTCAGCGCCTCATTAAAAGGGGAGAGCAAACCGGTCGCACCGATGATAATGTTACTACCATAGAAAACCGATTAAACGTGTACCTTTGTCAGACTGCTCCCGTTATGGATTTTTATGAAAAACAGGGGAAATATCGTCCAGTAAATGGAATGGGTAGTATTGATGAAATTTTCGAGCGTATCGAAACAGAAATAAAGAAAGCATAATATTTGCTTTCACTGTATGAAACCTGTTATTAATGAATATCCGGAGTTATACAGAGCATACACAGAGGGAATTGTAGGCAACTTATTATTTCTTTTGCAGAGATTGCATATTTAATCCCTTAAACAACAGAAACCATGTCAGAGTCAAATTTTGTGGATTACGTTACCATCTTTTGCCGCTCAGGCAAAGGAGGAGCAGGCTCTGCACATCTACGCAGGGAGAAATATATTCCTAAAGGCGGACCTGATGGTGGTGATGGTGGCAGGGGCGGAGATGTGATTCTTAAAGGGAGTTCACAGCTTTGGACACTTCTCCATCTGAAATATCAGAAACACTTGTTTGCAACCAACGGTGTTAATGGCTCAAGTGCTCTTAAATCGGGTGCAGAAGGTGAAGACGCTATAATTGAAGTTCCACTTGGAACTGTTGCAAAAGATGCCGATACCGGTGAGGTGCTTTTTGAGATTACCCAGAATGACGAGCAGAGAATACTGATGAAAGGAGGTAGGGGCGGACTTGGAAATAATCACTTCAAAACTCCGACTCACCAAACTCCCCGATATGCACAACCGGGTGAGCCGTCCATTGAAGGATGGAGAATTCTTGAGCTTAAACTTCTTGCTGATGTAGGTCTCGTTGGCTTCCCAAATGCCGGAAAATCAACACTGTTATCTGTACTTTCCTCTGCCAGACCGAAAATCGCTGATTACGCATTTACAACACTTGCTCCAAATCTTGGAATCGTGCAGTACAGAGATGATCTGAGTTTTGTGATGGCTGATATCCCCGGTATCATTGAAGGTGCAAGCGAAGGAAAAGGTTTGGGGCTTCGTTTCCTTAGACATATTGAGAGAAATTCCATGCTTTTGTTTTTAATCCCGGCAGACAGTAAAAATATTAAAGAGGAATACCAGATACTTCTTAATGAACTTAAACTTTACAACCCTGAATTGCTTGATAAAAAGAGGCTATTGGCAATTTCTAAATCAGATATGCTTGATAATGAACTTACAGCTGAGATCCGAAAAGATCTGCCTAAAATCCCGACAGTTTTCATTTCTTCAATTACTGGGACAGGAATTTCCGATCTTAAAGACATGCTCTGGAAGTCGCTAAATACCTAATATATGAGTGATTTTCTTCAAAAACTGGATGTACAGCTTTTCCTTTTTCTGAATTCTCAGAATACTCCGTTTTTAGATAACGTCATGTGGTTTATAAGTGGGAAATTCGAATGGATTCCACTGTATCTGGTTTTAATTTACTGGATGTTTTACAAATTTCGAAAGAAAGCCTGGCTCTTCATTGCACTCACAATTCTCGTCATTGCATTATCTGATTTGGGTTCTGTGCATCTTTTCAAAAACGTTTTTCAGAGACTGAGACCTAGTCATAATCCAAATTTACTTTCATCGATTCACCTTGTAAAAAATTACCATGGAGGTTGGTATGGTTTTATCTCTTCACATGCAGCAAATACATTTGGCTTAGCTGTATTTGTTAGCTTGTTATTCAGTGATAAATGGTTCTCAGTTAGCATACTGATCTGGGCAGCAATTATAAGTTACAGCCGAATATACCTCGGAGTTCATTATCCACTGGATGTTTTAGGCGGCGCAATGTGGGGAAGTCTTATGGCAATTGGGGTTTACGTTATTTTTAAGAAAGTTCAAAAGAGGAGGCTTTCAGCTGAAAATTGGCATTAAGGTAATTTTTTCTATTTTAAAACATCCCCGCCGTGAACTCCTCAACCTTAATGTTTTTAAAATACTCACTGAAATCAAACTGCGATAGATGTGTGATAATGGAATCATATTCGTGTTTTACACCACAGAGGGATTTCTCAATAACTTCAATATCATTTTTATGGAAAAAGTCACCGAATATCCTGATATCCTGAATGATACCTTTTTCCACATTAAAATGAAATTCAACGCTTCCGCCTTCGGTGCGGATCATTTTTTCGAAATCATATTTGGGAGAATATCCAAAATTCCATTCCCATTTTGCAAATTTTTCATCCCGTAGCCTTACGATTCCTGAAATATCTTCACTGCTGTATTTGTATTCCACTGAATCGGGATACATCTCCATAATTTGCTTCATTATTCTGTCGCGAAATTCTAGAACATCCATCTTTTCTTTGAGATGTTCGCTGATATTCGTGACTCTCGAACGTACCGATTTTACTGCTTTGTCAGTAAATTTAAGGGGATTAACCTTTAGTGCAGAAGAAAGATCTGTCATTACCGAAGAAAATAAAAGTGTACCATGATGCAGAGTGCGGTTTTTCCAAACATGTTCGGCATTTCCTGAAAATTTCTTGCCATCAATGGTCAGATCATTCCGGCCTTCAAATTTTGCATCCATTCCCATGGTTTTCAGAACATCGAGAATTGGAAGAGTGAACTTACGAAAATCGACTTGTGCACCTTCTGCACTGTTGCGTATAAATGTAAAATTCAAATTTCCCAGATCATGAAAAACAGCGCCACCGCCCGAAATCCGACGAACCACTTTAATATCGTTTTCCCTTACATAATCTAAATTTATTTCAGCCAGAGTATTCTGATGTTTTCCAACAATAATGGAAGGATCATTCCGCCAGAGCATAAAACAATCTTCTTTTAAATTCTTCATAACATATTCGTCAGCTGCAAGATTGAAATATGGGTCTGTGTGAAGGTCTTTGATACAAAGCATAACTAAGTTCTTTAATTAAATTGAATGATTTATTTTAAAATAAATTTTAAAGTTGAAAAGATAAAGATACATTGAAAACATAAAATAAAGCCAAATTTTCTACAGTCTAGTTTTCCATGGTCCATCGTCCATGATCCATGTTAACACCTTTAGCCTCTTTGAAACTTTTTTGTTCCTCATGCACCAATCCAATTCTGAATTGTTATTTTTGCTTTAACAAATTCAAAACACCGTGAAGAAGTTTTTCCTGACATTATTGTCTGTTTTTCTGTGGATTTATTTTGCCTTATCTTCTTTTGTTTTTGCAATGGGTGGATTTTTTATAAAAGCCATTACGGTTATCCCTGACAAAAATCTAAGGATACTCTGCAAGTACTCATGTTTTTGGGGAGCTCAGTATATCTGGGTAATCCCATTATGGGAACTAAAAATTTACGACAGAAACAAAATAGATGACCGGAAAGTTCAGATCCTGGTTGTAAACCATCAGAGTTTTGCAGATATCCTGGTAATGAACAGCTTGTTTAAGCATTTTCGATGGACTTCAAAAGCAGAAAACTTTCGCGTTCCTCTGGTTGGCTGGTCATTGACACTGAACAGGGCGATAAAAATATACCGTGGAGCAAGCGATGCATGGCATAAGTTCGAGGCTCAGGCTGTCAAGTCTATATCAGATGGCAATTCACTTTTGATATTTCCGGAAGGCACTCGTTCCAGGACTGGAAACATTGGTAAATTTAAAGAGGGAGCATTCAGGCTTGCTTTGCAAACAAAAACAGAGATACAGCCCTTGGTTTTGGATGGTACCTTTGCAGCAGTTCCAAAATCAGGTTGGGTTCTGAAAGGAAAGCAGAAAATAGTTCTGAAAGTGTTGGAGCCAATTCCTTATGAACGCTTTAAAGATCTTTCCCCCTCGCAGCTTGCAGAAAAAGTGCAAGGAATCATCACTGCTGCGCTGGTTGAGATCAGAACAAAAGGAATTTAATGCTTTCTCCGGCACCTGAACGAAAAATCCTGAGGAGAATGAATTATATCTCCGATCAGAAGGGAATTCTGCGTCGTTATATTCGTGAACAAGGATTGTGGAATAGCCATCTTCAAAATGCCGGGAGTTTTATAATTCATGTTCTGCAAAATCACCCTGTTAATCATATCGTGCTTCTGGGAAGTGGATGGTTACTTGATTTCCCGATTGAAAAAATTCTACCATTAGTTCAGAAAATTACACTGGTTGACATTTATTTTCCTCAGGAAATTCTCAAAAAAGCAGAATCCATGAAAGGAGTCGAATGTGTTGCTGCAGATATAACGGGAGGATATATTGGAACAATCTATGATTCGCTTAGAAAACTCCGTTCAGATTTTACAATTCCGGATACTATAAAATCCCCTTATATTGAACCTGAAAAGGGAAAGTTATTAATCTCCCTTAACATTATGAACCAGTTGGATATTCTGCTGGTCGACTATATTAAAAGTAAAATTATTATCAGCGAGGAACAGATTCTGGAATTTAGAAAACGACTCCAGGAAGATCATAAAAAACTACTTTTTGATCATCCATATATCCTAATTACCGATTGCCATGAATTACTTATCAACAGCACAGGCAATATACTGGAAGATAGGGAATTAATTTTTACAGAATTGCCTTCAGGGGATATTTTCGAGGAATGGGAATGGCTATTCGATTCTCACCAGCTTTACAATGCCGATGCAGATACCGTTATGAAAGTGAAAGCTGTATTTTCCAATGGCGTAGGTATTTAACAACTGTCTTCCTTGTGTTCATTTCTTTGTTGAAAAACAAATAAAGGAAGCCGTCATGTTTTGAGTATATTTGCGCAAATTACCTTGATTATGACTGGGAATTATTCGGAAGATAGCATAAGAACGCTGGATTGGAAGGAACACATCCGCAGGCGCCCCGGTATGTATATCGGCAAACTTGGTGACGGATCTTCTCCTGACGATGGGGTGTACATTCTTATGAAGGAAGTACTCGATAACGCTGTGGATGAGTATATGATGGGATTCGGGAAAGCAATCGATATCACCATCGAAGATCGTGTTGTTAGAATCCGGGATTTTGGAAGAGGTATTCCACTTGGGAAACTGGTTGAGGCTGTTTCTAAAATGAATACCGGAGCAAAATACGATTCAAGGGTATTTAAAAAATCTGTGGGTTTGAATGGAGTCGGGGTGAAAGCAGTTAATGCTCTTTCATCGAAGTTTCATATTGAAGCCATTCGTGAAGGCCGGATGAAAACTGCCGAATTCAGTCAGGGAGAACTCATTACAGATGCGCCGGAAACCGACACCAACGAAAAAAACGGAACCATAGTTGTCTTCTCACCTGATGAGGTCTTATTCGGTCGCTTCCGCTTTATCGATGAGTACATTGAGACCATGATTAAAAATTATGTGTATCTGAATGCCGGGCTCACGATCTCTTACAACGGGAATAAGTTTATTTCAAAAAACGGTCTGTTCGATCTGCTTACTGAAAACATGGGTGGTGAAGGTCTTTACCCCATTATCCATTTGCAAACTGAAGATATTGAGGTTGCTATTACTCACGGCGAACAGTACGGCGAAGAATATTACAGTTTTGTCAACGGACAGCATACAACTCAGGGAGGAACGCATCTTCTCGCTTTCAGGGAAGCTCTGGTTAAAACCATTCGGGAATTTTACAAAAAGGATTTTGATCCGGCCGACATACGTGCATCGATAATAGCTGCCATAAGTATAAAAGTTGAAGAGCCGGTTTTTGAATCGCAGACCAAAACCAAGCTCGGATCAAAAGACATGGGTCCAGAGGGACCTTCCGTTAGAAATTTCATCATGAATTTTATTTCTTCCAAACTTGATGATTATCTGCATAAAAATCCAGAGACTGCAAATATCCTGCTTAGAAAAATTCAGGAGTCGGAAAAGGAAAGAAAAGCCATTTCAGGTATTCAGAAACTTGCGCGAGACAGAGCAAAAAAGGCAAATCTTCATAATAAAAAATTACGCGACTGCCGGACTCATTACAATACAACCGATGAGAGAAATGATGAGACAACTCTTTTTATTACAGAGGGAGATTCGGCCAGTGGTTCTATTACTAAATCAAGAGATGTTAACGTACAAGCTGTATTCAGCCTGAAAGGAAAACCACTAAATGTCTACGGACTTACGAAAAAAATCGTTTACGAGAACGAGGAGTTTAACCTACTTCAATCGGCACTTGATATTGAAGAAGGCTTGGACACGCTGAGGTACAAATATGTTGTGATAGCAACAGATGCCGATGTTGATGGGATGCACATCCGTTTATTGTTGATTACATTTTTCCTTCAGTTCTTCCCAAATCTGGTAAGAACAGGTCACCTGTACATTCTCAAAACTCCACTTTTCAGAGTTCGAAATAAAACAAAAACTATTTATTGCTATTCGGAAGAAGAAAAACAAAAGGCCATGCTGAAACTTGGAGCAAATCCTGAGATTACCCGTTTTAAAGGTCTTGGAGAAATCTCCCCTGATGAATTTAAAAATTTTATAGGAAAAGATATAAAACTGGAACCTGTCAGGTTGCATAAGGACGATTCAATTAGCGGAATTCTTGAGTATTACATGGGAAAAAATACTCCTGAACGTCAGGATTTTATTATTGCAAACCTTAAAATTGAAGAAGATGTAATTGAGGAGGAAAAGTCGGAGCAGGTATCTGAAGCTGAAACAGTTATGGAAGAATTGGCCTGACCAACTTGATGTTTGATTGCGTTTTAGAAAAAATATTTAGAATAGTTTGAATACATGTCTAGCGATTTTGAATTAATAGAGGACCAGGAAGAGGTTAAACCGGAATTTTTTGATAATCCTACTGAAGGTGGTGCACGAGAGGATGAAAATCTTCCAAAGGTAATTCACTTGGGTGGGATGTATCAGGACTGGTTTCTTGATTACGCTTCCTATGTAATCCTTGAGCGCGCTGTTCCTCATATGGACGATGGATTGAAACCCGTTCAGAGAAGGATAATGCATGCAATGAAACGTCTTGATGATGGCAGGTACAACAAGGTTGCCAACATTATCGGACATACCATGCAGTATCATCCTCATGGCGATGCATCAATCGGCGACGCATTGGTACAGCTTGGACAGAAAGATCTGCTAGTCGACTGTCAGGGTAACTGGGGAAATATCCACACTGGGGATAGCGCTGCTGCGCCCAGATATATTGAAGCTCGTTTATCAAAATTTGCTCTTGAAATTGTCTTTAATCCTAAAACTACCAACTGGAAACTTACCTATGATGGTAGAAACAAGGAGCCACAGACACTTCCGGTTAAATTTCCTCTGCTGCTTGCCCAGGGAGCTGAAGGTATTGCGGTAGGATTAGCTTCAAAAATTCTCCCTCACAATTTCAACGAGTTGATTGATGCATCGATAAATTACCTTCAGGGCAAAGAATTTGAGATTTTCCCCGATTTCGCCACCGGCGGACTTGCTGATTTCTCAAGATATAATGATGGTCTTAGAGGCGGAGCAGTAAAAGTTAGGGCTAAAATTGAAAAGCTCGATAAAAAGACTTTGCTTATTCGTGAAATTCCATTTGGTAAAAACACAAGCAGTCTTATTGAATCTATCCTGAAAGCCAATGAAAAAGGGAAGATAAAAATCCGTAAGATTGACGATAATACGGCTGAGAATGTTGAAATTCTGGTTCATCTGGGACTCAATGTTTCCCCCGATAAAACTATCGATGCTCTTTATGCCTTCACAGATTGTGAGCTTCCGATTTCGCCGAACTGCTGCATAATTGAAGATAATAAACCCCGTTTTGTAGGAGTAACGGAAGTTCTTAAACTGAATACCGATCATGCTCTTGAACTCCTGAAAAAAGAATTGCAGATTCGCCTTTCAGAACTTGAGGAAGGCTGGCATTTTTCGTCCCTCGAAAAAATATTTATTGAGAAAAAGATTTACAGGGACATTGAAGAATGCGAAACCTGGGAAGCAATTTTAGAAGCTATCGACAAAGGATTTGTCCCCTATAAAGATTTATTTAAAAGAGAAATTACCATTGAGGATATTACCCGGCTAACCGAAATCAAAATCAAACGGATTTCTAAATTCGATGCTAATAAAGCCGACGAGATTATCAAAGGAATTGAAACTGAAATTGAAGAGGTATTGAACCATTTGAATAATATCGTTGAATACACGATCAATTATTTCAGGCAAATAAAGAAAAAATACGGCAAAGGCAGAGATCGTAAAACGGAAATCAGAAACTTTGAAACCATCGAAGCCACTAAGGTTGTGGTTGCAAACGAAAAGCTTTATGTGAACCGCGAAGAAGGATTCTTTGGCACAGGCCTCAAGAAAGATGAATTTATTTGCGATTGTTCTGATATTGATGAAGTTATAACGTTCCGTAAAGATGGAATGTTTATCGTAAATAAAGTGGCCGACAAAGTCTTTGCCGGTAAAGATATTATTCATATTGAGGTGTTCCGGCGCAACGATGCACGAACCATTTATAATGTGGTGTATTTCGACGGGCAAACCGGACATACCATGATGAAGCGTTCACCGGTAACGGGAATCACTAGGGACAAGGAATACAGTTTTATCAAAGAACATAAGAATTCGAAAATTTTATATATGACGGCCAATCCCAATGGCGAGGCTGAAATGATAAAAGTTTACCTGAAACCCCGACCACGATTGAAAAGCCTTGTTCTCGAAATGGATTTCAGCGAACTGGCCATTAAGGGAAAAGCATCTCAGGGAAATATCCTTACCAAGCACAGTGTCCACAAAATTGTGATGAAAGAAAAGGGTGTTTCTACTCTCGGGGGAAGAAAAGTATGGTGGGATGAAGACGTGATGCGGCTTAACGCTGATGGAAGAGGGAAATTTCTGGGAGAATTTGTAGGTAGCGACCAAATTCTTGTGATCACCAAAACAGGTATGTTCAGAACCAGTAATTTTGATCTGAGTAACCATTATGAGGATAATATTCTGATCATTGAAAAATTCCGGATTGAAAAGATTTTTTCAGCTGCATATTTTGATGGAGAACAGAGCTTATATTACCTGAAACGATTTACTCTTGAAGAGTCTGAAAAACCTCAGAGTATCATTGGGGAGCATGCTGAATCGAAGTTAATTCGGTTGTCGGAGGTTGATTACCCAAGGTTGGAAGTCAGATTTGGCGGCAAAAACAAAACCCGTGAACCGGAAATTATTGAGGCTGCCGATTTCATTGGAATAAAGAGTTTTAAGGCAAAAGGTAAACGTTTATCAACATACGAAGTAAGTGTTGTAAAGGAACTGGAGCCACTGATCAGGGAAACACCACCTGAGCCAACTCCTGCTGAGCCTAAAGTAACTCCTCCTGATAAAACTGCTCCTCCGGAAGGTCCTGTAACCGGAAGTCAGATGTCACTAGATCTTTAAAAAGCTATCAAAACCTTGAAAATATACCTGATAGGTTTTATGGGTGTTGGAAAAACCTCCACAGGAAGAAAACTGTCAGGAATTCTTGGTATCAGATTTACAGATATGGATGCTGTAATTGAAGAGCAGGAAGGAATGAGCGTGCAAGAGATTTTTAATCAAAAAGGCGAAGAATGGTTCAGGAACAAAGAAACAGAAGTGCTGAAACAACTCTCTGTTGCTAATGAGAATTTGATTATCGCCACTGGTGGAGGAACACCATGTTTCAATGAAAATATGGAGATAATAAACGCTACCGGGATATCGTTCTATCTGCAAATGTCACCTGTTGCTCTTGTAAAACGCTTAACCCGGACGGAAAAGCGCACAAGACCTTTAATTGCAGGAAAAACTGATGAGGAACTTATTGAATATATTCAATTAAAACTTAGTGAGCGGGAACAGTTCTATCTAAAGTCGAAATTTATTATCCCTGCTGACAATATCAGAATTGAGGATATTGTCTCAAATTTAAAGCTATAATTCTTTCGATTACCAACCTTGAAAATTTGGTTTTACTTATCAGTTATATGTGAATCATTTTTTTGAGTGTATTTATTTAGCCAAACAGGTTTTCCTGTTAAAAAAAAACTATCTAAAATGGCAATCAGTAATGTGTTTTTTAATATATTGCTGAACAATAAACATGTTTGAATATGCCGGGTGGAATTGCTAGAGCTTTTAACATCGAAAAAAATGAGCAGGCAGTTGTATTTATATTGATTCTCCAATCGGTATTTATTGGATTTTTTGCTGGTTCTTTTGACGTTGGTGCGCAGTCACTCTTTCTTAGCGTTTATCCGGCATCACTGATTCCAAAGGCCTTTGTAATTTCGGGAATAGTCGGGATTTTAATCACTTCAATATACACTCGTCTGCAATCCTTGATGAAATTTTCGAATTTCGTTTTATTGAACTTTATTTTCGTCGCTTTGATGACTGCCCTTCTCCGATTAGGGTTCCAGTTTACCGACGACAAAAGATTAGTATTTGCGGTTTTTGTAATGATGGGACCGCTTACTATTGTCAGTTTCCTTGGTTTTTGGGGAACCGTTGGTAGATTATTCACACTCAGGCAAGGGAAGAGATTATTTGGGTTGATCGATACGGGTCAGATTTTTGGGATAATCGTAGTTTCTTTTACAATTCCAATCCTGATTAGTTTTAATTTCGAAGTTTTAAATACTTTGTTGCTTTGCACGATAAGTATAATTGCTGCATTAGGTCTACAAATCTTTATTTCAAGTAGGTTCAGTTTTCAAAGCATTGAAAATAAGACAGCCATAGAGAGTAATTTCTTTGATTTGTTTAAAAATAAGTATACAGTTCTGATGGCATTATTTATCGTGTTTTCAGTAGTTGCAGCATTCTTTGTTCATTTCTCCTTTTTAACAGTTCTTGAAGAAAACTATCCGGATCCAAATGCACTTGCTTCATTTTTAGGGGCATTCATGGGTACTCTGACGATATTTACCATACTGATAAAAACTTTTGTTTACGGGAAGTTGATGAAAACTTATGGGCTGAAACTGGCTCTGATTCTTTCGCCTATCTTACTTGGATTATTCACAGCCATTGCTGCCGTTATCGGGAGTATATATGGGTTTACTGCTGCATCAGCAAGTTTTGCATTCTTTTTCCTTTTGATTGTTTTAAGTAAGCTTTTTGCGAAAAGTCTAAAAGATTCCATAGAAGTTCCTGCTTCAAAAATCCTCTATCAATCTCTAGATGTTAATATCCGATATGGGGTTCAGGCAAGGATTGATGGCACTGTCAACGAACTTGCTGCCTTTTCTTCCGGATTACTTCTTGCCGGATTGGGAATGATAAGCTTTGTTAAAATTATCCACTTTTCCTGGTTTCTACTTCTTGTATTATTGGTTTGGGTTTTCATTGGATTCCGATTGTACAATGCCTATAGGCAATCATTGGAATCTTCCTTGAAAAAATTTCAACATCTTATCGTAGGAGAAAACGCAGAACTTTCATTGCTCGAGAAAGTCGTTCCGGGTATCAGCGATTCATCAAAAGTTGAAGCTGTTCTTGAATTCGCACCCCAATCATGGAATGGATTTATCAGTAAAAACATTCCGGCTCTTGCAGTTGAAAATGAAAAGATACGTTCTCGTAGTATTCGTATTATTGAAGATTTGGATTTAAGGGAAGTTACTGATTCTCTGAATAAATTTGTTGTTGATGAAAATTCAGCACAAAAATCACACATCAAAGAACTTCTTGAACGGTTCGGGACAGATGGACAGAAATATGGTGAAGAGGAAATCAGAAGGTTGTTAAAGAGCGAAAATCCCCTCGACAGAAAGAAAGGCTTAATCGTTATTCTTGAAAAAAATGATCCAAAGTATTTTCCGCGCATTGTTCCCTTGTTCAGGGACGCTTCCTTGTCGGTTAGAATCAGTGCCATACATGCTGCAGGAGTTCTGAATAGAAAAGATTTCGTTACTTACCTGATCGACATGCTTGAAGATTCTGTTCATTATCCCTATGCGTTTAATGCGCTCTGTACTATGAATGAGGATGTTCTTGAAAACCTTGAGCATGGCTTTCATAAAACGGGCATTACCGAAAAGGGAATGGTAAGAATAACCAGAGTTATGTGTTCCATCGGCACGGTTAAGGCAGCCGGCTATCTCATTGGTAAATTGGATCATTATAATAAAAACGTTTTTCTGCATGCTGTGAAGGGATTACAGAGAATTTCGTTTTTTCTGGGTGAAAGTAACAAAGCGAAAATCTTCGGTGCATTAAACAGGATTTCGGGTATAACTGCTTGGAACCTGTCTGCAAAATACAGCCTCAAAGATTATCCTGCAGCGGATGAATTGTCTATCGCTTTGGATGAAGAAATACATGAAAACTACAATCTGATTTATTCAATTTTATCAATAGCATACGATCCTGCTACAATATATCATATTAGAAAAAATCTTGAAAGCAGCACCTCAGAGGGAATTGGATTTGCAATTGAACTTCTCGATATATTTATCGATGAAGCAATTAAGCCTTATTTGTTTCCGTTATTAGATGATTCAGCGGTGGCAGAAAAAGTCAGACTTTTGCAATCAGAATTTCCAGTTGAGTTGATGAAACCGGAAGAGCTTTTGCTCACAATTATCAATCGTGATTATAACCAGATAAACGCTTATACTCGTGTTTGTGCTATTCAAACTCTCAATAAAATAGAAGGATTTCACCCAGGGAAAGACGTGGTTGCACACATCTTTAATCCCGATCCATTGCTTAGAGAAGAAGCTTCAATACTCGTTTCTAAACTTGAACATGAATTATTTAGTGAGGTTCTTAAAAGACTTCCATCTTCATACTCCTCCAAAATATGCGAGTTCCTGAAATCGAACGGTACAAATGCAGATATTGGATTATTTACAAAATTCCGGTTTCTGAGAGATAATGAATTTTCAAAAAGATTTAAAAATCAGCAACTTTTAAATATTGCAAGAAGGTTTGAATTGTATTATTTTGATGGTTATTTGCCATTGTCTCAAATTTTGAAACCTGAGCATTTTTTGTTAATCGTTGAAGGTGAACTAAAATTGAAGAAAGAAGGAATATTTACCAGTTACATAAAAGGAGATTTGCTTGAAGTTTCAGATATATCGGGAGTATCATTGGATATTTCAATTCCTGAAAATAATAGTAGAATTAAGTTTATGCTGATTGACAAGTCTTCTGTGCAGGAATTAGTTTTTGATGATGAAAACGCGTATTTCCCGTTTGCTGAGTTGCTTTTCGCATCAAACCATCTGTATTAATTATATTTTAATGATTTTAATGGATAAACGAACCACCATATTCAGACAGTTAATTTTTAATGTAGTCTTACCGGCAGTCATTGGACTAATGGTTCTTGGAGTATTAAATTATACTCATACAAAAACGATTCTTATTGAGTCAAATAAGACCAAGAACCGCATTATTACCGATGAAATCAGGCATATTCATGAAATGCAGGATATGGCCATGGATATACTTGAGGAAGGTCTGGATATAAAAATGCAGAAATACAGTGATGTTCTTACAAAGGATATATTTAAGAATACTAAAGGAATTGATAGGGTTGACCTTAACTCCGTAAGGAAAAAAATTGGCATGGATCCCCGTTTTGAGGATATTTATGTAATTAACACTAGGGGAGTTGTTGTTAATACAACTTTTGAAAAAGACCGTAACCTCAATCTGTTTAGTTTTGGGGAAGAACACAAAAAGCTTATTGAATCAGTTTTTTCAGGCAAATCATTCGTTAGTGAGCGTTTTGGAATTGAAAGCACAACCAAAAGAGTTAAAAAGTTTACCTATCAACCAACTCCCGATGGTAAGTATATAATTGAACTGGGTATTTATTCCGCCAAAGCAGATTCTGTAATACAATCAATAAAAAACCGGATTAATGAACTTTCCATAAAAGTTAAAAGCATTGTTTCAGTTGATTTGTTTATCGGACTCGATGCTCCTTTCTCTCTGAATAAAGATGCTACCATTGATCCGATGCATATGGATTTTTATAAAAGCGTTCTTACAACCGGGAAAACATACGACTTTACAGAGGAAACTGATAAAAAACTCTATCATTATGAGTTTATTTATATGACCCGCAAAAACACAAATCTTTATAAAGAATCTGTAATCAGGATTATTTCCAATCGTTCAGACGACAGGGCATTTCTCAGACAGGAACTAATGAAGTTTTTTGCAATTTTTGGAATTATAATACTTGTAGTTGTTATCCTGATTTACAGAAAAACAAAAGTTATAACTGATCCTGTAAAAAACCTCCTTGATAAGGTGAACAGGATAACCGATGGTCACATGAATGAAAGAGCTGATATCGTAGGGAACAACGAAATCGCCTCTCTCTCTGAGCAATTCAACAGAATGATTGAACAGTTGGAAAGCTATTATAATGAGTTGGAGGAAAAAGTTCGTGAAAGAACATCGGAAATTATGGCGCAAAAAGAAGAAATTGAGGCGCAACGCGACTCTATTCAGGAGCAGAGGAACATTCTTTCTGATATAAACGGCTCACTGCAAAAAGCTTACCTCGAGATTGAAGGCCAGAAAAAGCATATCGAAGACAGTATTCATTATGCCCGCAGAATTCAAAATGCAATTCTTCCCCCTGACGATTTTGTTGAAAATTTACTTGTAGATTCTTTTGTGCTTTATAAACCAAAGGATATTGTAAGTGGGGATTTTTACTGGGTTGCTCAAAAAGACGGAATGGCCATTGTTGCCGCTGTTGATTGTACAGGACACGGTGTTCCCGGTGCGTTTATGTCAATTGTAGGTTTCAATCAACTTAACATTGCAGTTAATGTTAAAAGCGTTTCCCAACCTGATGAAATCCTAAACGCTCTGAATGAAGGCGTAACTAAAACTCTTCGACAGACCAGACTTAGCACCTCCGTAAGGGATGGAATGGATATTTCCCTGATAACCATTGATTACAAGAACAAGAAATTAAACTATGCCGGCGGATATAATCCTTTATTTATTATCCGAAAAGCAGAGTTAATCCAAATTAAAGCAGACAAGTTCCCGATTGGCGGATATATGGGTGAAAAGCTAAAAGATTTTACCAATAATGAATTTGACCTTCAAAAAGGAGATGTAATTTATCTATTCTCTGACGGTTATGCAGACCAGTTTGGCGGAACGGATGATTCAAAATTTCTGATTAGAAGGTTTCGTGAACTACTTTTAAAAATACACAATGAACCTATGAATGAACAGAAAGAAATTCTTAATCAGGTGCATTATGACTGGAGAGGTAATTCCGTCCAAATAGATGATATTCTGGTTATTGGAATTCGAATCTGATATTAATTTTTTTTGGTAAAAAAGCAAATTATTATGACTGGTTCAAGCCAAGTAAACCTTCAAAACATAAATCCCTTTCCCGGACTTAGACCTTTTACTAGTCAGGAAGTTCATCTTTTTTTCGGCAGAGAAGGACAAGTGGACGAGATCGTAAGCAATCTGAAGAAAAATCACTTTGTTGCTGTTGTTGGTGCATCAGGAAGTGGTAAATCTTCACTTATATATTGTGGCGTTATTCCGTCGTTAATTAAATTATCAGGAACTGAATGGCTAATTGTTAACACCAGACCAGGGAGCTCACCCTTATTGAATATTCTAAATGACATCTCAGAAAGAGCTGGGAAAAGCCCTGACTTCGACAATCCATCCGAACTATTCGCATTAAAAGATGGTGTACTTGAATACATTCGTAAGATTACCGGAGGTAAAAAGAATGTATTACTAATGATTGATCAGTTCGAAGAGATCTTCCGTTTTAATAAAACTGGCGTAGTTACTGATAAAGCCGGTGATCACGAAGCATATATAAATTTCATTGTCGATATCGTTAGACAATCGCAATTACCAGTTTATGTGGTTATTACAATGCGATCTGATTTTATTGGAGAATGCTCGCGCTTCCAGAAGTTCACAACCCTGATAAACCAAAGCAACTATTTGGTTCCCCGAATGACAAGTGCTGACTTCAGAAAAGTAATTGAGGGTCCCGTAAAAGTTGCAGGTGCTGAAATCGATAAGGCACTTGTTGAAAAATTATTGTCCGACCTTGGTGATAACCCGGACCAATTACCTGTATTGCAACATGTGTTAATGCGTACCTGGGATTACTGGAAACTTCATAATGATGTTTCAAAACCGCTGTCAGTTTCTGATTATGAAGCTGTTGGACGTATTGAAAAAGCCTTGTCTGAACACGCAAACGAAGCATACGACGAATTGAACGAAGCTGAAAAAACTGTTTGCGAAAGTATCTTCAGAACTCTTACTGAAAAGGGAGGGGATAACAGGGGTGTCAGACGACCAACACGAATTTCCCAGCTTGCGGCAATTTCCCAATCAAAATTTGAAGAAATTGAAAAAATATTAGATGTTTTCAGAGCACAAGGGCGTTCTTTCATCGTGCCAGCATATTCGGTAAAACTGGGCAACGATTCTGTAATCGATATTTCCCATGAATCTTTTATGAGAATTTGGGAAAGGCTTAGAGTATGGGTAGACGAAGAAGCAACCGCTGTTCAGATGTATAAAAGACTAGCCGAATCAGGTGATTTATTCCAGTCTGGAAAAACAAATTTATGGAGGCCACCAGATTTGCAACTGGCTCTAAACTGGAGAATTAAAACTAAACCTAGTCTTACTTGGGCTGAGCGTCATGACCCAGCATTTGAGCGCGCAATGGTCTTTCTGGAGACAAGCGAGAAAGAGTTCGTAAAAGAAGAAGAAAATAAACTTCGTCTTCAGAAACGTCAATTAAGAAGAACACGTATTTTTGCCCTAGTCCTCGGAAGTGCTGCAATTATTTCCATGGGATTAATTATATGGACACAGCGATTGCGGGTTGAAGCTGAGAAAGAATTTTTAAGGGCAGAAACTCAACGTACTTTAGCTGAAGAAAAAACTTCTGAAGCAAACGAGCAAAGACTACTGGCTGAAAACGCTGCACATGAGGCCCAAACACAGAAAAATATCGCAGAGGAATCATCAAAAATTGCTGAAACCAGAAGGATAGAAGCTGAGGGAAACTTGAAAGAAGCCAAAAGGCAGGAGGCACTTGCGCAAAAAAATCTCTCCGAAGCAAATACTCAGAAAAAAATTGCTCTGGTTAACGAAAATGAAGCAAATAAGCAAAAGGTTCAAGCAGAAGCAGCAAGAGTTGAAGCATTTCAGCGAAGAATGCTTTCTACAGCTAAGTCGATGGCGGTGAAATCTATTCAGATGACCAATGACCCCGAGCTTAAAGCATTGATGGCCTATCAAGCATTTCAGTTTAATGAAAAATACAAAGGTATTGGCCATGATGTTGATATTTATTCAAGCCTGTATCAATCTCTGAAAACATTGTTAGGTCAGGATTATAATGTACTTAAAGGACACGATAACGCAGTAAGATCTTTGATTTTTATCCCTGGAACATCAACCTTGATTAGTGCAGGTAGCGATGGAAAAATATTAAAATGGGATATCAATGATATGGCAAAAAAATCGGAGATAATATCTGAAAATTATGGAGTTATTGAGAAAATTCAAGTCTCTTCTGATGGTAAATTTCTTGTTACCGCAACCAGCAGAGGTGGGATATTATTGTTTGACCTTAAAAACAAAGCTGAACCAACTCTTCTTTCTGGTGAAAATCAGAATGTTCGGACCATGGCTATCGGGCCTGATAATAAAACCATGTTTACTTCTGGCTTACTGCCAATAATTGAATACTGGGATTTAGAATCTGGCATTCATTCCAAAATTGCAGAAATCGACTCCAGAATCAACGCTCTTGCAATTTCGCCGGATGGAGGAATTCTTGCAGGTGGAACTAAAGATGGCCGGCTAATAATATGGAGAGTTAAGGGAACAACCATTTCACAGGAAGTATACAAAGATCAAGGAAAATCTATAAATGCAGTTGCATTCAGCCCCGATGGATCATACCTTTCTTGCGGAAACATATACGGAGACGTTCTTTTGTTTACTGCTGACACATTTAAGTTGGTTTCAATGTTAACAGGGCACACCGCCAGGGTGACGGATGTAGGCTTTAGCCCCGACAGTAAAACACTTGCAACTTCATCTTTTGATGGAAAAGTACTTTTCTGGGAACTGGCAAACCTTACAAACCCTCCGATTGTAATGGACGATAATTCAGGATTCGTTTTCTCACTCGCTTTTAGTCCGGATGGAAAACACCTGCTCAGTTCAAGTGCTGAAGAACCTCGCCTAATAAATCGCCCCGCAATGGCCTCTATGCTGGCATCACAGGTCTGTGGCTTGGTAACTCGTAACTTTACAAAAGATGAGTGGAAAACTTATGTTGGAAGCGATATTCCTTATGAAAAAACTTGCCCCGCTGTAAATAAATTAGAAATTGGAATAAAGAAAAATGAAGAGTAAAATAAACATAGCACTAATTCTTTTCTTTCTTTCAGCTATAGGATCAAACCTTCTGATTGCACAAGAAAACTGCGCTTTAAACCTTAAAAAAGCTCAGGATCTTTTTAGTTCCGGGCAAATTGAAGAAATACCCAGCCTTATTGAATCTTGCCTTCAATCGGGCTTTACAAAAGAAGAAAAAGTTCTGGCATATAAAGTTCTTATCAATGCATATGTCTTTGACGACAATCTCGAAAAAGCTGAAGCAATTATGCTTGGCTTTCTTAAGAAATACCCGGAATATGAGATTATTAGTATAGACCCGTCAGAATTTGTAACCTTAATGCAGCTATTTGATAACAGACCTAGATTTTCAATAGGTGTTATAGCAGGTGGAACTTATTCTGTAATTCGTCCGATTGAATCCATTAATACAAGTTCAATTAAAGGAAACTATGGCATTTATTCAACATCGGGCATAAGCTATCATGCTGGGATAAGCTTTATTAAAAGTCTGAGTCCAAAAATTGACCTTTGTCTAGAAGCTGACTATAAAAACACTGTTTTTGACCATTACCTTGACCCTAACAGTTTTACCAGCAATTCATGTTTTGAGGCGCAGCAAATGATAAATTTCCCTGTTTCTGCAACGTATACAATTGGTAAAGGAAAATATACTCCATTTGCAAGAATAGGCTTGAACTCTGGCTTACTCATCAGTTCAGGAGTCGATCTGATTACAATGCCGGGTACTGAAAGTCCGAGAATATCTAACCTCGATAATCGTCAAACCTTTTGCTTTTATGGAATAATTGGCGGTGGAGTTAAATTAAAAGTTCCTAAAGCATATATTTTTCTGGATGTCAGATACAACCTTGGACTTAATAATCAAGTCTTAAATATAGGGCGAAACGATACTCAATCTGATGAACTTTTTCTTTATCAGACCAGAGATGATAGTTTCTATCATGACGACCTTAATGTCAGTGTTGGATTTGTAAGAACAATCTACAAACCCAGAAAAAAATAGTTTAATCTGTTAATCGGAAATTAATGAAAAAAATTCTGTTTGTCATATTTCTTTCAATGTTGCTGATTTCCTGTAAAAAGGAAGTTACTGATTTGCAGTCCAGCTATTTTACTAGATTTTATGGAGATCCACTTGATGATATTGCCAGTGATGTTGAGTTAACAGCTGATGGTGGATATGCGTTTGCCGCAACAACTCAAAGGTCTCTGCCAAGGGTTGATACCGATGTAATGCTTATTACTACTGATAAATTTGGTTTTCAGAATTCGGAAACGATGTATTTTGGGGGCTTGGGAAATGAGAAATGTAACGGGCTTATTGTTGTTTCTGATGGATATGTTCTTACCGGAACTTCAAACTCAGGGGATGCAGATAGTATATTTCTTATTAAATTCGGAACTGATGGTCTTCTGAATTGGCGCTCTTCCTGGGAGAAAGCAGGGCAAGGTAATGATATAGCACTTATTGATAACCAGATTGTTATTTGCGGATATTCTCTTGATCCAGGAAACTTTGATAAACAATATCCATTGCTTTCTTTTTTTGATATGCAAGGGAGCCTGACTAATTTGTTTCCTCCAAAAAGCGATGGGTATTTTACTTCAATCCTGAAACGCGGAACTGATGTTTTTGGATTTGGTGTATTACTTGGTAAAACCTCTAATCCGGATTTATTTATCGCGGGAGATGGAAGCGATATTTATGACTTTCCACTCTCTGGAAATGAGACTTCTGCGCGAATAATTAGTGGCCGAAACGGAGGTTTTTTTATTATTGGAACTACCGACCCAATTGGTTCTGGGTTTAGTCAGATAGTTGTAAAAAAAGTAGACAATCAATTTGCAGAGGACCTTACATTTAATGCGAATCCGATTGGTCTGGATGCCGATTTCAGAGGCGTTGATATTCAGGAGATGGAGGATGGTAGTATTGCAGTTCTGGGAGATAAAACCCTCTCCAAAGACTCCGATATTGTATTATATATTTTGAACCCTGATGGTACTACCCGATCCTCAAAAATCTACGGAAAGACTGGTAACCAGTCTGCAACAGCTTTGAAACTCACTCTCGATGGAGGTCTTGTTATTCTTGGAAATAATCAGCAAGAAAAGACAAATAGCATGATTACCCTTATAAAGACCGATAAAGAAGGTAATATCTGGGAATAGGAAAAATAACTGGTAAATATTCATTGATTATGTTACTTAAAAAACTTATTATATCCTTTGCAATAGTTTGCATCCCTTTTTTTGCTTTTAGCGCAGGGAGTGTTGCAATAACCGGAACAATTACAACTAACCATTCTGAGCAGGATATTATCATCGGTGGACAAACAATTACCTTGAGACTTACAAGTGCAACATGGATTTCTACAGTTGCTGATAGCACTAACCTCTGGAAAGCTGTATTTTCTTCTTCAGGAAACTGGAGTTCAGTTAGCGCAGCAATTACGTCTGGTAGTTTAACCAGAGTCGACGATACAACCTTTACAATTATATTACCAGCAACATCAGCGTATTTAATTACTGCTGATGAGGTTGTAACAATCACAATTCCCAATTCTCTCTTAGCCACTGGAAACACACTTAATACCCCAACATTTACTATTACAAATCTGAATCCTGTTCTGACACTTAGTGGAACGGCAAGTCCCAGTTTGTCGGAATCTAATATTCGTGCTGGAAGTTTTACCGTGATTTTTGATCTTCAATATGATACATGGCAGGCTACTCTGGGGGCAAACAATGCACTATCAACCGCATTTTTAGCAGGCATTTCCGGTAATCAGGATTGGTCAACCGTTGCAGGTGCACTTAGCTATACCAACATTACCCGCAACTCAGCTACTCGCATTACACTTACTTTACCTGCTGTGGCTACATATGTAATTACATCAAATGAAACCGTGTCTTTTGCTATTCCTGCTGGCTCATATGTGAACGGAACAGCAAGAGCTGCAACAGATCCAACGATTATAGTCAATAACCTTAATCCACAAGTTACTATAAGTGGAACTGCAACCCCATCACTTCAGGAAACAAATATTCATACTGGGGGATATACAGTTATTTTTGACGTACAATATGATACTTGGCACAGTACAATTGGTGCAAATAATTCTGTTTCTACATCATTTTTAGCTGGTATTACAGGTGACAAGGACTGGAGCACAGTAACCACAGCACTTACCTATGCAAATCTTACCAGAAATTCTGCAACCAGATTAACACTAACATTACCTGCAATAGGTGATTACTCAATCATAGCAAATGAAACTGTAAGTATAAATGTACCTGCGGGTTCCTTTACAGGAGCCGCCGGAGTAAATTCGGGTGTCGCATTTTCAGTAATTAACCAACTAGCCACGGCAAGTGCTACATGGTCGACTGCTTTAACAACTCAGACTGAAGCTCAAGTTAGGGCAGGTGGACTTACTCTAACGCTGGTTTGTTCAAATAATTGGAATACTAGTCTTTCAGTTCTTAAAACTCAGTTTATAGCTGGACTTGATGGCGGTGCCGGAAGCGATTGGAATACTAAGATTTTACCAAATATTACGGTTACACACCCGTCAGCAAAAACTGTAATAATTAGTTTTGCGGGAGACGCAAGCTTCGATATTTCGGCACTCAAAACTATTAATTATGCAATTCCTGGTGCTGCCCTTGCAACAGTAAGTGGAGCACAAATCACTACTACTCCTGTAAGTTTTTCTATTAGCCCAGCTTCAACCTCGGTTAGTATTAGCCCTGTTAGTATTAATGAGTCAATCCTAAATGGAGCAACAGTGGACGTTGTTTTGTCGGAGGAAACATTTTCAAATCCTGCAATCCTTGATGTTGCTAACTTTTCTCTTTCAACGACTCCTTCAAACACCAGCATTGTATCAGTAACTAATAAAACATCAACTAGTGCAAGGTTAACTTTGGCTTACTCTGGTGATATTGATATTAGTGGAAGCCTTGCTGTTACTGTTCTCAGCGGACTAACTGGAGGCGGAACATTAGTTTCAAATACTGCTACGATTGTTCCTGTAATAGAACCGGTAATTACTCTGGTTTCCATACCAAATCAGACTTATAAAATTGGTGATAATGTGCCAGTTACAATTACAGTGCAGAATGACGGCGGGCAAACATTTTCGTTAACCGCTGGAACTATTGGTGGACGAACTATTACAGGACTTGCACGTACCAACGTAACCACCTATACAGCATCATTTTCAATTTTAAGCGGCACAACCGATTTTGCTGCAGTTTCAGATATTCCTGTTTCGATACAGATGCAAGTTTCCGGACGTTCTGGAAATCTTTATTCTACGGCCATTAGCCAGAACAGTGATCTAATTGATGCAAATGCACCTATTATAAGCACCTATCAGGCACTTGGCACAGTTTACAAGGTTGGAGATATTGTACAGCTTGTCGCAAATGCTGATCAGCCAGACTATACAGTTGATAATGCTCAAACTAGTATAAATGGAATCCCTTATTCATCTTCTTTCTTTGAACTTTTAAGTGAATTCGGGGGTTCTTATTATTTTACGTATCAAGTTTCAGAAAATGATAACGATGTTGCAAATCCTGCAAGTTTAACAGGACAAATAGCACTTAAGGATGCTGCTGGAAATATTAGTGCAATTAAAGTTGTTTCAGCCATCTCTGGTTCATTTAAAATTGATGCTCATTCACCTACAATTTCTTTGGTTACTTCTCCGGATAGCACTTATATTCCTGGAGAAACTTTGATTTTTACGCTTAATACAAATGGATCAGGATATACACTTTCATCGGAAACTTTCATTAATGGCATTTCTTTAGGTTCCGGAAGGTTTTCATTAACCGGAGCAGGGCCGACTTATTCATTGAATTACACTATATTAAGTGGGGATGCTGTTGTAAGTAAGGGCAATATATCCGTAAATATAGTTCTTAAAGATGCGGCTGGTAATAAATCTAATGCTCTCACAGCTTATTCAAATAATTCAGCAATATATACAACAAAGCCAACTGCAAATATCAGTGGCAATAACTCAATTTGCCTTGGTGATTCAGCTAGTTTGTTTATTAATCTGGCTGGGAAAAGCAACTGGAACATAATTGTCTCTGATGGTTCGGCCAATATTCCTTTTAATAATATCACAACAAGCCCATTTAGTTTTAAAGTTGCCCCCATTGTGAGTACAAATTATTCAGTTTTGTCAGTGAGTGACAATTATGGTTTAACGAATACGGGCACGGGAAATGCAACAATTTCAATAAAACTGGCAACACCGGTTAACATTTCAGCACTTGGAAGTGCATATAGTGTTGAATCTCCAGCTATAAACTTGTCTGCTATTCCTTCAGGCGGACAATTCAGCGGTCCAGGCGTGGTGGGTTCTGCAAATAAATTTTACCCTGCAATTGCAGGAATTCTTGCATCTCCACATAAAATAATTTACACCTATCCTAATGAGTTTGGTTGTGTGAGTCATGACAGCGTAATTGTGAGTGTCGTTCAGGCATCTGGTAGCATTAACATGGGGGCGCTTTATTGCTATAATTCCACCCCATCTAAGGCAGTCGCCACCACAGGCAATCCCTCTGTGATCGGATCATTTCATCTGCAAAAAGGATCAACGCTAATTCCAGAGGGTAGTGGTATTCATGATAACGGAAATAATACGGCAACAATTAGTCCTGAACTTTTATCGCCAGATGATTATGTTTTGGTTTATAAGTATTTTGTAAGTGACACTCTAAGTCTGAGTAAAAACTTCAGAATTGAATCAATAGAACCTCCGAAAATTATCGGCCTACCAGTTAGTATATGTGAAAATTCAACATCTATTAATCTTGATGGGGACGCAGCTTTTGGCTCATTTAAAGGAACTGGAATTATTGGCAATAGTATATCAGGTTTTAAATTCGACCCAAGTATTTCTGGTGATGGGAAATTCCTTATCATCTATAGCGATTCAACAGTAAATGGATGTAAAAGCAGCATCGCAACTGAAATTAGAGTTTTTTATGTGCCTCAATTAGGTTTTACTGCAAACGACAGATGTGTTCTTTCTTCTCAGATTGGATCTGATATTACATTTATGAATACTTCCGTAGAAAAAGACTCGGTTAAATATTGGAATTGGGAATTTGATGATGTTAATTCTGGTGCACTTAATTTCAGTAATGAGGTTTCACCAACGCATATTTTTAAAAAGTCGGGTAAATATTCAATCGCATTAAGTGATTCCACTAATAATGGCTGCTTTAGCCAGAAGGAGATAACATTAGATTTTGGTGACAGACCAGTTGGTTTTTTCGAAGCTATAAATAAGTGTTTTACTCCTGGATCAGTTACAGAATTTTTAAGTAGCACAAGTTCCGACGATGCAATTAAATCATATTCCTGGAAGCTCCATCTTCCCAGTGGCAAAATTATTGATTCAACAGTTTATACGCCAGAATTTAATTTCCAGTTTTTGGAAAGCGGTAAGTATTTTGTAGAACACCTTGTTACTTCAAACACGGATTGCATACTCACTTTATCAGATTCTGTAACACTTCAACCTACCATTTTGCTGAAAGCTGGAGTCCCATTCAATGAAGCATTTGATGCAAATGACGGAGGCTGGAGTCGGAGCCAGATTGATGACACAAAGTTTCCCGGCCAAAGTTGGAAATGGGGTAATGCCGACTTCTTAAATCTGCCCAATGATATAAAACATGAATGGTTTACTAATAGAGATAGCTCGCAAATTCCAGAATTGTCCTATTTGGTTAGTCCATGTTTCAACATTTCCGAATTAGAGAGACCAATGGCAAGAATGAATATTTACAGAAATTTTACAAGTCCTCAGGATGGGGTTATTCTCAAAACCTCAACCGACAACGGACTTACCTGGTTGACCTTAGGAAATCCCGGCGATGGCATAAACTGGTATAGCGATTACCAAACTTCAAATTACGCATTTGGCTCAAATTTTGGCTGGGCAAATATAGCTGGATCCAGTGCTGATACAGGATGGATTGAATCGCGCCATATTCTTGATCCTGTCGGTGGTTCGGTTAATCTGCAATTTAGATTGGAGTTTGGTGCCAGAGAAAGCGCAATTCCTAATTATCAGGGATTTGCAATAAATAATTTTTCAATCAGGGAAAGAGAGCGTTTTAGTGTTTTAGAGCACTTTACGAATACCACAACTCAAAACCCAAATAAAGAGAAACTTGTAAAGGGAAATGCAAAAGTCAATACACTTTATAAAAAAGACGATCTCTATAAGGATTTTGTAAAGTTGGAGTATCACACCAGGTTCCCATCTTCTAATGATTCACTGAATATTTTTAACAGGGATGTTCCAGGTTCCAGAGCTTTCTATTACGGTATCACCTCTGTCCCTTATTCTATTTTAGATGGAGGCGATCGCACGGGAAGAAGGTTTGATTTTACCGATACCAAATACGAGCCTAAAGAGGTTGATATTAACTTGAGATCACTTGAAGACCCTCCAGTTGAATTAACTGTAACTGCGAATACAAGCGGAAATCAACTCAGTGTAAATGTGAAACTTAAAGCACTGAAAAATATGGTTACGGCGGAAAGAGTTCTTTACGTAATTCTTTATGAAACAAGGGTTTCCGGTTATAATCCCGGAAACGGAGAACTTCAGTTCCAGAATGTTGTAAGAAGTATGTTGCCTGGTGCTGGTGGTTCTGCGGTTTATCAGTCTTTGAGAGCTACTCCTTCTGATACAAGCAGACTTGAATTCAATTTTACTGCCGATATAAGTAATCTGAACAAGGAAAAAATTCGTGTTGCCGTTTACCTTCAGGATGATTTAAGCGGCGAAATATATCAGGTATCTCTTTCTGATCATACCAGATCTCTTGGTACGGGTGTGCATCCATCAATTATATATAAGAATAGTATAAATGTATATCCAAATCCTGCAACTGACTTTGTTCAGATTAAAGTTTCAGGAAGAATTGACAAATCTTCAAGAATTGAACTTTTTGATCAGTTAGGAAGAAAAATCAGGAGTGAGGAAATCCCTGTGGCAGAAGGCAACATTACTATAAGTACATCTGACCTTGTTAAAGGCGTTTATTACTTACGAATGGCATCCGCTGGTATTCCGGGCTCGGAAACCGTAAAACTGGTAATCATTAACTAAAAGGAGGGTAAAAAGGATTTTTATTCGGGTTCGGTAACTGTTTCGAGCATTTTTTCACCAAAAGATTTGCCGAATTCAGTTAACCTTTCTCCTTTGCCATTGTAAGGGTAAAACTTTTCGGCAATTCCTTCTGCGAAAACATTAAGCTTTAAGTTTTTCAGATGGTCTTCTATAAGCTTCACGGCTTCCCCACTCCAACCATACGACCCAAATGCGGCTGCAGGTTTTCCCTTATCACGAATTGGATTTATAAGGGAGAATAGTTTGTAAACCGGGAGTAAAGTATTCTGATTTATTGTGGGTGAGCCTATTAACATGGCCTGACTCATAACAATCTTTTCCTCCAGATCTCCTAAAAGAATATTTTCAATATCTACCATATCAATCTCAAAATCACCTGCGAGCGCAAGCCCTTCAGCTATCTTTTTAGCCATTTCTGCGGTAAAGCCGTAAGCAGAAACATAGGCGATTAATATTCTCTTATTCTTGGTCTTAAGAATATCCATATATTCCATTGCTTTTTCTTCTGTAATACCAAGATATTTCTTCCAGTTTGATCTTAGAATAGGTCCATGCCCCGGGCAAATAACATCGATGTTAAGCGGTTTAATCTTTTCGATCGCTTTAAGCATAAATTTACTGAAAGGCTTTAAAATAACGTCAAAATAGTAGATAAAGGCCGCATCATAGTTCCCGGCTTTATCATCAAACATCTCTTCATGACAGAAATGGGCGCCAAAAGAATCACAAGTAAATAGGATTTTCTCTGATTCAAGGTAAGTATATATTGTGTCGGGCCAGTGAAGATTAGGTGCGCCTATTACTTTAAGCTGTTTATTTCCAAGATCGATGATATCACCATCTTTCACTTTGAGTGATTTAAATGGCGTCCCAATCATTTCCTGTAGATAATTAAGAGCTTGACCACTTCCAACAACTGTGAGTTCGGGTGATAATTCCAGCATCTTCTTTATGCAGCCTGAATGATCTGGCTCTGTATGATTACAAATGATATAATCTATTTTTGTCGGATCGGTTAGAGTGCTGATTTTCTTAAGATAGGTATCCCAGTATTTTTCTTTAACCGTTTCAATAAGGGTTTTCTTCTCAGCATTAATAAAATATGAATTGTAGGTTGTTCCGAATTTAGTTTCCATCACAATATCGAATGTAACAATATCATGATCAAGTACTCCAACCCAGAAAACTTCAGGCTTAACCTCTAGAACTTTAGAATCTTTCATTTGTTTTAACTCAAATAATTTAAAATGCAAAAGTAGCTACGAAAGCTATCTTCTCCAACAGAAAACCTTGAAGATTCAATAAAAATTGAGTTCTAAGGGGTATTCAAAATGAGGATATTCAGGAAATAGAAAAAGGCTGCCTGAAAAGGCAGCCTTTAACACTTAGTTGAAAATAAATAATTATTTCTTTTCTGCTCCAGCGCAGCTACTTTTGCTTTCACAACAAGCTTTCTTTTCAGCTGGGCAATCAGCTTTTTTTGTTGTTGTTTCAGCAGCTTTCGCTTTTTTAGGTTTATCATCAATAGCTTTAACTGCTATAGGCGCTGAATATGTTGCTGCGATAGCCGGGCTTGCAATTGCTCCGAAAAAAGCAACCAATGCGATAATTGCAAATAATTTCTTCATGATTTATAATTTTAAAGTTATACAATGAGCAACAAATATACTCACTTCAATATAAGTAGCCTGTTAACTACATGTTAAAAGAACTCTGCTTTTTATAAACGTGCCAAAGGAGTCTTTTTCCCATATACCTGATCACCCGATTTTACAAGGATCTCAGTTCCAACAGGGAAAAATATATCAGCTCTTGAACCGAACTTTATAAAGCCCAACTCATCTCCAGCCTCAAATGAATTTCCGGCTTTTGCATAGCAAATTATCCTTCTGGCAACAGCTCCTGCAATCTGCCTGAGCAAGACAGGTATCCCCTTATGATTTTCGATCACAATAGTTGTTCTTTCATTCAATGTGCTTGATTTAGGATGTATTGCCATTAAGAACTTTCCAGGGTGATATTTAAAATACTTTACTTTTCCAGAAAAAGGGAAAAAATTAATATGAACATCCCAAACTGACATGAAAACGGATACTTGTAATCGTCGATCTTTAAAATATTCATCTTCAGTAGTTTCTTCTATAACTACAATTTTACCATCCGCTGGAGAATAAAATATTCCGTCTTCGTATATCTGGTTTCGTGAAGGGACTCTGAAAAAACGAGCTACAAAAATTAAAAGGAATGCAAATAATACTAAAATCGGAAAGAGGATCAGTAAATTGTCTGATAGGAAATTACTTAAAATTACTGCGGAAAATACAAGAATACTTCCTATTATCGCAAAAATCAAAAGACCTTCTTTATGGATTTTTATCATTTTCAGATTTTTATCAGGTAAAGATAAAGAAAAACAAAAGGAATGATTAATAAGAGTGAATCAAAGCGATCCAATATTCCTCCGTGACCTGGCATTATTGTACCGGAATCTTTTACGCCAGCTTCACGCTTCATGAGTGATTCAATCAAATCGCCCGTTGTACCTGCAAGAACAATGATGATGCTCAGAACTATCCAATCGGTAAAATTTAGTAAAGATGTATATTTAGAGTACAAAAAACTCACGATAACAGCAAAAATCATACCTCCGAAAAATCCTTCCCATGATTTTTTTGGTGAGATGTTCGGTGCCATTTTGTGTTTGCCAAATAATACTCCACTGATATAGGCTCCGGAATCATAAGTCCATATTATCAATAAAACTCCTATTAATATTTCAGGATTATATGCTAAACCAGTTAATTCATTTTGAGTTAAAAAAGGTATTAATGACAAGGGAAGCAAAATATAAATTATCCCTGTAATTGTCACCATTACGGAACGAATTATCTCTTCCCTTCTGGTAAAGATAAAGGAAAACCATAATCCTATAACAGGAACCATTAGGAGTTCAAGGTATTTTGCATGTATATACGATTGCCTTTCTAGAAAAACGAATGTAAGAATGATTACACCGGCTACTATACCTCCTTTTACAAGTGGATTATAGCCTCTTACCTCAAACATCCGGTAATACTCAAACAGAGCAACAGTTGAAATTGTGAGCAATAATGCAAGTAGCGTCCATGGACCCAGCAAAATTGCGCCAAGCATTACAATAATAAAAATACTACCTGTCAGACTTCGTTTAAGAAATTCGCTCAATTGTCCTTTTTTTCAATTTAAGTACTAAAAAAACACCTAGGTTAATTAATATTTCCCATCCTCATCAGTAGCTTTTTTTGTTTTTCGGCTCACTTTCTTAACAGGAACTTCTTCAGTAACAACTGAGTCGTTAACTGCTTTTTTCTTCCTAGTTAGTTTTTTCATTTCCTCAGGCTGACGACCTTTTCGAGGGCCGAAAATTTTCTCTACGTCTTCGCTGAAAATAACTTCTCTCTCTAATAGAATCTTTGCAAGCTTACTCAGGCCTTCCTTATTTTCCGAAAGCAATTTCTTTGCTCTTTCATACTGAATTTCAACCATTAATTTAACTTCCTGATCGATTAATTCAGCTGTTTTATCACTATAAGGCTTACTAAATGTAAAGTCAGTTTGCCCTGATGAATCATAAAAACTCAGGTTTCCAACTTTATTACTCATACCATAATATGAAATCATGGCATAAGCTGTTTTGGTAACTCTTTCAAGATCATTTAACGCACCAGTGGATATCTTGGTGAAATTGATCTCCTCAGAAGCCCTTCCGCCTAGGGTAGCACACATTTCATCCAATAATTGCTCAGTGGTTGTAATGGATCTTTCTTCAGGTAAATACCAAGCGGCGCCCAGTGATCTTCCCCTAGGAATAATCGTTACTTTAACCAGCGGATTAGCGTATTCCAGCAACCAGCTAACAGTTGCATGCCCTGCTTCATGGAATGCAATGGTTTCTTTTTCACCAACAGATATAATTTTATTCTTTTTTTCAAGCCCTCCAATGATACGGTCTATAGCATCAAGAAAATCCTGTTTCTGAACCGATTTTTTTCCTCTTCGTGCGGCAATCAGCGCAGCTTCATTACAAACATTTGCAATGTCAGCACCTGAGAAACCAGGGGTTTGACGGGCAAGAAATTCTATATCAAGGGCTTTTTCAAGTTTCAAAGGTTTAACATGAACCTGAAAAATTTCATTCCTTTCATTTAAATCAGGTAATTCAACGTGAATCTGCCTGTCAAACCTACCTGCTCTAAGAAGAGCGCGGTCGAGAATGTCTGAGCGGTTAGTGGCCGCAAGGATAATTACTCCGCTGTTGGTTCCAAATCCATCCATTTCAGTAAGAAGCTGGTTAAGAGTATTTTCCCGTTCGTCATTTGCACCAAAATTCGGATTCCGTCCACGTGCACGACCTACTGCGTCTATCTCATCGATAAATACAATACAAGGCGCTTTTTCCTTTGCCTGTTTAAAAAGATCTCTGACCCTTGAGGCTCCAACTCCTACAAACATCTCTACAAAGTCTGAACCCGAAATGCTGAAAAAAGGAACATGTGCTTCACCTGCAACAGCTTTTGCAAGTAAGGTTTTACCAGTCCCCGGGGGGCCTACCAACAAAGCTCCTTTTGGAATTTTGCCACCAAGATCTGTATATTTTTTTGGGTTCTTGAGAAAGTCAACAATCTCCTTAATTTCAATTTTTGCTTCTTCTAGACCGGCAACATCCTTAAAATCCACCTTCACAGAGGTGTCCTTATCAAAGATCTGAGCTTTGGATTTTCCAACATTGAAGATGTTTCCTGCTCCTCCGCCTCCTCCTGAACCCATTTTACGAAAGATAAACATCCAGACTGCAACCAGCAGAATAATAGGGACTACCCAACCTAAAATCGTTCCCAGATAATCGCTTCTTGTTTCAGTTTTGAACTCAGGCCTTTTTTCTATTGGCAAAGAGGTTATAAGAATATTTATGTCTTTGAACTGATCAGGAAACTGAATGCTGAAAATATATTTCGGACTTTCAGGAGTAAACTGGCTGAACCCTCTTTTTTTAGTCTTTTCTGTTATTCCGGTTTTACCAGATATGGAGTCATTTTTAACGAATATTTCAACTTTCTCCTTATTAACAACAATCAGTTTGCTAACCTTTTGTTCAGTGATTAGGCTGGAAAACTCATTCCAATCAACTTCTTTTATAGTTTCTGAGGAATTAAAAAAGGTAATTCCAATAAAAAATATTGCAATAGCAATATAAATCCAATACCCATTGAATTTTTGTTTGTTTGATGAACCCTGAGGTTTGTTTACTTTTCCGGAATTTCCGGGATTGTTATTCGAATTATCGCTCATGTAAATTTATTTTATTCGTCCGCATATATTTTTACTTTACCATCTGCCCATAAATCTTCGAGCCGGTAAAATGATCTCTGTTCTTCTAAGAAAACATGTACAACAATACCTGAGAAGTCAATTAATACCCATTGTGAATTCTGCATACCTTCAACATGAGCCGGTTTTATTCCCAAAAGCTCTTTCGGCCTGATTTCAATATTATCTGCTATTGCTGACACATGAGTGGTTGATGTACCATGGCAAATAATAAAATAATCAAAAATGGAATTCTCAATTTTCCGTAAATCAATGCTTACAATTTTCTTGCCCTTTTTATCTTGTATAGCTTCAATAATTGTTTCTAACAACTTTTCATCAGTTGGATTCTCTTTCTTTTTCATTCAATATTTTTAAATGCAAAGTTAGTTATTTTCCGTAAGGGAGAAAATAATTTGCTAAAAGCATGAAAAACAAATGATTGCAAGAATCTCTTTGTTTATTCCCATTTAATCAATAGGATTCTAAACAGTTTTTTTTCACTTTTGTTTTTATTTAAGGAGGAAAGTAAATGTTTTTGCAAAATTATAAACGAATAAATCTGGAGAAAGTAGTTTCGACAAATTTACATGCATCTGACCTTTTGTCAGGAAAATTGATTTCTGAACCTACTATAATTGTGGCCGATTTCCAGACTGGTGGCAAAGGCCAGGGAAATAACGTATGGGAAAGTGGCCCTGTGCTTAATCTTTTGTTCTCACTAGTTGTTTTCCCTTTAAAAATAAAGGCAAAAGAGCAATTCTATCTTTCAAAAATTACTGCAATTGCTCTAAAAGAGACTATCTCAGAACATTTACAGGCTGTGAAAATAAAATGGCCAAATGATATTCTCGTCAATAAACAGAAGATTTCAGGGGTGCTAATCGAAAACACGCTCAAGGCCGATGTTATTAATTCCTGTGTTATAGGAGTAGGATTAAATGTAAATCAAACCGACTTTACTGTCCCTGCAGTTAGTTTTAAATCTGAAACAGGAAAAGAATTCGACCGCAAAGTATTACTAGACGCCTTTCTAAACACCTTTCATTATTGGTTTGAGATTCTTCAATCCCGCGATTTCGCTCAAATTGATTCCGAATATTATAAAAGTCTTTATGGATTTCAGGAATGGCATTGGTTTTCCTGGGGAGGAGTGGATTTTGAAGCTTTTATCGAGGGAGTTGAACCCGATGGCTATCTTGTCCTTAAAGCAAAAGATGGAAAAATATTCAAGTTTGGTTTCCGGGAAGTGGAATTTCTAATAAATAAAGAGTAGAATCTTTTCTTACTTAATTGTTAGAGTTTCCAGTTGAACTACTAACATATCCAAGAAATTTTGTAGAGGTCCTTTTACCATCATAAGCATCATAGCGTTGACCTGTGGATCGATCACAATTTTTATAGCGGATGAACTCTCATCGAGCTTTTTTATTTGAATCCAAAGAAAAAAACTAATAGGGGTTTTCCCTTCAGAGGTAACCTTTATAAGATCGAAGGGAGTCTTTTCGATTATTTTAAGTCCTGCATCACCAATTCCATCTACAGTAAATTGACAAGAATCAGTTGTAGCTTTCCAGTTTTTTACTTTATCAGCAGGAATGAGATGATGAAAGTTGTTAAAATCAGAAAGGAAATTATAAATTTTTTCGTCAGAATGTTTAATCTGACCAATTTTGCTTTCAATCTTGCTCATGATTTGATTATTTATTCCAGTTTTCAGGATCTGTGCGCCATTCGGCTAAGAGATTGGCTTCTTTTTGGCTAATGTAACCACTTTCAAGTGCAAGCATGAGAAGAATGCTGTAATTGCTAAGAGTAATCAGCTTACAATCCATGTCTTTAAAGCTCTTTATAGCCTGAGGAAAACCATAGCTGAAAATCGCCGCCATTCCTAATACTTCGCAGCCAGCATCCCTGAGTGCACTTACAGCTTTCAAACTACTTCCACCTGTGGATATCAAATCTTCGATAACGATTACTTTCTGCCCGGGTTCAACAACTCCTTCAATAAGATTCTCCATACCGTGAGCTTTTGAAGACGACCTTACATAAATAAAGGGCAGACTCATTTTTTCAGCAACCAGGACACCATGTGCAATTGCCCCGGTAGCAACTCCGGCAATTACATCTGGTTGGGGGAAATTCTTAACGATCTCATCTGTAAATGAATCACAGATATATTTTCTTATTTCGGGAAAAGACAAAGTCTTCCGATTGTCGCAATAAATGGGCGAATGCCAGCCTGAAGCCCATATAAATGGGTTTGCAGGTTCTAATTTTATTGACTTACTTTGCAGCAGAAAATGTGCAATTTTTTTACCGATTTCCATAGTTTGCAAATGTATAAAGTTTTTTTCAAGGATAGAACTGTTTTTTTTAGCAATGATTTTCCCGAAACATTCAGAACAAAAAATGGCTTATTCTATAAATATGAATCAAGAGATAATCTTGCAGAGATAATCAGTGCTTTTTTTAATCTTGAGAAAATCAATTCCCTTTACCTTTTTCATGATGATCTTGACTTCATTCGTAAGGAGTTTATGTCTTGTTTTAAACTTATAAAAGCTGCAGGGGGACTTGTTCGCAACTCAAATGGTGAGTTTCTTATTATTCTTAGAAATGGTATTTGGGATCTGCCAAAAGGCAAAGCTGAAAAAAATGAATCTTCAGAAGAAACCGCTGTACGTGAAGTACGTGAAGAATGTGGAATCGAATTTCCTGTATTGGATGAGTTTCTGACAAAAACATTTCACGCATATAAGCAGAATGGTAAGGCGATTCTCAAAGAAACCGACTGGTATAATATGAAGGTTAATGGGAAGGTTAAAACAACTCCCCAGAAAAAAGAAAATATTACGGAAATTAAATGGTTAAAGCCCGAAATGGCTTCATCTATAAAATCAAATACATTTCCACTTATTCTCGAAGTCCTTAAAGAAGCAGGAATCTGACAATCAGATTTCACCTTTACTTTTCAGAATCTTAAAAAGTTGTTGTTCAAAACCTGCCGAGGGTAATGTAGCCGGTGACATCAGTATTTTATTATCCCGGTCGAAAAGGTAAAAAACTGGATAGGCCCTTACCTTATAGTCTTTCTGAATTTGTTCCCTGTCAATACTATACCAGAACTCCCAAGGAATAGTGTTTTCATCAGTAAAAGAACGGATTAGATCTTTTTCGGTTTCTGGCAGAATTATAACGACATTAAGATATTTTCCATGTTTATGGTAAAAGTACTTAAGGTATTCAAATTCCTGTTGGCATTCGATACTATTCAGTGAACAAAAACCAATATAACTGTATTTTCTCGTTTGAGAGGTAATTTGCATAGTGTCTCCACCCGAATTCATTAATAAAGCTGCAGGAGGGTCATTACCAGGGAGAAGAGAAACAACTTCCTTTCGTAAATCCTTGGAAAGCGCAACGGTTATTTTATCATGGGATGTTGCTGATAGACTATCGCTTAAACTTAGATATGTGCTGAGAGGCAGGTTGTTACCATAATAGGCATTATGGATTTCCTTTAATAATACCCATTCGCGCATCTGATCATTCTGCAAGGCAGGATCAGTTTTAAGCAATTGATTTAGTTCGTAATAGGAGCCTTTTCCAATAATAGAATACAGCTGAGAAAACTCTTTTTTCAACGACAAACTGCTGAAATATCCATCAAAATACATGTTGAAAAATTCCCACCAGGAGGAAACATCCGGTCGTGCCAGCTTGTCTTTTAAATATCTCTCAAACAAATCCGTTTGGCTGAATCCTTTTACAATAAAATCCAGACATGCCAACTTATAGATGCAGTATGCACTAAAATATCCGTTTTTGTCGGGAACTGCGAAATGGCTGATTGCCAGCTTGAATGAATCGAGCTTATGCCGACTTCTCTCAAGGTCATAATATCTCAAGATCTGCTTATCAAGAAATGGATCAAATTGCTTATCGAATTCGTAAATGCTTGTATTTAAATCCGGCTTAGAAGCAGATGGTTCAGAAGTAGGGATCATATGCCAGAGAGGAGCAGAAAAGAAAGGATTGTTGATGTTTTCTTCACTCTTAATTGCTGAAGGAGGCAGATTTACTTGATAGGATTTACCGGGTTCAGCATAAATGTATGCTTTGTATAACAGGGTTTTGCAAAATATAAGCTGTGTTTCAGAAAGTTCTAATGTAACTGTAAAGTTCCCAGCACTATCAACTTTGGTTTTTGCCAGAATCTCATACGTGTCGAACATCCTCTCGTTATAGCTAAAGAATTCAAGATACTTTCCGGCATACTCTTTATTGGTGCCGAAAATGGTAGTTCCTGAATTTTGTGCAGAAAGATATCCGTAAACCAGAATAATCAGAATAATCGTAAGATTAAGCTTTTTGGTCATGACATATATTTCTTTATGTCTATGCCTTTAGGCAGGAACTTTGAAGCATCCCCTTTATAGAATAAAATATCCCTTACAATTGTCGAATTCACAAAAGTATATTCTGGAGCAGTAAGCAGAAACACTGTTTCAATACCAGGATTCATAGCTTTATTCATCTGACCTATAGCCCGTTCATATTCAAAATCAGCCGATGTGCGAAGACCACGGAGTAGATATTGCGCATTTACCTTTATACAATAGTCAATCGTAAGCCCCTCGTAATGGTTGACTTCAATCTTTGAATTGTCTTTAAAGACATCTGAAATAAGTTTTATCCTGTTTTCGAGACTTAAAAGAGCTTTTTTCTGGGTATTGAATCCAACTGAAATAATAATTTTATCAAATAATGGCAGAGCCCTGTTAACAACAGATTGATGTCCTATTGTGAAAGGGTCAAATGAACCTGGGAATAGAGCTATTTTTTCCATAGTTGAATAATTGATTATGCAAAAACAGTAGAATGATGTGTTTTATCAGATAAGTAACCAAGGCATTATTAGAAACCAAAAAGATAAGTCATAATAAGTGGTGGAAACTACTTAATATCTCCAACTTAATACCATTACGGTATCTAACACTCAATAAGTTAGTAGGTCCTGACTTCACAAGCTCCAAACACTACTTCAAGCTTGATTTCCAGATTGGGTTTTTCAGGGTCGTAATCCGGACTTGTATAAACTGAAGATCCGAAAACTGCAGAATTCCCATTAGGTAATTCAGTTCCTGCAAAGGCTGATTCCACTTTTATTTTAACAGGAGTTGTCTGATTAAGCTTAATAACAGTTGCTCCAAAAACAGTACTTATTTTGATATACTGCCTGTTTCCTTTTAAGTCAATATCCCTGAAATCATAAACTCCTTTGCCAAATACAACATTGTAATCGCGGTTGGTATCAGGGTTATTAAATCGCTTTTCTCCAAAAATTACTTCATTTTCTTTTGTTCCAATTGCAGGTGTGCGAAACGTGCCAAACAGCATTTTCAATCCGAAGAAAATAAAAACAAAAGCAATGAAGATTTTAAACAAAGGAAAGTCGATATTGAAAACAATTCTGAATATCAGGCTTAAACCAAGGACTACTAATAGTAATCCCCAAAAAAGTGATGGTCCCATTTTCATAATATTTAGTTTAGGAACTGGATATTTAAGGTAAAGTTAATTTTTTTAGTCGATGTTCAAAAACTTGAGACGGCTTTTTAAAAGGAATCACTACTGTAAAAAAACAATGGTTTAGTTACTCATGAATTCATCTGTAAATCTCAAATTACTTTCAGGGGACTCTTAACTTTTTCTTTCAATAATGCCAGCTCCAGGACCTGAACTATATTGTCGATATAGTGAAATGTAAGATCAGTTCTGTATATTTCCTTTATTTCCTCAACATCTTTTCGGTTTTCTTTAGAAATTATTATGTCCTTAATTCCTGCTCTTTTTGCTGCCAGTATTTTTTCTTTAATCCCGCCAACCGGCAAAACTTTACCGCGAAGTGTTATTTCTCCTGTCATTGCCAGATTTGGACGGACTTTTCTTTGTGTAAAAGCGGATGCAAGCGACGTAATCATTGTTACCCCTGCAGATGGTCCGTCTTTTGGAATAGCTCCTTCCGGAACATGAACATGCACATTACATCTTTCAAAAACTTCTGCGTCGAGGCCCAGCATAGGTGAATGCGATTTTAGGTATTCGAGTGCCAGAACAGCTGATTCTTTCATTACATCACCAAGGTTTCCCGTAAGCGTTAATTTCCCATGACCCTTACTTAGACTGGATTCCACAAATAATATTTCCCCGCCAACTGAAGTCCATGCAAGTCCTGTTACAACGCCTGCAAAATCGTTGTTTTCGTAACGATCTTTTGTAAAGCGTGGTGTACCAAGGATTTCTTTTATACTTTCAACTGTTAGAGAGGCGTCGTATTTTTCTTCGAGAGCAATTTTTTTTGCAACAACTCGAATAACTTTTGCAATTTGTTTATCCAATTGCCGAACCCCTGATTCACGTGTGTAAGATTCAATAATGCTTTGCAATGCAGCTTTTGTAAATTTCAACTTCGCTTTAGGCAAACCATGTTCACTAAGCTGCTTAGGTGCCAGATGGTTTTTAGCAATTTCTAATTTTTCCTCCATGAGATAACCCGTCACCTCAATAATCTCCATCCGGTCAAGCAATGCTGGACTGATGGTACTTGTAGTGTTTGCAGTTGCAATGAATAGTACTCTGGAAAGGTCATAATCAATTTCCAGATAATTATCATGAAAGGCTGAATTCTGTTCCGGATCTAATACCTCTAAAAGGGCTGATTCAGGATCACCATGAAAATCTCTTCCTACCTTATCGATTTCATCCAGTACAAAAACAGGATTTGATGTTTTCGCTTTTTTAAGACTCTGAACAATTCTACCTGGCATTGCTCCGATATAAGTTTTACGATGGCCTCGGATTTCCGACTCGTCATGCAATCCCCCTAAAGAAACCCTCACATATTTACGGTTCAGGGCACTTGCTATTGATTTACCCAATGATGTTTTTCCCACCCCCGGAGGTCCTACCAAACAAACGATTGGAGATTTCATATCCCCTTTTAGCTTCAGAACTGCCAGATGTTCAATGATTCTGTCTTTTACATTATCCAATCCGAAGTGATCTTTGTCAAGGATTTTCTGAGCTCTTTTAAGATTGAAATTATCGCGGGAATACTCGCCCCATGGAAGATCCAGAAGGGTTTGTACGTAATTCATCTGAACTGAATATTCACCTGCAGCGGGATTCAGACGGGCTAATTTGTCAAGTTCTTTGCCAAATACATCAGAAGTTTCTTTAAGCCATTTTTTCTTTTTAGCCTTTTCCTTCAGGTCTTTGATATCCTGCTCAACCGGATTTCCGCCTAGTTCATCCTGAATGGTTTTCATTTGCTGATGAAGCAGATATTCGCGCTGTTGCTGGTCGAGATCGTGCTTAACTTTCGACTGAATGTCGAACCGAAGTTCAAGCATTTGAACCTCCTTAGCAAGATATTCCAACAAACGGATGCCTCTTTCTTTAAGATCGTCAATTTCCAGGAGCTTTTGTTTTTCTGCTATATCCATATCGTTATTTGACGACAGGAAGTTGATCAGAAAAGAATTACTTTCAATGTTTTTTACAGCAAAAGTTGCCTCTGGCGGGATATTGGATGAGAGTTTTATTATTTTGAGTGACAGATCCTTAAGAGTTGCGACAATTGCTTTGAGCTCATCATCGTTTCCTGACCCTTTATCATCCAAAACATCGATACGTGCAACATAGAAAGGCTTATCAGAAACGAGATCCATGATTCTGAAGCGTTTCTTTCCCTGTATAATTACAGAAGTGGAGCCATCGGGCATTTCAAGGATTTTCAAAATCTGAGCTACTGTTCCGGTCTTGTACAAATCATTCATTTCAGGCTCATCAATACCCACGTTATTCTGAGCAACAGCTCCAAGAATTTTATTCTTCCTGTAAACTTCTTTTACGAGTTTAAGGGATTTTTCCCTTCCAATGGTAATAGGAATCACAACACCCGGAAATAATACTGTATTTCTGAGTGGGAGAATTGGCAAAACGTCAGGGACGTTAAGCTTAAGACTTTCTTCTTCCTCTTCATCGGTTATTATGGGGATAAACTCAGAATCATCATCGATTCCACCTGAGTTTAACATGCTTTCAATACTATATTCAAACAAATTCTTCATTTCTTCTCCGTTCTTTCTACTGACAAATAGTCTGTTTATTTTAAATCTAATATTTTTTTTTAAGATACGCTTAATAGGTCAATACTTATGCCAAATACTTACGCCCCACTTAAATTTTTTTAGCAGAGACAGGGAATAGAAAAATTACTATTTAACTTATGTTTTGCAGAGTCGAGTGATTTATCTTCTGTATTTTTCAGTGAGTTCAAAAACAGCTCTTAGAATGGATTGTTCCTTTTCGTCGAATACGATATTTCTTCTTGCCATCACTTTTTCCGCCACTTCAAAAGCTTTTGGGATAGCGAAAGTTATGAATCCCGCTGAACCTCCCCAGCTAAAAGAGGGTATGAAATTTCTGGGAAAGCCGTCGCCAAAGATATTTGCATTAACACCAACTACAGTACCTGTATTAAACATTGTATTTATGCCGCATTTGGAATGATCGCCCATAATAAGCCCACAAAACTGCAGTCCTGTATCAATAAATCGTTCTTCCGGATAACTCCAGAGTTTAACTATTGCGTAATTATTTTTGAGGTTGGAATTATTACTGTCGGCGCCAATGTTGCACCATTCTCCGATAACAGAATTTCCAAGAAAGCCGTCATGTCCTTTATTGGAATTTCCAAAAATTACAGAATTGTTGATTTCTCCGCCAGCTTTCGAGCCTGGGCCTATGGTGGTTGGGCCGTAAATCTTGGCTCCCATTTTAAGTGTAGAATGTTCGCACAATGCAAAAGGTCCGCGTACAATTGCGCCTTCCATTATTTCACTGTCTTTTCCAAGGTAGACCGGGCCAGATGAAGCATTAATAGTTGCGAATTCACCTTTAAATCCCTCTTCAACAAATATATTTTCCGGATTCAGAAGATTCATTGTTGTGCTTAACAAGGCCGATTTTCTCCCTTCCGTAATCAAAGCAAAGTCATTTTTGATTTCATCACCATTAAACTGAAAAATTTGCCATGGAAAGTCTATGGTTAATGGTGCTGTAGAGGCTTCTTTCACTTTCAGTCCTGTAATACTTTTGAAATCAAAACTTTCGGCTTTGAAGTTATCCACACGAGCTGCCAGAATTCTTCCTGAGAATACAATAGCTTCATTAAGGTTTATTGCTTTTATTTCTTTAAGTAATTCAGGGGATGGGAGAAGGCATGCATTAATCAGGATATTATCCTTATCAATTATTTTAGGATATTTAACTGAAAGATAATCTTTAGTCAGAGATGAAACTTCAGATCCAAGATATTTTTCCCATTTCTCATGAATAGTAAGAATTCCAACTCTGATGTAGGATACCGGTCGTGTAAATGTAAGGGGGAGAAGTTGTTCCCAGCTATGGTCGTCGAAAAGGATATAATTCATCTCCGGTTTTTCTTTCAAATATAAAGAAAAGTATGATCTCAGCAAGAAAAAATGAAGATACTGTTATTCGGGCATCACATGGGAGTAGCGATAGAAAGGGAAGCTTAAGATGGTCTTAATTTGTTTTAAAGAAAGGCCTTTGATGAAAGTCTATTTAAAAAAGGTAATATGGTTAAAATAGTTGGTGATTTTCAAAAAAAAGTTATTTAGACTAGCTGATTTTTAGTTTTTCGCCACATAAAAGATGAGGGGTTTAAACCCCGGATGTTTTATAAAATGATGAAAAAAAAACTCCGGCCAAAATGACCGGAGTTTCAGATATTATATTGTAAAAGATTACTCTTTAGCTTTCTTTTTACCAATGTGGTCTTTGTAGCGGTTCATGAATTTATCAACACGACCAGCTGTATCAACCAATTTCATTTTTCCAGTAAAGAATGGATGTGAAGCAGCTGAAATTTCGAGTTTTACCAAAGGATAGTCAACGCCGTCTTCCATGGTAATTGTTTCTCTTGTGTTTGCGGTAGAATGAGTCAGAAAGGTATGACCATTGGACATGTCTTTAAAGGCAACAAGTCTGTACGTTTTGGGATGAATGTCTTTTTTCATTTTTTTATCCTTGATTTCAATTTCAAAATTCAATTCGGACTGCAAAATTAGAAATAGTTAGATCATTTGCAAAATATATTTTAATAAATTTTAGTCTATGCGGATAAGATACGGTTTCAGGCCTTCTCTTACAAAAGGGAAGAGTCAACCGTATCGCCAATCTCGCTGATTTTATCGGGGTTAACCTTATCCGGCATAAATCTTTCAAAAGGTATTGATGTATCGATCATATATCGCATGGTATAGTGCATTTTTGCTTTTTCAGCACCAACAGCCTCATAAAGAGATATCATTTTTGGATTATAATCCCCAACCCATGACAATTCCATTTCAGTGTATTGTGGTTTGTTCTTCATTTTTTCGTTCAAATGCCAGAAAATACCTGATTCCACGCCGGAATTCTGGAATTTGGGAATCACGCCGGCAGCAACGGCACGGATACGTGTGATAGCGTTATTCCGTTTATAATACAGGAATCTCATCATGTTCAAAGCGTTCATTTGACCATGAAACTTTTTAAGAATTTGGTTAGCATCGGGGAACATAATGAAAAATGAGATTGGCTCATTTTTGTGGTATGCGAACCAGATTATCTCTTCGTCGATAACCGCCTTCGCTTCTTTCATTGATGTCCTCAGCAGGTTTGCATCAAGAGGAGTGAAGTCTTCTTTGAGAACCGACCATGCTTTATCGTATATGTATTTTATATCCTTGATAAACTTTTCGGATTCTTTCCAGGTAAAATGTTTAAAATGGAAATCAGGTTTTTTCCCAACCCATTCGGCAATTTTCCAGAAACGCTCAGGAAATTTCTTGGTAAGGTCGAGATGAAAACTGTATTGTTTGAAATAAATTTGGAAGCCATAATTAAGGAAAAGCTGTTTGTAATATGGATGATGATAGGGCATTCCCAGCCCTGGATGAGTAAAACCTTCTACCAATAATCCCCAGTTGGTATCATTTTGCCCAAAATTCACAGGCGCATCGAATGCTTTCATGCCACGTTTGGCGAGCCATTTGCGGGCAGAGTCAAAAAGGAGGTTAGCCGATTTCTGATCGTTTATACATTCAAAAAAGCCGGCGCCGCCTGATAAAACTTTTTCAGCAGATGCTTTCTTCATGTTATAGAAAGCAGCGATACGACCTATTACCTGACCAGTTTCATCAGTTAAAATCCAGCGGATGGCTTCGCCATCATCAAAATTCCGATTTGTAACTGGGTTGAAAATTTTTCTCAGGTTGTCATCCTGAATACAAACCCAATACGGATCGTTTTTGTAAAGTTTTCTGGGAAGGTCTAGAAACTTATTTTCCAGCTGCCTTGAGTTTACTTCGATTAACATTTTACTAATCAGATTTATAAGATGACCAGCTTTAGGATTTATAATGTGATTGCAAATGATTTTTCATATTCAGCTACCAATTTCATAAAAGTCATGTTAGTGTCTGTCTTGTCTTGAGGTATTAAAGCATATTTCCAAGCTTTTTCTTTAACCAGATAAGTTACAAAAGCACCCAACAATCTGGTTTTCCCAATACCCTTAGCAATAGAAAAGTCGGCTGGCATATTGATAATGCAATTGTCGGTGCGATAGTCTTTTTTTCGATTTGCTTGTAACTATAACTTAAACCATTTTCTCACAATTGTATCCTGATCGCTTGAATTTTCTTCTGATTTATGCATGTATTCATTTAGTTTTGGAATGTACATATATTCTTTTTCAAGCACCTGGATGTTAGCAACGATTTCGGTAAGTGCAAGAAGGAATATATTGAGTTCATCATTTGTCATGGTAGGATGAAGTGATAAGCGCACCCAACCGGGCTTATCAGAAAAGTCGCCATGACTTATTTTATCTGTGATTGCCTTTGACTTTTCATAACTGACTTCCAGAAGATAGTGCCCATAGGTACCAGCGCAGGCACATCCACCTCTGACCTGAATTCCGTAATGATCGTTAAGAAGTTTAACTAGTAGGTTGAAATGAATTTTTTCATGATAAAACGAGATGATACCCAAGCGATCTTCATTTTGATCGGCTAGTATTTTAATACCTGGAATTTTTCTTAGTCCAGGAAATGCTATGTTTAGTAGTTCTTTTTCTCTGGCTTTCATTTTTTCAATTCCCATCATCTCTTTTAGCTCGATAGCCATGGCAGCCTTGAACGCTTCAAGAAATCCAGGTGTCCCTCCATCTTCGCGGGTTTCAATATCATCCACATATTTATATGTACCCCATGGGTTGGTCCAGTCGACAGTTCCTCCCCCGGGATTATCAGGAACGGAAGCATGGTACATTGATGAATCGAAAATCAGAACTCCCGATGAGCCTGGGCCACCTAAGAATTTGTGAGGAGAGAAATAAATTGCATCGAGCTTTTCAATTGGATCTGCGGGATGCATATCAATGGTTTCATATGGAGCAGAAGCAGCAAAGTCTACAAAACATAGGCCTCCGGCTTCATGCATAATCCTTGCCATCTGATAAATTGGGGTATGAATGCCAGTAACATTTGAACAAGCGGTAAAACTTCCGATTTTAAAACTCCGGTCTTTGTATTTTTCAAGTTGGGTGCGTAGTTCATCAAGATCAATACCAAGATCATTCGTGGGATTCAGCTGAATTACTTCAGCAATAGTTTCAAACCAAGAGGTATGATTGGAATGATGCTCCATATGCGTAACAAAAACCACCGGTCTGTTTTGCTTTTTCACGCAATCACGGTCGTAATTTCCACCGCAACCCTTCAGACTTAATATCCTTTGAAGTTTGTTAACTACAGAAGTCATTCCAAATCCGGCAGTAATAATAACATCCTGAGGTCCGGCATTTACATGTTTCTTGATGTAGCGATGTGCATACTGATAACTGCGCGTCATCAATGAACCCGTGGTATTGGTCTCAGTATGGGTGTTAGCGACAAAAGGGCCGAAATCTTCGAGAAGTTTTTTTTCTATTGGGAGATACATGCGGCCACTGGCTATCCAGTCGGCATATAGAATTTTTTTTCTCCCGAAAGGTGAATTGAATTCGGTATCAATCCCAATAATGTTTTCCCTGAATTCATTAAAGTACTTCTCGAGATCGGTCATTTTTGTATTCGCTTATTTGAATCCTAACTTTAAACAAAAAATTTTCAGGCCAGATGAAATTAGCCTGAAAATTACGCCACTTATTTAATTCCTACTCGAAATCTTGGATAATAATCGTAACATTTCAAGATACAACCAAACTAAAGTAACCATTAATCCAAAGGATGCATACCATTCCATATACTTAGGTGCGCCTTGTTTTGCGCCTGATTCAATAAAATCGAAATCGAGAACCAGGTTAAGGGCGGCAACAACAACTATTACCAGACTTATTATAATTCCAATGAGTCCGTTACTGTGCATAAAACCAATATTTACTCCGAACATACCCAGAATAAAGGACATGAAATATGCAATAGCAATTCCTCCGGTTGCAGCAACTACGCCCATTCTGAAGTTTTCGGTGACTTTAATTAACCCTGATTTGTAGGCAAAAAGCAATCCGAACATTGTGCCGAATGTCAGAGCCACTGCCTGTAAAACGATTCCCGGGAATTTAGCGTTAAACATAGCCGAGATGCCACCGAGGAATAATCCCTCGAGAATAGCATACAAGGGAGCTGTATAAGGAGACCAGGTCTTTTTAAAAACTGTAATAAGCGCTGTAATAAAGCCGCCAATACCACCGGCTATAACAAATGCCATTAAAGCAGGGTTCCCATCAACCATCTGTTTCCATGTGAATGAAGCTCCGAGGACAACCAGCGCTACTAATAAAAGTGATTTGTTTACGGTACCTTGTATGGTCATTACGCCCGCATCATTTCCTGCGTAATCGTATCTGGTGAATGTATTATTTCCTAACACCGGGTTTGAAGATTTCATTAGACTCATAATTGTATTTTTTTAGTTTTCAAAGATATGTTTTTTTGAGTTTCAAGAATGTTCAAACTGCATGCCAAACGAGTTGTTATATGGTATAAACGGATCAGGACTGACAAAATGTACTTCTAATAAAGATTAATTCTTGTTTTAAGTGCTAATTTTGTTTGGTGCAGTTTTAGTTTTTTTTGCTAAACCCAGCCGATGAGTTGGAATCGCAAGAGGTGGATATATATAAATAATTTAGAAGCCTCTATTTTTGTTTTTTTTTCTTAAAATATTTTGCCATTGGATTTCAGAAATGATTAAAAAGATCAAAGAATTATCTCAAAATGAGTTTGCCAGGAATGTTTTTACCCTGATGTCGGCAACAACTGTGGCTCAGGCGATAGCTATTCTGATTTACATTGTTCTGGCGCAGATTTACTCAACCTCTGAACATGGTGTATTTGCGCTTTATATGAGCATAATTTCAATTACTGCAATAATTTCAACGGGTAAATATGAATCGGCGGTTATGATGCCAGCAACTGAAGAAAAAGCAATTAACCTAGTAGCGCTAAGTTCATCGCTCAGTCTGGGGTTTAGCGTTTTTTTGATGGTATTAATTGTTTTCTTTCATTCAGGCTTTGCAATATTATTAGGCGATCCGAATATTGAAAAATGGCTTTGGGTAGTTCCTCTGTCAACACTTATGATTGGAATCTTTCAAAGCCAGTCGTACTGGGCAAACCGTAACAAACGATTTGGAAGTATGGCAGTTGCTAATGTTGGACAATCTCTTTCAAATTCAGCCATAAAGGTCAGTGCCAGCAAAGTTTTTTTAAATGGAGGCGGACTGATTGCAGGCGCTGTTATAGGCCAGTTTGTTGGAATCATACTCTTTTTGAGGGATTTGGTGATTAAAGACAAAGTGATTCTAAAGAAAATTAGTTTCAGCGGGATGAAAGAAATGCTTGTGGAATACCGGTTTTTCCCCCGATTTGGAATGGTTCATAATCTGATCAACAACTTCTCATCTAACCTTCCAGTGTTTGTGATTGCCTCAAAATTCGGTACTGCGGAAGCTGGTTTGTATTCATTTGGTTTTCTCATGATATTTCGACCGGTAAATTTGGTAACAAGTTCATTTTCGCAGGTATTTTCCCAAAGGATTATTAGCAGGCATAATCAGGGAGTTGCAATTTCAAAAGATGTCAATCGGCTGACGATCAAACTTTTTCAATTTAGTTTGCTTCCATTCCTGATAATCGGACTAGGGGGTCCAATTCTGTTCAGCATATTTTTTGGTGATAAATGGCTTGAGGCCGGGAAATACATGCAAATATTGCTTCCATGGATTTTTGTTGTATTGCTTTCTTCACCACTGTCATTTTTACCAGATATGCTAAAAAGGCAACAAACAGCAATGTGGCTGGATGCTTTAAAGTTTGCAATAAGGATTCCTGCACTTGCAATTGGAGTTTATTACAATAACCTATACCTTGCAGTGATTTTATTTAGTGCCGTGAGCACCTTATCGGTCGGTTATAGTCTTTATTGGTATTTGCTTCTGGCCCATAAGGCTGATTTAGTGAAGGAAAGTGAACCAGTAAAAAATATTGAACTACCGATCAGTATTGATTAAAACAAAATTGAATTCCAAAAAATAGTGAAGGAAAAACTGCCATACAGAGTATTAATTCTTCCCTCATGGTACTTACCGGATGGAGGGACTTTTTTTCACGACCACGCAATAGGTCTTAAAAATGAAGATTTTGAAGTGCATGTTCTTGTAAACCGCACTGTCTCTATTACAGCGAATTCATTTAAAGAGATTTTGCAATCAGGAAAGAGCACCGAGAAAATTGAAGATGGCGTTTTGGTGTATCGGCGTTCGACATTTAAGTGGCCCAAATTTAAGGAATGGAACCTTAAGAAGTGGATAAAATCTTACCTCCGTCATTTCGAGAAATACCGGACAATTCATGGTTTACCAGATATTATGATTGTTCAGAGTTCGCTATGGGCGGGAGCTGTAGCAGCCAGAATTAAAAAGACCTATCATATTCCCTATATTCTGGTAGAACATCGGGGTCGCTTTACCGAACATCTTGATCTTTCAACAGAGTATTTTGAAGACTGGTATTTCAACTATCTCACAGGAGCATTCAGTAATGCAGATAAACTCATTTGCGTAAGTGATGCTTTGAAGAATAAAATTAGTAAAATTAGTAATGTTCCTGTTTCTGAAATCTTGACCATTCCAAATCTTGTGGACACAACTTTTTTTTGTCCCTCAGGCAGAACCCGCGAAAGTCAGCCTTTCGTATTTTTGAGTGCAGGGTTTTTCGATAGAATAAAGGGTTTTGATATCCTTCTGGGTGCTTTTTCCCGTTTTCTGGATCAGAATGAAGGGGAGTTCTTCCTGAGAATTGCCGGTAGGGGGAAAGATGAAATACTTTTAAGAAAATACGCTGCTGATCTTGGGATTAATGACAGAGTAAGCTTTATTGGTCATGTTAGCAGGGAAAGGGTAAGAGACGAAATGCAAAGATCCAACGTGTTTGTATTGCCCAGTCGTTTTGAGTCTTTCGGCGTTGTGTTAATTGAAGCATTGGCCACAGCTTGTCCGGTAATTGCCACACGATCCGGTGGTCCGACCTCAATAGTAAACGACCGAAATGGCTTTCTCGTAGATGTTGAAAATGAGGAGGCCCTTTCTGAAGCAATGAGTAGGATTTACCTGAGTTATCTGAATTTCAATCCTGAAGTTATTCGTAATGAAGCTGTTGAAAAATACAGCTCCGAATATATTTCTGAAAAATATAGAACAATAATCCGAGAAACTCTACATGAATACAATATTATTGGTTCATAACAGCGGAGATTTTATCTGGGAAAAAACAGAAAATCTGTATGTAAAGGGATACCTATCTGATAGAAATGGTAGGTTTTATGAGAAAATCCAGCTGTTGGAATATTTTAAAGGAATGGCTTCACTTGCTGATTTTGAAGAGAAAGTAAAATTTGCTAATGGCTGTTTTAGTGTGATTTTTTCAGACAAGGAGGATATTTTTGTTGCATGCGACAGTATCCGGACTTTTCCATTGTTTTATGCAAGTATTGATGGAGATTGGAAAATTTCAGATGATGCCAGCCAGTTTGTAAAATCTCTCGGGTTACCTATAATTAATGAACTTGCAAGTCATGAATTTCTGGCAACAGGGTTTGTTACAGGCAGAGAAACTCTTATAAATGAACTTTATCAGGTTCAGGCAGGTGAGCTAATCCATTTTAAGAAAAAAGAACTCAAACGCAAATTCTACTTTAGTTATCGCGTTTCCAAATCCTCTGAATCAGAGTATGAAGAGTTGCGTTCGGAGGGTACAAAAGTAATAAATGAAACATTCAATAGGTTTGCTGAAAGTTTAAATGGCAGAACGGTAGTAGTGCCTCTAAGTGGAGGATTTGACAGTCGTTTGGTTGCCGTTATGCTGAAAAAGCTTGGATACAAAAATGTAATTTGTATTACTTATGGACGGCCAGAAAATCCCGAGATAAAAATATCCCGTCAAGTAGCGGAAATATTAGGGTTTGAGTGGATTTGCATTGACTACACCGATGAACTGATCCAAAGTTATATTGAGGATCCTGACTTTAAAAGTTTTTACCCTTTTTCCTCCGGACTTGTGTCGATGTTTTACTTGCAGGAATTTTTTGCGGTCCGGTATCTGAAAGAAAAACAGCTAATCCCTGAAGATAGCATTTTTGTCCCGGGGCATACTGGAGATTTTATCGGAGGAAAGCACTTAGGCAAGTATGCGAATCTGCTGGAAAAGGAAAGTACTGATGTTATTGCAGAGCGAATTTATACTTATTTCTATTGTTATAAGCGGCCAAGTAAGAAAAAGGAACAGATTCTGGATAGAATTGAAAAAAATCTGGGTGAGAAGTTTACCGGGGAACATGATCTGGCTTATTCTATTCAGGAAGACTGGGAATACAAAGAAAAACTCGCAAAGTTTATTACTAATTCCGTTACTACATATACCTTTTTTGGATATGGATTCCGATTGCCTTATTGGGATAAGGAGTTGGTGGGATTTTTCAGAAACCTCCCCCTACACATGAAGATCAACAAGTTTCTTTATGATGATATTCTGACTAATGAATTTTTTGAACCTGAAGGTGTAAATTTTGAGGAAGAACTTCAGGCAACTGAAAAGATTCTTAAGCGACAAATCCTTAAAAACAAGATAAAGCGGATACTTCCGCAGTTTTTACTTCGTGTTTTTCATACCAAACAAGATAATTTCTATTACTATGAAATTACCAGAGAGATGGTGAATGATATGGCATCTAAGGGCCAAACAATTAAGGTTTATAACAATTCATATAATTCATTAATTATTCAGTGGTATCTGGAAAAGTTGAAGAGTTCTATTTGATGAGTTTAACCTGCGGACGAATCAACAATATGCAATCAATGTCGTTGACTTAAGAAATTTTCTGATTCTAAAAAATGCCCCACCCCGAACTCGGGAGGTTGGGGAGGGGCTGATTTTTGAAGATTTCGGACACCCTTAAGTAAACGACATTGAATATGCAATCGTGAATACTATTAAAGTAACATGGATTAATTCTCAAAAAGATTTAGGTTATTTTTTCAGAAAGGAAGTTTAGATTAAAAATTTTTATAAATTTGCAGTCCCAAAAAACCAGATTTGTGTAAGTGCAAATTTGAGATTTGGGGACTCTTTAGAGGTTTCAGCCTAGTGCAGAGGCAACAGAGAGTAACCATGGTGGTAGTAGTTCAGCTGGTTAGAACGTCGGATTGTGGTTCCGAAGGTCGTGGGTTCGAACCCCATCTTCCACCCTTAATTAAGAAGAATCTCTGCACGAGCAGGGATTTTTTTTTGAGATTAATTCTCTGGTTACAAGATGATGAGAAGAGAAGTTTACTTCCACCCAAATAGGAAAGCCCCTGATTAATTTCAAGGACTTTTTAAAGAACAGTCACTGTGAAAGCATGTGGCAAATCAGTTCGTAATAAACAGATACTAAGATATGTAGTGTTTAAATATATTGTCAAAATCCCTGTCTTTATGTAAAATCTTTAAAGAATATTTCATTGCGTAATATGCGATAAGGCAATCATTACTTTTTCTTATTGTGATACCCTTTGCTCTTAATTCCCTATATATCTTAACAGCTCCAAGAGCTGCTTCAATTGCATCATCGTTTAATACAATGAGAGCAAATAAATAGTCTTTCACCAGATTGTATTGTTTATCGCTCTTTATTCCCTGTAAAATTTCTTGTATTATAATTGGACAAATATAAATTGGCAAATCTCTTTCGAGATAATCAGTAAAGACTTTTACATTCTCAGAATCAATGCCGTTAAAAAAGTCAATCCATACACTTGTATCTATCAGGATCGGCTCATTCATGACTGCGTAACTCATTAAGATTACCTTCCCATTTGACCTTCCCCTTAAGATTCAAAATAGCCCTTCTTTTATTAAGTTTTATTAGTTCTGTAAGTGAATAATGAACTACATCTTTTATCGTTCCAATATGCGAAATCTCCATAGCCTTTTTTACAAGCTCAACATCTAACTCAATATTTGTTCTTTTATACATATTATGTCCATATTTAATGTGTACACAAAAATAATAAATATTATACACATGTAGATAAAATAAGTAAAGTAGTTTTCATTTGTTTAGAACCAATATACCTAATGATTTCACGAAATATGTTGTAACGATGATGAAATAGAAGAATTGTCAACTTGCAAAGGAATCAAGTGGATGCATGTAAAATATTTCTGTTTAAAAATTGTTAGTTCTCCTGTGACGGTAAAACCCTAACCATTAAACCAAAATAAGCAAAGTGGCTTAAAAAAAAACTTCAAATAAATTTATTGGGGATAGAAATTTTGATAGACTTTTAATCTAAGCCCGTCTTTCAATTTCTTATCACCTGTCCAGACAGGAATATCCAATTCAATCGCTAATGCAATAAACGGGCTATCCTTAATATCAATATTTTTGCATAAATCATAAGCTTTTTGCCGGCTATCATTACTGATAAAACTATCAGGAATGAATTTTATTCGCTCAATTATTCCATTAAAAAACAGATAAAACTATGATTCCGTAAGTTTTGAACTTTTGAGTAGTTTATCTTTATAATTGTAAATCTCGGTTATCAGGAAGTTTGGTGAATAAAATGTCATATTACTCTCAAACAAAATTTCCCTGATCATGGATGCTTTAGGTATTAGTGCAGAGAATATCAAGTTAGTATCCGTTAAAATTGTTATTTTGATATTTTCATTAATGGTTTTACAGAAAATCCTTCAGGAATTCGGTATCATCACAATCCTGTCAAAGGCGATGAACCCTGTGATGGTGTTAATGGGATTACCCGAATCAACATCCTTTCTTTGGCTGGTTGCGAATATCATTGGGTTATCCTACGGTTCAGCCATTTTAATTGATGAACTGGAAAATAATAAAATAAGTGTAAAAGACAGCGATTTGCTGAACCAGCACATTGCCATTTCCCATTCTCTGCTTGAAGATACCTTGTTGTTTGTTGCCATCGGCGTTTCTGCATTTTGGATTACAGTTCCGAGAATTGCTCTGGCAGTGGCCGTGGTATGGTTATACAGGTTGTTTCTTCATTCCTACAATTTATTTTTTAACGGGAATATGATATTTTGAGAGCCGATTTGCTTTGATTAATACCAAATACTATTGCTGAAGCATAACTTTGAAGTTCAAATGCTAATGCTAATGCTAATGGTAAGTTTGTTGCTCCTTGTGTGATAAATTTTCTGCACTCCGCAACTCAAGTCCTTGTATTCAATTTCAAAGCAAAATAATTCCAATTTCCATTATTCCATCGAAAAAATCTTACCCGGCTTATCGGACATCTGAAATTCCAAACTTCCGCCTGCCATCAATTCCTGATGAGTAAGATAACCTTTGTCGGATTCTTTTCCGTTCAGAATCACTTTCTGAATGTAAATATTCTGCTTGCTCAAATTGGTAGCTTTAATGGTGAATGTTTTGTTATCCTGAACATTAACAAGTACCTCCGCAAATTGTGGCTTTCCAAAAACATACCTTCCGTCACCAGGATTGACCGGATAAAAGCCAATGGCAGAGAAAACATACCAGGCCGACATTTGACCCATGTCTTCATTACCACAAAGTCCATCAGGCTGATTGGAGTATAAAGTCGTCATAATCTGATGAATCCGTTCCTGTGTTTTCCATGGAGCATCGCCATAATTGAATAAATAGGCAACATGATGGCTGGGCTCGTTGCCATGTGCATATTGCCCGATCAAACCACTGACATCCATCGGTGTATCCTTATCCATTTTTGAGCTTACCGAAAACAGCGTATCCAATTTACTTACAAAACCTGCCTTTCCTCCCATTCCATCAATTAACGCCTGAATGTTCTGCGGAACAAACCAGGTATATTGCCAGGAGTTCCCTTCAATAAAATCGCTGGTTGCATTTACGGCATTGTATGGATCAAAATCTGGCCTGAAAACACCTTTCGAATCCTTCCCACGCATAAAACCGATGGCGGTATCGAACAGATTTTTAAAGGCCTGTCCACGTTTTGAGAAGTAGTTGTAATCATCGGTTTTACCCATTTTCTGGGCCATAATGGCAATGCAATAATCGTCGAAAGCATATTCGAGTGTGCGGGCAACCGATTCGGTATGTGCTAAATCGCGTGGAATGTAATTGTATTCTTTCAAATATTGAACATCAAAATCATCCTGCATAGCGCTTTTTTTCATGGCTTCAAAAGCCTTTTCAGCATCGAACCCACCAATACCCTTTAAGTAAGCATCAACAATAACCGGGATAGAATGGTAGCCAATCATGCAGTTGGTTTCGCTGTTGCATAGTGGCCAGATTGGTAGTAAGCCGTACTGGTTGTATTGTACCAACATGGAATTGATGATGTCAGTTGTTTTCGATGGAGCAATTATGGTGTACAAAGGATTTGCCGCACGGAAAGTATCCCATAAAGATAATCCGGTTGTCATGGTGAATGCGCTGGCTTTCTGAATTTTGTGATCAAATCCCATGTAGCGGCCATCCACATCGCTGGCCGTAAATGGTGCAACACAAGCATGATAAACCGCGGTATAGAATGTTTCTTTATTTGCCTGATTTTCATCATTTACCTGAAATGATTTCAGTGTTTCGTTCCATGTCTTATCTGCATTTTCAACCACTTGATCAAAATTCCAGTTCTGAATTTCTCCATCAACATTTTTTATAGCACCATCCACATCCACGCCTGAAATACCAACTTTAATGAGCAGTTGCTTATTTTTGGCAATATCAAAAACCAGGTTAGTTTTCACGAATTTTCCCTGCACATCTTTCACGTTTTCAACAATTTTACCATCAACCCAAAATGATGATGCTTTGATTGGTTTCGAAAGCCGGGCTGCAAAAAACACTTCGTGCTGAACCCAATATTTCTCTGTTCCCTCGCCCCAACCTTTGGATTGGTGTGAACCAACAATTAAAGTATCGTTTATTATTTTGATTGTTCCGTTCAGGATTGAATCAGTTTTAAAACTATGAGCCATATCGATAATTAGATTGGCTTTTTCATCCTTTCCGAAGGTATAACGATGAAACCCAGCGCGCTGTGTGGCAGTAAGTTCAGCTTTAATCTGATAATCATCGAGCATCACAGAATAGTAGCCAGCTTTAGCCACTTCGTTTTGATGCGAAAAACGTGAACGGTAGCCCGAATCAGGATTTTCGCGTGTTCCGGGTTCAAACTGAAACGCTCCGGTTGTGGGCATCATCAATACATCGAGCAACTCTCCCCGACCAGTTCCACTCAAATGCGTATGGCTGAAACCCATAATTGAATTGTCGGAATAATGATATCCGGCACACCAATCCCAACCTTCGTTGTATGTATCAGGGCTAAGTTGCACCATTCCAAAAGGAACTGTTGCACCAGGGAAAGTATGTCCATGGCCTGAAGTGCCAATCAATGGTTTGACATAAGTGGTCAGGGAAACAGGTTCATTCTTTTTGCAGCTTAAAAAAGTGAGTGCAATAAGGCCAATTGAGAGATTTTTCAGATTCATATTTTCTATTTTAAAAGTTACAGTTATATTTTATTGATTTAAACCTACATTAAAATTCACATTTTTCTTTTGAATTTCCTTTACCTTTTCAATTGAGTACGGCAAACTGTTTTCACCAGTATTGATATTTACCTGACGCATTACAAATGAGTTGCCCGATTTGGCAGTAAGAATTGGCTCTTTACTTTTTTTACTGAATGAAACATTTCTGAGATTAACCTGATCGAAATTAATTGCATTGAACATTGCAGGAGAATTCAACTTCACTCCTTCGAATTTATCGACTTTATAATCAACACCTTCGCGAAAGGAGAAAGTAGAATTTTCAACATCCAGTTTAAACTGCAAGCCCAAATCGCCTATGATATTGAACGCAGCCAGAATACCGGTAGCCTTAACCTTATTAAATCGAATATTGGTAGCAGGCTGTCCGGTTTGCCATAATCCATCCAGGTAATTGTACATGTAAACCTGATCAACATTGTCAATTGTAACATCTTCTATGAGCCAGTTGCCGCTCAATAATTTGGATTTTTCGTCTTCCGGTGAAAAGTGGACAAAAGCCGACAGCATGTTGTTCCGTTTCTGAATCTTATGAATTGATTCGCCCGGTCCCCAAATCTGACAATGCTTGACAGTGAAATTCAGACAACCTATTCGGAATCCATTGCATGAAGAATTAATTTTACAATTAGTTACCACAAAATCGCGGTTATCGTTTCCTGCGAAACAATCGTCGCCGGTGCGGAAATCGCAATTTGTAACAGTAAAATCATTGCAAAACCGAGTATGCAAGCCATCGTGTCCGCCACGAATTGAAACCTTTTCGACCTTGGAATTCGAACAATACCGGCAATTGATCGCCCAATTTGCCGAGTTCCTGATGGTAAAACCTTTCAGAGAAATATTCTTGCAATTAACCAGCCTGATGCAATGTGGCCCCCTGAAACCTTCTTCTCCTTTAGGATTGAAGCAATCAACTCCATCAATCATTCCTTCACCCTGTATGACTATTTCCGACAGGTCTTTACCATAAATAATGGCATCGTTCTTGTAATCGGCATATTTATCGCTTCCCTGAAGGATGGCACCCTTGTTAAATTGAAGAACAACTTTGCTTTTAAGTTCAATTCCACCTGAAATATATGTTCCGGTAGAAAAAACCACTACGCCTCCACCTTTTTCTGCACATGAATCAATAGCATGTTGTATTGTTTTTGTCATCATTCCAGATTGCCTAGGTATTGGAATGATAATCGGATTATTTGCAATTCCATTTATAGAAAGAAAAAACAACAATGCGAAAAAAGGTATCACTTTAAAATTCATAACTTATTCTAATTAGCTTGGAAGCCAAAAAGGCAGTGAAAAAAATTTTCTTTGTGCCTTTGCGTCTTCGTGTGGTTTTAACTTATTTTTCAAATCCAAATTCAACTTCGTTTGCCCAATGTTCTTTCCATGAAGCATGGAAAGCCCTTGAATTTTTCTTCGAAATGCTTCGTTCGCTTGCTAGTTCCATGCAACTTCCCATGTTTTCGTTGTCGTTTACACGAAAAGAGAATTTGATGGTTTGTCCAGCATCAAGTGCTTTTTTTACATCGGGCAATTCGCTCCAAGGAATGGCACATTCGGTAATGCGGGTGCTACCTTCGTGTGTAACGGCTAGTTTACCGTTTTTCACCGAACCATCGAACGGCGATTTGGGCTGACGTGGATAAAAATGTTTTTCAGGCATTCCGGGAACCAGCAATCGCCAGATTTCAGTTCCACCGCCAAATTCTGGAGCAACTTGGTTGAGTGCGTATTCGTAATCGGTACACTTATATCCGACATATTTGGGCATAGTTCCTTTTGGCGTTGAGGCATATCCATCTTCACCAAGTGGAATCACATTAAAGGCAATCTGCACATTGTCAGTGGCAAAGCCCATTCCGGTACTGTTATCAGGCAAAACAGGGTCTTTTCGGTACGAAAAATGACGAACACCTTCAGGCCATTTCAATGGGGTAAGCACATTATTGTCGGTGGCTACAGCTGAAATTCCTGATGGAAATTTTGGTTCGCTACCAAAAACCCACGCGCCATCCTTGCCATAAACTCCTTTCCAGTTTCCTTTGGTGTCTTTTCCTGCTGAACAAACCTGACCAACATATTTAGCCGCAACTGGGATTGGTTTAATGAACTCAGTTTCGGCAAGGTCTGATCGATCGCGGGAAGTATTTAATACGCCCGTTTCATTTTCAACCTGCATCATCAAAACAGTCTGATCTTTAGAGTCGATCTCACCGATATGCTTCATCAGTTCCGTAAATGCCCTAGCATCGGCAATGCAGGTTTTTCCACCAAAGGCAGAAAGTGCTCCTGAATTTTCGACCGGTTTTGTCTGCATCCGTGGGAAGCGCTTCAAATCGGTTTTAACCCATTCGGGAGCGTAGGTCGACCATGTGTTTTTCCATGTCCCAAACCATATCAGTACCAATTTCAGCTGATGTTCACGCGCCCCTTTTATGATTCCGTCGACCAAGGTATAATCGTATTTGCCTTCAACAGGCTCAAACAATTCCCACGAAACGGTTGCAATCGCCGTATTCAGATGCATATCAACGAGCTTGTCCCAAACGGATTCCATGTATTCAAGGTTCGAGGCACTCGAATTGTGCAACTCGCCCGAAAGCATAATCCAGGGCTTGCCATTCACCATTAAATGACTGAACCCAGTTTTCTTTTCAATAGTTGGCAATGAATTGAAATTTTGCGCATCAATAGATATTGAAGAAAAGAATATACTCAAGAGCAGAAATACAAAAAGATAATTTTTCATGTTCCTTAAATCCGCAAAAGCCTTGTTAACAAAATCCATCAAAACATTGTGTATAAGTAATTTACACAACGTTTTGATGGTTGAAAAAGTTCACCTATTTTAGTGTTTGCAAACAATCAAAACAGG
>Ga0105048_10000352_pt1 | contig 68378 bp, 61 predicted proteins | sample MAT05_FD_78382 | JGI IMG/M metagenome (GOLD analysis project Ga0105048, IMG submission 78382) | Freshwater microbial communities from Lake Fryxell liftoff mats and glacier meltwater in Antarctica - MAT-05 | ecosystem: Environmental > Aquatic > Freshwater > Ice > Liftoff microbial mat | place... | reverse complement strand
TTTTGTTCCGGAGGGCACGGAGGAATTCTTTTCGATTATCAACCTTCGGTTGAATTCCTCCGTGCCACGGGCAGGCCAGAGCGGGCGCTGCCGCGCGCGTTTTGCCGTCAGCGGTGGTCGCGCAGCACGTCGGCCAAGAGCTGCATGGCTTGGGCGTGGAGCCGGCTGGCCCAGCTCTTGGAGATGCCCATGCTGTCGGCGATGTGGTCGAAACGTTCGTCGTCGAAGTAGTGGCGCTGAACGATCTCGCGCTGTCGCGGGGGCAACAGTCCGAGCGCCCGATCGAGCGCGGCGCTCCAGCGTGCAGACGCCATCTGTTCTTCGGGCGTCGACGGGGCGACGACCAACAGCTCGGGGTCGACAGGCGGCGGAGGCGGCGCGGTCGACGCGTGACCACCGACTGACGACGGTACGAAATGTTCGGCAGGGGTGCGTAGCGATGCGGCGAAGCTCGTGGCCATCGCAGCTGCTTGGGACGCCAGCACGCTGCGCAGGCTGCGAGCATGCGCGGCCTCTGGCAAGCTGAGGTCTGGCAAACCATCGACGATGCTCTCTCGAACGCGTTCGACTGCGCGGAGGCCACGGGCACGCCCGGAGACCCACCGACCGTGGGTGTCCCGGCGAACGCTGTCGAGCATCGCCCAGCGCAGCTTCTTGCGCACATACGGGACGAATTCGGCCCTGGTCGGATCGAACGAGCGCGCAGTCTCGATCAGCGCGACGCGACCGACGCTCGCCAGCTCGTCTGCGTCGCACAGACGTCCGAGCTTCTGACGCAGGGTGCGCGCGATCATGTTCACGTGCGGTAAGCCGTCGGCGATCAGCTGCGTGAGCTCAGCCTCGCTGCGAGGAATCGGCGGAGGCTCCTCAGCGTAGGGCGGCTCTCGCTCGGGGGCGTCGACCTCCGTGGGAAGATCGAGCAAGCTTTCGTCCGAGTCCATTCCCTCACCGGCTCTCACCCGTCAGCCGCGCCGGGTGCGCGCGATCTCGCCACTCTGGTCGACTTCACGCGGGTAGGCGGCGCGGGCGAGCTCGGCGAAATTGCGATCGTCTTCCAGCTGGCCAACCAGCTGTTCCCGCATCCAGGCAAGCTCGGCTGCCGGCAGCCGACCCCGGTACCCCGCCAGGACGGCGTCGACCTCGGCCTCGACGAACGCGCGCTCGGCCTCCTCCAACGCGGGTAGAGCTTCGTGTTTTTGCTCAGCCGACATGCGCTCCAAAGGATACCCCCAGCGTTCTCAGTTTGCAGGACCATTCAGGCAAACATCGAAGGCGCTCACCGTCTTGGCGCCCATCGAGCATTGAAGCGCCTCTTCGGAGGCAAATTTGCCGGCTAGATCTTTGGAGCAGCCGCCCTCCCAGCGGTCTGCCAGCGTCTGCGCGCCTTTCTCGATGTTGCCGGCTGCAGTGTTGCGCTGGATCTGCGTCAGCTTGGGACTGAGCTTCGCCTCTTCATCGGAGCGGGTGAGCGAGCCGTATTTTTGCGCGAGCGTGCGACAGTCGTTTTGTGTGATCTCGCGCGTGGCTGGCCCTTCTGGGCCCGCGCTGGCCGCGCCGGTCACCTTCGGAGCAGGGATCGGCTTGGGATCGTCAGCGGTCGCGTCCGGCATGATCTCCGGATCTTTCATGTCCGTCGTAGCTGCGGGCTCGGCTTCTTTCGTCCCAGCGGCACAACCTGCAAGAGACGCGGTGGCGACCACCGCGCTGAGCACCGTGGAGCAACGCCAAAAAAACATCACCCCCAGAGGTTATGCATTCGCGAGGGCGTGGTCCATCTCCGCGAGAGGCGCCTTTTGCCCCGTGTACAGCTCGAACTGGGCCGCGGCTTGGAAGAGCAGCATGCGATCGCCTCGCACGACCCGGGCCGAGACACGGCGCGCGGCCTGAAGCAGCTCGGTCTCCAGCGGGCGATACACGATGTCCATCACCGTGTGGGAAGCGCGCAACGCCGTATCCGAGATCGGGGAAGGCGTCGGGCCTTCGCCCTGATCCATACCGGCGCTGGATGCGTTGACGACGACATCGACCTCACTGCCGCCATTCGCTTCTGCGATTCGCCAGGGCATCGCCGGCACGCCGACTTCGAGCGCGAGCGCCGCGCCTCGCTCGTCGTTGCGATTGGCGAGCGTCACGATTGCGCCGCGGGCGACCAGCCCGAACGCAACAGCGCGCGCCGCGCCGCCCGCACCCAGCACCAAACAGCGAGCGCCCTCGAGCGAACCGAGCGCTTCTTCCAGCGCGCGGCTCGCCCCCTCTGCGTCGGTGTTGTGGCCTGTCAGCACGCCGTCGTCGTTCACGATCGTGTTCACCGCACCGATGCGCCCTGCGAGCGGGTCGATCTGATCGAGCAGCGGTAGCACGTCGAGCTTGAAGGGCATCGACACGCCGAAACCGCGAATCCCGAGCGCGCGCATCCCCGCCAGCGCGCCGCCGAGATCGGCTCGTTCGACGGCGAACGGCACATACGTCCAGGGGAGGTCTCTCGCGGCGTAGGCAGCGCGGTGCATCGCGGCGCCGAGCCCGACAGGGTGCAGCGACAGCGAGCCGCACAACGTGATGGGCGACGACAGCTTCTTGGACATCGCCCGCGAGCTTGCCAGATCTCCGTATTTCTTGGCACCCCGTCGCCCTTGATCGACTATGCGCGTCTCGCTTCCATGACGCGTCTTCCTTGGTTCATTTCGTGCCAAAGGCACTCCGTAGACCTCCCTGGACTCCGTCCACTCCGGTTCGTCTGCTTGTTGCTCGTGGGTTGTGCTTCCAAGAGCGCCGCAGAGACCAGCTCGATGAGCACCTCCTCGAACGACGTTGCAACGGTCGAGCTGTCGGCGGCGCCGGCTGCGGCAAGCGCAGCGACCGCCGAGCCCGTCGCTTCCAGCAAGGGCCCGCCTGAAGGCATGCTCTCGATTCCCGATGGCTTCTTCATCATGGGCGGCGAGAGCGGGGAGAACACGCCGCTCCACGAGGTTGCCGTCGCGCGCTTCTACATGGACCGGACGGAGGTCTCCGTCGACGCGTACGCCGGTTGTGTCAAAGCGGGCTTGTGCCAGGCGATGCGCACGAACAACCCGTTCTGCAACTCGCACTTTCCCGAAAACGGCAAACACGCAGTCAACTGCGTCGATTGGAATGACGCGAACGCCTACTGCAAGTGGGCGCAGAAGCGGCTACCGACCGAAGAAGAGTGGGAGTACGCAGCGCGCGGCGGCTCCGAGCAGCGGCTCTACTCGTGGGGCTTCGACGAGCCGACGACGAAGCTGTCTTGCTACATGCACAGCGGGACCTGTGAGGTGGGCACGTTCCCCGCAGGCGCATTTGGTCTTCATGACATGACCGGCAACGTGTGGGAGTGGACCTCGAGCTGGTTCGTTCCGTACGACAAGCCGGAGGCGAAAGGCTTCGTGAAGATCAACCGCGGCGGCAGCTGGAGCCGACGCTTCGCGAAGTGGATGCGGAACGATTTGCGCAGCCGCTTCAAGCCGGAGGAGCAGAGCGCCGCACACGGCTTTCGTTGTGCGCTGGCTGAGCCTCCGACGAAGTGTCCCTCCGACGCGGAAGCGCGAGGCGGCACCTGCGTGCGCACGAAGGGTGAAGCACTGTGCCCCAAGGGCCAGACCTGCAAACGAATCGCGACGGCGACTGCAACGGCGAGCACCGCGGCGCTGCCGTCTGCGAAGCCGGGCGTTCTCAGCGGCCAACAGACCGCGCCGCCGAGCGCAGCGTCGGACGACAGACCGCCCAAGCAGGTTCGCGCGCCGGGCTTCGACAAGGACTGTCAGAGCCACTTTCCCGGCACCCCCGTCGGCTACCAATGGACAGGCGGCACCTTCCAGGCGCGCGAACCGCTGATCCGCGGGGCGGGTTGCAAGAAACGCGACGTCGGTGTGGGCTGGACGAGCACCTGCTGTCCGAACTGATCATCTTCCGCGGAGAAACTTCGCGGGCGATGTACTAGGCTTCGGGCCGAAAAATGGCACGCTTCGAGATACGAGCGCTTCTCCCGGGGGACGAAGAGCAGCTCCATCGCGTCGCCAAACATCTGAACTCGGTCAATCTGCCGAACGACCGCGGGCGCATCGACGAGATCGTCGAGCACAGTTACAGGAGCTTCGCGGGCCTGATCGCGTCCAAAGCGGAGCGCGAGTACGTCTTCGTGCTCGTCGACAAGGACGATGACAAGATCATCGGGACATCGATGATTCTCGCGCAGCTTGGGCGGCGGGGGGCGCCCTACATCTACTTCGACGTGATGGAGGAAGAGAAGTACTCGGCCACGATCGACAAGCACTTTCACCACACGATTTTGAAGATCGGCTACTCGTACGATGGCCCCACGGAGATCGGCGGGTTGGTGATGGACCCGACCTATCGCAGCGCCAAGGAGCGACTCGGGACCATGATCTCGTACGTGCGCTTTCTCTACATCGGCGCGCACAAGGAGCTGTTCAAGAACGAGGTGGTGGCCGAGCTCTTGCCGCCGCTCGAACCGGACGGCACCAGCCATCTGTGGGAAGCGCTCGGGCGCAAGTTCACGCTGATGAGCTACGCCGAGGCCGACCGGCTTTCGAAGAAGAACAAGGAGTTCGTGAAAGGGCTCTTCCCCGAAGGCGGGATCTACGCAACGGTGCTACCAAAGGAGGCCATCGACGTGATCGGCAAAGTCGGCGCGCAAACCAAAGGCGTAGAGAAGCTCTTGCGGCGAATCGGCTTCAGGTACGCCCACCGCGTCGACCCGTTCGACGGCGGACCCCACTTTGCGGCGATGCAAGACGAGATTCTCCCGGTCCGGGAAACGCGTCGAACGACCCAGTGGCGCCCGCTGACCGACGCCGATACGCGCAGACGTGGGCTCGTGGCGATCGAGCTCGAGATGCCGCCTTTTTTCAGAGCCGTCCCAGGTGATGTCTGCCTGGCCAAGTCGCGTGACGAGCAGCTGGCGATCGGCAAAGAGGCGATCGAAGAGCTCGGGCTCACTCCTGGGCGCGAAATCGTCGTGCTCCCCACCGCTTGAGTGTAGCGACACACCGATCATGAACCAAACCGAGCCGAGCCTCAGCATCGTCATCAGTGGCGCCAGCGGTCTGGTGGGCACGGCACTGGTCAGCCTGCTCTCCGCCAAAGGACACCACGTGCGGCGCTTGGTCAGACGCACAACAACATCCGACTCGGAGATCGAATGGGACCCCCAGAAGGGCTCGATCGACAAAGCCCGACTCGAAGGCACGGACGTCTTCATCCATCTGTCCGGAGAAAATGTAGGCGAAGGCCGCTGGACGGATGCTCGCAAAGAGGTTCTCATCTCGAGCCGTACCGAGACAACCAAGCTGATCGCCGAGACGATCGCTGGCTTGACCAAGAAACCGCGCCGCTTCGTGTGTGCCTCGGCGATCGGCTACTACGGCGCGCAACGTGCGGGCGCGCTCGTCGAGACCTCCTCGAAGGGTGACGGTTTTCTGGCGGACCTGTGCGAAAAGTGGGAGCGCGCTAGCGCACCTGCAGAGAGCGCCGGCATCGAGACCGCCCACATGCGAATCGGTGTTGTGCTCGCACGAGAGGGTGGCGCGCTCGCGAAGTTGTTGCCCGTGTTCAAGCTGGGCGGCGGCGGCCCCATCGGCAGCGGTAAGCAAATCATGAGCTTTATCAGCCTGGCCGACGCAGTGCGCGCCTTCCATTTCGTGACCGTCGCGAAAGAAATGAGCGGTCCGATCAACATCGTCGCGCCGCATCCGGTGGACAACGCCACGCTCGCCAAGACGCTCGGCCGCGTGCTGCATCGCCCGGCCTTCGTGCCGGTGCCCGCGTTTGCGATCGAGCTCTTGTTCGGGCAAATGGGCCGCGAGACGGTGCTGGCCAGCCAGCGCGTGCTGCCCGAGCGCCTGACCGGCGCGGGCTTCGCCTTCGATCACCCGCAGATCGAAGACGCCCTCCGCGCCGCGCTCTCCTAGCTAATCTAGTCTTCGGTCACGGCCGGTAGCTTCACGCGCGGGAGACCGGCGCCGGATCGAAGCAGCTCTTTGGCAAGCTCGTTCTGATCGCGGGCTTTGGTCTTCGGAGCGCGTTTTACGTCACCGAGCAGTGGTGTGATCGTCTCGCGTAGCCGCGTCGGCAGCACGACCTCGAGGTACTCGATTGCCGTGCCACGCAGCGCGGGGTCGTCCGAACGTAGCGCGCGGTAGGCCATCGAGAGCGGGTCCTTCTCGAGCACCAGGCTGAGCAACGTGAATACATGCGCGAGACCGCGCGCGAGATCGTCGCTCGTGCGCGGCGGACCGCTGGCAGGCCCCTCGAGCTCCGTCTTCGGCGCGCTGCGCGGCCAGCCGCGACGGCCGGTGGTCAGCTCTTCTTGCACGATGTCGAAGAGCGTCTCGCGATCGATCGCCACCTCCACTTCGCGGGCGAGCTGGGCCAGCCCGAGCGCCACCTCGACACGCACATCGAAGATGGGATCGTGCAATGCCAGCATCATCCCGGAAGCAGCGCGTTGGGTCCGGCAGACCTTGAGCACGCGGGGGATGCGTCGCCGGACCCGTGGGTCGACGTCGAAATCGAGCAGCGAGTCGAGCAAGAGCCCCGTCATCTTGGGCGCGACCTTGCGCAACGCACGCACCGCGTCGCGCACGACGAGATCGTTCGCCAGGAGCGGGACCGCGAGCGCGGCGCATGCTGGATCGAGCATGGCCAAGCCGGCCTTCAGTCGCTGCGGCTCAGTGGACCGCAAGAGCTCCACGTTGCGTTGTAGCGGGTCACCGAACGAGCCCGCGGAGATCTCGAAGCCCTTGCCGGAAGGGGCTGCGCGGGGAATCAGGCCACCGATGATGACGCCGCCGCCGGTGCTGGACTTTTGGCGCTGCACATCCGCCGCGCGTGCCTCTTTGTCTTTCTGGAACTTCTCGATGCGAGCGAGCAGCTCGCCACGATCGAGCCGAGCGGTCGTCTCGGCCAGCGTCTGTTTCGTCGTGAAATCGAGAGAATAGCCGTCGTCGAGCGCGACCGTTCCGCTCTTCAGGTTGTCCGTCAGCGCCGCGACGTAGCCGCTATGCAGCCGAGCCGCCAGTAACCACGCTGCCAGCGAAAGGCAGATCGTGAGGATCAACACGGCCAGCGTCGCAGTCGCCGGTGCGAGATACGCAAGCGCCAACAGAGCGAGCCCGCCAACCGTGGTGCCGATGCGATCGAAGCCGACGTCGATCAGCGTCTTCGATGGCCGCTTCGCCGACATCGGCAGCGGCGTGTAGAAGAGCTCGTAGGCGGAGCGGAACAGCGAATTGCGCAGCACGGCTTCGACACCGCGCAAGAGGACGATCGACGACAAGCCTGGCGACACCAGCGCGAGCCCGCAGCATGCCGCCACCGCGACGGGCTGCACCTTCACCGTCTGCGCGAGACCGAAACGTTCGAGCAGCGGTCGACTGAGGCCGGCTTGCGCCGCGAAGGAGGCGACCCCGACGATCATGTTGAACAGCGCGAAGAACCCGAGCAGCGGTCGACCCGTGCCATATTCAGCGGCAGCATGGGCGCTGACTACCCAGTCGAGCAGCGCCTGCGTGGCCGCGCCGACAGCGACCAAGAGGGCAAGATGCTGCAGGTAGGGCGTCTCACGCAGGATGCGAAGGCCACCGCCCGCCGCGATGGGCTCGTGCGCCTGGGTCGCTGCACCGCTCTTCGTGAGCCGGCTGCACGCGGCAAACCCGATCACGTTGATGAACGCCAGAATGGCCAGCATCGTCGAGACGCTCAGGTGCTCGGCGGCGCGCCACACCACGAGCCCGCCCAGCACTCCGCCGACAGTACCCCCGCCCGCGATGCTGCCGACCGAGCGTTTGGCCTCGTGCGGGTCGAAGCGCTCGTTCACGAGTGACCAGAACGCGCTGCCGGTGGCCGCGCTGAAGATGGCGGTGTGCAGGTAGACGGCAAGCGCCGCTGCGCGCTCCGACTGAAGGCTGAGCGCCCACTCTCCGAGAAAACACGCGCCGGCAAGCGCGAACATCAGCGGCACCACGCGCCCAGGCCCGTGCCGGGTCAGCGCACGCGAAATGGCAATCACGGCGACCGAAGAGACGAGCGCCGCGCCGATCATCGCGACCGGCAGCAGCTGAATGCCGAAGTGGGTCAGGAACAGCGTGTCACGAGTCGCCTTGCCCGCGACCAGCTGCGCGATCAGAGCACCTGACGCGATCGCAGCGGTCAAGACCGCGCGGTCGGTGGTGCTTGCGGCGTCCCTCGCCTGCCCGCTCATGAGCCCAAGACTACGGCAACATGCTGGCGCGCTCGACTAGCTCGCTGCTTGTCAGCTTGCCGTCTTTGACGTCGCGCGTGAGTTGCTCGATCTCTGCTTGTGACGCACGCTGTTTCGCCGCGATCTCGTCCTTGTTTGCTTCATATTCTAGCCTCCCTTCTGCCTCGGCGGCTTTGTAGTCGGCGCGCAAGCGCGAGCGGTCGCCGCTCTCATCCGAAGACAGCGCTGTGCCCGAAAAGTGGCGCTCGAACACCCGGCCGACGGCATAGCTGGACGCAAACGAGGTCGTTGCGCCCACCACCGAGCCCCAGCCCGGGAGCAGCTTTGCGAGATTGGAGATCGCCAACCGCGCGCCACTCACACCAACCCCCGCGAGCAGCGTCTTGGCGGCGCGCTTGTCGAGCAGCTGCCCCGACATCGCACCGATGTCGCGTACCAGACCGACTTGCATGGCGATCACCGCGAGGTCGGTCACCAACGCGAGACCGGGAATGGGGAACGCCCCCAAGAGAGCGCTGACCAGTGCACACTGACGCGTCGCCGCGCGGATCGCCTCATGGCGCTCGTGCGGGTCGGCGATCGGTTTCAACGGGATCTGCTTCTCCGCCGCCTCGCCGGAAAGCAGCGCGAACAGCCGCGAGAGCTCGCGCTCGCGCTCCGGTGAAATGTCGAGTCGACCGCGGAGCGTCGCGAGTAGCTCACGTTCTTCCTTCGAGCAGTCCCCGTCGGCGAAGGCGAGACTGTACGCGGAGCGGTAGGCTTCGTCGCGCGCCTCCGGCGACTTCAGGACGGCGAGGTGGTCGTCGATTTCGAAGTCGTCGTTGAACAGCGCCTTGGCGTCGATTGCCCGATCGAGTCCAGCGTCTTCCAGGGCGAGTTCGATCGCCCTGCGCTCTTCGGCAGCCAGCCTTTCGTCTGCCTTGGCAACGGCCACCACCACGTGGAGCGACGCGATAGCCTCTTCGCGCGTGAGACTCATGCCGGCTTGGAGGCCTCGACCGTTGCGGCAGTGGAGCGCGAGCTCGGCGCCGGCTCGAGCGGAGCGACGTTGGTGGCGCCGCGCAGATCCGAGTCGACCAGGCCGTCCTTCATGGTGACGACGCGCGGCATCGTGTTCGCGAAGGCAAGATCATGGGTGACGACGATGATGGTCGTGCCATGACGCTCATTCATCTGAAAAAATAGATCCTGAATCTGCCCACCGGTCTTCGAGTCGAGGTTGCCCGTGGGCTCGTCGGCCAAGAGGAGCTTGGGCGAAAGCACCAACGCGCGGGCAAGCGCCACGCGCTGTTGTTCGCCGCCGGAGAGCTCGCCCGGACGATGTGTAGCGCGGTGACCGAGGCCCACCTCGTCGAGCAGGCCCATCGCCGCGCTCTGCATCTGGCGATGGTCGCGCCCCTGGATGAGGCCGGGCATCATCACGTTCTCGAGCGCGCTGAACTCGGGCAGCAAGTGGTGAAACTGAAACACGAAGCCGATGGTCTTGTTGCGGATGGCGGCGAGCTTCGCGCTGGAGAGACCCGTTACGTCGTTCTTGTCGAGCTTGATGCGGCCCTTGGTCGGGACGTCGAGTGTGCCCATGATGTGGAGTAAGGTGCTCTTGCCGGCGCCACTCGAGCCGACGATAGCGACCACTTCACCTTTGGCGATGGTGAGGTCGATGCCGCGCAGCACATCGAGCGGCCTTCCCATGTGGACGAAGGTCTTCTTCAACGCTTCGACGGCGACGATCGGCTCGCTCATTACTCGTACCTCAGACCTTCGACGGGGGTGATGCGTGCCGCAGCATGTGCGGGATACAGGGTGGCCAGGGTGCAGATGACCATCGCGCCAAGCGCCACGATGCCGTAGTCGCCCAGGTCGACGTTCACCGGCAAGCGATCGATGTAGTACACCTCGGGCGGCAGCCGAGCGCCGAACCATTTCAAGCCGGTGCAGGCCGCGAGCGCGATGCCGACGCCGAACACCGTGCCGATCGCGCCGATGATCACGCCCTCCAAGATGAAGATGCGTTGGATCGACCCATCCGCCGCGCCGAGCGCCTTCATGATGGCGATCTGCCGTGTCTTCTCGGTCACCATCAACAAGAGCGTGCAGATGATGCAGAAGCTCGCCACCAAGATCGCGATGAAGAGAATCATGAACGTCGCCAGACGCTCGAGCTTCAGCGCGCTGAAGAGCCCCCTGTTCATTTGCTTCCAGTCGCGCACCCGAAGCTCGGGGGGCGTGGGCGCGTTATCCGGGAGCGCCCCGGGTGCGTAGGCCGCCGCGATGGCGTTCTCGAAGCGAACACGGAACCCCTCGACTACCTCCGGGTCCGTTACGTGTACGTCGATCTCGGAGATCTTGCCCTCCATGCCGAAGAACGTCTGCGCTTCTTCCAGGCTGATGTAGGCGAAGCTCGCGTCGTATTCGTACATCGCGCTGTAAAAGATGGCAGCAACACGAAATTTTCGAGTGCGCGGCATTACGCCCATCGGGCCGAGCTCGCCCATCGGGCTGAGCAGGGTGATTTCTTCGCCGACGTACACATTGAGGCTCTTCGCGAGCTCGCGGCCGAGAATGACGCCGGGCCGGGGCGGGGGCCCTTTGCGGAACTGTTTGAGCTCGGGACCGATGGTGGGGTCGTCGTCGAGGACGACCATCGAGGTCTTTCTACGGGGGCTGCCGTCCGCAAAACGACCGATCACCTCTCCCGCCGGGATGTTCGCGAGCGCCTCTTGATCCGTGAGGTAGGCAAAGCGGCCGACCTCGATGTTCTTCTGGAGGTCGATCACTTTGCCGATCGACTCGGAGTCAACGCCGCGCACCAGCACTCCAGCGGTGTTGGTCGAGCTCTGGCTCATGGCGTCGCCAGCAACCACCGGCGTGGCTGCACCATCAGGGCCGAGCGCGGTACGCAGCGCGGTGAGCGCGGGGTCGTAATCACTGAACCCACCCGGGCGCTTGGGCTCGACCACGATATGCGCGCTGTTGGAGAGGATCTTCTCTTTCAGATCATGTCCGAAGCCGCCCATGACGCTGGTCACTGTGCAGAGCGCGCAAGACGAGAGGCAGACGCCCAAGATCGACAGTACGCTTATCACCGTGAGAAACCCGCTCTTGGTCGCGCGCACGTGCCTCGCTGCCACGAACGGGACGAAGCTCGTACCTTCGAGGACGTCGAGCGCGAGCGGCATCAGCGACGCGAGCACGAACACGAGAAAGATCACGCCCGCACCGAGCGACGCGTAGCGCACGATTTCGTCGGCTAGCTGGAAGGGCAGGCTGGAGGACGGGATCGAGGCGGGGTCGACGCTTCCCAGAATTTCGGCGGCGCGCTCGCGAGCCCCATGCTCGAGCACTTGCGCGATCGAATACAGGACTGCGAAGGAAGCGCCCATCACACCGCCGACGATGCCGAGCGTGACGCGCGTGGGGTGACGCCGCTTGAGCGAGCTCTGGCCCCAGGTGGTGGGGACTTGGCCACGCCACAGGACGAACGCAATCAAGACTGCGGTGACACCCCAGATGAGCCAAAGCTTCGGGTCGTGGAGCGCGTCTTGCTCCCACATGTGCACGAGCCAGCGCATGCTCAGTCGCCCTTGGGCTCCGGCGGAGCAATTTCTTGCGCAGCCAAAACAGCCGGACGAACAGCTTCGGGACGGAGCAGCGGGAACAGGATGACGTCGCGAATCGACGCGCTGGCGGTGAACAACATCGTCAAGCGATCGATCCCCATACCGAAGCCAGCAGCCGGCGGCATGCCGTGCTCGAGCGCGCGGATGTAGTCTTCGTCATAGTCCATCGTCTCTTCAGCGCCTTTGGCCTTCTTTTCGACCTGCGCGCGGAACCTGTCAGCTTGGTCTTCGGGGTCGTTCAGCTCGCTGAAAGCATTGCAAATCTCGCGACCCTCCACGAACAGCTCGAAGCGATCGACCAACGTCGGATCGGCATCTTTCTTACGGGCCAGCGGCGACACTTCGAAAGGGTAGTCGGTGATGAAGACAGGAATGCTCTTTTCGCCATCATCCGTGCGGTAGTCCTTGGCGAGAAACGGCTCGACCAAATATTCGTAAGCCGCGAACAACATCTCGCCGGGGTTCTCGCACTTGCTGGCGCCCTTTTTGTAGTTGCCCCAGTCGATCTCGCGACCCCTTTGCTTGGACGCCTTCGCCCACTCTTTGATTGGAGCGTCGGGCAGCGTGATCGAGAAAGCGACCTCGGGCGGCAGACCGGAGCGTTGCAGCGCAGTGTTCACAGCCTCTTTCATCGGCACTCGAGCAAAACGGCTGAGTGAAAACGTGCGCGTCTTTTCCCAGAGCGCGCAGGCAGCAGGCAGACGCTCGCGCAGGCGCTCGTCGATGAAGGCGAACATCGCCTCCGTCTGATCCATGAGGGTCTCGTAGGTCGCGTACGCTTGGTAGTACTCCAGCATCGTGAACTCGGGATTGTGCCGAGTGCTGATGCCTTCGTTGCGATAACAGCGGGCGACCTCGTACACACGCTCGATGCCGCCAACGACGAGCCGCTTCAAGTAGAGCTCGGGTGCGATGCGCATGAAGAGACCCAGATCGAGCGCGTTGTGGTGCGTGGAGAACGGCTTGGCCAGCGCGCCGCCGACGATGGTGCTCATGGTCGGCGTCTCGACCTCCACGAAGCCGCGCGTATCGAGGAACTCACGGATCGCCGAGACGATTGCGGCGCGACCGCGGAACACCGACTCGACATCTTTGTTGGCGACCAGATCGACGTAGCGCATCCTGTAGCGCTGCTCGACGTCGGTAAAGCTGGTCTTGGTCGGCAGCGGCCGCATCGCTTTGGTCAGCAAGCGAAGGGCAGTCGGGTTCAGCGACAGCTCGCCTTTGTCGGTGGCCATCGTCTCGCCGGTTGCTTCCACGAAATCGCCCAGATCGAGGTCGTCGAGGCGCTGAAATTGGTCGCCGAGCACAGGGCCCTGGCAATAGAGCTGAAGCTCACCAGTGCGATCGCGCAGGCGGATGAACGCGCCGCCGCCGAACGAACGAAGAAACAGCACACGGCCTGCGACCCGGAAGGTGGCCTTGCCGAAGGCGACCTTCTCTTTCTCGTACTTGCCGTCTTCGCTGCGGGCGATCAGATGATGTGAACGTACGTGCGCGAGCGTGACCAAAGGCGTCGACTGCTCGCGCTCGGTCACGTCGTTCGCGAACGGGTTTTCTCCGCGCGCGCGCACCCGCTCGGCCTTGGCCTTTCGCGCGGCGATGAGCGCCGCCTCCCCTACCGCCGACTTCTCGTCGCTCATAGGTCGTCCTCCTGGGCAACGCCCTTTCTCAGGGTGCCGCCGGATGCCGCCATCAAGTAACTCTCGATGAAAGGATCGAGATCGCCGTCGAGCACGGCGTCGACATTGCCTACGTCGACGCCAGTGCGCACGTCTTTGACGAGCTTGTAGGGCGCCAGCACGTAATTGCGGATCTGGCTGCCGAAGTTGATGGCGCTCTTCGTCGCGTTGTAGGCGTCGGTCTGGTCTTTTTGGCGCTGCAGCTCTATCTCGTAGAGCTTCGCCTTCAGCATGCGCATCGCCATCGCGCGGTTCTGATGTTGGCTGCGCTCTGCGCGGCACACGATCATGAGGCCCGAAGGAAAGTGGCGCAGGCGCACCGCCGTCTCGACCTTGTTCACGTTTTGCCCGCCCTTGCCGCCGGCGCGCATGGTCGTGATCTCGATGTCCTTGTCGTTCACGGCGATGTCGATGTCGTCGTCGACGTCGGGCGTGACGTCGACCGCGGCGAAGGCCGTCTGACGCGTGTGATCGGAGTTGAACGGGCTCATGCGCACCAAACGATGAACGCCGACCTCGCTGCGCAGGTAGCCGTAGGCGCTGTCGCCTTCGATGGCGATCGATACGGCATTGATGCCGGCTTCGTCGCCCTCTTCATAGTCGAGCACCTCCGACTTGAAGCCGCGCTTCTCGGCCCAGCGCAAGTACATGCGCATCAGCATCTGCGCCCAGTCTTTGGCGTCGGTGCCGCCAGCGCCCGGATGGATCGTGAGGATGGCGTTGGAGCGATCGGCGGGACCGGACAGCATGCGTTCGAGCTCGGCCTTACGCATACGCGCGGCGAGGGCAGCGGCCTGGCGCGCTGCATCGTCGATCACCGACTCTTCGTTTTCGGAGACGCCGAGCTCGAAATACTCGGCGAGATCGCTCAGCTCTTGGCCGAGCTTGGTGGCAAGCTCGAGCTTGGCCTCCGTTTGCGCCCGCTTGCGCAGCGTCTTCTGCGCTGCTTCGTTGTCGTTCCAGAAACCAGGGCGCAGCGTCGCCTGGTTCAGATCTTCGAGCAACCGAGACAGCCGGGGGACGTCAAAGATGCCCCCTTAGCGCCTCGTGGCGCCTTTTCAGGTCTTGGATCGTCTCACGCGTCTCGGACACCATGGTCCGGGGCTTCTAGCAGACTTTCAACCGAAGGTCAGCGATACGGGTTCGACAGATCTTCGCCGGGATCTTTCGGCTTGGTCGTCGCTTCGGGCGTGCCGGTCGGCTTGGCTGTCTTGACCACCAAGGGGCCGCCCTTTCGAATGGGAACACGCGCTGTGTTGGCGGTGGCCGACGCAGATGCGTCGCTGGACGACTGGACGCTGGCTGCTGTGCTGGTGTTCGCGGTGGCAGTGACTGTCGCCGTCGCCTGCACGCTCGCTGTCTCGCGCGGCGCCGCGCTCTTCGGTTTTTCTTCGCGAGCGCCAGGGTCGGCGTCGCTTCTGGCCTTGAGCAGCAACAGGCCTGCGCCGAAAACGAGCAGAAAGGCCGCTAGAACGACAGCGATCTTTCCGACGCCGCGCTTCGGGATCGAGTGAATGACCGTCGGGTCGAGGGCGTCGTTGTGGAACGCCGCGTGGTCGGACGGCAGCACCATCGAGCTCGGCGTGAAGCCGCCAGCACTCACTTCACCGCCCGAGGGCGGTGACCCGCCGATGGGCGACCCTTTTTCGGAAACCCCCTTTTCGGAGACAAGCGTGCGCGGATGACGACCTGGGGAGATCGGCTGCGCCTCTGCCACGCCGGCGATGATGGCCGCGCCAGCGTTCGCCATTCCGAGCGCGGCGGCGCGTGCCCTGGAGTCGACGCCCGCCTGATCGGCTGGCATGGGCATGCGCGGCGTCTTGACCACGCTCATCGTCGATGATGAGGCACCGTTCGTCGGGAGCCCACTGTTGGGGAGATGACTGCTGGGGAGATGACTGACCGCAATGCCGTTGGCCTCCAGCCGAGCGCGCGCCTCGGCGAGCAGGGGCTCGGCGACCAAGCCGCGTTGCGTCTTCACCTGCGGCTGAATCAGCGACGGCGCGCCGTGATTCGGTCGCGCGACAGTGACGGCGTCCTCCAAATCGTCGGTGACTTGGGGGACGTAGCTGAGTGAGGGTAGATCCAAGCCCTTTTGCGTCTGCGGCTGGGCTCTGGCCTCCGCCACGAGCGCCGCGTAGGCTTCGGGCGACGTGCCGTTCATCGCGAGACGTGCAGCTTCACTCAAGCGTGCAGCTGCCGGCCCGTGGCCGAGGAGCGTGGGGGAGCTTGCCTTGGGAGGAGGCACGCGCGGCGGCGGTCGAGACGATGCCGGCGGGGGGGACGAAGGCGGTGGCGGCGGCTCGACTTTGGCGGCCTCGAGCGCGAAGCGCATGGTGACATCGGCGGCCATCTCGAAGTGAGGCGTGCTTGGCTGCCTCTCGGTCTGCGGATGCCGCTCCGACTGTGGGGGCACGTCCGGGTTGGCAGCTGCCGGATTCGAGCGAGCTTGTTTCCCCGCCTCGATGCGGGTGGAAGGCGGCGGCGGGTCGTCGTCGACGTGCGCGAGCGGCGAGTCTCTGCGCGTTGCGCCGTCCGAGAAAGGCCGGTCCGAGCTCGAGGGCCCCGGTCGGGCCGACGTGCCTTGGATAACGATCGGTTGACCGGAGTCGCTCTGCGCCAACCACGCGCGCACGCTCTCGCGCTGTGCACCGATCTCTTGCCCGAGCACCGATTGTACGAAGCTCGCGACCTCACGCGGCGACGCGACGCCGATGTCGGTCACAGACCCCTTGGCTGCCTCACGGCCGGCCGCCTCGAGCGCGTCGCCGAAATCGGCCGCTGTCTGGAAGCGCTTCTCCGGATCGCGATCGAGCGCCTTGAGCACCACCACGTCGAACTCTTTCGGCACCGAGGAGTTCAGCTCGCTCGGCTTACGAATGGGCTCGACCAGGATGCGTTGCAGCGTGGCAGCTTCGCTGTCGGCTTTGAAGAGGCGCTTACCGCAGAGCACTTCCCACAAGATGATGCCCATCGCGAACAAGTCGGTGCGGCGATCGAGCTCATCGCCGCGGGTCTGCTCGGGCGCCATGTACGCGAGCTTGCCCTTGAGCTTGCCGTGCGCCGTCGACGTGAGCCGGCTGGAGGCGCGCGCGACACCGAAATCGGTGATGCGGGTGGTGCCATCGACGCCGACGAGCACGTTTTGCGGCGAACAATCGCGATGCACCAAACCGAGCAACGCGCCGCGATCGTCGCAGAGCTCGTGCGCTGCGTGGAGGCCTTGCAGTGCGTCCAACATCATCCGCAAGATCACGTGGCGCGGCGGCATTTGGCCGAGCGACATCGTGCGCGCGACGATGCGCGAGAGCGTGTCGCCTTCGACGTACTCCATCACCAGGTAGTAACCGGCCTCGGTCTCGCCGACCTCGAGGATGGGCACCACGTTCGGGTGGTGGATCAGGGCGGCGAGCCGCGCCTCGTCGAGGAACATCTCGACGAACTCCGGTTCGTTGGCGAGATGAGGGTGCAGGCGCTTGATGGCGTTGAAACGCTGAAAGCCGCCGACCCCACCGCGGCGCGCGAGAAACACCGTCGCCATACCGCCGGTGGCGATCTCCCCGATCAGCTCGTAGCGGTCGAGCCTTCGCCGCGGGTCGGAGGGGTCGAGGAGCTTAACCTTCGCCATTCAAAAACGACCCCCGAGGCGCACGTACACCGAGGGTTGTCCCTTAGCATTGGCCTCGCCCACCCACAACATGGGCAGGTCGAGCTTCACTCCACTTCGCTTCGCAAGGAGCTCTTTCGCCGCTGCCGCTTCTTCGCCCTCCGGCTCGGATTTCAGCGACTTCTCGTCGCTGGACCATTTGCCGACGATGCCGAGAATCAGCGTGATCGCACCCGCGCCGGCGGTCGCGCCGATCAACGCGTTCGTGCGGACTTCTTTGGCTTGGGCGTCTTTGTAGAGCTGACAATCTTCGCCCTGACCAGCGCAGCCTTCGCGTACAGCGTCGGTGCCAGGATCGTTGATGGTGTCGATGCCGCTCCAGATGGTGGTCGCCCCTGCAGCGGCCGTCACCGCCAACCCGACGAAGAAAAAGGCCGGGTGAATGCGCCATTCGCTCCTGGGTTCTTCGCCCGGGTCACCGGTACCGACGCCGCCCTCGCCGCCTGTGCCGCCCGTCGCCTCACCACCTGCGCCACCGGGGGGCGGCGTTACTTCACCGCCTGCACCGCCAGCGCCTTTGGCCTCGGCCGGCGGCGTGAAGCGCAGCGTGCTCGAGCCACCCGCGACAGCGTTGACTGGCTGATCTTGCGCGGTGGCCTTTCCGACGAAGCTCGCCCCCATGGTGGCCTTTCCGGCGTCGAGGAACACCACCCAGCGGGTCGAGGCCTCGCCATGCACGATGCGCGCGCCCACCGCCAACAGGCAGGGTGAGGCGCAGCTGACGTCGACCCGATGGAGCTTGGAAGCCAGGTCGGCGAGCGTCTTTCCTGCCAATTTTTTGGTCTCGGCGTCGTCCGGATAGCGCTCGGTGGCGAGCGCGGCCAACGTCGCCGCTCGCGAGCTCTGGCCTGCTTTTTCGCGGGCCTTGATGGCGAGGCGCACCGCCTTGGAGCTCGGCGCAGCAGCGTCTGCCGCCTCGAAATGTGCCGCCGCTTGTTCGAATTTTTGCGCCTCGAACGCCCGCGCGCCCGCCTCGAACGACTCCGAGGCCGCTTTCAGCTTGCCCGGGTCGGGACCAGCGGTTGCGTCGCCTGGCAGCCCCCAAAGGATGCAAGTCAACGTAAGGATGATGAAAACAGCGGCTCGTCGCATGAACACACTCGGCAAAACGAACTCACGGGAGAACGCCTGATCCTCTACCCAACGGCGAGCAACGTCAATTGCTCGCACACTCGTGCGTTTCGCGTTCACTCACCCGTCACATCGACCAGAACCTCACCGCAATCAAACCGCAATCAGAGATGATTTTGGCTTCGTCATGCACCATGCGAAGTCAAAGACCCGCTGCGCGAGATACGTTGCGAATCGCACGACCCCCCCCGAGAGACCGATGACCCACCTTCCTCCGCGACCGCGCGAGCGACGGCCCGCAAACACCATCGCCGGAGCGCGATCACGGCGTCGAGCGTCAGCGACGCTTGGGCGACCGAGCTGGAAGATCGTCCACCACATGCTCGCCCGACACCGGCACACCTGGCCGGCTCAGATCCGGCGTCGGATCCTCGTCCGAAATCGCATCGTCCGCGCCACGCGCCTCGTCGACCAGCGACGGCGACACGGCATCGAGCAGCTGCGAGACACCCGCAGATTTCTCGAGCAGCTCATGGCAGACCAAACGCAGCGACGCGTCCAGCGCCTCGGGGGTGCCAGTGAAAAGGATGCGACGCGTGAGTGGGTGTTCGCGCGCCACCTGGGCGAGCAAGTCTGCCCCGCTTTCGCCGGCCAGCTCCAGGTCGGACACGACCACGTCGTACGTGTCCCGCGCCAAGAGCTGCAGCGCATCCGCGATACATCCAACGCTGTCGACCTGGGCGACGGTGCTGAGGCGACGGACCATGAGCGTGCGAACGAGCGGGTCGTCATCGACCACCAGCACGTTGAGCCGCCGAGGGTTCGGCGGGGCGCCGGGAGCGGCTTCGCGCTTGGAAACGACAACGCCCGAGTCGTGGCCCTGTGGCGCGCCGCCACGCGCGTAGCGGCTAGGCGGCTCCGCCATGGGAGCGGCCACGAGCAACAACAGCGCTCTCGCCTCGCTCAACAGCTCTTGCAGGTTTGGGGTCGCGCCGGCCGCAGCGGTGCGCAGGGCAGAAGCGAGCAGACGCGCCTTGCGGGCGCTGCGCACGTCCAATCGCGTGAGCACCTTTTCACGAATCAGCGCCCACTCTTCGAGCTCTAGCGCCAGGTTCGACGCCTCGAGCTTGGGTGAAGGGGGTGCAGGCGATACTGGACGTCTGGGCAAGGCTACCGAGAAGACATTAGCAGCTTGCGCTCCGGACGACGAGGGCTAGGCCATCTCGAGAAACAGCCGATCCGGGTCTTCCAGGAAGTTGATGATCTCGTAGGCGAACGCAGCGCCAATATGACCGTCGATGATGCGGTGATCGAACGAGAGCGACAGCAACATCACGTGGCCGATCACGATCTGACCGTTTTTCACGACGGGGCGCTCTTTGATGCGGTGAACGCCCAAGATGCCGACCTCTGGAAAGTTGAGGATCGGCGTCGCGAACAGGCCGCCCTGCGCGCCGAGGGACGTGATCGTGAAGGTGGACCCACCAAGATCTTCGGGTCGCACTTTGCCGGTCTTGGCATCTTCGCCGAGGCGCTGGATGTCGCGCGCGATGTCGAGAATGCTCTTTTGTTCGGCGTCGCGCACGACGGGCACGATCAAGCCTGCCTCCGTGGAGGTGGCGATGCCGATGTGTTTACCACCGCGCACGACGATCTCGCTGGTCGTCTCGTCGAAGGCGCTGTTCAGGTTGGGGTGCTTTTTCAGCGCGGCGACCACGGCCTTGGTGATGAACGGCAAGAAGGTCAGCTTGACGCCCGCCTTCTCTGCCGCCGGCTTCAGACGGTCGCGGAGCGCCATCAAGGCGCTCGCGTCGCACTCTTCGACGAAGGTGAAGTGAGCTGCCGTGTGCTTCGAACGGCTCATGCCATCGAAGATGCGCTTGCGCACGCCGCGCAGCGGAACCCGCTGATCGACAGCCGAAGACGTCACGGCTGTGGCGGGCCGGGCTGCCACGGGGGCTCCAGCGGGAGCGTGCGCCTGCTGCGGCGAGCCTTGCTGGCCGGCGTCTGACGACAGTCGTCGCACGTCGTCGTTGGTTACGCGACCCATCGTGCCAGTTGGCGGAACGGTGCGCAGGTCGACTCCGAGATCGCGCGCGAGCTTGCGGGTGGCCGGCGTCGCTAGCGGGCGATCACTGAAGTAGGGAGTCGCGGTAGCGTGACCGTTCGCGGCCTTCACCGGCGCGGGAGCTGGCTTCGCCATCAAGCCCATGCCGGGCAGTGTTTCGCGGATGTCGCCGACTGCCGTCGCCGCCGGGCCGTCGTCCTTTTTGGCGGCAGTGGGAGCCGCGGCCGGGGCTGCTGCGCCGCCGGTCAGATCGAACACCACGAGCACGCTGTGCACGGGCACCGTTTGCCCGACCTGCCCGCGCAGCTCTGCGATGGTGCCGGTCTTCGGTGCAGTGATGGTGACGGTCGCTTTGTCCGTCATCACCTCGACCATCGGCTGATCTTCTTCGACGGCATCGCCTTGTGCGACGAGCCACTTGACGATCTCGCCTTCGGTGACGCCTTCACCGATATCCGGGAGCTTGAACTCGTAGGTGCTCATTCTTTTTTCTCGGCTTCGCGATCAGAAGCGAGCGGTCTCGAGGACTGCGGGCACGATGCGGTGGGAGAGCGGGAGATATTCGTTCTCGAGCGTGTAGGGGAACGGCGTGTCGAAGCCGGTGACCCGCTTCGGAGGCGCCTGCAGATAGAGGAACGCTTTCTCGTTGATGAGCGAGACGATCTCGGAGCCCAGGCCGCAGCTCTTGGGCGCCTCGTGCACGACGACGACGCGCCCTGTCTTCTTCACGGAGGCGACGATGGCATCGATGTCGAGCGGCCACAGGGTGCGGAGATCGATCACCTCGCAATCGATGCCCTCGCCTTGTGCGCGTTGCGCGGCGTCGAGGGCTTCGTAGAGCATGGCGCCCCACACCACGATGGTGAGGTCTTTTCCTTCGCGGGCGATCGACGCCTTGCCCAGCGGCACGGTGTAATCGCCCTCCGGGACTTCACCTTTGGCGGCGCGGTAGATGCGCTTCGGCTCGAAGAACAGCACCGGGTCGGGGTCGCGAATCGAGGCCAGTAAGAGACCCTTCGCGTCTGCCGGGGTCGCCGGGCAAACGACCTTCAAGCCGGCCACGTGGATGAACTGCGCTTCGGGCGACTGCGAGTGGTAGTGACCGCCGCGGATGCCGCCACCGACGGGCGTGCGCACGACCATCTTGGCGGGGTATTCACCGCCGGAGCGATAGCGATACTTGGCGAGCTCGCTGACGATCTGGTCGTAGGCCGGAAAGATGAAGTCCGAGAATTGAATCTCCGGCACTGGCACGAGCCCGTACAGGGCCATGCCGATCGCCGCACCGATGATGCCGCCTTCCGAGAGCGGTGTGTCGATCACGCGATCCTCACCGAACTCGTCGAACAGGCCTTGGGTGACGCGAAAAACGCCGCCGACCTTGCCGACGTCTTCGCCCATCACGACGACGCGCGAGTCGCGCCTCATCTCGATGCGGAGCGCATCGTTGATGGCCTGCACCATGTTCATCTGAGGCATGTTCGTTCTCCGGTTTCGCTACGGGGGCGGGCTTTTAGCCAGCCGCTCGAGTCGGCAAGTGGGGGGGACGGCGTACAGCCCTCTCGGGGCGGAGGGCTCGGCAAGTCCGTGCAAGACAAACAATGAAATCGCGTCAGCGAAGCAATTCCTTGCGAAGCCATCAAAGAGCCACTCAGTGCGGCTTGGCGCGTTCGCCCTTCTTGAGCTCATCGCGCTGCTCGGCGAGGTGCCACGGCAGCTCACCGAACACGTCCTCGAACATCGAGTCGATCGACGGCGCCGGAGTGGCCTCGGAGACCTTGATCGCGGCCTTGAGCTCGGCGTCGAGGTCCGCTTCGACTTGTTTGTCCTGCGCCTCGGTCCAGGCGAGGTACTTCTCCAGGTAGCGGCGCATCCGCGGCAGCGGGTCGAGCGCGCGCCAAGGGTCGACCGAGTTGTCGGGGCGATACACCTTGGGGTCATCGCTGGTGGAGTGGCCGCTCAATCGGTACGTCATCGCTTCGATCAGGGTGGGCCCTTCACCGCGGGCTGCTCGCTCGATGGCGTCACGTGTGACCTTCACGACGGCGAAGATGTCGTTGCCATCGACGCGGATGCCCGGCATGCCGTAGGCGATCGCCTTTTCTGCGAAGGTACGGCTGCCCGTTTGGCGCTCGGTCGGCACGCTGATGGCCCAACCGTTGTTGCGGCAGAAAAAGACGGTGGGCGTTTTGTAGACGCCGGCGAAGTTCATGCCGTTGTGGAACTCGTTCGAGCTGGTGCCGCCTTCACCGAAGTAGGTGAGCGCGACGAGGTCGTCTTTCTTGAGCTTGGCAGCCCACGAGAAGCCGACGGCTTGCGTGATCTGCGTCCCGATCGGCGAAGAGATGCTGGTGACCTTTGCCTTGCGGTAACAGTAGTGGTCCGGCATCTGCCGGCCCTTGCAGGGGTCGTTGGCGTTGCCGAACATGTTGTCGATGTAGCGCTGCAGCGGCATGCCGCGCCAAAGCGCGCCGCCGAACTCGCGGTAGCAAGGGAACATCCAGTCCTGCGGGCGCATCGCGAAGGCGCTGCCCAAGATCGATGCCTCTTCACCGAGCGAGCCGATGTGAAAGCCGATGCGGCCCTGACGCTGCAGCGTGACGAGCCGATCGTCGAGCGCGCGCGTCCGCACCATCGCGGTGTAGAGCGCCTTGATCTCGCCGGGGGAGAGCTTCGGATCCGTCCGCGGGTCGAGCGAAGAGTCGTCGCGCATGCACTTGACGACGTCGGCAGCTTTGGTGTCGCCGGGATGACGCGCGACCGCCGGGCCCATGGTGAGCGTCGAAGTGTCGTACGTGCGGTGTGGCTCTGCGCCGTTGCGCCGAACGCCTTCGGGGCGCTGCTGCTGTTCGTGAGAGGCTGCCAGCGCAGCGATCCCTTGCGGAGCCAAATCAGCCGGCGCAGCAATCCCTTGCGGAGCCAAATCAGCCGGCGCAGCAATCCCTTGCGGAGCCAAATCAGCCAGCGCAGCAATCCCCTGCGGAGCCAAATCAGCCGGCGCAGCAATCCCTTGCGGAGCCAAATCAGCCGGCGCAGCAATCCCTTGCGGAGCCAAATCAGCCGGCGCAGCAATCCCTTGCGGAGCCAAATCAGCCGGCGGCGGTGCGTTCGGGGCGGGCATTGAGCTCATGACGAGCTAGACCCTAGTGACAACAACCCCGGAACTCAATCAGCCTGTCGTAACGCGCCGTGACAAGTCTGCATGCTGTTCAGGGGTTCGCGTCGAGCGCGCTCTGCGCCTCGTTGATCGCACCGTCGACGGCCTCGCCGCCGAGGCCGAAACAGCCCGCAAGCTTTGTCATGGTGGCCCGCTCGACAGCGCTTACGCCGCCTGAAATGTAGCCGATGAGCGCTGCAACACGCAGCACCTCGCGCTGCTGTTCAGGCTTGCCCACTGTTTTGCCGACGACATCGATTCGTTTCTCGATGCCGTCTTCGCTCAAGAGCGCGGCGAGATCTTGGAGCAGCGCAGAGAGCTGGCTTTCGCTGACGCGCTTGCCGGTCGCAGAAAGCACGACATGCGCGAATGCGGCCCGCTCATCGGCGTCGAAGTCACCGTCGGCGTTGGCAATCAAAAAGGCGCCTTCTACCAGCGCCTCGAAGAGCGCGGCAGCAGCGGGGTCGAAACCAGTGGGTGGCGTATCTTCGCCGCCCGGCCGTACGGCGTAGAGCTCGGCCGCCCGCGCGAGGATCGAATCTTTGGCTGCGTTTGCGGGCGCCGCGCCCCCAGGCGGCGGCAGAGATGGCCGAGCCGTCCGGAGCGACGAAGCGATACGTTCGAGGAGACTCTGATCAAGGGCCATATTCAGGTTTGCCGCGCCAGAAGATCACGGCGACTTCGGCAGGTCATGCGACATTCCTCCGTGCCAAGTGATGAAATCATGGGCGCTTGCGCACGTTTTTGTTGAGGAGGGCACGGAGGAATTCTTGTTCGACTATCAACCTTCGGTTGAATCTTCCGTGCCAGTCGATGACTTGGGCGGGCGGCTGCGCGCGCCCCCAGCCCCAGAGGGCACGGAGATTTTTTTCGACGGCCAACCTTCGGTTGAAATGCCGCCGCTCGTCAAGCGCGGCATTTGCCGAGCCTTCTTTTTTCGGCGGGCGGCGAAACTTGCGAAGGACTAGTCTCGCTAGGTTGCCTTTGGACCGTCAAGCAGCGGAAGGCCTCCAGCCTCAAGGCAGCGCTGGGCGCGCTTCTTTTGGGCTGAGCTTCGAGGTGCTGGCGCAGATCGCGCTGGGGTCGACCGCGCGGGTCGATCTTTGTCGGAGCCTGGGGCCGCGCCAGACGGGCCAGTTGATCGCCGTCAAGCGCCTGCTTCCGGATCTCATCAACGACGAGACGGTGGGCAAACGCTTCCTCGACGAGGTCTGGATGACGGCCGCGCTCGGGCACCCGAACGTCGTCGGCGTGGTCGGCTGGGGGCACGACCCGCACGGCCCCTACCTCGCGGTCGAGCTAGTTCAGGGTGTTTCGCTGGCGCGACTCTCGAAAAGCGTGTTCGAGACGGGGGAGCAATTCCCCGAACGGCTCGTCGTGTTCATCGGGCTTTCGGTGGCCAAGGGCCTCGCAATCGCCCACGACTTGCGGTCCGAGCGGGGCGAGTTCTTGAATCTGGTTCACCGCGATCTGTCGGCAGCCAATGTGCTCGCGAGCTTTCACGGCGAGGTGAAGATCGCCGACTTCGGCCTGGCCAAGGCGAAAGACCGCCTCACCGTCACCACCAGCGAGCTACCGAGCCGCACCATGGGACACGTTGCGCCGGAAGAGCTCGAGCAAAAGGCGGTCGACCGACGAAGCGATCTGTTCGGTTTCGGCGCGATGTTGTTCGAGCTTTTGACCGGGCGGGAGCCATTCATCGGCAAAGACGAGCTTGCCGTGCTCGAGGCCGTGCTGAAGAAACGCGCCCCTGATCCGCTCTCGTTGCGCCCCAAGATGGATCCGGCGATCGCCTCTCTCGTGCTGCGTTGCCTGGAGAAAGACCCGGCGGCACGCCCGCAGTCGGCGCACGAAATCGCGCGTGAGCTCGAGCAGTGGCTGTACGCGCATGGCTATCTGCATGACTCACAGGAGTCGCTCTCGCGTTTCGTGCGACGGAATTCGATGCGGCAGATGCGCTGGTTCGAGCGGGTGATCGCAGGGCTGCCGGAGCCAGCTCCGGCGCCGGTGGTAACTCGGCAGCCTTCGCTGTACCCGGCCGGGGAGGGCAGATCGGGAGCGTCCGTCTCCGCCGCGCTGCAGAACGAAACCACCGTCGTGGGAGGTCGGCGAGGGGTGGCGCCGCCGCCGCCGCGACGGTCGCGCTCGAGCGATGCGGTAGTTGCAGTCGCGCCTCGAACCCGCCGCCGAGAGAGCGCGCCGGGGGCGCGTGAGGGAGTCGCCGAGGGACCGTCGCCCGCCGCGATCTCGCGCCGTGACATTCCTTCGATGGTGGACGACGAACAGGAGGACGTCCCCACCGTTGCGCTGCGTGTGGACGCGCAGACGCGCGCCAGCATCCGCGAGCTGGCGGCGATGGCTGGCGCGCGCGCAGAGGAGCGTCGAGGCGGCCACGAGGCCCGACCGCCGCTCGAGACGGTGCGCATGGAAGATGTCGACACGAATGATCCGACGCTGCGCAAGCACGGCATTCCGTCGCCGGCCGCCACGCAGCGGCTCGCGCCACAAGCTGCCGAAGACGTCGCCGGCCTGAATCTGCGCTCACGCAAGCCCGCCGTCACCAGCCACGTCGAAACTGAGCTCACCGCGCTTCGCGAGCTCGCCATGCTGCGACACGAGCAAGTGAAACGCGCACGCGAGGCTGCACACCGCGCTGCCATCGAGGCTGATCAGGCAGAGGCAAGGGCGCGCGTCGCCGAGCGAGCCATCGCGGGTGCGCGAGCCGCTCTCGATTTGGCGCTGCGAGGCGACTCACTGGGCGCTACGCGCAAACTGGAAGACGCGCTGGCCCTGGTGCGCGAAAAAAACCAAGCCTGACCAAGGCTGCCCTCACCCGATGCGCTTCAGCTTGCGCTGCAGCGTGCGCCTGTCGATACCGAGCATCTTCGCCGCGGTAGCGACGACGCCACCGGCATTGCTCAGCGCTGCTTCAATCGTCTCGCGCTCGACTTCCTCGAGGCGAAACGAACGAGCCGACGCGGGTGGCGATCGCGGCACGTCACGGTCGGCCGGGATGGCTGCTGCTTCTCGGAGCAGCCGATCGACATCGACGGGCTTGCTGAGCAACGTATCGGCGCCTTCGCGCATCGCAGCCACCGTCAGGGGAATGTCGCCGAACCCGGTCAACATGATGATGACTGCATCGGGTGCGAGGCGCCGGTAGCGCGCGATGGCGCTCAAGCCGTCGACGCCCGGCATGCGAAAATCGACTGCTATCAAGTCCGCCGCGTCGTCTTCAAGCAGGTGGACGCCTTCTTCGACGCTGGCTGCGGTGAGCGCACGGACACCACGCCGCCGCAACGCCCCTTGGAGCGCGCATCGAAACGCCGTGTCGTCATCGACGAGCAGCGCCGAACCGATGTTGCGGAGCGCCATCGCAGAGGAGATAGATCGAAAGCGCGGCGGGGGCGAGCCCGCAGAGCAGATTTTCGGCGCCGAGCTACTCGTCGAAGCTGTAGAGGACGTCCTCGCGGCGCGCTTCGCTCTTCGCGGCGCCCTGCTGCGCGACCGAGCTCACCATGCCGAGACCGATGGGCGAACGATCACCCTCGAGCCACGTCACGTCGACACCGAGCTGCGTGACGGGCAGATTGCGTCGTGGCACATCGGATGCCTTGGCCAACCTGGCGTCGATGAAGCGATTCAGCTCGTGTTCTTCCACGTTGATGAACGCCGAGGCAGTTCCGCCGCGCTTCAAAGGGACGACGATGCGGGAGAAGCTGCCAATGTGCGGGTTGGTCTGCAGGCTCGCCCACGGCACGCTCGAGCCGGTCCATACTGCTCGAGGTCCGATGAGCACCAGCATCTCTTCGCGTCCAGCGACAGGCGCGTCGTTCAAGCTCGGCGGCGCATCGCAAACCGGGACACAGGTTCGAAAGCCGTACAGCAGACCCGGCACGATCGCCTTCGCGCGGACGACCGCCGAGCGAGTCGCTGATGCTCTGCAGGAGCCGACTTCCATCGTGCCTTCGTAGCGAACGTAATCGATGTAGTCCTTCGCCCAAGTCTTGGTACGGATACCCTCCCAAGAGATCGATCGCTGCGCCGCGCCTGGTGGCTGCGGCAACGGGCGCACACCAGAAGGTTTCGGGCCCACCCCTGAGTTTTCGCCAGGGCAAAGGGCGCCGGCAGAGCCGGACACCCGCTGCACTTCGGGCAGGTTGGCTCCGGAGAGCGGCGTGAAGATACGCAGGCCTTCTGCCTCGATCTCGGCAACCATACCTTCGAGGATGGCGGTCCGAGGCTCCGCTTTGCCGGTGTCGCTGAGGAAAGCAATCGTCGCGCTGCGATCACTCGCCTGAACACCCGCCGTCAACATGAAGGGCAGCTCGCCGTAGTCGAGCGGGAAAGTGCGCACCACCTCCGGACGTTGCGGCGCGTCGAGCGGTTGCCTCACCGGGTTGCCCGGCGGCAGCGTCGGCGCCACTGCATCGCGCGGCGGATCACAGCCGGCGAGCCCGAGCCACAGCGCAGCCAGGCAGATCGTCGACCGACGGCTCACAGCGACTCCAGATAGACCCGCAGCGCTGCCTGCTGTTCGCCATCGAGGGACGCGGTGTGACCCATCTTGCTGGTCTTGTCTCCGAGCAGATCGGCGAGCGAGCTGTAACGACCGTCATGGAAGTACGGCCCGCTCATGCGGATGCGGACCAGCGAGGGAGTATCGATCTCCGAACTCGAGCTGGAATCGCCGAGGACGTTGTGGGACTTTGCATCGGTTCCGACGCCGCCTGCATGGCAGCCGCCGCAACCTTTGTCCATGAACAGCTCGTGGCCCAAGCTTGCGAGCTCGTTCTTCACGCGCGAGGGTGGCGGGCTCGGGATGTTCTTCACGTACTTCGCGAGCGACTTCAGGCTCTCGACATCGATGCCGGTGCCACCGAGACGACGCGATGTATCGGAGATGTACTCCTCCAAGGTGCCTTGCTTGCGCGTCCAGCCGTAGGGCGCAGTGCCATGAAGGCGGCCGGCCAACATGATGGTCTGACGCATGCCTTCGGGTGTCGACCAAGTGACCCCGTCGTCCAGGCCGTCCGGGTGACAGCTCGAGCACGCCGCGCCGTCCGAAGTGATGCGCGCGTCCTCGGTGCGGTAGAAGACCTCGCGGCCAGCGCGCACAGATTCATCGAGCAGCGCGGGTCCGCGATAGAGATCGATCGTGGTGGTCGCGCCGCCGTCGAGAGGAACCACGGCCAGCGTGTCGTCGAACTGGCCCCACACCACAGCCAGGTTCTCTTTCTCGGCGAGCGCAACGCCAGTCGGCCCCTTCGGCAATTGGAAACGGCGGGTGATCGCGCGCATCGGATCGACCGCGCGAGCGTCGAGTTCGAGCATCGTGTCGATACCGAGACAGGTCACGTAGAGCTTCTCGTTCTTCGCGCGGAAGGCCGCAGCGCGGGGCAGCAAACACTCTCCTGAGCGGAGATTCGGGGTCGTCGCGATCACGTGTGACGAGACGCTCTTCTGCGAGCCGGGATCGATCAGCACTGCAACCGGCGCCTGCTTCGGGATGCCAGCCACCGGCGGCGGGCCGTAATAGAACTGCGTCGGTCGATCAGGAGAGCCGGCGTCGACGCTCACCATCGGCACGATGATGCGCACACTGATTTCAGGGCCCGTGGAGGGCTTCGCGAGCGGGGGCTCGGGCGAGGGCTCGATGGGAGCCACGGGATCTTTCGCGTTGGGGTTCGTCTTCGGCTTGGGGTTCGTCTTCGGCTTGGCGGGCGTGGGCGGCGCTTTGCCCGCGAGCGCGTCGGGCGCCTCGCCTGTCCCACCCGCACCACCTCCGCCCATGGCTGTGCGATGAATCTCCACGCTCGCCAACGTGTACGCCTGTGAGCCGGTGCGCGGCGTCATCAGATCCAGATTCTGCGCCGTCTTGGAGCCGGATTTGACCCGTGTGTCGATGATCTTCGGCACGCCGGCGATCTTTCCCAGGTCGACGACGCTGACTTGAGCGCCGACGACATGCGACACGTACGCGCGTGAGCTCTTGTCGATCAACACACCGCGCGCGCCCCGCGGGACTGCCGCGATGCCCAAGCTGGCGAACGAGCCGGCATCGAGCGCGGTGAGGACTGAATCGACCGTGCTGGTGACCACCACCGTCGCGTCGTCAGGCGAGGCAGCCAGACCAAACGGCCCTGCAGGCACCTCGCGCGTGCAACGGAGCACCAGCGGCGCGGCTGCGTCACCAGTCGGCTCGAGCACAGCGACGCGGCTCTCATCGGTGATCGACACCACGACCCGCCCGTCGGCAAGCACCATCACCTGCTCCGGCTGACCGCCGACCGGGATGGCCGCTTCGACCTGCCCCTTGGTCACGTCGACCACGTCGACGAGCTTGCGGTCGTGGTCGGCGACGTACGCGAGCAGCTTTCCGCCGTCGCGAGCCAGCGCCACGCTGGAGCCCTGACGCACTTCACCTTCGCGCACAGGACCGACGCCCGGCTGTTTACGCGCGCACGATTGGTTCTGCGTAACGACGAAGATGTTGCCGCCATCAGCGGATTTTTCTGGTTCTGTGGCGCCGGGGGAAGCCCCGCAGCCCACTCCAAGGAGCGCCAGGCCCATTGCCCCGCAAAACAGGGCCCCGCGTGATGCCAGCATCCTCATGTCTCCTCCTCAGCCGTCGGTCAGTAACGCAGCAGCTCTTCGGACCTTGCACCCCGAACGCCACCCGTTCGTCGAAAATTCGGCGGTATCTTTGCGCGCCCCGCGGGCAAAGCCACCCTTCGGGCGGTTGATACCGCGGGCCGCTGCCGTTCACCCCATCAAGACAGTGCAGACACGGGTCGGCCTTCGGAGTCGCGCGGCGGCTCTACGACCCGGCTCGGCTAGCCAGATTGGGTGCCTTCTCGTAGAGCCGGTTCGATCGAGAGCACCACCCTGGCCCCGCGTGGCTGGGACTCGACCACCAAGCGAGCGCCCATCTGCTTCGCGAGCTGCGCGCTCACGTAGAGGCCCAGACCCATGCCACCCTGTCCTTCTTTGGTGGTCTGGAACGGCTCGCCCAGACGAGAGAGCACTTCGGGACGGAAGCCAGGGCCCCGATCTTCGACCGCGACCTGGGCGACGCCGTCTCGCTGGCCGACGACGATCACGATGCGCTTCATGCCTCCGAGCAAGCTCGCTTCGCAGGCGTTGCGCAACAGATTCGCCAAGATCTGAACCAGCGCGCGCGGCATCACCGAGACTGTGATGGGCCCGTTCAACGAAAACCGGCGGTCGCCCTCGAAGCCGAGCCGATCGAGCTCGGCGTTTGCGTGCTCTTCGACGAAGGCACACAGCTCCACCGACTCGAGTGCCTGGTCGGCGCCGACATGGCCTCTCACCAGCCCGACGATCCCATTGGCGCGCTCGGCTTCGGCAGCGATGCTGCCTACGAGCTGGTCCAGCTCTTCAGCCGGCATCTCTGCGCGAAACTGCTTCAAGTCCCGAGACAAGAGTAGAATCGTCGCCAGCGGCGTGTTGAGCTCATGCGACATCGAGCCGACCAGCCGACCGAGCACCGCGAGCTTTTCGTTGCGCGCGCTCTCTTCTCGCAAGCGACTCAGACGACGCGCGTAGATCGCGACGAAGGCTGCGACGATCGCCGAAAGCGAAGACAGCGCGACTGCGATGCCGATTCCGCTCACCATCGGCTTGAGCGGGGGCAGTGGCGGCGCGAAGACGAGCCCGACCACCGCCACGATGGTCAGCGCCGCAATGGCGACAGTCGCGCGCGCCGTACACAAGAGGCCGGCGAGGGCGATCTGAAACGTGAGGAAGCTGGCGAATGGGTTGGTGATGCCGCCGGCGAACCACAACATCGCCGCGAGCAGCAGCACGTCCACCCCCAGCTGAATCTCGACATAGCGGCGACCGTCGCCTGCGCGCCCGCGCACCACTTTGGACAAGAGCGCGAGCCACACCAGGTTCGAGGCGCCGATCGCCAGCAGCACCGACATCATCGAGCTGACCTCCAGGCCGTCGACGACCGCATTGGCGGCCAGGATGGTCACCGCCATGCCCGCCACCGCCAGCCAGCGCAACCACACGAGCCAGCGATCTGCCGGGTCGTCCGAATGTTCGACTGCGGTCGCGACGATCGTCGTGGACGTCGACGCGCTCGGCTGACTTGGCGGCGGCTCGGAGAGCCTGTCGGGCGATGCCGACGCGGGCGCGTCCTCCGTCGTCACCAGCGGAGCTTACACACGCAAAGCGCGCGAGTCAGTTTGCCGGTGCCGCGGCGGGTGTCGGGGCGCCGGAAGCCGCGGGCGCGGGCGATTTCGCGAACGGATCCCAAGTGCGGGTGTTGTTGGGCCCGTGCGTGACCTGCACTCGGTTCTTCTTCGCCGAGTCGTGCAAACCGCGCGAGCTGGTGTCGAGCATCGTGAAGCCGACGAAGATGCCGAGGAAGACGACCGAGGAAGCGAACACCACCGCGTTGAAGCGCGAGTCGACGGCGAGGTGCATGAAGAACGCAGCGACGACCGACGCCTTGACCGTCGCGATGATCACCGCGATGGCCAAGTTGACTGTGGTGCCGAGGTCGACGTAGCTGACCGCGACGGTGACCACCGTCAGCACCATCAACGTGCCGAACGTCTTCATGTACGTCGACAGCGGCGTGATGTGGGGAACGTGATCTGGGCTTGTGTGATGAGCTTGCATGATCAACCCACGAGGTAGAGCAGCGGAAAGAGGTAGATCCAGATCAAGTCGACGAGATGCCAGTAAAGGCCCACGCCCTCGACAGGAGCGTAATAGCGACCCGAAAATTCGTTCTTCATCGCGCGCAGCATGATCCACAAGATGAGGCCCATGCCAATCACCACGTGAAGACCGTGAATGCCGGTCATCACGAAGTAGATCGCGAAAAACACGCTGGCGAACTCGGTGGTGAAGCCGCTCGCCGTGAAGAATTTACCCGGCAGGAGACCATCGTGAATCTTGTGCGAGTACTCGAAGTACTTCACCACCAAGAAGGCACCCGCGAGCAAGAAGGTGACCGCCAACAGTCTGACAGTTTGGTCCTTTTTGGCTTGCTGCGAAGCGCGCACGGCGAGTGCCATCGTCAAGCTCGACGTGATCAGAAAGAGCGTGTTGAGCGCGCCCATCTTCTTGTCGAGGTGATGGTGCGCTTCGACGAAGCTGTCGAAGTACCAACCGCGATAGATGAACAGGGCGCAGAACAAGCCACCGAAGAACAGGATCTCGGTGACCAAGAAGAGCCAGATGCCCATCTTGGCGGCGTCGAACTGCGTGTCCGCCCGATCGAAATGATGGGCAACATGGAATTCGGGCGAACCCTTCTGCTCGCCTGTGGCGTGCTCGGCTGTGCTCGCGGCGCTCATTTGTCCACCGTGCTGGGAAAGTCGTAGGGGCCGTGCGTGACGGTCGGCGTGCGGTGAAAGTTCTCGGTTGGAGGCGGGGACGGGGTCATCCACTCGAGTGAACGGCCACCCCATGGATTGCGCGGGGCCTTCTCGCCCTTCCAGAGCGACTCGAGGAAGGTGTACAGCACGAAGAAGAGACCGGCGCCGAGCACCCAGCTGCCGTACGTCGAGAACGCGTGCAGCGGCTGGAACTGATCGAGGTAGGTGTAATAACGGCGGGGCATGCCCCTGCTACCCAGGAAGAACTGGGTGAAGAAGGTCATGTTGAAGCCGACGAAGATGAGGCCGCAGGCGATCTTGCCTTTGGTGTCGTCGTACATCTTGCCAGTCATCTTGGGCCACCAGTGATGCAGGCCGCCAATGAACGCGATCACTGCGCCGCCCATCATCACGTAATGAAAGTGCGCCACCACGAAGTAGGTGTCGTGGAGGTGCAAGTCGAGGCCGATCATCGCGAGCGGCAGCCCTGTCAGCCCACCGATGGTGAACAAGAACAGAAAGCTCATCGCGTAGAGCATCGGTGAGTTCCAGGCGATGGAGCCCTTCCACATCGTGCTCGTCCAGTTGAACACCTTCACGCCGCTGGGGATGGCGACGAAGAAGGTGATGAACGAGAACACCGTCGAAGCGAGCTCGCTCTGTCCCGACGTGAACATGTGATGGCCCCAAACCAAGAAGCCGACCAACGCGATGGCGACGCTGGAGAAGGCGATCGCTTTGTAGCCGAAGATTCGCCGATGCGAATGGACCGCGATGAGCTCACTGATGATGCCCATGCCCGGCAAGATCATGATGTAGACGGCGGGGTGGCTGTAGAACCAGAAGAAGTGCTGGTAGAGCACCGGGTCGCCGCCGAGCTTCGGATCGAAGATGCCGATGCCGAAAGCGCGCTCGAGGATCAAGAGCAAGAGCGTGATCGCGAGCACCGGCGTCGCCAAGATCTGCACGATGCTTGTCGCGTAGGCGGCCCACAGCACCAGCGGCAGGCGATACCAAGTGACGCCCGGCGCGCGCAGCTTGTGGATCGTCACCATGAAGTTGAGGCCTGTCAGAATCGAGCTGAAGCCCAAGATGAACGCGCCGAAGGTGACTTGAATGACTGCCGTCTGGCTGACGTTGGCCGAGTACGGCACGTAGAAGGTCCAGCCGGTGTCGAGGCCGGTGGAGACAAGCGAGGACGCCGTGAACAGGGCGCCGATCCAATAGAGGTAGAGAGACAGCAGGTTCAGCTTTGGAAAAGCGACATCTTTCGCCCCGATCATGATCGGCAAGATGAAGTTGAACAGGCCGCCAGGGATGCCCGGAATGATGAAGAGAAAGACCATCATCGCGCCGTGCAGCGTGAAGGCCTGATTGTACTGGGGCGCCGTCATGATGTCCTGCTTCGGGTTCAGGAGCTCGATGCGGAGCAAGAGCGCGAAGCAACCGGCGATCAAGAACGCCGTGCCCGTGCTGCCCAGGTACATCAGGCCGATGCGCTTGTGGTCGATCGTCGTCAACCACGACCAGATGCCCTTTTCTGCATTGAGGTAGTTCTTGCCTCCCGGCGCGACCGGGACCTCATCGGCAGTGATGGCTCGGGACATGGGTGCTACTTCTGCTCCTTCATGAACGTGATGATGCCGTCGATGTCTCTGGCTTGCAGGGTCGGGAAGACAGGCATGCTTGGCGGGTAGCCTTCGACGATTTGCGACTGCGGATTGAGGATGCTGTTCCGGATGTAGTTTTCATCGACTGTAATGGTCGAGCCGTCCGCCAGCTTCTCTTTGCGCCCGAACAACCCCTTGAAGCTGGGCCCCACGACCCTGGTGCCATCGAGCGAGTGGCAGCTCACGCACATCGACTCGAACCGCTTCTTGCCGAGCGCCAGAGGGGGCAGCGGATATTCGAATCCGCCGTTGAACAGCCAATTCTCGAAGGTGCCCGGCTTGTCTTGAGGACCGGAGGGCTTGACGATCACCTTGGCCAGCATGCGCGAGTGACCATCGCCACAATACTCGGCGCACTCGACGGCAGACTCGATCTCCTTGGTCGCGTTGAACCACATCGTCGTGTAGAGGCTGGGCACGACGTCCTGCTTGAGGCGAAACTCCGGCACGAAGAAGGAGTGGATGACGTCCTTCGAGCTCATGATGAGCTTGACGTTCTTGTCTTTCGGAACCCCGAGGTCGGTGGTGGCCGTGCCGTCCGGATATTCGAAGGTCCAATTATACATCTGGCCGGTGACTTTTATTTCGTAGGCGTCGTTCGGCGAGACTTGCGAGTTGGCGTACGCCTTGAAGCCGACCCAGAACATGTACATCAGCAGCACGGTCGGGATCGCCGTCCAGAAGACTTCGAGTCCGAGGTGGTGGTCGATGGGGCTGGTCTTCTCGTCCTCGCTCTTGCGCTTGTACTTCACCGCGAAGTAGCCCATTGGGAAGATCACGACGACGAAGAAGACGACGCTGACCCACAGGCTCAAGCTCCACGCGGCGTCGGAGTCTGCCGCGAAGGTGGAGCTCGCGCGGGGGAGCCAGAAGCCCTCTTCCTGAATCTCGATCGGCTTTTCCGCAGGCGCTTGCGCGCTGGCTGCCATTCCCGGAGCTTGCGGTGCCGCGGTTTGCGCAGCCGCGGGCGGCGCTGAAGAAGAACCCTGCTGACTCATGTTGCCCTCTGACTCAGGTTGCGCGCTCGATGTAGATCGAGAGCGGCTGCTCGCTTGCGGCGATCAGCGCGGAAGAGTCGAAAAATCATGTAGGCCATCGCCACGATCGTGATGGCTGCACCGATGCGCATGGCGCGACCGGCGAGCAGAACGTACTTGCCGGTGTGAGGGTTGTACTGAAAACAGAACATCAACACGCTCTTCAGCGGCGACTGCCAGATGCCCGCCTTGGCGTCCTGCAGCGCATCCGAGATGCCTTGGCTCTCGAAGGCGATACCTGTGAGCGTCTGCGACAGCTGGCCCTTCGGCGTGACGACGAACAGCCCCGCGGCGTGAGCGTATTGCTTCTGCTCGTCGTCCCAGCGGTAGTTGAAGCCGACCGTTTCGGCGAGGCGCTTGACGTCTGCCTCGTCGCCCGTCGCAAACTCGAACGCGTTGCGCTCGGAGCCATCGATCGGCGTGACCAGCTTGCCGTAGGACTCGAGATAGTTGTCTCGCTTCTCGCTCGCGACGGTGGCACCATCGCGTGGGTCGAAGCTGACGACCAACACTCGGAAGTCCCGGCCAGGCTGCTCTACCGCGCCCCTCAGGCCTGCGACAGTGGCGTTCAGCACCATCGAGCACAACATGGGGCAGCCGTAATAGGCGAGCACGAGCACCAGCGGGCGCTCGCCGTCCATGAACTCGCCGAGCACGAACGCACGCCCGTCGGAGCCGACGAGCCGGATATCGCGCGGAAGCGTGGCGCCATTTTTGTCCTCGATGCCGATGCCTTCGAGCTCTGCAGGGATCACTCCAGCAGGCTGCTGCCGCTCTCTCATCGGCGGCGGCCCGGCGTTGCCGAGCTGCGCAGACGCCGAACGCGTCAGCGCGAGGAGCATCAGCCCCAGGCACGCAGCGACGATCGTTCGGAGTAGCGGTTTCATAAGGGGTTCAGGGTCGGTTGCCGGATCGGTTCAGTTGCCGGATCGGTTCGGTTGCCGGATCGGTTCAGTTATAGGGGTCGGGGCCCGGCGCGGGGGTCTTCGGCGGATCCTTTTTCGGCAGGTCTTTTTTGGGCGCGTCTTCCTTGGGAGCGTCCTTCTTGGGAGCGTCCTTCTTGGGAGCGTCCTTCTTGGGGGCGTCTTCTTGGGGAGCGTCTTTCTTCTCGACGCCGCCGTCGGTCTTCTCGGGCTCTGCGACGCCAGCGTCCTCCGTGCCGTCTTCGCCTCCGGCGTCGGCCTCTTCAGGCGTACCGGCATCGGGCGCTTCTGGCGGCGGAGGCGGCTCTTCGACCGGCAGCTCTTCGACGGGGATGGGCACGTTCTTGTATTGCGCCAGCACATTGCCCTTCGAGCGTTTCACCGCATCGGGCTTGAGCTTCGCCTCTTCGACTTTCTGGAGCTGAACGAGATCTTGAGAGACGCTGGAGCCGACCTTCTTTTGATACTCGTTGCCCATCACGAACAAGAAGAACTCACGGGTACCGAATACGGCGGTCAGCACCGTCACCATGATCACGGCGTAGGCCGTGGTGATGAGCTTCATGCGGGGGTTGTCCCGCTCGAGCGGCGGCTCAGGGGAGTCGTCGTGTACGATGCCATCGGCGGCGTCGTGCAGCGCGGCGTCGTGATGCGGCTCGTGGGAGGTCGGTTTGGCTTCGACTGCAGCCTCTTCCTCTTCCTCGTCGCTCTCGTCGTCCGAATCGTCGTCATCGGTGGATGCAGCTTTCGCTTCTGCTGCCTCTTCCTCTGGTTCTTCGACGCCTTCCGATTCGGTCTTCGACTCCTTGTTGGACGTGGCCGTGGGAGCTGCCGCCGCCGCCAAATCGTCGTCGTCTTCTTCGTCGTCACGGACCGCCTTGGCGGCCTTCTCTTCGAGCGCTTTGGCCTTCTTGGCCGCCTCGGCTTCTGTCTTCTTCGCTTTGGACACGGCTTCCTCGTCCTCTGCTCGGGCCTTGTCAGCGGCCTCTCGGTCGAGCTCGGCTGCGCGCTTGCTGGCGCTGATTCGCTCGTCTTGAAGCTTCTTCTCGGCCTCTTCGTTGTCTCGTCGGATCTGTTCCGCCGCGTCGAGATCGGCGCGTTGTGCCTGCTTCATGGCCTTGGAAGGCTTGATCGGAGGCTTTTCGTCGTCGCTCACAGGTTCTCGGCTTTGAGCGCTTCAGGCACGTAGGGGTCTTTGAGCGGGAGGATCGGGTGACCGAGCACCCGCCATGACAGCCACGCGAGCGTGAGCCCCACCGGCGCGATCAGCCCGGCGATATCGACCCACTGGAAGTGCAAGTGATGGTCGAAGTTCGGCATCACCAGCCAGTAGAGGTCGACCCAATGCATCACCACGATGATGGTGGCACCGAGCCCGAGCAACAGCGGGCTGCGCTTGGCCGTCCGGCCCAGCAGAATCAGGAAGGGCACCACGAAGTGACCCAGGAAGACCATCATGCTGATGGTGCTCCAGCCGCCTTCCCAGCGGTGCTTGTACCAGATCGTCTCTTCCGGGATGTTGGCGTAGTAGATGAGAATGAACTGTGAAAAACCGATGTACGCCCAGAAGACCACAAACCCGAACAGGAACTTCGCGACGTCGTGGCGATGCTCGATCGTGAGCAAATCGCCGCCGATGTTGTCGCGGCTCAGCCTCAGCATGATGAGCGACAGCACGGCCATCGACGAGACCAGCGAGCCGGCGAAAATGTAGACGCCGAAGATGGTCGAGTACCAGTGCGGGTCGAGGCTCATCACCCAATCGAAGCCGGCAAAGCTCACGGTGATACCGAGCGCGAAGATCGCGGGAGCCGACGCAGACTCACGCTTGGTGCTCAGCTTCTTGTCACCGGAGATGTCTTGGTCGCGGCTCTGTTTGTAGAACCACGCCGCGAGCAGCGCCCAGGTCAGCAGGAAGATCACGGCCCGCACATAGAAGAAGGTGGGGTTCAGGTAGGCCTGCTTCTTGATCAACAGCGGGTCGTGAGCCGCGTGAGGGCCCATCCAGTGATGCCAGATGTCGTGGCTCATCAGTAGAATCGGCACGAACAAGATGACGCTCGCGCTGAGGCCCTGACTCAGCCACTCCATGATGCGGCGAGGTCCGACCGACCAGCCCGCTTTCGTCAGGTGCTGGATCACGACGAAGAAGAGCGCGCCGATCGCGATCGTGGTCGTGAACAGGAAGCCGGTCAGATAGGCCGCGCCGAAGCGAGCCTTCTCGGCGCCAAAGAAGCCGGCAAGGAATGCGACTAGCCCGAGCGCACCGAGGCCGTAGCCGATCTTGGACCAGCTCTCGACCAGTGCCTTCGGCAAGGTGCCGTTGCCTTTGGGCACCTTCTTGACGACGTGGCTCATTTGCCTGCCCCCGACGCAAGGTTTTGCAGAACGCGCACGTGCGCAACGATGGCCCAGCGGTCTGCCACCGGGACTTGCGTGGCATACGAGGGCATGCGCCCCTTGCCGTTGGCGATCGTTTGGAAGATGTCGCCGTCGGGCGTGTCGATCAGCCGCTGATCCCAGAACGGCGAGATACCGCTGAAGGCGGCCTCATCGGGCTTGCCCTTCAGACGGTGAGGCACGGCGCCGTTGCCGCTGCCCGTCTTGTCGTGGCACGGCGTGCAGTAGATGTTGAAGCGCTCTTCGCCTCTGTCGAGCAGGGCTTGGGTGACTTCGACCGGCATACGAGCGACGGGCTTGCCCTTGGCGTCGACGCCCTTCTCGAAGTCGTCGCCCTGCTTGAGGTGATTGCGGGCGATGGTGTGCTCTTGCGGGCGCCGCATGGCGCGCTTGTCGGCGAACACCGAGCTTATCGACTGTGGCAGCCGCTTCGCTTGGTTGTCCATGTCGGGCACGAGATTGATCGGCGGGTCTTCACTGACACCACCGCGGCAGCCGCCGACCAGAGCGGCGACGCCGATGGCGACAGGCAGTAACCATGCTGCTCTCACGAGCTCACCTCCTCGACCTCTTTGGCGCCGAGCTTCTCCAGCAACGCTTTGACCTCGTCGCTGTCGTATTTCGGATCCGTCGCTTCAACCGTGACGAAGAAGCCGTCATCACTCGAGCGAGGGAACGACTTATGACGCATCGTCGCGTGGAACAGCGTCGGTACCTTGCACAGGCCCCACATCACGAAGAAGCACGTGAGCGCGCTCAGAAGTATCGTCAGCTCGAAGTAGACCGGAATGTAGATGTGCCAGCTGAACGGGACCTTACCGCTGATGTTCAGCGGATAATCGTGGTTCACGTACCAGGTCAGCGCGATGCCGCTCGACAGGCCGGTGGCCCCGCCCACGAGCACGAACCATGGCAGCTTGCTCGGCGGCAGACCGAGCGCCTTCTCGAGACCGTGCACCGGGAACGGGGTCATCGCGTCGATCGCCTTGTAGCCGGCGTCGCGCAGCTCTTCGCACGCGTGATAGAGGGCCGCCGGCGTCTCGAAGAGACCCATCGTGCCCCACAACTCGCCATTCTCGGGCTCGGGCAACACCGGCGCATTTGCATCGCCGTGCGCATGGTTGGCATGACCAACCAGCTCAGCATGATCAGCCATGTGCGTGGGCCTCCTTGTCGGCATCGTGATCATCTGGATGCGGATTGGCCTGCGGCATCACACCCTTGATCTCGCTTGTCGCGATGACCGGTAAGAACTTGCAGAACAACAGGAACATGGTGAGGAACAAGCCGAAGGTTCCGACGAACAGCGAGATGTCCCAGATGCTCGGATAGAAGTACGTCCAGCTGGAGGGGATGTAGTCGCGGTGGAGGCTGGTCACGATGATGACGAAGCGCTCGAACCACATGCCGATATTCACCACCACGCTGATGGCGAACATCAACGGGATACTGGTGCGCACCTTCTTGAACCAGAACAGCTGCGGGAAGATCACGTTGCAGCTGACCATGCTCCAATAGGCCCACTTGTACGGGCCGAAGGCGCGGTTCGACAGCGCGTAACTCTCGTATTCGACGCCGCTGTACCAGGCGGTGAAGAACTCGATGCCATACGCGTAGCCGACCATCGAGCCTGTCGCGAGGATGATCTTGCACATGTTCTCGAGGTGATGAATCGTGATGAGGTGCTGTAGACCGAGCACCTTTCGCGCGACCACCATCAGCGTGATGACCATTGCGAAGCCGGAGAAGATGGCGCCGGCAACGAAGTACGGCGGAAAGATCGTGGTGTGCCAACCAGGAATGACGCTGGTGGCGAAGTCGAACGACACGACCGTATGCACCGAGAGAACGAGCGGAGTCGAGAGACCCGCGAAGATCATGTACGCCTTCTCGTAATGCAGCCATGCGCGGTGTGAGCCGCGCCAGCCGAGCGAGAGAGCTCCGTAAATCAGGTAGCGAAGCTTGGTCTTGGCGCGGTCGCGGATGGTCGCGAGATCGGGAACCAAGCCCACGTACCAGAACAGGATCGACACTGTTGCGTAGGTCGAGATGGCGAACACGTCCCACAAGAGCGGGCTCTTGAAGTTCGGCCACATGCTCATCTGGTTGGGTACTGGGAAAACCCAATACAGGAGCCAGACCCGGCCCACGTGGAAGGTTGGATAGATGCCGGCCGCCATGACGGCGAAGATCGTCATCGCCTCAGCTGCGCGGTTGATGCTGGTGCGCCACTTCTGTCGGAACAAGAAGAGGATGGCGCTGATCAGCGTGCCCGCATGACCGATACCGATCCAGAAGACGAAGCCGGTGATGTCCCAGGCCCAGAAAACGGTGTTGTCGAGACCCCAAACGCCGACACCTTCACCGACCAACTTCGCGATCGAGCCGGCCATGACGGCCAGCACGCTGGCAGCCAAGAGCAGCCCGAGCAGATATTTGGGCGTCGGCTTGGCTTCGACGATCGAGGCGACGTCCTCGGTGATCGTCTTGAAGGTCGGCTTGCCGAGCACCAGCGTGGCGCGTGTGCCGGGCGTCTCGCCCGGGACGGGAGCTGACGTAGCCATCAGTGACTCTCCTTGCCGGCCGGAGCCGCATTCGCGTCGGCCTTGGCGGCCGGCTTGGGCGGCTCGAGGGTCGGGTTCGGGTTGCGAATGCGAGCCAGATAGCTGATGCGCGGCCGAACGTTGATCTCTTCCAACATCGCGTAGGCGCGACCGGACTCTGCGAGGTGACGGACCGTCGCGCGCGTGCCGCTCTTGTTGGGCTTCTGACCAGGCTGGTCACCCGGATCGTTCAGATCCCCGAACGTGATCGCGTCCATCGGACACGCCTGCATGCACGCCGTCTGAATCTCACGAATGGCGTTCAGCGCGTCTTTCGGCGCGTGTTTGTCGAGCGCGATCTTCTCGGCGATCTTCGCGTGGTTCACGCGCTGCACGCAGAAGGTGCATTTCTCCATCACGCCGCGGAAGCGAACAGTCACCTCGGGGTTCAGCCCGAGCTTCTGCGTCTCCGGGATCGCTTTGTTGTAGTTGAAGAAATTGAAACGCCGCACCTTGTACGGGCAGTTGTTGCCGCAATACTTCGTCCCGATGCAGCGGTTGTAGGTCATCTCGTTGATGCCTTCGGGGCTGTGAGTCGTGGCTGCGACCGGGCAGACCTGCTCACACGGCGCGTTCTCGCAGTGCTGGCAGGTCATCGGCATGAACGCGGCTTCCGCCTCGTCCTCGCCTTCGATCTTCTCGTGGGTGCCGGCGAAGTAGCGGTCGATGCGGAGCCAATGCATCTCGCGTGACCGCAGTACGCCGTCGATGCCCACGACGGAGATGTTGTTCTCCGACTGACACGCCGTGACACACGCGCTGCAGCCGGTGCAGAGCGTGAGATCGATGGCCATGCCCCACTTGTGACCCTTGTACTCCCAGTCGCGGAACAGGTTGAGCAAGGGCGGGTGTTTGACGAGGTCGCGCGCCCAGCTCGGGTTCGCCTTGTGCTCGGCCACCGTCTGCGTGCGGATGAGGGGGCGCCCCTCCATGATGAAGTGACCTTGGGTAATGGCGAGCCGCTCGTGACCCACGCCTCGCGTCACCTGCGCGTTGGCGAAGCCGCCTGCTTCGGCCCGCACGCCGTAGGTGTTCACGCCGACGCCCTGGCAGACGCGGCCCTTCATGCGACGGCCACCGCCGACAGGGATGGTGACCGAGTCGTCGGCGCTGCCGAAGGAGACCACCACCGGCAGGCTCACGGTTTTGCCGGCGACCGTCACGTCGATGATATTGCCGTTCTCCACGCCGAGCTTCTTGGCCGTCGTGCTGGAGATGGCGGCGAGGCTCATCCAGGTCCCTTTGTGGATCGGATCTGGCAGCTCTTGCAGCCACGCGTTGTTGCCGTAGCGGCCGTCGTAGGTGTGCGGGTCGACTGCGAAGACGACCTCGTACTCACCGGTCGGCGCAGCTACCTTTTGGAGCGCATCGGCGATTTGTGGGGCGTTCAGCGCGACCGGTTTGGGGTCGACCGTCTGCGCTGCCGGCGGCACGAAGAAGCCGTCGTGAATCACCTGCTGGAAGCTCTTCTCGAAGGTGCGTGACGGAAACATCGAGCCCCAGGTGTTCTCGACCAGACCGAATGGCGTGCTGGTGCCGCCCACGAGCTTGTGCAGGACCTCGGCATCGGTACGCCCGCCGTAGAGCGGCGCGATCAGCGGCTGAACCACTGACATCACGCCGCCATCCGAGCGCGCATCGCCCCAGCTCTCGAGGAAATGAGCGCGCGGGATGTGCCAGGTGCACAGCTCGCTCGTTTCATCGACGTGTCCCGAGAAGTGAATCGAGACCAGCGTGTCTTTCTTCAGCGCTGCCTCGAAGGCGATCGAGGCCGGGGCATCGAACGCCGGGTTGCCACCGAGCATGATCAGCGTGTCGACCCTGCCGTTGTTGATGTTCTCGACCAGCACTGCGATCGCCGCCGGCCCCTCGGGCAGGTGATCAGTCACGATCGTGAGTTTTACCGTGGTGCCGATGTTTCCGAGCGCGTGGTTGATCGCTGCCGCCAGCGCGTGAACCGCCGCCGGTTGACGATTGCCGACCGCGACGATGCTCTTGCCCTTGGCCTTGGCGAGATCTTCGGCGGCGGCGGCGACCCATTTGGTAACCTTGTCACCGAGGTTGCCAGCTGCTTTGCCGAGACCATCGGCGACCGCTACGCCTTGCTGCCTGAGCGCCAGCGCCAGCTCGCTGAGCAACGCGGCGATCGAACGAGCCTGCACGCGCACGCGATGGTCGGCTGCATGCCCGGTGATGCTGGGGCACGGCTCCGCGACGTACACGCGGCTCATCAGACCTTGGCCAGCGCGCCGGCGCTTGGAGAAGCCCTTCGAATTCTTGATCGGGCTGCCCTCGGTACCGAGCAGATCGCTGTCCAAGAGCACCACCACATCGGCGAGCTCGAAATCGTGCGAGACGTCGCGATACTCCGACAGCGTGCCGTCCGCATCACGGGCGCCGAACGCCAGCGCGACACCTTCGCGCTGATTGTGACGACCGTGGGGTTCGTAGCGGTAGACGAGCGCGTCCGGCATGTCGCGCAGCAGCGCTTCGGTCGCCCTCGCCGTGGTGGGCGAAGCGTGCTCGCCGACCAGAATGCCGAGCCCGCGGCCTTTTTTGCCTCGCACCGTCTTCGACAGCTCGCCCATGAAGGCCCACGCGTCGTCGGCGCTGACTTCAGTGGCGCCTTTGCGCGGACCTTTGCTGCGATCGGGGTCGTAAAGATCGAGAATGGCTGCCTGAATGAAGGCGGTCGAGCCGCCGCGGGTCTCCGGGTGATCGGGGTTGCCCTCGATCTTTACCGGGCGGCCGTCATAACTCTCGACGAGCAAGCCGGTCGCGGTGCCGTACAGCGAAACGGCGGTCGCGTAGTGCTCACTCTGGCCAGGGACGAAGTTCTCGGGCATGTGCGAGAAGGGCAGAATCTTCTCGACCGGGCGGCGGCAACCAGTGGCCATGCCCCCAAGCGCCATCGACGCGCCCATCAGCGTCATGAACGTCCGCCGATCGACGCCAGGCGGCGGCTCGTACGGGCGATCTTCCGCGAACTCCCGGGTGCGCGCCGCTTCTGCTGCGGGCGACCCATCGCGCTCTGCGACGGTCTGGTACCAAATCGTCTCGCCCGGAGCGGGCGGGGCGCTGCCGTTTGACTGGCTGATCGGGAGGCGCTTCATCGGTGACACCCGGAGCAGTTGGTGGGCGGTATGGGCTTGCGCGCATCCGCGGGTCGCGACATCGGCTGACCGGTCTTCCTCGACTCTTCGAGAAGGCCCATCTTGGTGACGTCCTTCGGATCACGCAGGTGTTGCGAAGGGTCGCGGTGGCACTCGAGGCACCAGCCCATCGACAGCGGCTCTCGCTGCGTCACCACAGGCATCTGGTCGACCCGACCGTGGCAGCTTTCGCAGCCGACACCGGCAGCGAGATGGACGCTGTGATCGAAGTACACGAAGTCGGGCAGGTTGTGGACCTGGACCCACTCGACTGGCATGTCCGTCTCCCAGCTCTTGCGAAGCGGCTCGAGCAAAGGGCTCGTCGTCCTCACTTTGGAGTGGCAATTCATGCAGGTCTGCGTCGGAGGGACCGCGGCAAACGCCGCGTCCTCGACCGTGTTGTGGCAGTACCGGCAATCCATTCCCATGTCGCCGGCGTGAAGCTTGTGGCTGTATGGGATTGGCTGGACGGGGGCATAGCCAACGGACAGATGTTTGTCTGTGCCGTAGTACCAAAAGCCGGCAACGAGTGCCGTGCCCAGGGGCCCCAGCCCAAAAACTACCCCGAGGGGGACGACTTTGTTCGCCCATTTCGGGAAGAAGAATCGGCTCATGCGGGTTCGCGCTCCGATCGCAGCAATGCGGGCGCGTTGTGGGGCAAAACCCTGTCGGAGGGCAAGATGGCAACTTGCCTCCCTTGGCGACAGTTTGCCTCGGGCGCGGCAAGTTGCCGCAGGCGCGGTTGTCCAGAGCCTATCCGCGTGTATCCTTTTGGCAGGCGCGATGTCCGTTCATTTGGGGGTTTCCCCCAAGCCCCCGGGGCACACCTTGCTGCTCAACTCTTGGATGCTTCCTCACCGCATCATTCCCTGGCAGGAAGCGATCACGCTCTGGTACCTGGGTAAAGTCGACGTTCTCGAGGAATACGACGAGCTCATCGCGTCGCCCTCGATCGCCGTCCCGCTGCCTGCAGTCGTTCGCTTGCGCCGACAAGTCATCGGTATCCGGCGCGGCGTGAAATTTTCGCGCGCCAACGTGTTCAGTCGTGACGGCTACCAGTGCCAGTACTGCGGCGCCAAGAAGACGCGCGGTGAGCTGTCGTTCGACCACGTGCTGCCGCGCACCTTCGGCGGCCGCACCGGCTGGGAGAACATCGTGACTGCATGCAGGCCGTGCAATTTGAAGAAGCGCAACCGAACGCCGGACCAAGCCGGCATGCGCCTCTTGCACGCCCCTACCCGGCCGAGCAGCCTGCCCATCGAGCCAATGAGCTTCGGCGGCCGGGAGATCCCGGTCGAGTGGCGCGACTACTGCGCGCACTCTTCCACCGCTGCCTGAGCGGTGCGAGCGCGGGCGTAGGGCGAGCGGGTGCGCGGGGATTTCGAGATCGAGCAGCTGCGGATCAAGGACGCCATTTAGGGGCCGAGGCTCGCGGGAGTTCTGTCGACCAGGCCGATTCGCTGACCAGCTCGCTCGCGCCTCAGCGGCGTTCAACGCGGAAAGAAGTTCGAGGAAGTCTTCGTTCAAGCTCCGCCTCCGTGGTGGGCTCTGTTGCGCCGAGCGCCGCGAGAAAGTGAAGCTCCTTGCTCAGCTCCCAGGTAACACGCGCCCGCTCCGCGACCGGAATGCGATCCCAGAACAGGGCGTCGGCTTCCTCCTCTTCTTCGGAAAAGGGATGCCGCACCACACGTGCCTCCCAATGCGCTCGCTTCGCGGCGTTCATGCCCGAGCAGTGTAGCTCAGGGCCATGCATTCACGCCCTCCTCTTCGCGGCGTTCGTCAGCCTCGAGATCGCCCCTCGTCAACTGCTGCGGTCACTGCCGAGACGCGTGGGCGCCGTGAAGCAGACCCTGCCCACATGCGGTAAGCAAAACGCCGTCTGGCAGCGCATCCACTTCCAACGGCTCTCGCTGACCCGCCGCACGGTCACGCCGATCGCCCGAATTGCCGCACGCCGAGATTTGCGCAGATCAGCCCCTCCAGGCAGTGCGAGCCGCTGTCGCTCTGCCTCCTGCCACACCAGGTCACGCAGCGCACGGTCCTGGGGAAGTCGCTGCCCAGCGGCAGCGGTCTCACCAACGAAGGAAGCCAGCTCGTCAGTTGAAAGCGGGACATCTCCTACAAGTGCCAGCTGTCCGCCGCAATCGTTGGGCGCACTCGCCGATGAGTGATCACAGGCTGTCTGAAGGCCAATCACGACCCACATCAGCACCCACCGAGCTGAGATCAGTCGCCGGATGAGCACTGCGGAAAGTCAGAACAATCCTGAACCGTGGAGAGCACGAGCCACCCATCCGGAAGGGCTCCGCTGGGCAGTGTCCAACATTCACCGGGGCTGCTCTCGGGGTGAGCGCAGACCTCTGCATCTTGGGCTCCTTCGCATTCGTGCCGCAGCCGCGCCCCGCATCCTGCATACTCGAGCTCACCAGACCCGCCCGCAAGCGTCCCGTATATGACATTGCAGTCAGCAGAGCTCGACTCACAGGTCGACTCGTTGAAATCTTCGCATATGAGCGGCGCGCATGGCTCGCCTCCACCGCCACCAGCACCAGGCGCGCCTGCTGCTGGCGCTGCTCCGCCTGCGAGAGCGCCACCGCCACCGCCTTCGCCACTGCTCGCTTCACCACACTGGATGAGCGAAATACCGAATAGTGCGCAGAAAATAAGCTTGGGAGTCATTGGTTGAACGTCCATGATGTCCTCGTCAGCGCATAGAAGTTGAAGCCGAATAGTAGGCGAACACATGAGCGCGACGCTGAACACCGCTGGGCAGGTGACTGGCCTGGAGGCGCGCGCAGGTCTGTTGGCTACGAGCGGCCGTGCCCGTCTTGACCATCTTCTTAACGTCGTAACTGTTATCCAATCCGAGGGACGAACCCGTGCAGTTGCCAGTAAGCAGACGCAGATCGATCTTTGCCATGTTCAACGAGTCTTTTTCGAAGAATACGCTGTAGGCCTTGAGTTGGTTCGCGCGGCAATCGCGGCGTGTCTCTGCTCGTACTCCTCCTCCGCGCCCGACAACGAGGCGGACCCGGCTAGCGACGCCGGCTTCAACTTGGTCGAGAATCTCTCCCTCAGCCGGAGTCGGCGGTGCGCAAGGCGCTTCGGACGACTCCGAGCGACAGTTCGGCCCTGATCTATCCCTCGGGTGGCGAGCGAGACCGCACGACGGCCAGGGGCGCTTCGCGCTCACTTGCCGAACGGCACCTTGTGCTGCTCGACGGAGTTCGCAGCCGCGGTCGTGGAGGTTGCCTGGATGCAAGCCCGTGCTTCCCCATGAGGCGCGCGATCGCAGATTTCCTGTTTCATCGTGGCCAACGCACTGTATCCGTCCGGCGAAGGCCGTCAGCTGGGGGCTTGACTCAGGCCCGACTTGAAGAGCGCCGGCTCGAACCCCTCGGGCGAGCGACGAGGTCGAGATGGTGCAGCTTCGCCGCGACGTCGGGGCGCGCGCGAGTCTCGGCCCAGTACTGGGGGGCCAGCCCGAGGACCGCCAGATGCGGCCACGTCGGGCGCAGCGTGAGCACGTCGCGCAGATACGCCCCAAGGCTCGGGATCGCGCAGCTCACAGCTCGCGATCAGCGAGACGACGGTCGTGTTTCAATGGGCGGCTTCGTCGCTGCCGCAGAAGAGCCAGTTCTTGCGAGGATGACTTGGCGGCGCCGTGCGGCTGCGCGTGCCGCGCGGGACTCGTCCAGAGCGTAGGCGCAGCGAACTCGAGGGATGCTTGTGGGAGCATCGGCGAGATCCCGCGGGACGGGCGTAACCCTCAGAGCCCGGTAAAAATCTCGAGCGGGCGAAACACGCGCTCGCCCCAGGCTTGCTCGTTGTGCTCTGCGCCAGGCTCGTGCCAATGGAACAGGTTCTCGTCGAAGACGTAGCCGCCGGCCGCCAAGGTGTCGCGCATCTGCAACGTCTCGCAGTAATTGTCGGAGCCGGCGCCATCGTCGTCGATGCCGTCACCATCGTCATCGCTGCACGGCCCGGAGCCGCCGGAGTCGAGATAGATCGCGAAGGGCAACACGGGCTCGGCTGCGTAGCGCTCGATCAGCGTCTCGCCGGTATGCGGCCCGATGCTGCCCCAACCGAGCGTGCCCGACATCGAGCCGACGAAGTTGTAGCCGTTCGGGTTCTTCTCCGCGATGTGCATGCTGATGAGCCCGCCCAGCGACGAGCCCATCACACCGACCACCGGGGCTTCGCCATACACTTCGTCGATCAGCGGGCGAACCACGCCCTCGACATAGTCGGCGTATTCATCGCCCAGCCCACCAATGGCACCATTGCCGATGTCGTCGGCGACCTGTGTGTATTCGTCCATCCGGGCGGCGGTGTTGTCGATGCCGACGAACATCACGCCTGCTTGCGCAACGGCTTGCATTTGCCAGCCGCCCCAGATCGCATCGGGGTCGAACAGGTTCTGGCCGTCGTGCAGGTAGAGCACGTGCGTCGCTGCGCCGGTGGGCACAAACACGCGCACGACGCGCGGTGCGAGGGAGGTCTGCCCCTCCCCCACACGGAAGAAGCGCTGAAGTTGGTTCGGCACGGTAGCCGTCTCGCTGATCTCGCCGAGCTCGTCGTAGGCATAAGCGCGCGACCACGGGTCGGGTTGATAGTTGCCGGCGTTCTCCAATTTGTATTTTTGGCCCGCAAGGTCGGGGATGATGGCCCAGGCAAAGCCGTCGTCGGGCGTCATCGGCGCGGGCACCCACTGGTTGAAGTCGCCCGCCAGGTTGGGGAAGCTCGCGTCGGCAGAGACCACGACACGCCCTTCGCGCACCCGCACCGGCCAGCCATGGGCGAGCGACTCTTCCAGCAACGTGCCGTCGCGATCCGCCCGCAACCGCGCCAGCAGATCGTCGAGGTCGCTCGTCTCGGCGCCGCCGCCTGCGCCGCCTGCGTCGTTGCCAGCAATGGGCGCACCGCCCTGCCCTTCCCCACCGGCGCCGCCGGTCGTGCCGGCGCCATTGCCCCCCGTCGCCGCATCGTCGCCACAGTTGATGGCGAGCAGCGCGGCGGCGAGCAGCGGGCCCCGCTTCACGGGCGCCGCACCAAGGACGAGGCGGCGATCAGCTCCGTCGCCCCGGAGGGGCGCGTCGACGCGGCCGGCTTCTCCGCGGACTCGCGCGTGACGCGCGCCGCTTCGGTGCGGGCACGGGCCAGGCGTCCTTCCAAGGTGGCTTCCACGTCGGTGCCCGGCTCGAGGAGCGAGCGCAAAAACACCTCCGCAGCTTTGTAGCTCGAGCGCACCAAAGGCCCGCAGGCGGCGTACAAGAAGCCCATCGACTTGGCCTCCGTCTCGTAAACGAAAAACTGCTCGGGTGGCACGAAGCGCACGACCTCGTGATGTTTCGGCGACGGCCGCAGGTATTGACCGATGGTTACGATGTCGACGCCCGCCTCGCGCAGGTCTCGCATCGCTTCGACGACCTCTTCGTCCGTTTCGCCAAGGCCGACCATGATGGAGCTCTTGGTCAACATCGGCCGGCGCGTGTCGTCACCGACGAAGCTTTGCGCGCGCTTTTTGGCGAGCTCGAGCACCTTGAGCGACTGATCGTAGTTGGATCGCACGTCGCGCACGGTGCGGGTGAGGCCCCGTGTCGTCTCGATGTTGTGCGCGAACACGTCGGGGTTCGCTGACGCGGCAATGTCGACAGCGTCGGCGCGACCATTGAAGTCACCCACCAACGTCTCGATCAAGATATCACTGCGCAGCTCGCGCAAGCGCTGCACGGTGCGACCGACGTGCTCGGCGCCGCCGTCGAGCAGGTCGTCTCGATTGACCATCGTCATCACCACATATTGCAGCTCGAGCTTGGCGATGGCGCGCGCCACGTGCTCTGGCTCTCGCGAATCGACTGCGCCACGCGGGTCACCAGTGGTGACGGCGCAGAAGCGGCAGCCGCGGGTGCACACGTCGCCGAGCAACATCACGGTGGCGGTGCCCTCGCGCCAGCACTCGCCCACGTTGGGGCAGCGCGCCTCTTCGCACACTGTGTGGAGGTCGAGCTCGCGCAGCGTGCGCTTGAGTTCGTGGTAGCGCTCGCCACCCGGAGCGCGCACGCGCAGCCAGTCGGGTTTCGGGGCGAAGCGGGGTTCCATGTTGGTGTCTCTTTAGTGCACGTCCTCCCCTGCCGCCAGGCCTCAGCCTCTGGTAAGAGCGACCCATGGGCAAGGGTGTCGTCCTCATCACTGGGTCCAACGGCGAAATTGGTCACAGCCTGATCGACCGCATCGCAGCAGAGGGTCGCTACGACGTCGTCAGCCTCGATCTGACGCCGGCGCCCGAGGGCCTGCGGCAGCGCTGCAAAGCGAGCTACACCGGCAACATCATGGATCGCTACTTGATGGACCAGATCGCGGCCCATCACGAGATCGAGGCCGTATTTCACCTGGCGGCGCTGCTCTCGACGCGCGGCGAGCGCGACCCGGAGCTTGCGCACCAAGTCAACGTCGAGGGCACGCTGAACCTCCTGCGCGTGGCGCAGCAACAGTCGGCGCGCCTCGGCAAAGCCGTGCGCTTTCTGTTTCCGAGCTCGATCGCCGCCTTCGGCCTGCCCGACACCGAGACCAAGAAGCGGGTTGGCAAGTGCAAGGAAGACGAGTGGAACGTGCCGGTCACCATGTACGGCTGCAACAAGCTCTACTGCGAGCACCTCGGTCGCTACTTCACGCGCCACCACCGTCAGCTCGGCGCGCTCGCCGCCGTGTCGCGGCTCGATTTCCGTTCGCTGCGCTTCCCCGGCCTGATCTCGGCCGAGACGGTGCCGACCGGCGGCACCAGCGATTTCGGGCCCGAGATGCTGCACGCAGCCGCCAAAGGCGAGCCGTACACCTGCTTCGTCGGACCAGAGGCGCAGATCCCGTTCATGGCGATGCCCGACGCCGTCGACGCACTCACGGGGCTGCTCGACGCCGCGCCCGAGAAGCTCACCCGCGTCGTCTACAACGTGGGCGCCTTCAGCCTCTCGGCGGCCGAGATCGCGAACAAGGTGCGCGCTGCGTTCCCACGCTCGGACGTGACCTACAACCCCGACCCCGTACGCGCGAAGATCGTGGACTCTTGGCCGGAGGACGTGGACGACAGCGCTGCCCGCACCGATTGGGGCTGGGCGCCGAAGTACGACGCGAACCGCGCCTTCGACGAGTACCTCGTGCCCAGCATTCGCAAGCGCTATGCGTGAGGCGGGTCATTGCCGAAGCCCAAGCGCGCTTCGATCTCTTCGCCGACGGTTTTGAGATCGTCGGCCGCTTGGTGCTTGTCGCCGACCAAGTAGGCGCCGATGCCGTCGACCGCCAACAAGGCGAGGCTCGCGTTGACGCCGCGCTTGGTCAGCGCCGCGACGACGTCCGGGTTCTTCAGTAGCTGCACCAGCTCGCCCATCAGCTCGCTGAGCTCACGCGTGGGGTCTACCGACATCAGCTCACCGAGCGGTGATTCCAGTGTGGTGGAGTCGTCGTCGTCGCGTTTCGCCATTGAGGATCTCGCCAGGGAGTCGACTGGAAAGCGGTCAGCCTGCCTTGGTGGCCCGCGGGAGAGACTTGAACGGGAACTTGGGCGGTTCGTGGCCCGGCACGCACTGGTACTTGGCGAAGTCGGTAACGCCTTCGCTCGTGAGCAGATCTTCGTCGATCCACGCTTGGCCTTTGCGGGCGCTGGGCTCTTTGGAGATCAGCGCGATCGTAGCGTCGGCCAAGATGTCGGCCTTGCGCCATATCTCTGGCCCGCCGAGGCCGAAGTTCATCGTCGCAAAGCTCTCGATCGCCGTCGCGGGCCAGAGCGCATGCGCCGTCACGTTGTGCTCTTCACACTCTTCGGCGATCGCTTGCGCGATCATCGACATGCCGAACTTGGACACCGAATACGCGCCGTGACCGGCCACAGCGTCTTTGTCGACGGGGGGCGACATCATCACGATATGGCCGAATTTGCGCTCGATCATGTGCGGCAACACAGCGTGTGCGAGCACGAAGGAGGCACGCACGTTGATGCCCATGATCAGGTCGAAGCGCTTTACTGGCGTCTCGGCCACGTCTGCCCAGAACAGGGCCCCGGCGTTGTTGATCAGCGCATCGATACGACCGAAATGCTTGATCGCCTGCGCGATCGCCTGCTCGCAAGCGTCCGCGTCGCGCACGTCGAGCTTCACCGCCAGCGCCTTTTGGCCGAGCGCTTCGACCTCTTTGGCGACATCGTGGATCGTGCCGGGCAGCTTGGGGTTCTCGGCGACGTCGGTCTTGGCGGCGATGACGACGCTGGCGCCTTCTTTGGCACAGCTCCGCGCGACTGCCCGACCGATGCCGCGCGACGCCCCCGTGATGAAGACGACGCGATCTTTCAGCTTCATGCCGCTACGCTTATCAGGGGCGGGAGAGCGCGACAACGCGTCAGAAGACGCCGCGAAGCTCGACCGAAGCGAGGCCCACTGAAACTGTCGGCTTGCCGAGCTTTGCTTCCTTGGGGCCCTCTTTCGATGCGGCCAAGGCAGCGCCGATGATGCCGCTCACCAGGCCCGCGCCGCCGACGGCAAAGCCCACGTAGGCGAGCTTTTGCGTCGTGCGCGCGCCTGCGTATTCGCTCGCGGCGTAGCTCGCGCAGTTGCCGTCGGGGCAAGCGGGTTCCAGGTCGTCGAGCTTGGACTTGGACGTGAAGAACGCCCCCAAGCCGAGCCCTGCCCCGAAAGCGAAAGCCGAAAAGCCCACCAGCGCAGTGACGGTGGCGCCGCCGGCTCGACCCGCGCTCTCGTCCTTCTCGCCTGGCTCGGCCTTTGGCTTAGTGTCGGTCGTAGGCTCGCTCGGCTTCGGATCTGGCTCCGGCTTGGTGGGCGGGGCAACCACGGTCTGGGGAGGCGTCGCCTCAACGACTTTGACCTCCAGCTTTTTCTGGAGCTTGTCGAGATCAGCGCGCGCCTTCACCGTGCCGAACGACTCCTGCGGGCCCTTCGGAATTTCAGTGCCCGCCTTGGCGACGGTCAGCGCCTCTGCGTGCTCGCCCTTCTTCTCCAACGCCGAAGCCAGCGACAACGCCGTCGACGGCGTGTTCAAGACGCCGTGCGCATCTCGAAACGCAGCGATCGCGTCGTCCAACTTGCCGCGTACCAGCGCGCTCTTGCCGACCTCGTAGCGAAACATCGCCTTCGCCTTGTCGTCGGCGGCCGTTGCGGGTGACGTAGCCGCGGTCACGGCGACGACAACGAGTGCCACGAAGAGAGATCGCACGATCGAAAGGCTAGCGAACTCGAGGCGGATTGGAGAGAGATTTGCTGGCTCAGCGCCCCTTGCTGCGGTTGCGCATGCCTTTGATCTTGCGCGTGGGGTCGCGAGGGGGCTTGGCGCCGGTGTCGTAGCGCGCGCGGTAACGATCCGTCTCGGCGTCACCGAGTAGCTTTCGCAAACCGGAGACAGTGGCCGCCAGCACTTCGCGAGTCTCGGGGCGCGGTGTCTCCAGGCGCTCTTCGATCCACGGGAGTGTCTCCCGAAAACGGGCCGCGCATTTCACGATCTGGATCGGCAAGCCGGAGCGCAGCACGCGCAAGCCTTGCGAGCGGCCGGCGGCGCGAGGGGCCTCGTCAGCGAGCTTGAAGGCGTCTCCGAGCATGGTGAGCACGCTGTCCGCGTCGGTCAGCTTGTCGAGCACCTTGCGGGTCGTCAGCGCCTCGAGCACCACGAACGCGTGCAAGTAGCCGTCGGCGAGCGGCGTGATGAAACGTGCGGCCTCGTCGCCGCGCGCCGCCAGCACGAATACGAGCGCGTCGATCACGGTGTCACGGCGCTCTTTCAATGGCTCGTCGGCGAGCGCAACCAGCTGGGTCAGGCAGCGTTTCTCGTCTGCCTTTTCGGCAGCGGCAGAGAGCGCCATCGTGCCCACATAGAGCAGGCTGAGCTTGTCTTGCTCGAGCAGCAGCTCGCGCAGCACGCCACCACGTTTGCCTTCGCTCGCAATGCGCAAGCCGAAGGCACGCAGCACGTCGGTGTGAGGCCGCGGACCGGGCATGCCGCTAGTGCGATCGACCAGATCGAAGAAGGGCTCCGGCGGCTCGCCCGCCAGCGCCGCGACCAGCGCCGCCTCGATGCGGTCGCTCTTCAGGCGTGCTTCTTGGAGGGCCATCAGAAGCCGAACCCGATACCGATTTCGGGCGAGAACACGGGCACGACGACTGGAATGGTCACGGAGAACTTCACCCCGAGGTTGATCTCGAACAGATCGACCGGCACGAAAGAGACACCGACACCCGCGCCTGCGAAGCCGAGACCGGCTTGCTTGATCGCGCGCAGGGTTTGGATGCGAGGCTCGATCACGCCGTCGGCGCTGTCGACGGTGCACTCGCTGTTGGGGCTACTCGGGTCGGAAGCGCCGCATGCCTCGCCGTCTTCCAGTACGTCGACGTCGACCACGGTGTCGACTTGCGCGAGGCCGCCCGAGATGAACACCCACGGCCGCACCACCTGCCCTGCGAACGGGTTCGAACCGATGGTGTAGCGAAGATTGCCTTCCGCGTGCACCGGGATGAACGAGGCGAACTCTTCATTGGTACCGTTGAACGCCCAGCCGAGGCGCGCGCCGACGGAGAGGCCTTTGATGAGCACGCGGTCGTAGCCCAGCATCAAGCGCATGGTGGCGACGCCGAAGCCGAAATTGACGTTGTTACCTTGACCGACAGTGGGCTGACCGATGTAGCGAGTCTTGTTCTCGCCCTCGGGATTTTTGACGCACACGAAGTCGTCGCGATACGCCTCGCCAGGCGAATTTTCGCCGTACGAGTCTCGAAAGCCGCACACGTCTTCACCGAAGATCATCGAAAAATCGGGCGCGAACGTGAGGCGGATCCAGTTGAGCTTCGCGCCTTTGCTCTCTTCGTCTTCGCTGCCGGTGCCAGGCGGCTCACCGCCCTCGCTGGCGCTCACCTTCTTGAGGCACACGTTGCCGGAGCACTGCTCACCGCTGGGACAGTCCCCCGTGTCGACACACTGCCGCTTGCTGGAACCGGAGTCGTCCTCGACAGGCGTGTCGTCACCACCACCGCCGCCGGCGCATTGCTCGGGCGGCGCAAAGCCCGGCCAGCTGGGCGGCTTGTCGTTCAGATCGGCGGCGATCTCTGTCGTCACCGGCTCCCCGGATGAACCGATCGTCAGCGACTCTTTGCCCTTCTTGTCTTTGGCGACGACCCAATACTTGAGCGTGCCCTTCTTCTTGACGGCTCCACACGGGATGTTGATGCGGAAGCCCTTGCCGCTCTTCTCGAGCTCGACCTCCTTCTTGCCGCCGGCGGTGCCGGTGTACGTCAGCGTGATGGAGGCGACCTTCTTCGCCGCGTCCTCGTCGACGGTGACGTAGATCGGAACCGGCGTGTTGACCTTCTGCGCCGCGATGGGGATCAGCGACATGCCTTCGCTGCTCAAGTTGGTGGGGCCTGGCGAGCTTGGGCCGCTGCCACCGCCCTTCTTCGCTTCTTCGAAGATCGTCTTGATGTCGCTGGTGATGTAGTCCGGGTCCGGCGCTGCGTTGGCGTCCAGCTTGAGGCCGTCGATGAAGGCCTGCTTGCCGTCATCCTTCTTGCCTTTGCCGCCGATCAGCACAGTGCCCAGCGCCACGTACAGGCGCGCCTTTACACGGGACGAGCAGCCCGAGCTGCCGCACTCGGTGATCGCGGTGTTGAGCTTCTTCTCCGCGTCGTCGAAGTTGGTGTTGAGGTAGTCGTCCTCCATCGCCTGCTTGAACGCCTTCTCGGCCTTCGCGTCCTTTGGAGCGGCAGAGGCAGGACGGGCGACGAGAAGAAACGAAGCGAGTAGGGCAAGCTCGCAGAAGCGCGCCCAAAGAGGCCGGCGACACGACATCGTGAAACACTCTACCAGCATGCCGGTGGTCGCGGAAATTCCTCCGTGCCAAGCGTTTGTTGATCAACCTCCGGTTGAATTCAACCTTCGGTTGAAAAGGCGCTGTTCTCTGGTAACGCTGCCCCGCGAGTTGAGCGGCTACCGAATCGAAGAGCGCAACATCGCCCTCTGCCGGCTGGTGGGCCGCCCACGACGTGTGCTCGATGTGGGATGCGGGGGTGGGCAAAACGGCCGCTTCGCCCGGGAACGTGGGGCTTTCGTCAGCGGAATCGAGCTCGACAGCGAGGCCCGGGCGCGCGCCTCGAAGCTGCTTCATGAAGTGCTCGACGTCGACATCGAGAACGACGCGGCGGTGCGTTCCGGGCTGGGCGACCGCCGCTACGACTTGATGCTGTTCGGCGACGTGCTCGAGCACACCAAAGACCCGCTGGCAGTCTTGCGGCGGCTACTTCCGCATCTGGAGGAAGAGGGTCATGTGATCGTGTCGCTGCCCAACGTGGCGGCGTGGCCAGTGCGGCTCGGCCTTCTAGGCGGGCGCTTCGAGTACACCTCGAGCGGCATCCTGGACGAGACCCACCTGCGATTCTTCACGCTCGCTTCGGCGACAAAGCTCGTGGAGAGCGCGGGTCTCGAGGTGATGCGGCTCGATCAAAACCCGATGCTCACCCGCGCTGCCAAGAACGCGATCGTCTCGCTGTTGCCCGCGCACACCGAGCGCGCGCTCGACCGAGACCCGACAGCGTTGATGCGCTCGCTGCCTTATCAGGCGTACATGCAGCTCTTGCGTCCGTTGGAAGATCTCGCGGCGAATCGGGCGCCGGAGCTGCTCTCGTTTCAGCACGTCATCTTGGCTCGCAAGCCGCCGAAGCCGCGCAAATTGAAGATCACCGTGGGCATGCTCACGATGGACGAAGAAGAGTCGGTGGCGGCGATGATCCACGCCATCAAAGAGCACGCGCCCGACGCGGAGATCTTGTGCGTGGACAGCTCGACTCGAGACCGGACAGCCGAGATCGCTGCGTCTCTCGGTGCAAAAGTGCTGCGCCAGCTGCCGCCACGCGGTCACGGCCCCGCGATGGAGCTCTTGATGTACGAGGCCGCGCAGCGCTCCGACGCGCTCATCTACCTCGACTGCGACTTCACCTACCCTCCGGAAAATCTGCGCATGTTGCGGCGCCTGTTGGAAGAAGACTGCGTCGACGTGGTGAACTGCGCGCGCACTCGAACCCGACCCGACGCGATGCCCGCGCCGAACTTTCTGGCCAACCGCCTGTTCGCCGGCCTGGCGCACGCGCTCCACGGCGTGCCGACAGTCGATGTGCACAGCGGCATGCGCGCGTATCGATCGAGCGTCATCCGCGCCTTCGATTTCGACGGCGAAGGTGACGCGCTGCCCATCGACACGCTGCTCTGGCCGGCCAAGTGCGGCTACCGCGTGCGCGAAGTCGCGATCGACTACGCCGAACGCGTCGGCCAGAGCAAGCTGCGCAAGCTGGCGGGCACCGCGTGGACCTTCGTGCGCTTGGCTCGCACGCTGGCTGTCGGCGGTCGTGGCGCTTCGCGCTACGAAGTCAGGTGAGAGGAGATCAGATATTTACCGCAAAGGCGCCAAGGAGCTCTTCCGGCCGAGCGGGCGTTCACTGGGCTTGAGATATTTTTGTTCTGCGGATGGGGGATGCGACTCGATTGTCGCCGCGATCTCGCTCACCCGCTCATTGCGCTAACAAAAAATATCTAGACGTCTTTGGCAGTGAAACAAGCCTGCCACGCACTCGGACTCCTTGGCGCCGTGGCGGTAAATATCTGCTCGTCTTGCTCTCATGTGGTGCTCCCCTGCCCGCCGTGCGAAGAGCCCGCCATGGATCGGTTGTCGACGATCTCGCCTTCCAAGAGCCGCGCCCGACCGGTGTTGCCGCTGCTCTCTGCGTTGCCGGCGCGTGAGCTCTGTGAGCGGCTGGTCGAAAGCGGGGGCTCTGTGACGCAGGCGCGTGCCACTACGGCGAAGGTCGTTCGTTACTTGTTCGGCGGTGCGGGGCACGCAGCTGGCTCGCTGTCGCCGGCATGGGACGGGCCGGCGCTCGGCGCGCTCGGGATTGGCGCGTGGGCACACCCGAGCCTGCTCTCGCTGACACCCGAGGTCTCTTTGACGCTTGTCGAGCGTGCGCCTGCGATGGATGGCTCCGAGCGCCTGCTGCTGCAGACACTGGACGGCGAGCTGATCGAGACAGTGATCTTGCCGGGCCCCACGCGCACGACTCTGTGCATCTCGAGCCAAGTCGGGTGCGCGCGCGCGTGCACCTTCTGCGAAACCGGCATGAATGGTCTCGTGCGCCAGCTGAACGCAGGTGAAATCGTCGACCAAGTCCGGGTCGCGCGCACCCTCTGGGGCGACAAACACCCGCCGCTGCAAAACGTGGTGTTCATGGGCATGGGCGAGCCGTTCGACAACCTGAGCGAGGTGGCGCGCGCGATCGAGGTGCTCACCGACGACCGCGGATTGAAGCTCTCGCCCTCGCGCATCACTGTTTCGACCGCGGGTGTCGCAGACAAGATCGAGATGTTCTTCGCGACCTGCCGGGCAGAGCTGGCAGTGAGTCTCAACGCCCCCACCGATGCGCAGCGCGCGGAGATCATGCCGATCAACCTGCGTTTTCCTCTCGAAGAGCTGTTTGTGGCGCTCGAGCGGCACGTGCCTCGCGGCCACAAGGTGCTGTTCGAGTACGTGCTGATCGCCGGCTTCAACGACAGTGACGCCGACGCCGACGCGCTGGCTCTGCTGTCGCACCGGTTGCCTTCGCGAGTGAATGTGATTCCGCTCAATCCCGGACCCAATCCAAGCCAAAAAGCGCCCTCCCGCGAGGCGCTCAATCGCTTCGTCGCACGGCTCTGCGAGCAGGGTGTGGTGACGCTGGTGCGGCGCCCGCGCGGGCAAGATGTCGGTGGCGCCTGCGGGCAGCTTGCCGGCGCACGTCGAAGCTTCGCCGTCACGCCCGCAATCAGCTAGCCTCGCCGGAGCCTCAGGATTTGCTCAGCAAGAGATTGCAGAGCCAGCCGGCACCGGAATGAGCGAAGGCGAAAAGGGCAAAGTCGAGTTTCTGACCGAGGCGGAGGAGATCGTCGAGGCGTTGGGCCGCGACCTCATCCTGCTCGACGAGTCGCTGCGCACGGGCCCCACCGACCCGGACCTCGTCAACGACATCTTTCGGGGCGTTCACACGTTGAAGGGCCTGGCAGGGCTGTTCGGCGCCGGCTTGTTGGCGACGCTGGCACACGAGCTCGAAGCCAAGCTGGACGCACTGCGCCTCGGCCGAGAGCAGCTCTCGAGCGAGCTCCTCGACATCCTGTTTCGCGCGGTCGAGCTAGCGCACCGACTGCTCGTCACCGAACAAGAAGATTCGCCGCCGCCCGTCGCCGATATCGAGCAGCTGATATTGCGTCTGCGCGGTGGCGTCGCCGCGCCGGCAGCCGCAAAAGCCAACGATGCGCTCGATCTCGACCCCGCGATCTACGCGGTGCTCACTGAATACGAAGAGCATCGGCTGCGCGTGAACGTCGAAGCAGGGCTCTCTGTGTACCGGCTGCGCGTGCGTTTCTCGCTGTTGACCATCGACGAGTCGCTCGATCGCCTGAAGTCCACCGCCAAGCCTCACGGCGAGATCATCACCTACTTGCCGACCGGCGAGGGTGCAGACGCAGACTCGATCGAGCTCGACATTCTGCTGGCGTCGAAGCGCACGTTGGTCGAGCTCGAGGGCCTGTTGTCGAGCGCCGGCGCCGCGATCTCGGAGATCGGCAGGCGGGCGCAGAAGGCGGACGAGACGCCGGTCCCAGCGCCACCCGGGGCGGTAGGCTTGGGGTCCGACGGCCTCGAGCTCGGCGCCGGCTCGCCTGCGCTCGCGCGCGGTCGTGCTGCGGACGGTGGCGACGATGAGCGGCATCCGCGCGTACCATCGAGCGTGCCGCCCCCGCCGGCGAACGTCGCCTCACCGGGCACGTTGCGCAGCGTCACCCAAACGGTGCGCGTCGACATTCAGAAGCTCGACCGTTTGATGAACGCAGTCAGCGAGCTGGCGATCGTCAAGGGCTCCCTCGATCGCCTGTTCGACAGAATTCGGCCGCTCGCCGAAGACCGCTCGGGCCTGGCCGAGCTGGTGCGCCTCAGCCGCAGCTTCGACCGCCAGCTCGAGGCGATGCAGCAGGGCATCCTCGAGGTGCGCATGGTTCCGCTCGGACAGCTGTTCGAGCGGCTCAGCCGAGTCGCCAAACAAGTCGGGCGCAACGCGAAGAAGCAGTTCAACCTGGTCGTCACCGGCGCCGAGACCGAGGTCGACAAGCTGATTGTCGAAGAGCTCTCCGACCCGCTGATGCACATGATGCGCAACGCCATCGACCACGGCATCGAGTCTGTCGAGCAGCGTATCGCGGCCGGCAAACCGGAGATGGGCACCATCGCGCTCAACGCATTCCAGAAGGGCAATCACGTCCTCATCGAGCTGGAGGACGACGGCGGCGGCATCGACACCGAGCGCGTGCTCGAAGTGGCGCTGGCCAAGAACCTGATCAACCCGGCCGACGTGCGCTCGACAAGTCGCCGCGACGTGCTGAACCTGATCTTCATGCCTGGGCTGTCGACGCGCGCTGAAGCGAGCGAGATCTCCGGCCGCGGCGTGGGCATGGATGTGGTGAAGACCAACATCGGCAAGCTCGGCGGCGTAATCGACGTGCAAAGCGAGGTCGGCATCGGTACCAAGCTGGCAATCACCCTGCCGATCACGTTGGCGATCATCCGCGTGTTGGTGGCCGAGGTCGAGGGGCAGACTTTCGCCATTCCGCTCGCCAACGTGCGCGAGGCGGTCCAGATCAGCGAGTCCGACGTGTTCACTGCAGATGGGCACGAAGCGATGACCTTGCGCGGCTCGACGTTGCGTCTCTGTCGCCTGAGCTCGGTGTTCGAGCTCGATCGCACCAAGAGCGCGAACAAGACTTCGAAGCGCTTCGTGGTGGTCACCATGGCGGGGTCGGCTCGGCTCGGGCTGATCGTCGATCGTCTGGTCGGCGGCCAAGACGTGGTGATGAAGACGATCGGCAACTCTCTGCGCGACGTGCGCGGCTTTGCCGGCGCAGCCGATCTGGGCGATGAGCGCCTCGGCCTCGTGCTCGATACGCCCACGCTCTACGAAGAGATCGTGCTCGCCGATCGGCGCCGCGTTCACCAAGCGAGGCCGCCCACGTGACGACCGCGCTCACCAAAAACCGAGCCGCGCGCAGGGTCGAGCGCCGCGCCGCCGATGGCGGCGTCGTCACCGAGTACCTGGGCTTCCGCGTGGCTTCCAACAGCTACGCACTGCCCGTGTCCATCGTTCGCGAGATCGTCCGCGCCGCGCATGTCACACCGGTTCCACGTGCACCTGCCGGCGTGCTCGGCATCGCCAGCTTCCGCGGCCGCGTGGTGACCATCATCGATTTGGGAACCAGGCTCGGCCTCACCTGTTCGATCGCGCTGCCCGCGGCAGGCCCGTTGCGCGGTCACCGCTTGCGCATCCTGATGGTCGACATCGGCTTGGAGACGCTCGGCTACTTGGTCGACGAAGTGCTGATGGTCTACCGGCTGTCCAACAAGGACATCGAACGCGCCACGCACACGCTGGGCAGCGACGCAGGCGCGCACGTCGCAGGCATCGCGCGCCCCGCCGAATCCGAAGAGGTTTTGCTGCTCTTGGACGCAAAGGCGTTGGTGCCATGAGCCGTCACGCGCACAGCGGAGTCGGGCGCAGGGTGCCGCGCGTGCGCGGTGAGCTGAAGAGCCTCGTTCGCTTCGAGGTCGGCGAGACCTGTTACGCGTTCGAGGTCGCCAACATCGAAGAAGTGGTGCACCCGGCCACCATCACGCCCCTCGCGCGCATGGGCGAGGGTGTCGCGGGCGTGTTCGATCATCGCGGACGCGTGACCCCCATCGTCGACCTTCGACCTCGCTTCGGCCTGACCCAGACGCCTGTGCGCACCACCAAGTGGATCTTGATGCGCACGAGCTACGGCCTGGTCGGCTTCATCGTCGATCGTGTGCTCGACGTCGTACCGACTGCCGACGACCCTGCCAAACCACCGAACGTCGGCCCCGGCGCGGCCGAGCGCGCCATCCGCGGCGTGGTCACCATCCTCGATCGACTGGTGTTCTTGCTCGACGAAACCAGGCTGGCTGCCGTCGTCGGCGAACTCACGCTGCCTGAGAACGTTTGAGACTGTTTCGGCCCTGAGCCGCATTCACTCCCTTGTGTGACGGCTGGAAGCCGCTATGAATACAAGGGTGCGTGGCCGGGATCGTTGCGCCTTCGCGGTCCTTGCTTGCGCGGCCGGGGGCATTGCGGGCTGCTCCTTCGCGTTCCCGCTCGACGACTACGATCGCGGCGATGGCAGCGGCGGTGCGGCCGAAACGAACAGTTCTTCGTCGTCATCGACCGGAGTCGGCGGAGCTGACGGTGCGGGTGGCGCACCGCCCTGTGGCGCTGGGCTGTACCCCCCCGCGGCGACGCTGCTCGACACCTTCGACGAGGGCGGGCGCCCGACGTTCATCGGTTGCGGGCTGCAGATGGGCGGTGAGCTAGAGTTCGCGATGCCTGACTCGGGGGAGCTGTATTGCGAATCGCAGACCTCCATCCCCTACTGCCTCACTGCTTCCAGCATCACGCTCAAGGTGCCAGAGGCCGTCACGGCGCCGATCCCCGGCCTTCAGACGTTCATCTGGCTGCGCGCTGCCGATGACTCGGGCGAGGTGCGTCTGCTGGTCGAGGCCAATGGCTTCGGGCTGTCAGGCATAGCGGGCGGCGTGGACTTCACCATTCCGCTGGTGACCAGCAGCTACGATATGTTCGCGGCGGCGTGGTGGCGTCTGGCCGGCGATGCGGGGCAGCTTGCGCTGCTCACGTCGGCCGACGGCGTCGAATGGGTCGAGCGAGGTCGTGGCGATTGCCCGCTCTCGCTCGACGGCGTCTTCATCGCCTTGGCCGCCAATCGCTACGTGAACAGAGCGTTCCCCGGGTCCGCAGACTTGCCCGCAGCTACCGCCCGCTTCGATTGTCTCAACGTGCCGGCAGGCTGCCCATAGCTCGTCGGCGCACGCGCTTGCTCCTTTTGAGCGCCTGGACAGCTCGCCTCCCCCGGCGTATGGGCTCGTGCGGTAGCGGGGGGGAGAATAGTGAGCGTTTTTCGACAGTCGGCGCGGGTCGATCCAGAAGAGAAGGCCGTGATGATTGCGGTCAGCGGCAACGACGCCCGCGCGCTCAGGCTCACGCTGTGGGCTATCGCCATCAGCTGTGCGCTCGCGGTCGGCGCCTGGGCGCTCCTCCGAGACCCCGTATTGAAGGTCGTAGTGCTGCTGACTCTCCTCACCCTGGCTGGGGGAATCGTCCCCCTTACCTACCTCGCGCAGCGTCGTTCGGTAATTGTCGTTTCAAAAGGCGAGCTCATCATTCAAGGCTTGCTCAGCAGTGACGAGCTCTCCATCGCCGAAATCAAGTCTGCGTCTGGTGCCTACAAGCAGCCAGGCTTGGGTGAGCGGGTGGCAATGGCGCTGGCGGCCAAAACGCGCGCACAGCCGCAGGCGCTGTTGACGCTGCAGCTCGAGCACGGCCCCAAGGAAATCAGCGTCGGCTTCCGTCGGACCCCCTACCTGATCGGCCGCCGCCTGAACCGCTTCATTCGTCGGGGCGTCGAGTCGCTGAGCCCCTCGCCGACCGAGGTGGAGCGCCAGATCAAGCGCAGCGCAGAGGTCCGGCTGCTGACCGGTTCTTTCGGCTCACGGCTGGACGGCGCACGCTTGGTCGAGGTGGGGCCCACCGGCCTCCGCGTCGGCAACCAGCCAGACAAGCTCAAGACTTACCCGTGGGCTGGGATCACGGCAGCCCACATTGTGTTGGCGTGCATGGCGATCGGCTCATCGAGGTTGAGCTCGCGAACGGCGAGGTCATCCGTCTGTCGGGCACTTACGACGAGTACTTGGACGACATGATTCTTCGCCTGGCACCGCGCTGCTACGACGAGCTGGGCGATCGCATGCGCGCCAATGCGCCGCGGGGCACCGATGAGCCGCGAGTGAACGCGACGCCCAAGAAACCACAGAAGAAAAAAAAGAAGATCGAGGCGACTTCGGAAGACGCCGTCTAGATCTCCCCCCACACCCGCGCGCGCTTGCTAGGCCAGGGTAACAAACGCGAAATTAGTCAGCGGTGTGAGCCTCGCATTGGGGCGGGGCAAATCGTCGTCATCGTCATCGTCGTCACGCTTCTCGCCGCGCGGAGCACCGAACAGCATCGCGGTGAGGCGATCGACGGCGCGCAGAGCCAGGCGGGCGTTGGACGGCGAGTTCATGGTGCGCTCCTACCACGGACCGTGAACGGAGGGCTAGTTGCTGATGCCGACCATCTGGATCCGCCGCGCTCGCGCCGCCTGAGTGAGCGCGGCCTGAGTGAGAATGGAGGAGACTGAAAGTGATGAACAAATTGAGCTATGCGGTGGTGCTGAGTCTGATCTGCGTGCTGGCAGCGTGCAACAACTGCGAGAAGCTGGTCGACAAGGTGTGTGGCGACCTCGGTGCCGACGATTGCGAGATCTGGAAGGAGCTCGATGGCCCTGAGAACGTCGCGTCGAAAGGCCGCCGGCAAAACGATCGCTGCGGCGACGTCCTCGAAGGCATCCCCTACGAGAGCGCAATCGTGGCCGCCCGAAGCCTTGTCGTCGGCGAGAAGGTCAAGCGCGCGTCGAAGGCCGGTGATAGCGCCGCGCTCGAGAAGCTGAAGGCCGAGCAGGAGGACCTGAAGAAGGCGACCGCGGAGATCCTCGAGAAGGTGAAGAAGCAGACGGGGCGCTGAGCGGCCATGCTGACACAGCTCCTCTACGTCCTCGTGTACGTCTCGGCCATCGTTGCGTTCATCGTCGTGCCGTGGCTGGTTCGGGAGTGGTTCGCTAGACGGGCCTACGCGCAGCCTGCGAATCCCGTCCGGGAGCAGCACGGCGTGCCTGCGCTCGAGCCCAAGTCGCCTGTGGAGCAGCGGGGTCACCACGAAACTCAGCGATACGCGGATCGATTCGAGGTCGCGGCTCATCGCGTATTCGTTGAGGCATCCAACGCCGTCGCCGACGGCAGGATGTTCACACCGTTTCGCTTTTTCGTGGTCCATGGCGAACAGCTGAAATTCGTTGTTGCGCTCGAACAGAACCCCGCAGACCGAAGCCTTTTTCTGTTCGCGCTCCACGATGGGGCGTCGGTTTCACTCGTGGGCGGCGGCGTTCGTTATCCTTTCGACTACGCTCCCGTGAAAGCGGCTGCGATTCGTATCATCGAACGCGCCATCGAGTCTCGCAGCAGAGCGCACCAGGCCAGCTGGGCCACCAATGCAGCCGCAGTGGCAGCAGCAGCTCCACCAGCAAGCGGCCCCGCAGCAATGGGGCTCGGCCGCCCCAATGCAGCAGCACCACCCCTGGCCGACGCCGGACCCATTGCCCCGCCAACCACACCGGCATGCGCAGCCAGTGCAGCCGCCGATGCACGTGTGGGGAACGGCGGTCGCGCCGAAGCCCCTGTTCGTCGGGGGCTTCAAAGAAGTGATCTTCCAGGGCGCTGGCCTCCTCAACCCGCGGCTCTCGGGCCTCGGCTACATGGCGGCGGGAGGGCTTTGTGCAGGCGGAACGTACGCGCCGATCCACCTTCTCGGCATCATCTTCATCTACCCCGCCGCGCTCGGGACGGGTCTGGGGCTGCCGGGCCTGTTCATGCTCGTAACCGGCGAGCCGAAGGCGCGGCCTGGTGACGACTCTCATCCGATCCTCGTTCGTATCGGCCTTGTGCTGTCGTTCATGGTGGGCAGCATCGGCGGCCTTTTCACGCTGCAGTTCTATGTGTGACCTGACCAGGCCAAGGGGCATGCCGACACCGATCGGCGGCGTTGGCGGTATGCTCACCATGCAGTAAAGCCTCGCTTGAGCGACACTTCGGCCGGCGGTTGACCATGGCAGAGCGACGTTATCGGGGCGTGGTCACGCGTGACGGCTTGTCCTGGCTCGGCCGGATCATCATCGATGGTCGAATCGTCTCGCTCGGGGGCCACCTCCGGCAGCGCGACGCCGCGTTGGCCTACGATCGCGTGGCGCGGTTCCTTGGCTTCGCCCGCGAGCGCTGGAACTTTCCGGAGCTCGAGCTCGAGCCCGCCTCCGTCGAGGAGGTGCGAGCCGACGCGCGGCGAGTCGCCCTTGCGCGCTCGGAGGAGCAACGCAAGACGCAGCAGGTCTCGTGGAAGATCAAGCCGCGCGGCGACACGGGCTACTGGGGCGTGGCTCCGCTGCCCGACGGCCGCTTCCGAGGCTCTTTGTACGTCGACAACGTCCTTACGTCGGTCGGCCGCTGGCCGACGGCGAGGGCCGCAGCGATCGCGCGTGATCGTGCGGTGTTGCACCTCGGCCTTGGTTGGCCGCTGAACGAGCCGCGTGCCGCGCGCGAGGCCGGGCCGCTTGCTCCGCTGGCGCTGCGGACCCTGGCTCCGCGCGTGCGCGGTGGGTCTCCCGCGCAGCCCGACGGCAGCGTCGGCATCAGCTACGACCGTCGTGGAGACAGGTGGTCCGCGCACCTGAAGCTTGGCGGGGTGCAGCACTTCCTCGGCCGCTACGAGCGCTTCGACGACGGGCGGAGGCGCGCGATCGTGCAGCGGCGGCGCTCATTGGGCGCGATGCCCTCACGAGCAACCGCGGCGTCGTCGCCCAACCCGCCACGCCGGCCACGCTCCGAAGGGAGGCGCGCAAGCTCTTGAAGGCTACGCTCACCAGCCGCTACGAAGGCGTCTCGTTCAACCCGACCTTTGTACAGAAGCCATGGTGCGCGAAGCTCGCGAGCCAGGTCTTCGGCTACTGGGAGACGGAGCGCGAGGCCGCCCTCGCCGTCGACCGCGCGGGCTTGCATCTCGGTCTCGAACGCGAGCTCAACCTTCCGCGGCGGGCGCGCGAGCTGGGCGCGGCGTCACCGGCCGAGCTCAACACCGAGGCACATGCGCAGTTCAAGGCGACGACGTCGAGCCGCTACCACGGCGTGTACTGGTCGAGGGTGGGCAAGTGCTGGGTCGCGCAGATCGGGCATCAGCGAAAGACGCGCTCACTCGGTCGCTTCGCGAGCGAGGAAGCCGCCGCACGGGCCTACGACGAGGCGGCGCTCAAGCTCCACGGCGAGCGGGCGAAGCTGAACTTCCCGTCTGGCTAGATGGCGAGCGCTTGGCGGTCAGGACCAGGTGCGCTGCTGGGCGCACTCGGCGTACGTCTGGTCAGCGTCCAGCAGCTTCAGCCCGTGCAGGCAACGAAACGCGCCCGCGTCGAACAGGGACGCCCGCACGCGGCGCCTAGCTGGCCATCACTTCGGCGACCATTTCCTGATCGAAGAAGTCCGCCACTCGCTCGATTGGCGCGCCGGCTGTCACGCCCAGGAACCGGGCGCATGCATCGCGTCCGATCCTGCCGCCGTACCAGGCGCGAACAGCGTGCTCCGCCAGGGGACCCCTGCGCTCGAGCGGTACTTCCTCGAGTGGGAAGTCCATCACTGCAGGCAGCGTCTCGCGCGCCTCGAGCCGCAGGCGGCGACGTCAGGGCCGAGATCAATCCGCAGACCCCGATCCCGCACTTCGCTGGCCCCCGCCCGCCCGCCGACTCGACCACGACCCCCCTGGCCGCGGTCCTCGGACCCGAAAACTCGCCCGCCGAGCGCCCCTGGCGTCCAGGTTCAGGTAGCCTTCGGGCCACTTTCGCGGTTGGAAATCGGTCCCCAGAGAACATATCACCGCGTCCTGCCCCGCCATCGCGGTATCCACGTCATGCGCATTCAGGATGTCACCTGCAACCACGTGCAGATGGGGATCCGACACTTCG
>Ga0105048_10000351_pt1 | contig 68429 bp, 62 predicted proteins | sample MAT05_FD_78382 | JGI IMG/M metagenome (GOLD analysis project Ga0105048, IMG submission 78382) | Freshwater microbial communities from Lake Fryxell liftoff mats and glacier meltwater in Antarctica - MAT-05 | ecosystem: Environmental > Aquatic > Freshwater > Ice > Liftoff microbial mat | place... | reverse complement strand
CTCGCTCGGGCGGAGCACTTCGACGCCGCCGTGAGTGGTTTTACGATCGTGGCCGAGACTGAAGGCGCAACGTGAACACGGCTGGCTGAGACTCATCTGGATCACTCAGCATGCACCCGCATTCAGGTTTGATCGCAGCACCAACAACGCCAACCGAGCGAACCCGATGGGTCAGCCGGTCGATTGCATCGCCGCGGCGATGCCGTTGATGCTTGCCAGGATCGCGCCTTGGAGTACGGGCCGCTCCGCGTCGTCCGCAGAACCGATGCGTTTCAGCAGTTCGATCTGGATGAGGCTCAGCACGTCGGTCAACGGGTTGCGGTTGACGATCGACGCCGCGATGACCGGCGAGTGTTGCAGCAGGGTTGTACGGCGTGTCACGCGGAGCAGCGTATCGCGTGCCCGGTTGAACTCGCTCTCCAAGGCCTCGAACATCGCGCCGCTTTCAGGGCCTAGTGCCGCGTATCGCTTCACGATCGGCATCCGTGCGCGAGCCATCTCTTGCGCGGCGTTGTCGAGAATCGTGGAAACAAACGCATTGTCGGCCGCCTCATCGCTGATGAGGCTCAGCTCCGCCTCGGTACACGACGACAAGGCGGCTCCGATTCCGAACCATCCCGGGGCGAGCCCGCGCATCTGGACCCACGAAAAGACCCACGGAATGGCCCGGAGCTGGTCAAATGCGAAGCTCGCGCCCCCACGAGACACCGGGCGGCTGGCGATCGGTAGGCTGCCGATGTGCCCGATCGGGCTGGCGGAGAGGAACCAAGGCCAGAAACGAGGATCGTCGATGAACTCACGGTAGTGACGCATCGACGCGCGAGCGAGCTTTATGAGCAGGCTGTGCAGCTCGCTGCTGCGCGCGAGGGTTTCGTCAGGCACGCCAGACGAGGCCGCGGGGAGCGCGGTACGAATCGCCGCGTTGAGGATCTGCTCAAGGTGCCGATGCGCGATATCCGGCATGGCGTAGCGGAAGGAGATCACCTCACCCTGCTCGGTGAAACGAAGCTGTCCGGAGCGCGCGGCGTCCGGGACGGCCAGAATCGCTCGTCCCGCACGCCCTCCGCCGCGCCCCACCGTTCCGCCGCGGCCATGGAAGAATCTGACGCTGACGCCCAGCTCCCGGGCCGCTAGCGCGAGGCGCCGCTGCGCGTTGTGCAACCCGATGTTGGCCGTGAGAAACCCGCCGTCCTTGTTCGAGTCTGAATAGCCGAGCATGACCTCTTGACCGAGAAGACGCGGCGCGGTCGCGGTGCGCTGCGACCCACGAACAGCATCATGCTCGGCCAGATGTTCAAGGTGCCGACGATAAACCGGTTCCGCCAGCAGAGCCTTCAGAAGATCGGGACCACGCTCCAGATCGTCGATTGTTTCAAGCAGCGGCACGACGTGGAGCGTGGGCGAGGAGGATTCGCCCATCGCGTGGAACAGCCCTCGTTCCTTCATCAGCAGGAGCACCTCCAGCACATCGCTCACGCCGTGCGTCATCGAGATGACGTACGAACGGATGCTGGCGGGCTCCAGCGTGATCGCTTCGCGGACCACGTCGAGAGTTTTCAGCACCTCCGCGGTGAGAGGCGAGAGTTCGGCATCGACGGCCACCAGCGGCCGACGGGTGAGCAACTCTCGACGCAGGATTGCGGTGCGCTCGAGTTCGTCAAGGCTGGTGTACTCATCGGTGACTCCCGCCAAGCCCAGAAGCTCCGCCACCGCGTGTTCGTGAACCCCGCTGTGCTGGCGGATGTCAAGAGTTGCGAGACGCAGGCCAAAGACGCGGGCGCGGACGATGGCGTCTTCGAGCGGGCGATACGCGCCCAGGCAGTGGCCGTGCGCTGACGCGAGGGCGTTTCGCAAAAGCTCAAGGTCGTCCGTCAGCGACTGCGACGTGTACGTTGGATCGCGTTTCAGGCGTGCCCGCATCTGAATAATGCGAAGCCGGAACGGCTCGAACCTGCGCTGCGCGGCAAAATCGGCGTCGGGCAGCCATCGCTCGCGGTCTCGTTCGACGGCCTCGAGCAGCGCGGGCAGCACCGTAGCTCGGCGCGTCGAGATGCTCAGATCCTGCTCCAGCGATTCCAGTTCGCGATCCCAAAGTCCCAGCGCCGCCTCCCGCATCAGCCCAAGAGTTGCCCGTGTGACGGCGTGCGTGACCGATGGGTTGCCGTCGCGATCTCCACCGATCCACGATCCGTACGACAGCATCAGCGGGTTCAGGTGTCGGCCCGCCCGCGCTCCGTACGTGCTCTCAACGGCCGCGTCGACATCACGAGCCAGCCGCGGCACGGCCTTCCAGATCGAGTGCGTCAGAAAGAAAAGCCCATTGCGAACCTCGTCGTCAACGGTGAGGCGCCGGGCGCGGACATCATCGCTCACGAGCAGGAGAGCCACCTTGTCGCGCACAAGTCCGTCCATCGCCTCGCGCTCGTCTCGCGTTCGCGCGAGGTCGTGCGCCTGACGGGCGCAGTCGCCGATCTCCAGGAGTTTGGTGATCACCGTGCGGCGTCGGGCCTCCGTAGGGTGCGCCGTCAACGTCGGGCCCACGCGCACCCGATCCAGCACGTCCGCGAAGGCTTCGGCCGAGACCCCCGCGGCCCGCGACATGACGATGGCCTCGGCGATCGATTCGGCTCTCGGCGCGTCCGGCCGCGCGGCCATCTCACGCTCGTGATTGATCCGCACGATGCTGAGCTGTTCGCCTAGGTTCATCAGGTGAAAGCGAGCGGTGACCAGCTCGATCATCCGCACGAGTTCGGCCGTGGGGATCGCCGAAAGTCGCCCCGCCGCGTCGTCTCGCGAGAGGTGATCGATCGCGTCGCCCGCCTCTACGCAGAGCGCGCGGACCTCGCGGAGCAACGTCAGGGTGGGCTGGCTCACCAAATCTTGCGTGACGCCGTCCAGCACGCTCTCGAGATAGTCGCTGATCCGCTCCCTCATGTCGAAGCGTAAGTCGGGTGGAAGCCGTAAGAGAAGCCAGATGTAAGGCCAGATGTAGAGCCAGACGGCGAGAGCATCCCGCACCAGAGTGATTCTGCTCGTGCCGGGGTACGCTCGCGTTGGTCTTCACTCGAAATCTGACTTTGATCGCGGGCGGGGCGATCCGGACCATGAATCTACGTAGAGTTGAGCTTCGAAGCCCGTGCCATGCATCTCGAGACGGCGCGAGGTTCTGTAAAAGTTCTCAGACATTGATGCAGACTTCTTGCAGATCGTTTGACCGCACCGCGTTGTACAGGTCACCCGACGAGATGGGCAAAACCTCTGTAGGGCGGCTGGGAGCGGTTGACCGGGCTGTTCGCGTCGTGGTTGGATCGGGGGCGGTGACCAGTTGGCGCTGCTGCCCGCGAGGGACAAAGTATGGTCGGTAGTACTTCGTCAACAACTCTGACCCCCGCGTGGATGCGTCGATGGCTGGTTACCGCCGGGGCGTACAACGTCGTCTGGGGCGCTGCAATGGTAGTGGCTCCGATCTGGACACTGAAGTTGCTGGGCGTTTCGCCGTCGACCACAGAGCTGTGGCCTCAACTGTGGGCGTGTATCGGCATGATCGTGGGCGTGTACGGGCTGGGGTACCTGATCGCCGCGCGCGACCCCGCGCGGCACTGGCCGATCGTGCTGGTGGGCCTGCTCGGAAAGATCTTCGGGCCCATCGGATTTGTCGACGCGGCGCTGCGCGAGCAACTGCCCTGGTCGATGAGCGTGACGATCCTGACCAACGACCTGATATGGTGGATTCCGTTCTCGATGATCCTGTGGCACGCGGCAAGGGCCGCACAGCCGTCGCCGCCAGCAGGTGTGGTCACGCTCGACGTGGCTCTCGACGAACTCCGCGACGAGCAAGGCCGAACACTTCGCGCACTGACCGATGAGCGACAAACACTCGTGGTGCTCCTCAGGCATTCCGGCTGCACATTCTGCAAGCAGACGCTTGCAGACCTCGCGAGTCAGCAAACCGACATCGAGAAGGCCGGAGTGGGCCTGGCGGTGGTCGGCATGACCGCCTCGTCCGATGGGCTCCGCTCACTCGGTCAGAGGCATGAGCTTGTCTCGGCTCGCTGGTTTGCGGACCCGGATCGGCTGCTGTACCGTGCCTTGGAGCTTGGGCGAGGAACGTTTCTTCAACTCGTTGGTCCGAGAGTTTGGATCGCTGGCTTGCTGGCCGTTCTGCGAGGGCACGAAATAGGCAAGCTCGAGGGGGACGGCTTTCAGATGCCGGGAGCGTTCGTGATCCATCGTGGGCAAGTGGTTCGCGCGTTCCGCCACACCACCGCGGCCGATCGACCGGACCTGAAGGAGTTGGCGTGCTCGATCAGCTGATCGCACTGATCCCGATAGTTCACGCGGGTGCGACGTGGTTCATGGCCGGACTCATCTGGTTCGTACAGATCGTGCATTATCCATTGATAGGCGCGGTCCCCGCCGAGGCGCTGCCAGCATACGAGACAGCGCACCAGCGCCGCACGACTTGGGTCGTCGGGCCCGCGATGCTCATTGAGGGCATTTCCGCGCTCGCGCTGTGTTTTTCGCCGCACGGAGAGTTCTCGGGAACGCCTGTGCATTGGATTGGGCTAGTTCTTCTCGTTCTCATCTGGGCCTCAACCTTCGCCGTGCAGGTTCCTCTGCACGCCAAATTGGCGTTGAGATTCGACAGAGCCGTGTGGCGTCGGCTCGTGGCCTCCAACTGGTTGAGGACACTCGCTTGGAGCGTTCGGGGGATCATCGCCCTCGTGTTGTTGAAATAGGCGTGCCGCGTGAGGCAGGTCAGTGGGACCACGCTTGTAACGGCGTGCCCGAAGAGTCGACGAGACTCTGAGACTTTCTCGTTTCTGGCGGCAGTTCGCGGGCCGAATCGTGCCGTCCCCGAGTCTCACCTCGCGAGACCGTGAGACTTCCTGCCCCAAGGCATGTCGAACCACTTCGCAAAGCGTGGCCCGCCAACTGAGACAAAGTTGCAAATACCCCGGCCCTGCGGTCTGGGCGTTCACTTCGAACCGGTGGGTCGCCCGGTTTCGAGCCGACCCCGGGCAATAGAGGATTGATTGCAGGAATCGAGAGAGGCTCGGTCCTGAGCGAGGCGAGAGTTTGCGACCAGATGGCCAGAAGATCTATAGCCGAAATCGCGTCTTGAAGCCAACTGGAGGGGGGATTGGCGAAGCACCCGCAGCAACCTGAGGACGCGTTCATTATCCCCACGTGTGGCATCAGCCGGTTCATCATGAACAACGCGAAGGTAACCGCACCAGCAATCTTGAGCGAGGCCAAAGCCGTAAGGTTTCAGGACGGCGCGGTCGAGACGATCTCACGTCGTGTCGTAAAAGAACTGCTCTCGCACGACCGTTCCGCCTCGAACGGTGTAGACGCCGATCTCTGAAACATCAAACGTCGCTCTGCTCGCCCGGTTGGTCGCTTGCAACGAGAGCGTCACTGTGCAGTGCTCTCCGACGACCTGTGGGTCGTCGATCGAGGTATACCCAAAGGCATGAGCCTTCGCAAAGTCGCTTATCATCTTGACGTAACGGAGGTATGGAATCTGTTTGGGCTTTCCAAGGCCGTATTCAAGCTCCCGCCCTCCTACCGTCAGTTCCATGTTTGTCGATCAAGCCATAATTACCGTCCGAGCTGGGCATGGCGGGCCTGGTTGTATCGCGTTTCGCCGTGAAAAAGCCGCGCCCAAGGGAGGGCCCAACGGGGGGGACGGTGGGAACGGAGGTTCCGTCGTGTTCGCGGCCGACGACGGGCTGCACACGCTCTATGACTTTCGAGGCATCCCGCTCTGGGCCGCCAAGGACGGCGAGCCGGGTTACGGCAAGCAGTGCCACGGGGCGAACGCGCCAGACCTTGTCATCCGCCTCCCGGCCGGGACTCTCATTTTGAATCATAGGACGAGCGAGTTGCTTCATGATCTGGCACCGGGCGGGACGTTCGTCGTCGCCAAGGGCGGCCGCGGGGGGTGGGGGAACGAGCACTTTAAATCGTCCACCAATCAGGTGCCGCGGAAATCGACGCCGGGCGGCGCGGGCGAAGAGTTCGAGATTCGTTTCGAGCTGAAGCTGATCGCGGACGTCGGGTTCGTGGGCATGCCCAACGCTGGCAAATCGACGCTGCTCAAGGCGTTGACGCGAGCCAATCCAAAGATCGGGAACTACCCGTTCACGACCCTGAGCCCGCAGCTTGGGATCACCGAGATCGACCCGGCTCGCAAGCTGGTGTTGGCCGATATTCCGGGGCTTATCGAGGGTGCGGCCCAAGGTGCCGGGCTCGGGCACGACTTCCTCCGGCACATCGAACGCACCCGCGTGATCGTGCACATGCTGGACGTCGCGCCAGCCGACGAGTCCGACCCCGCAGCCAACTACAAGACGATCCGCAAGGAACTTAGTGATTACTCGAAAGAGCTGGCCGACAAGCCGGAGCTGATCGCGCTAAACAAGATGGACCTGCTTCCCGACGCGGCCGCACGGACCAAGGCCGTCAAGAAGCTGTGCAAGACGCTCAAGCTCAAGCCAGAGAACGTGGTGGAACTGAGCGGCGCGACGGGCCAGGGCACAAAGATGCTGCTCGAACGCCTCTGGGTCATGCTGCACCCAGGTGTGACTGGGATCGAGGGCTGGAAAGTTGTCGATGGCGCGGTGGAGCCAGTGGCTAAGGGCTGAGCCTACGTCCAAGTCGAGACCTTCCTCATCTCATCCCGCCCCGTCCCATCCCGTCCCCACGCCGATAAGCCCGACGCCAGCAGCACAAGCCATTCCGCGTTGCCCTTGCCCGTTTTCGAGCTGAGATTTTTCCTCGCGCCGCCCAGAATCGGTGATTTCGTGGTTTTGAGCACGCACACGCCAAGCGCGAGCAGACGGTCGATCACGAGATCAGTGATCTCCTCGGCTCGCGTTTCATCGAGCACCCCGCCCGGCGGTAGGGGCACTACACGTCCGAGCGATTTCAGTTCGTAGTGCGGCTTGACGAGCGAGACGATCCGCCCGCCGGGTCGCAGCCATTTCAACGCGGCAGGCACTAATAAATGCTGCGGGGTCCAGCCTAAATCAACGACCACGAGATCAACGCCGTCGGCGGGCGGCGTGGCGTGTAAGGCGTTCTGGCGTTCCATGACGTGAACGCGCGAGTCTTGCCGAAGTTTCCACGCAAGCTCCCCGTACGCGGTGTCCACGGCGTGAACTTTGGTTGCCCCCGATTGCAGGAGGCAATCCGTGAAGCCGCCAGTGCTGCAACCGAGGTCGGCGCAGGTCATGCCGGTGACGTCAACGGCGAACGTATCGAGGGCGTGCTTGAGCTTTAGCCCGCCGCGAGAGACGTACTGGAGTGCGGGTTGCATTCGTGCGTTCCGGTCTCGATCCGCTCACGCCTGGGCGTGCGGGACGCCGACGATGGAAATGCCCAGCTTGTCGGCTCGGTCGAGCATGTCCTGCTTGTCGAGCATGATGACGTCGCCCGCCGCGAGGGCCATGCAGCCGCCGCCGTGCTTGGCGAGGTTCTCCACGGTCATCATGCCGACGGTGGGGACGTCCGAGCGGCGGTCGTGACCAGCCCGGGCACCCTTGCACATCGTCCAGCCCTTGGTCCGGCAGAGCTGCCCGACACGCTCGATCATGCGGTCGGTGCCCTCGACAGCCTCCACGGCCATGATGTCGTTCTCACGCACGGCCACCGCCTGACCGATGTCTAGGCGGAGCGTCTGAGTCAGCAGAGGCCAGGCGAACTCGATGTCGGCCCGCTGGCCGGGGGTCGGCTGCTTCTTGGTCATCACGCCAGCGGTGGCGATCTCATCAGGGATCGGGGCGGTGGAATCGAGCAGCGAGACGCCGCAGCGGTCGAGCTCTTCGGCGATGGCGTTGAGCACGGCGTGCGAGCGGCGGTCAAAGCGCAGGTGCTTGTACCATGTCACCAGCGTCCGCCAGTCTGGAATGTTGCGGACCATGCGGAGCGGGTCGTGCATCATCTTGGCCTTGTCGACCCGCCCGACCATGATCGCGTGCCGCACGCCCATGCCGGAAAGGATACGGCCCCACGTCCCCACGCGGAGAACGCCCACGTCGCGGAAGGACGAACAGATCGGCGGGAGCTCGGCGTCGTACTGGCGCGAGAGGCCTAGGCCATGGACTGGGTGCCCGGCATGGCGCAGGCCGCGCGCAACGAGGAGAGGGAGCAGGCCGCCGCCAGCGATAAGCCCGACCGGTGTTGGCGGGGGCGGCGGGTCGGGAAGGATTGTCAGGGTGCCGGTCATAGGTATCTGAAACGAGCGGAACGAGTGCGAAGGTCGGCCAAGTGCCTAAGAGCCGGAGCGGTCCACGAGCCTAGGAGAGACAGTATATCGGCCGATCGGGTCCGAGTTGATCGAAAGTAGGTCTTTGTCAGGAGGGGAATTCGCTGGGATTCTTGTTTCGGTCCTGCTGGTCCGATTCAGACATCTTTGAACAAAGCCCTCTGAATCTGACCCTGAGCGTGCCGTCGCTTAGGTCGTGGCACTCTGTTGGACGATGCTGACGACGAATCATGAATTCGTCAGTTCCCGATCCCAGGTCAGACTCGGTGGAGTTTTCGCGAGCGGTCGCGAGCGTCGGCGGCATGCGCGAGCCGGTTGCGGCCCGCGGCGGAAACGCTCGCACCGGGTCCGAACGTCGGCCCTTTCTGCAGGTGTGGTTCCGGTGCTCGGGCCACTATCAGCGGGTATACCGCAGCGCCGACGGCACGTCCTACCAGGCTCGCTGCCCCAAGTGCGCCAAGCAAGTGCGTTTCCGAGTCGGCCCGGGTGGGACGGGCGAGCGGTTCTTCCAAGTACATTGCGACGAGCGGTAGCCGCGGCTCTCCGAGCCGCAGATCTCATCTCATCTCAAAGCTCTCTCCCGCACGATCGACCGAGCGGCAGGCGTCCCCGGCTACACTGCTCGCATGAGCGTGCTGTCCGGGCTGACGTATTCCATTTCTCGCGGCACCGGCCGCTGTGCCGCGAGCGATCGTGAACTCAAAGTCGGCGAGCACCACGTGGCGGTGCTGGTCGAGCGTGACGAGCAGGAAGAGCTCGAGCGGCTCGATTTTTCGACAGAAGCTTGGGAATCCGGAGCCCGGCCCAAGCCGCCGCTGGCGTTGTTCGCGTCGTGGAGGACCGTCGTCGCCGAACCCAGCGCGCGGAAGTCGGCGTTGCTAGCCGACGATGAACTGCTGGAACTCTTCGAGCGGCTTGGCGAAGCGACCGAGTCGCGAAGGCTTGCGTTCCGGTATCTGCTCGCGCTGATGCTGGTGCGCCGGCGTGTGCTGGTTTACGAGGGAAGCCGGGCCGGGGTGCTGCGTGTGAAACCAAAGCGGCCAGCGGGCGAACTGCCTGAGGCCACCGTGGTGGAAGTCGCCGACCCCAAGCTCGACCCCGAGACGGTGGAGTCGGTCATGCAGCAGCTCGGCGAGATCATGGCCATCGACGATCCAAACACCGCATCAACCGCATCAACCGCATCAACCGCATCAACCGCATCAACTGCGTCAACTGCATCAACGATGGCCTCGGCTCCGACGAAGGGCTCCGCATGATCGCTTGGCGGGTGGCCAGAGTTGTCGCGACGCTCGCCGCGGCCTTGTTAATGCTCGGGCTCGCGAGCTGCATGACTCAGCAGCGAAATGGACCGGTCACTCGAGATGGCCCCCCGCCGACGTTGCAAGCGGTCGAGTCGGCCTACAACGCGCGTGTGGCCGGGCTTGATCGAATGTGGGCACGCGCGATCGTCCGCTTCCAATCCATCGACCAAGACGGCAACGAGATCGACGAGCAGGGCGAGGGGCATCTGCAACTGGTTCAGCCGCGCAATCTGTACTTCACCGTGGGCAAGCTCGGCGAGCCAGCCTTCGAACTCGGTTCCAACGACGAGCGGTATTGGTGGATCGACATCCGCAACAAGTCCGCACGCATCGGTGCCCACGCCAAGGCCACGCCAACGCTCGCGGCCCGGGCCGGGCTCCCGGTACACCCGCTCGACCTCATCGAGCTGCTCGGGATCACGCCCGTGAAGCTGCGGACCGCGCCGCGCTGGTCGGTGGACGGCCGCACCGTCGAAGTCACCGTGCCGGGCCGCTGGGGAGATCGCCTACTGAGACTCGACCCCGAGCGATTGGAACCAGTCGAGATCGAGCTGCGCGACAAGGCTGGCGGGTCTCTGGCGGTGGCGCGGCTGACCGAGTACGAGGGCGCGATCGTCGCCGGGAAAGTCAGCCTGGTTGTTCGCGTGGCGGCCCGCGTGTTCGTCGATGTGCCCGCCACTTCGACTCAGGTCACGCTCTGGCTGCGCGACCCGGAGAACCGCGGCGCAAAGATCAAGGCACGAGCGTTCAGCTTCGAATCGCTCGCGCAGGAATACGGCGTGAAGTCGGTCGGGTCGATCGACCATCCGTCCACCGCCCCCGCTCAGTCCGTGGCCCCCGCACGCGGGACGGTGCCCTGAATGCGGTCCTGGCCCAGGAAACTCATGCCAACTCCGAACGCAACTCACGGAATTTGGGGCTCGATCGCGGTTGCTGCGATCGTGATCTCGGGCTGGTCTGCGCTGTTCGGTCTCGCGTCCGCGTGCAACGCGCAGCCTGTGCTGTACGCTTCGGGCAGCGGCGGCGTCTCACCCTGGGCCGGGAACGGCGACGGCCAAGGGGTCGGTCCTGGCGCGGGCCCAGGTTCCAGCCCTGGGCAATCGCACGGGTGGGTCGCGGTGCCGTCCATGAGCGGCACGGCCTTGGTCCACGTCCCGCCTCGCAAGCCCGGTCTCACCAAAGCCGCGCTTGACGGCACCATGCGACAGGCTCGAGAACTAAAGGTTCCGCCGGTGGCAATCGCCGGAATCGGCGACCGCGTCTACGTGATCTCCGACGTACCCGAGATCGCGGGCGTCGCCGCGCGCCGATCAGTGGAATCGCTGCGAGCACTGCCGTCGGCGGTGGGGGACCTGTGGTACTTCGAGCCCGACGGGCACCTGCTCGAGCACCCAGACCTCCCCGCGCGAGGCCAGGTGGACGGGTTCATCGGCACCGGCATCGGACCCGTCGCGCTCGTTGATGGCCAGCTCCTGCTTCTTGACGAACGCGGTTGGAACGAGATCGACCCACCGAGCCCGTTGATCGGCCGCGGCTGGGACAGCGCCTCACGCCTCATCGCGCTCGACGGTCGCGCGGGGATTCTTACGGTGAGCGTCAACGGCGGCATGGAAGTTTGGTCCGCGCAGATCACCGCGCCATCCTTTGATCGCCCCGAACCACGCTCCAAACGCAGGCTCCGCGAGCCGCGCGAAGGCTCGCTCAGCCCGGTCCAGACCGAGGACGCCGCCGCCGACTTGACCGAGTACAGGGTTCTCTGGAGCATGCAGCCCTACGCCGCCGACGGCTCGCTGGCCCGGCGCGGGCTCGCCGGGCCTTGGATCGGCGAGATCAACGGCGTGCTGACCTATGTCGGCGGGCGTGACGACGGCTCGGTGGTCGTGGGCACGATCACGCGGCAATCGTCCTATGAACTGGCCACCGTCCCCGGCGTCGGCGGAGTCTTCGGTGTGGTGCCCGTCGAGGACGCGTCGCGTGTGGCGATCGTGTGGCTTGAGAAGGAACCCGAGGGGGCTGAAAGCGGATCGCGCGCGCAGCGCAGGAGTTTTCCCGCGCCGATAGAGACCCCGAACGCTTCGTCCAAGACTCTCCCGCTTTCACCTCAAGCCAGCGATCCCACCGGAACACCCAAGCCCAGCAACGTCCGCGTGCGCGGCCACCTCGAAGTCCGCGAGATCTCCGTGTTTACTGGCGCGGTCCTCTTCGCGGGCCCGCAACGCGGCGACGGCCCGGTCTCCGCGTTCGAGGTCCAACTCCTCGCGGGCGTGCTGGTGCTCGTGATGATCGTGGTGCTGATCTTGGTGCTGACGCGCGAGCCCGACAACGGCGTGTTCCATCTGCCGCGCGGCACCACCATGGCCGAACCTGGACGCCGCGCCCTCGCCGGGATCATCGACCTCGCCATCGCGATCCTGATCGCCGACAAAGTGTGGGGCGTTCCGATGTCGGACCTGCTCGGCCCGAACCGGATATTTTCCGGCGAGGCGCTGTGGGTGCTGGGCTCGGCGATCCTGATCGGGCTGGTGATGGGAACGGTTGGTGAGTGGCTGACGGGGCGATCGTTCGGTAAGGCGATGACGAGATGTGCCGTGGTGGACGCGCGGGCCACCGACGCCAAGGCGACGGCGCCCAAGTTCTGGCAGGCGCTGGTGCGAAACCTCGTCAAGTGGCTGGCGGCACCGGCAGCGATACTCGGCCTCATGGAATCCGCCGGGCGTCATCGCGGCGACGCGCTCTCGCGCACACTCGTGTGCCTGCCCACCGAAGACGATGAAGAGTCGAACGATGAGAATGAAAGCCGCGGTTGAACCCGGCTTAGCGGCATCGAACCTCAGTTCACTCGAGAAATCAAGGCGAAACCCCGGGTTCTTGCTGGACCGGTAATCACGCCGACCCGGTGTGAGTCCCGTGGAGCGCAGCTTCCGCGCTCTCGTCTCAATCTTTCCGCCGACCCGTGTCCGATGAAGCGCAAAGACCGGTCGGTCGGCGCGGCATGGACGCCGCGACGGCCGTCGGTTCTTCGGGAGATCCGGTGACGAGCGCAACGGCGACAAAGTCTGACCAGTCCAAGCCAGCTCCCGCGGCTGCTGCGAGCCCCGGTGCCAAAGGTGCCGTCAAGCCAGCCGCGAAGCCAGCGGCACCGCGAACGTTCGCCGAGGTCTGGCAGATCCCGGTGCTCGTGCTGTCCATCGTGCTGCTGGTGGGTGCCGTGATGAGCGTGGCTTCGAAGCGCCCCAAGCCGGACTTCACCGCGATCCTCCAGGAGATTCAGACCACAATCGACGAGCAGAAGTACGAGGACGCGCTCGACCAGCTGAACGCGCGGATCCTTCCGTACCTCGATCAGCCCGCGATCACCGCCGACAATCGTCGTCTGTTCCACACGCTTGTCGCGCGGACGATCTATCTCTGGCAGCAGGCCGCAACGACCAAACGCCCAGAGAACTACCGCAACGTCGTGGACGAATATCTCCAAGCCGAGCGCGAGTTCGCGAAGCTCTCGCCGTCGGACTCGGCCTATTTGGTCGATTCCTACATCGCGCTCAACGAGATCAACGAGGCCGTGGAGCGATCCAAGAGTCTGCGCGAAATTCGTCCCGCCTTGCGATTCTCTCTGGTGCGGGCGATGATCGAGAAGACTCTCGCGAGCGGGAAACCCGCGATCGCCATGACCGTTCAGTTACTCAACGATCTTCTGACCGAGCCAGAACTCCCGCGTGATCTTAAGGTGTGGGCGATCGCGCACCAGACTCGCATCATGCTCGACGCGGGCCAGGCCGACGACGCCATCGCGCGGCTGCTCAAGGCTCTCCCGAGGCTGGCCGCAACCACGACCGCCGACCTGGGCGATCTGTATCTTGCGCTGGGCGAAGCGTATTTCAAGAACAACGTCGTGCCCGAGGCCACGCGGCAGTTCGAGCGAGCCGCCGCGTTGGTCGAGCCATCCTCTGAAGAGATGGGGCGTGCCCAGCTGATGCTCGGCAAAGTCGCGGAACTCGGCAAGGAAACCGACGACGCCAAGGAACGCTACGAGTGGATCGTCGCCCATCTCGCGGGCACGCCGGTCGCGTTGGCAGCCCAGCTCGGGCTGGCGGAAGTCAACGCCTCCAAGGGCGAGACCGATCGATCGCTCGATCTGTTCTCAGAGCTGGTCGAGCAGCTCAAACGCGGGCACGCCGCGACGGAGAACGAGACAACCCCGGAGATCGTCGGGCGTTCGCTCACGAGGCTGGCCGACGAAGCATTCAATGCGGGGGACGCGACGCTGGCCCAGCGGTACGCCTTGCTGGGCGAGCTGCTGTACGGACCCGAGGCGTGCCCCACGCCGCTGCTCAAGAGCATCGGGCTCATCAACCTCAAGCAGGCTCAAGAGGCCGCCTTGAGCGCGAACAACCCTGAGCTAGAAGAGGGCCAGCGGAGCGCCTCAAACTCCGTGATGAAGCAGTATTACCTCGACGCCGCTCGGTACCTCGGCCAGCACGCGGCGCGGCTGGTGCTTGAGAGCAGCAAGGATTACGCCGATTCACTCTGGTCCGCGGCCGACTGCGCCGACCGCGGCGGTGATCACGAACTTGCCATGACCGCGCTGCAGGAGTTCCGCACCGGCTTCCCCGGCGATCCCAGGCAGTCCGAGGCCAGCTTCCGCCTCGCCCAGGCGCACAAAGCTCGCGGCGAGCTGTCGGACGCGGCGGCGATCCTATCCGGGCTGATCGAGTCACCCGACTCGGGCAGATTCGCGGACGATAGCTATGTGCCGCTGGCGCAAGCCTATCTGCTCGACAACAACCCCGACAACGACGACCGCGCGATGGACCTGCTGAACACGGTCGTCGGCGGCTCTCTCGGCGGTCCTAACACCGACAACTTCCGAGACGCGCTGATCGCGGTGGGGGAACTCCTCTACGACAAGGGTCGCGCCGCCCTTGCCAAGTCTCCGACGGGCGAGACCGGAGGGGGCATCGACGCGGGCGACCTCTTCGCGCAGGCCATCACTCGGCTCGACGAGGCCCAGCAGCGATTCCCCAAAGTAGAGCGGATCGATGCCGCACGCTTTAAGCTCGCCGACGCGTGCCGGCTTTCGGCGCGGGTGATCGAGACCAAGCTCGGCGAGGCCTTGCCAGACGCGCAACGCCGCGAGATGGAAAAGGTACGGAGCGGTCGGCTCGTGCGGGCTCAAGAGATGTTCGACGCCGTGCGCCGATCGATCGAGGCCAAGGATTCGAAGCGACGCAGCGCCATCGAAGAGGTCTTCCTTCGCAACTCACACTTATACAGCGCCGACTGCGCCTTCGAGCTGGGCGACTACGAGGGGGCGATCCGCAAGTACGACGCCGCCCGCGATCGTTACGCGGGCGACCCGGCCTCTCTCGTCGCGATGGTGCAGATCGTGAACTCGTACCTGAAGCTCGGCGACGTCAAGCGAGCCGCGACGGCCAACGAGTACGCACGGCGGTTTTACGCCAGCCTCCCCGACGCGGCGTGGAACGACCCCAACCTGCCCATGACGCGCCGCGACTGGCAGCGCTGGCTAGACGCGACTGACGAACTCACGAGAACGCGCGAAGCTTCCGCGGAAACCTCCGGAGCCCAGAAGAACTAGGTCAACGACCGCCCGACAGCGGGCGAGAAAGAGAGGGCCAGGATGGCCGAGAAAAAACAGAATGCCGCCGCGAACAACGCCCGGCCCAGAGCGGCGACTCGGTCTCATTCCAAACCCCGAAGCGTCCAACCAAGGACGGGTGCCCAGCTTGAATCTATGCACGATCGGATGGTGGCCCAGCTTTCCACGATCGAGAGTCTTTACCGGTCGCTCGATTCGATGAGAGATCGGCAGCGCGAGCTGATCGATGCAGAGGATCCAGAGTCGCTCTTCGAGGTGCTCGCGAAGCGTGAACGTGTTGTGCACGAGCTCCAGCACGCCGATGGCCTGTTCCAGCCGCTCAACGATGAATGGGAGAGCGCTTCGGCCAGCGGCACGCTGCAAGAGCGCGACGACGTGCAGGCGCGGATCGACTCGATCGCACACCTTGCGTCCAAGGTCGCGTCCGATGACAACGACGACAACGAACGCATGGTGCGGCGACGCACGGTGATCGCCACCCAACTCGCCGGGCTGTCGATCTCGCGGGCAGCGACGACCGCGTACGGCGAGCCGAACAAGGAAAGCCCACGCTTTCAAGATCGGGAGGTCTAATGAGCACCGAATGCCTTCATCAAACGTCGAGCACGACAGCGGCGGCCCTGCCCGAATCGAACGGTGAACTCTCGGACCGCGCCCTGATCTCGCCAGGCGACCTGGCGGAACTCATCGCGTGCTTCAGCGAGGTCACGACAAGACTCGAGGCGACGCACGATCAGCTCCGTGGCGAAGTCGGCCGGCTGAACGCGGAGCTCTCTCGCGCCAACGAGCAGCTCGAACGTTCGCGGCGACTCGCGGCGCTGGGTGAGATGGCGGCTGGCATCGCGCACGAAGTCCGCAACCCGCTCGGCTCGATCCGCCTCTACGCCCGCATGCTCGATCAAGACCTTGCCGACAGGCCGAGCGAACGTCAGACCGTCCGCAAGATCGATACCGCGGCCTGCGGGCTCGACGCGATCGTCGGCGACGTGCTCACATTCTCGCGCGAGTTCTCGCTACGGACCGCGCCCTGCGACGCGGTTGATCTCATCACCCAGTCGCTCGAAGCGTGCTGCCACGACGGTGTCCGCGGCTGGCGCGCCGCTGAGATCGTCCGGGCCGACATCCTGCGAACGTCACGCGGCGCCACGACGGTGAGCGAGTTCCACGCCGACCGCTCGCTCGTGCAGCAGGCGCTGGTCAACGTGATCCGCAACGGATTCGAGGCTATCGACGAGGCTGCGGCACGCCAGCCCGGCTTCGAGCACCGCCTCGTGATCGACACTCTCGCACGAGAGTGCTCGGACGCGCAGGGGAACCTTCAGCGATTCCACGTCCTGTCCGTGCGAGACACCGGCCCCGGGGTCAGCGCCGACGTGGTCGCCCGCATGTTCAACCCGTTCTTCACAACCAGGTCTACGGGCACCGGCCTGGGCCTCGCGATCGTGCATCGCATTGTCGACGCTCATGGCGGACGCGTCGCCGTCATCGACAACGCCTCAGTCGAAGGTGCCCACGACGACGATCGCCGAGGAACGACGGTCGAACTGCTCTTCCCCGCTCATCACCCTGCCACGGAATTTTCCCAAGCTGCTTGACACACCTCGAGTGCACCGCGATCTGAAGCGAACGCCGACGCCCCCGCCCGCCACAAGGCGACATTGGAGACAAGGAATGCCCATCGTTCTGGTTGTTGACGACAAAGAAATGATGCGCGACAGCGTGGCCACCACGCTGCAGCGCACTGGACTCACCGTGTGGACCGCGCCCGACGCCGAGTCCGCGCTGGCCGCGATCGCCAAGAAGCGGCCCGACGCGGTGGTCAGCGATCTCAAGATGCCGGGGCTGAGCGGGATCGAGCTCATCGATCGCATTCAAGAGCTCGATGACGAGCTGCCAGTAATCCTCATGACCGCCTTCGGTACGATCTCCACGGCCGTTGACGCGATGCGGCGCGGCGCGTTCGACTATCTCACCAAGCCGTTCGAAGGTGACGAACTCATCATCGCGGTCAAACGAGCGATCGAGCATGGCCGCGTCGTGCGCGAAAACCGTGTCCTTCGCATCAACGCCGGACGAGCGGGCGAGTGCGTGCCGGTGCCACACGGCGTGCCCGGCCTGCCCGTCGGCGGAACTCCTTCGCCAGCGTGCGGCGGGATCGCGCGTCTCATCGGTACGTCGCCAGCGATGATCGATGTCCAGGAGCAAGTCAAGGCCGTCGGCGGCTCGCACGGCACGGTGCTCATCACGGGCGAGTCCGGCTCGGGCAAGGAAGTGGTGGCGCGAGCGATCCACGAGGTAAGCCCGCGAGCTTCCGGGCCGTTCCTGGCCGTCAACTGCGCGGCGCTCTCCGAGTCGCTGCTCGAGAGCGAGCTCTTCGGGCACGAACGAGGAGCGTTCACCGGAGCGGAGAGAACACGCAAGGGGCGGTTTGAGCTGGCCGACGGCGGGACGCTGCTCCTCGATGAGGTCAGCGAGGTGAGCCCTCAGATCCAGGCGAAGCTCTTGCGTGTGCTTCAAGAACGCGCGTTCGAGCGCGTCGGATCAAGCCTGACGATCGGCGTGGACGTGCGCGTCGTCGCGACGAGCAACAAGGACCTCCCACGGGCGGTCGCAAAGGGCGAGTTCAGGCAGGATCTTTACTTCCGCCTTAACGTGCTCCCGCTGTCGCTCCCGGCTCTGCGTGAACGGCGCGGAGACGTACCCATGCTGGCCGAGCACTTTGTGAACATCATCTGCCAGCGCGAAGGTCGGCCTCTCATGTCCATCGATCCCGACGCCAGCGATCTGCTCGCCCGCTATCAATGGCCCGGCAACGTGCGCGAGCTGCAGAATATTTGCGAGCGCGCCGTTGTGCTGGGCGGCTGCGGCGGGTCTCGGACGATATCCGCACGGCTGATCGAGCCTTGGATCGCCGCGGCCGCCGCATCGAATCTCGTGCCCGTGTTGTACACAGATCGCAAGCTCGAAGCACGCGAATCGCAGCCCGAGCCAGCGATGATCGAGCCCAGGCCCGGCCTCAGCCAGAGCGCTCCGGAGTCGTCGGCGCCGAGCGGCGACACCGAGCGAACTCTTGAGGACATCGAGCGCGACGCCGTGGTGCTTACGCTGCAACGGTTCAACGGACACCGACAGAAGACCGCTCACGTGCTGGGCATCGGGGTGCGCACACTCGGGCTCAAGCTCAAGAAATGGAAGCAGTGTCAGTTGGTGGAACGAACCCTGTGAGGCCCCGCCGCCCAAGCATGTCGCACCCGTCGCGGGCAGACGCAGATGCAGGCGCGAACCAGATACCCGACCAAGCCGTGGCCCGGAACTTGCGAAAGGAACCAGAAGATGCCCTTGAGTGATCTTCTCAACTCGGGTTCAATCCCGCTGCTTGAAACGGCTGTCAAGTTCGCTGCGCAGCGACAGAAAATGATCGCCCACAATATCGCCAACATCGAAACCCCAGGATTCCTTCAGGTGGATGTTTCCATCTCGGGTTTTCGCAAGCTGCTCTCGGAGGCGGTGGATCGTCGCCGCGAGGCGAGAGTGGACTCGGCACCGTTCGTGCTCGGTAAATCGTCCGAGATCCGTCAGACCGCCGCGGGCGATCTGATTCTCGACCCTCGAACACCATCTGGCGGCATCCTCGCGCACGACCGAAACAACCGCGACCTCGAGCGACTCATGCAGGCACAGGTCGAAAATGCGGGCAGTTTTCGCGTGGCGACAGACTTGCTCCGCACCAGATTCGATCTGCTCAAGGTCGCCATCTCCCAACGCTCCTGAACCAGCGGCTTACGGGTAACACGCCCGAGAAGGACCTCGATTCATGTACGGCTCCCTCGACATCTCCACCAGCGGCATGATCGCGCAGCGCACGCGACTGCAGGTCATCGCCGCGAACATCGCAAACCGAAACGCGATCCTTGATTCCGCGGGCAACGTCGATCCGTATCGGCGCCGGATCATCGGCCTCGCACCCGGCGATCCGACCGCGACCACGCCCGAGGGCCGCGCGATGGGCGTGCATGTCGCGGCGATCGATCTGGATTCTTCGCCGCTTCAGATGGCGTCGTACGATCCGGAAAACCCGCACGCCTACAAAAACGGACCCAACGCCGGGTATGTCCCCGGGACCAACGTGAACCCGGTGTGGGAGCAGGTGAATGCCATGGAGGCATCGCGTGCTTACGAAGCAAATGTGGTGGCCGCGGAGGCCGCCAAGACGATGATGGGACAGGCGCTCCGGCTCTTAGCCTAGCGTGCAAACAGCAAGTGCCAGGCCTGCGCGTGCAGTACTTGCGCGGTCCGTTCATGACCGAGACCAGTCAGCAGTGAGGAGTCGGCGATGGCGGATCCGCTCAGATTTATCAGTGGTATCGAGGCCCGCGAGATCGGGCAGAATGTGGCCGGTACTTCGCCGCGCCCCCTCGCGGAGGGGCAGTCGTCGTTCAAAGACGTGCTGCTCGATAATCTCAAGCAGGTCAACTCGATGCAGCAGGACGCGACCCGCGCCATCGAGGACCTGCACACGGGGAAGCGCGGGGATCTTGAGGGCGTCGTGCTCGCTACGCAGAAGGCCGACACCGCGTTCCGCATGCTCCAATCCGTGCGAAACAAGGTTATGGAGGCTTACGAGGAAGTGAAACAGATGCGCGTCTGATCGAGCATTCGATCAGCCATTCTCTATGAAACACGCGCGCCTCGTGACGATCCTCGGATCTCACGGGGCGTTTTCGTGGCGATGCAGATCGTCTCCATGGCCACCAGACGGCCGGACGGGTGCCGGCACGCCGCATCGCGAGCGCACCTCTCGGGAGCGATCGTTTCCCGGTGATCGCGGACGATCGTTCAGGTAACACAACGCGCAATGTTTACCAGAGAGAGCACCGGAATTGCGCGAGACGCGCAATCTTTCTCGGTCCTTACACCCCGCTGCTGATGCGGAAGCTGTTGAGAGTCCGAATGGATCATCTCGCAACGGTTCGGCTTCGCGGCGTGCGCGACGGACTTTGGCGAAGTGGCGCGAGGATCGCGCCACCTTCCCGGCACGGAGGCCGACCGAATGGACAAGCTGCGCCGGATCCTCGCCACCATCTCCAAAAACCTTGGTCAGCTCAACGCCACGCAGAAGCTGCTTGTCGGAAGCCTTGTTGTCATCATCGCGATGTCGATGTTTGTGGTCGCGCAGTACAGCGGCGCAAGCCAGATGAGGGAGGTCGCGCCCTCGGTTCCCGCGGCCGAACAGGAACGGATCAAGAAAACACTCAGCGAAAAGAACATCCCGTTCTCCGAGCGTGGTGGTGTGGTCGTTGTCCCCGTCGAGATGGTTGACAAGGCTCGTGCCGCGGTTGTGCAGTCTGGCAGCGCCCCGGCCGACACCGCGCTCCTCTTTCGCAACATCATCCAGAGTCAGAGCTGGCAGATGTCACGTCAGCAGAACGAGCAGCTCTACAACGTCGCTCTGCAGAACGAGCTCTCCGCGGTCATCTCGAACTTCACCGGCATCGAACGCGCGACCGTTATCATCGATGCTCCCGACCGCACCGGCCTGGGCAAGGCCGTGCTCCTCCCCACCGCGTCCGCCATGGTGTTTACCAAGAACGGCGCGACGCTCACGCAGGAATCTGTCGATGGAATCGCGCAGCTCATCGCCGGCTCAAAAGCAGGGATGCGCGTCCAAGACGTGCGTGTGATCGACGGCGCGCACGGCGGCCGACAACGCAAACCCACCAGCGACGGCGACTCGATGCCCTCGCTCTATCTCGATCAGGCTGCAAGGGTCGAAACGATGATGCAAGCCAAGCTTGCCGAACAGTTCTCGTACATCGCCGGAGCGATCATCACCGTCACCGCGAAGGTCGACGTGACGCGGCAGAAGGCCGTAACGACCAGCCACCTTGAGAAGGGCGCAGGCACAATCGCGCTTTTAAAGAAGACCAACGAGACGTCCAACACCAGCAACCAAGCCGCTCCCGGGTCTGAGCCGGGCCTCGGATCCAACACCACGGCCGACATCACGAAAACCAACGGCAAAGCGGGCAGCTCAACCAATCAGTCCTCAGAAGACCGTGACATGGAGAACCACGTCGGCACACGCGTCGAAGAGCAGATCGATCCCAAGGGCATGCCGACGATGCTCGCCGTGTCTATGAACGTCCCACGCTCCTATGTGGTCGGGCTTATCAAGCAGGCAGCGCCCGGCGCCGGTGCGAACGCCGCAGCGCCCGGAGCAGTGCCCAGCGCAACGCCGGCCGTCGAGCCTACTGACGCTGATATTCAGAAGCGGTTTAACGATGAGATCAAGCCCGCGATCCAGTCCATGATTCTCCCCCACGTGCTCGCGATGTCCGCCGACGTGCGCACCGCGGCCGACGTCGCGGGGCTGGCGAAAGTCCTCGCGGGAAACATCGCAGTGTCTCTGATCCCGTTCGATGTCGTGGCGAGCGGGGTCGTCGGAGCCCCCGGAATCTCGGGCAGGTCTGGCGCGGGAGCTGGCGGAGCGACCGGATCGATCCTCGCGCTGGGCGGGGGCATCATCGACAAAGCCATTCTCGGCATGCTGGCTCTCGCCGCCGTCGGCATGATGTTCTTGATGGTGCGCAAGGCCTCACAAAAGCCCGCGATGCCCACGGCCGAAGAGCTTGTCGGGCTGCCTCCGGCCTTGGAAACAAAGACCGACATGATCGGCGAGGCCGACGAGTCAGACTCGCCGCTCGCGGGCATCGAGGTCAACGAGCACGACGTCGCCGCCAACAAGATGCTCGAACAAGTCGGCGACCTTGTGAAGCGAAGCCCCGAGGACGCTGCCAAGCTGCTGAACCGCTGGGTCACCGTCGAGCAATGAGGCAAACTCGTCCGCTGAGCAAGCGCACGACCCGCTCTGCGCCAGGTTGACAAATCGGGCTGATCACGCCAGCGTGAACGCTGACATTGAAATGCGGAAAGAACCACGATGACTCGCAAACCTCACGATAAATTACCGACCAACCCGGAAGAGCTCGACGGCCTCACCAAGGCCGCGATCCTCCTGCTCGCGCTCGGGCCCGTGCCCGCGTCCGCGATCCTCAAGCTGATGGACGCCGAGCAGGTGCAGGAAGTAACCCGCGAGCTCGCCGGGCTCGGACGCGTGCCATCGGATCTTCAAGCCGGGGTGGTCAGCGAGTTCTACCACCTCTCGATCGCCAGCGAGTTCGCCAACGAGGGCAACCTCGAATACGCCAAGGCGATCCTCAAGGACTCGATGGATCCCAAGCTCGCCGATCGCGTGCTCGCGCAGATCCAAACCCAGGTGCAGAAGACACCGTTCTCGTTCCTTCAACGCGCCGAGAGCGAGAACCTCCTCACGTTCATCCAGGACGAGCACCCGCAAACAATCGCGCTGATCGTCTGCCATCTCCCGCACCACAAGGCCGCCGAAATCCTCGGTGGATTGCCCATGCAAAAGCAGATTGAGGTCATCAAGCGCATCGCCAACATGGAACAGACCAACCCCGAGGTGATCCGCGAGGTCGAACGCGGGCTCGAAAGCCGGCTCGCCAGCATGCTCACCCAGTCCATGGAGAAGGCTGGCGGAGTGCCCACCGTTTCGGAGATCCTCAACCTCGCTGATCGCGCGACAGAAAAGGCAATCCTCGAAGGTCTCGAGGCCGAGGACCCGGACCTTGTCGAGCAGATCCGCCGACTCATGTTCGTGTTCGAGGACGTCATGCTCGTCAACGACAAGGGCATCCAGTCGGTGCTCAAGGAGATCGACAACGAGGAACTTGCCCTCGCGCTCAAGACCGCCTCTCAGGAACTGCAGGCCAAGATCTTCGCCAACATGTCCGAGCGGGCCGCAAGCATGATCAAAGAAAATATGCAGTTCATGGGCCCGGTGCGTGTCAGCGACGTGGAGTCGGCCCAGCAACGCATCGTGGACACCGTCCGACGACTCGAAGAATCTGGCGACATCATTATCGAAGGCCGCGGCGGAGACTCCGGGCTCATCATCTAACCCCATCCCCTGAGCAACACAGACTATGGCATTGATCCGACAGGCCGACACTCACCAGCACTTCCGCAACGCGGTCGTGCTCGACCTTGGAGACCTCCTCCGTCAGGGCGAGCAGATCAAGTCGGCCGCCACGGCGCACGCTTCGAAAGCGATCGTGGACGCCGAGGCGCAGCGTGCAAAGCTCCTCGCCGGCGCCGCCGAGGAAGGGCGTGCCATGGGGCTCCGCGAAGGTCACGAGCAAGGCCTCCAGCAGGGCACCGCCTCAGGTCGCGAGGCCGCGCTTCAGGAATCCAAGAAGCGAATTTCCGAACTGGAAGCCGGTTGGGTCGCAGCGCTCGCTCGATTTGAGAACGATCGCGTGCAACTACTTCTGGATGCCAACCAGAGCGTGATCGCGCTGGCGACGCAGGCCGCGCAGATGATCGTCAAACGCGTGATCACGCTCGACCAGAGCATCGTGCGAGGCCAGCTCGAAGCCGTGCTCGCAACCCTCGCCAAGCCCACCAAGCTCCGCGTGCGCCTCTGCGCCGCTGACGAGCCCATCATCCGTGCCGCGATGCCCTCACTCATGCAACGCTACACCGCGGCCGAACATGTCGAGATCGTGATCGACAGCGCGATCTCACGCGGCGGATGCATCGCCGTGTCCGCCAGCGGCGGCGAGATTGACGCCTCGATCGAAACCCAGCTTCAAAGAATTGTGTCGAGTTTGCTGCCCGATCACCCTGCGATCATGCCTCCCGCGATCAACGCAGACAACTCATCCCAGCAGACGGCCAGTACTACGGAATCGCCAAACCAGCCAGCCACTTCAGCAGGAGATCTCGCTGCGCAACGCAAAGACGACCCTCGAAAGAACGGTGACGCATGACATCGATCGCATCCTCCTTCGAAACACTCACTCATGTCCAACCTCTCCGCATCCGCGGAGTCGTCAGCGCGCTCCGCGGCCTCACCATCCTCGTCGACGAACTCCCGCTCCCCGTAGGTTCCATGGTCTCGATCGGCACGCTGAACTCTCAGCGAGCACCGACCTTGGGCGAGATCGTCGGGTTCACGCGCGAGCACGCCATCATCATGCTGCTCGGTCAGGCCGCCGGCATCCGCGCCGGAGACCCCGTTTACGGCATCCAGTCGCAGCAGTCTGGGCCCGTCGGGCGCGGTCTTCTCGGCCGTGTCGTTGACGGCCTGGGCCGACCCGTCGATCTCAAGCCCGCGATCCGAGACGTTGTTGCCCGCGCCATCAACCCCGAACCGATCCGGGCCATGACACGCCGACGGATCAACGAACAACTGCTCACAGGCGTGCGCGCCGTGGACCTGTTCACCCCGATGGGTCGAGGGCAACGGCTCGGCGTCTTCGCGGGGCCCGGAGTAGGAAAGTCAACGCTCCTCGGAACCATCGCGCGCCGCACCAACGCCGACGTCAACGTCATCGCCCTGATCGGTGAGCGAGGCCGAGAAGTGAAGGATTTCATCGAGCACAGTCTCGGCCCCGAAGGTCTCGCACGCTCTGTGGTTGTCGTTGCGACCGGCGACGAGTCGCCGCTGCTCAGGATCCGGGCCGCCAAGCTCGCGTGTACGTGCGCCGAACACTTCCGCGACCAGGGCGCAGACGTCCTCCTCATGATGGACTCGGTCACACGCTTCGCGCACGCCCAGCGACAAGTCGGCCTTTCCGTCGGCGAGCCGCCAGCCACGAAAGGTTACACGCCTAGCGTCTTTTCCAGCATGGCTCTGCTGCTCGAACGAGCGGGCGCGATCGAAACCAGTGCGATCCAGACCAGCGCGATCGCCAACACCGCGAAGCCAGCCAAAGGCGGCTCGGTCACCGGCCTTTACACCATCCTTGTTGAAGGCGATGACATGTCCGAGCCAATCGCTGACGCCGCGCGCGGCATCCTCGACGGCCACATCATTCTCTCCCGCAAGCTCGCGCAGAAGGCCCACTACCCCGCGATCGACGTTCTCGATTCGATCAGCCGCGTCGGCGACGACGTGACCGATACCGCGCACCAGTCCGCACGTCGCCAACTCGTCCGCACGCTCGCGCTCTACCGCGAGATTGAGGACCTCGTGCAGATCGGCGCTTACGCCCGCGGCTCCAACCCCGAAGCCGACGTAGCTATCGAACATCAGGCCGCGATCATCGCGATCCTCCGCCAGAGTGGCAGCGACGCTCAACCGTTCCAAGATTCGAAGACCGCGATGATCAAGCTCGCGACTCAGATTACCGATGCCACGCAGCGAGCGATGAAAACCCGGTCCCGCTAGGAGATCACGCTTTGGCCAAGTTCCGATTCCAGCTCGAAGCCGTCCTCGAACAACGCCGCGGCGTCGAACGTACCAAGCAACTCGCGGTGGCGCAGCTCGAAACCACGCGCATGGGAATCGAAGAAACCATCCGTGGTCATCAGCGACAGCTCGTCCGCGAGCAAGCAGACCTTCGCGAGCATCTCGCTTCAGAACAAACGTCTCGTGAACATCGCGGTGTCGATCTCCGAACCGTGCGCATGCAGGCCAGCGCCTCTCTCCATCTCGTCGCCAAGGCCCAGCAGTCCGTTATCCAACTGGCTGGCGTGCACCACCGGCTCGACGCCGCGCGCCTCGAACTCATCGAGGCCACCACACGCCGTCGCGCCGTCGAGGTTCTGAAAGAGCGTCGATTCGAGGCCTGGAAAGACGCTCAAAGCCGGCGCGAGGCTGCGGCCCTCGACGAAATGGCGATCATCGGTGCTTCTAGGCAGGAGGACATCACGTGAAAACTCTCTGGCTCGCATTATCCGTACTCGCGGTCGCAAACGTGCTCGCGCTCTTGGGCGTCGTCGGTTGGCTCCAGACCAGCAACCGCCTCGATGGCGCACGGCTCGAACAGGTGCGGCAGTTGTTCTCTAAAACCGTCAAACAAACCGCAGAGGAGGCCGCGCAGCTCAAGACCGCAGCCCAAGCCGAAATTAAAAACCTGGAAGAGCAGTCCAAGGCAGCACGCCCCGCGCTGACCGCCGAGGAACGCCTCCATGCCCGCGTGGAAGCGACGGAGATCGACCGCCAGCGCGCCCAGCGTCTTTCCGACGAGAATGTTTCGTTGCAACGAAGCCTCGCCGAGAAACTCACGCAGTTCGAAGCGCTCAAATCGCAAATCGCACAAGCCAAGCAGGAGTTCGAGCAACTGACCTCCAAGTCCCGCGAGACCGTCGGTGCCGAGCAGTTCAAGAAGACCCTCGGCGTGCTCGAAGCGCTCAAGCCCGAACGGGCCAAGGCGGCGCTAAAAGAGATCATGCTCGCCACGGCCCAGAACACAACCGACGCCCCGCCTCAGCCCAGGCTCGCATCACCCAAGGACGGCGCCATCAGCGCCAACACGCCGACACAGCTCGGTGCCACGATGACCGACCCGGCCGCGGCTGGCAAGGCTCAGGTCGTCTCCTACCTCAACGCCATGGACGAGGGAATCCGCGCCAAGGTTATTCAGGAGTTCCTCAAGGACGACCCGAAGCTGGCAGCCGAATTGCTTGAAAAGCTCCGAGTACGCGGGGTTCCCCCCGTGATTCGCGGAGCCCAAGCCAATGATCCAAGCCGTTGAGCCGCAGACCCCCTCACGCCAAACCAACGCCACGCGAACCGCCCGCCCTGCTGCGCAAAGTCCTCCTCAGGGCGGCGCTGACTTTGCGCAAACCATCGCGGACGTGCTCCAGCCGAACCTCACTGCCCTCACTCTCGGAGGTCCGATCGAGTCGGGCGCGGACTTCGGTCGGACTCCCGCCCAAAATGATGACTCTTCGACACAGGGCCGTTCCGCAACCCGACGCGGCGACGAGAGCAACTCGAAGAAGAAGGCCTCGGAGTCCGCCCAATCCACCGACACCGCGGCCACCAACCTTCCCGATCCCTCGCGCGCCGCCGCCGAACTTCTCAAATCTCCAGTGCACCCCGAGAGCGTGCAGCCCTCCAGCGCTTCCAACCGCACGGATGATCACAACCTCGGAACCGGGGCCGCGGACACGCCCAGTGCTTCTGCCCGCAGACGCTCTCAGCACCGCGCAGAAGCTCCCGCATCGCCCATCGCCTCAGAGCCGTCCCCAAACACTGCCAACTCATCCAAGCTGTCGCACAACTCAGACACGTCCCACGCACACTCCACCGGCCAGGCCGCGAACGCCGAGCATCAATCTACGGGCGCTGGACAGGACAGCTCAAACAACTCGAAGGATGCCGCCGGCAACACGACCACTGGCCGCTCTTTCACACAGCCGACCCCGACTTCGACGGTTGCAATCGCGTCTTCGCTCCCCGGGTCCAGCGCGACCAGTGAGCGACAAGGAAGCGAACAAACCTTGAAGTCGCTCGTCGGAGCTGCGACTGTTGAGACCACGCGCGCCGAAACGGTGGGGGGCCCACGCTCTGCGGCAAACACGCGCAACCCCGAGCAGCTCTTCGCGCAATCTGACGAACCACTCATCGCGCAACTCGGGCGCGGGCTCACGGCCGCTCTGCGTCAGAAGGGCGGCAGCATCCTGATCCGACTCGCCCCCGAGGCCCTCGGCCAGCTTCGCGTGCACCTGACCCTGGACAACTCCCAAATCGCCGCCCGGATCGAAACCTCAACCCCCGAGGCACGCGACTTGCTCATCAAGAGCGAGAACGACCTCCGCGCCGCCCTCGAAGCCCGCGGGCTGCAGGTCAAGAGCGTCGAGATCGTGAACACAGGAGGCCCCAGTCGTGCGCCGACCGCCAACGACAACCAGCCGAGCAGCAACTCTCAGCAGCAGCAGCCCGCGGACACCCAGCACCGCGATGATCACAAACAACGTGAACACCACGCGAAACATGAGCAACGCCGCTCCTCACAGGATGAAAGAGAAGACATCGGTGCATTGACCGGGACGATCGCGAGCAACGGAGCTCTCAGCGCACTGCGAGAAGAAGAGTTCAACGACGGATGGACAATCCGCGTTGACATGACCGCGTGAGATGCCATCGAACTTGCAGAAGAGCTCATGAGGACCACAAAACTCTGTTGAACCCAGTCATTTTTCGCCACGAATCCATCGCTCGGCGTCCGGCGCCAACCGAATCTCAAAGGAACAATCCATGCCCGCCATCGACTCTCTTACCTCGACCAGCACCGACTCCACAAGCTCAAGCAAAGCTAATGGATTCAGCGCCCTCGATTCAGAGTCCTTCATCAAAATTATCTTCACCGAGCTCAGCAAGCAGGACCCGCTCAAGCCCAGCGACACCAACACGCTCCTCCAGCAGCTCTCCAGCCTGCGCACCATCCAGTCCGATATCGACATGTCCGACAAGCTCAAAAACCTCGTGGGGCAGAACGAACTCTCCTCCGCGGCCGGGCTTATCGGCCACTCGATAAGCGGCCTCAGCGAGACGTCCGAGCGTGTGACCGGCACCGTCAAGTCAATCAGCAAAACCTCTGACGGCGCAGTGCTCAACCTCACCGACGGCACCAAAGTCGCCATGAAGAGAGTCGACGAAATCCTCCCCGACGCCACGCCGGAGCAGAAGTGATGAACCACGACGAAGGCGATCTTTTGCGGGCACTCTCTTCGGGAGTGCGCAGCCGAGGGATTGCCGAATCTGCCGCCGTTCCTCGCACCGACACCGCTTCGGCGATCGGAGCCGCAAGCTTCCAAGGCCTGCTCGAGAAGGCCCGAGCTGGCAACGTCAGCAGCGGCCTCCCCGTCACCATCGCCAAGGGCGCGGGCGTTGAACTCACCGATGAACAGCTCGGACGAGTCGCCGCCGCCGCCGACCGCGCCCAGGCTTCCGGCGCAACCCGCGCGCTCGTGATGATCGACGGCAAAGCGATCAAGCTCGACGTCGGCGTCCGCACCATCACCGGATCTGCGGACCTCTCATCAGGCAAGCCGCTCACCGGCATCGACGCCCTGATCCAGATCCCAAGCGGGCCGTCCGCAACGCCAGCCTTCACCACGCCAGCCGCCGCGTCATCCCCCGACCTCAGCGCATCACTGCTTAAAGCCCTGAGCGGTCGCGAAGTGCGATCAGCCTAAGCGAACGCGGCCAGATCGATCACTTCGCGCCGGTCCACTCGCGCCATATACAGACGCACGACGCACGACGCACGACCACGACTCACCATTCATCCGCACACCGACACACCACGAGGATTCGTATGTCGTCCACAATCGCGATGTTCACCGCTCTCTCCGGCCTGACCGCCAACAGCCGCAACCTCGACGTCATCGGCAACAACATCGCCAACGTCAACACCACCGCCTACAAGTCCAACCGAATGCTCTTCTCAGACCAGTTCAGCCGAACCTTTAGCATCGGCTCGCCCCCGGGCAACACCACCGGCGGCACCAACCCCGGCCAGATCGGCTTAGGCGTCGGCATCGCTGGCACGCAACGCAACTTCGGCGGCGGAACGCTCTCGCCCACGGGCGACGGACGCGACCTCGCCATCGAAGGCGACGGATTCTTCGTCGTCGACAGCGGCGGAACCCAGGCATACACCCGCGCCGGAGCATTCCGAAAGAACAGCAAGAACGACGTCGTCAACGTTGCGGGCGATCGGCTCATGGGCTACGGAGTCGACCAAAGCTACAACATCGTCGAGGGAAACCTCATCCCCATCAACATCCCCGTCGGAACGCTCACCCTCGCCGAAGCGACCAAAAACGTTCGCCTCTCCGGCAATCTCAACGCCAACGGCCTCACCCCCACACGCGGCTCACGCACCACGCTCCAGGGAACCACCACCACCGGCCTTCAAACCATCGCCAGCGCAAACCCCGCGCCCGCCGCCGGAAATCTCCTCGAAACAACCAGCCGCCTCGCGGACATCGAAGACCCCGCGCTCCCAGCTTCAGGCTCCACGCTCTTCCAACCGGGGCAAGTGATCGAGGTCAAGGGCGTAGAAAAAGGTAACAAAACGCTCGCCGCTTCTTATCTCCAAGTCACCGACACGACCACTGTCGAGGACTACATCAAATTCATGAACCAAGTCCTCGGACTGAACCCCGCCGCCGGTGCGAATCTCGACGGAAAAACTCCGGGTGTCTCACTCGACCCTGTCACCGGCGTGCTCAACGTCGACGGGAACACAGGAACCGTCAACGATCTCCGCATCGAATCTTCGGACATCAAAGTTCTCGACTCGTCGAGAAACTTCGTCCGATCTCCGTTCGCCACCGTCAAGGTTCAGGCCGCCGACGGCGAGAGCGTGCGCACAACCATGGTCGTCTACGACTCGCTCGGCACACCCGTCGATGTCGATCTCACCATGGCCCTCGATAGCAAGTCCAACGCCGGCACCACCTGGCGCTACTACGTGGAGTCCGCCGAGGACAGCGACCAGAACCTCGTCGTCGGCACCGGTCTCATCAACTTTGATACCAACGGCCAGCTCGCTTCGCCCCTCCCCGTCACCGTCAACATCGACCGCGCTGGCACCGGCGCGGGCACGCCCCTGAGCTTCGAACTCTCGTTCTCCGGCGAACGCGACAACGTCACAGCGCTCACCGACGCCAGCTCCGCGATCGCCGCGACCTTCCGTGACGGCTCGCCCATCGGAACGCTCTCGTCCTTCGCCGTCGGAACCGACGGAACCATCAGCGGCTCGTTCACCAACGGCCTCACCCGCTCACTCGGCCGCGTCGCCCTCGCAACATTCCCCAACAACGACGGCCTCGTCGACATCGGCTCCAACCTCTTCCGCACCGGCCCCAACAGCGGCAACCCGCTCATCAGCGCGCCCCAGTCGCTCGGCGCAGGAAAAGTCGTAGGCGGTGCGCTCGAACTCTCCAACGTCGACCTCAGCGCAGAGTTCATCGGGATGATCCTCTCTTCCACCGGATACTCCGCCTCCAGCCGCGTAATCCAAGCGACCAACGAACTCATGCAGCAGTTGCTCGTTCTCGGGCGCTGACCCCCTGAGTTCTCCCAGTGATTGACAACGAGCACCGCCCGCGCCACACCGCCCGGTCCGCTCCAGGCCGATGAGCGTGACATCGCGCACGCGTTCACGGAGATTCTCATGCCCACATCACTCGATCATTCAGCTCGAGATCTGCTTCTCATCCTGGTCGGGAGCGCACTCTTCGCCGCCTCGGGCGTCATGCTCGGCCGCACGCCTCTCATTGCTGCTCTCTGGCAACGCTTCAAAGCCGCGCTCTGGCAACACCCTTCAATCACGCGAATCAGCCGAATCGTCGGTCTCGCCGCCCTCCCTATCGCCGGGGCGGCCCTCGTTATCTCCTCGCCATTACCGCCCACCGCCGGCGATCTCTCCGCCCTGCTCAGCGCCTCGCTCTTCGCCGTGGGCGTCCTCGGGCTTGTGATCGGCCAAGCCGGTGAATCACATCTTGCGCGGCGCGTCGCAACTGACACCACCGACACAATCGGTCCAAGTTCCGACACCATAGAAACCTTCAACGCAACACGCGCCGCGCCGCCATCAAACTCTCGCGCCGCCTGACCCTCGCTCCCCACAGTCCAACCCAAAAACCGCCGAAGGAACTCCGGTCTAGGTGCACGGCAGCCCGCGCCGTCGTGCGCACGTCCCAATGTTCTCCCGGAGGTACAGACCGTGGCCGACGCACCCGCAAAGCCCGATGCCGATCCAGCACCGGAAGCGCCCGCGAAAAAGAAGCCCCCGATCAAGCTCATCGGCATTGTCGCCACGGTCATGATTGTCGAGGGCGCTGGTGTCTTCTTCGTCGTGAGTAAGCTCGGGAACAAGCCCGCCGAAGCCTCCGCCAAAGCCATCCACGGCGCCAATCCCGCCGAGGCCAAAGGCGGCGGTGAGCACGGCGCCAAGCCCAAGGCCGAAGAGGGCAAAGGCGGTGGTGAGCACGGCGGCGGTGCCGATGCACCGAAGGACCCCGAAACGCCCGTCGAACTCGCGGTCGTCTCTGAAAAATTTCAGAACATGACCGCCGGCATCGCCTGGATGTGGGACGCAGAGATCTTCGTCCAAGTCAAAGCCAAAAACGAAAAACTCGTCAAGGACAAGCTCAAGGCCCGCGAGGCTGAGGTCAAAGAAGGCATCTCGCTCATCTTCCGCAAGGCAACCCTCAACCAGCTTAAAGAGCCCGGCCTCGAAACGCTCAACCGCCAGGTCATGGCCTTCATCGGCAAGCTCGTCGAGCCCGACGCCGAAGGTACAAGCCGCATCGAGCGCGTCCTGATCCCCAAGTGCCGAGGGTTCCCCACGGGCTGATCTCGCGATCGCGGCGCGTAACCGGGCTCTACCCAGCGCCGCGCGCGCAACCCGCACTTCCCCGGGACACGCGCGATCTCTGCGCGTTCTTCACCAGAATCACGTCCGAGATTGCGCTCTCGCGCCGCTTTCTCTAGGGCGTTCGCCCGATCAACGCCATCACGCCGACATATCTCCCGTGACTCTCGACCCACGCCCGATCCAATCCTGCGCGAGTCTTCGTGTCGTCAACGAATCAGCCACGATTCAAAGTCATCAGCGGGGTGATCCATGTCTCACAGAGCTTCTCGTCAACTTGGCCCCGACGCACCCAACGCTGGCGGCGGCGACGCCAACGACATGGCCCAGGCCGCGCTCAAGGCCGCCATGGACGCGGTCTCCGGAATTCAAGACGACCTGAACAGCGCAAACACCGCGGCCTCAGCCGCCACTACGGCCGCGACCGCGCCAGCACCCGTGCCCGCGGTCTCGCCCTCGCCCGCCTCCACGCCCTTCACGCTCCCAAAGTTCACACCCAACCTCTCGCCCCAGCAGGCTCGCGCCATCGACCTGCTCTCCGACGTCACGCTCAACGTCAAAATCGAACTCGGCCGAACCCGCATGCTCGTCGAAGACGTGCTGCGCCTCAGCGACGGTGCCGTCGTCGAGCTCGACAAGCTTGCTGGCGACCCGGTTGATATCTACGTCAACAACCGCCCTATCGCACGCGGCGAAGTTCTCGTCCTCAACGACGCTTTCTGCGTCCGTATCAACGAGATCGTCCAGAGCGTTAGCGAAGCCGACCTCCGCGCCGCCGCAAAGGCCGTCTAGCAATCGCACGCTCAAGCACGACCCGATCACTTCACGATCACCCGAGCGATGGAATCGCTCGATTGCCGAGCCAGGAGGGCGACCATGGGCCTATCCCCCCGATCACGATCGAACCTGAAAGATTCTCGCGAGCATATGCAGAGCGCGCTGCGCATCGCCTGCCGCGTCGCTTTCTTCACCGTGCTGATGGTGCTTCCGGCGCTCTCCGCAGCGCAGAACACACCGCCCGCAGCTCATGCTCCCACGCTACCTCCCACGCAAGCTTCGACAGATCCATCCGTCCGTCCCGACCCGATCAGCAAACCCATCCCCGACGCCATCCGCCCGCTCGGCCTGCCCGTTCGCGCCTCATCACAGCCAACCTCGACCAAGCCCGAAGCGTCCTCACAGGGCGCAACCTTGGTCCGCACCGCGACCTCGCTCACCGCCGTCGTCGCCCTCATCCTGCTCGCCGCCTTGGTCGTCCGCTCTCTCGCGCGCCGTCAAGGCGGCATCATGGCCGCGGTTGGACCCGGCGGACGCGCGCCCTCGGGCGTCGTCGAAGTCCTCGCTCGATACCCCGTCGCACGCAGCCAGACGCTCATCCTCCTCAAGCTCCCACGCCGAGTCATCGTCCTCGCCCAGACCCGCGGCGTACGAGGTGCCTCAAGCCTCGCCGCGCTCAGTGAGATCATCGACGCCGAAGAAATCGCCGACCTCGTCCTCAGAACCCGCGAGGCCGACAACCAAACCATCGCGCGGAAGTTCGGCAGCATTCTCAACACCGAACAACGCGGCCTCGCAAAGATCCTCGGCGTGTTCGCGCCGAACGTAAACACGAACCTCAACACGAACACGAGCGACAATTCCACCGCCGCGACGGCACGCGATCTCGCGTTCCCCAATCTTCTCGCGCAATCAAGACCGACTCCCCGGCGCGTGACCACCTCACCCTCGGGCGATCGCGTCGAACTCGCATCCACACCCGACCAGCCAATCAAGAAAGCACACCCCAAGCCCGACCCTGCCAGACGCGGCTATTCCGACGCACCAAACACGCCCAAGCCTCACGCGAACCAGGCCTTCACCGACGCTGACCTTCAAGAACGCCTCGCGGTGCTTCGCCAAATCGCGCTCGAACGCAACCGGAGGGCCAGCTAAATGAACCGCGCACTCCTCCCTCTCATCGCACTCGCCGCCACCCTGATCTTCACGCTCCCCGCCCTCGCGCAGCGCGGCCCGTCTATAGACGACTCCTTACGCAACGCACGCCCAGTCCTCCCCGCCGGCGATCTTCGCCAAGCACTCCCCGTCAGCGAACTCAACCCCATCAACGTGCTCGACGGCGCGATCAGCGCCTTCCCATCCTTCAACGGGCCCGCCCCTGCAAGCTCTTCCTCGAACTCCTCCTCCGACTCCAAGCCCGCCGGCGGCCTCTCCGCCGCCGTCAACATCCTCGTCCTCCTCACCGTCGTCACCCTCGCGCCGTCGATCATGCTGATGACGACGTGCTTCCTCCGCATCACCATCGTTCTGGGCCTCTTGAAACAAGCCATCGGAACGTCCTCGGTCCCGCCCCCACAGGTCATCGTCGCGCTCTCGCTCTTCATGACCCTGCTGGTGATGAGCCCGACCATCGACCGCATCAACAACGAGGCCATCGCGCCCTACAAGGCCGGCACCATCACCGACCACGAGCAGCTCTGGGACCGCGCCAAACAACCCATCCGCGATTTCATGTTCGACCAGATCGAGGCCACCAACAACTGGTCCAGCGTCTACATGCTCCTCAACTACCGCGGCGTCGACACCTCGCAACCTGAAAAACTCACACGCTCCAGCGTCGACCTGATTACGCTCATCCCCGCCTACATGCTCTCAGAGCTTAAAACAGCATTCCTCATGGGCTTCCGCGTCTATCTCCCCTTCCTGGTCATCGACATGGTCATCAGCGGCCTGCTCATTTCGATGAGCATGATGATGCTCCCACCCGTTGTGATCAGCTTGCCATTTAAGCTCCTCCTCTTCGTGATGGTCGACGGATGGCAGCTCGTCGTCGGAAGCCTCATGCACAGCTTCGCCCAGCCCGGCGAGATCCCCGATCTCTCCAAAACCTCCGCCCTGCTCGCCCCCCTCTTCAACTCCTTCGCTTAGGTAGGTCTTCAGGTAGGTCGGCTGGTAGGTCGGCTCTCCGAGCCGCCTCTTCTCCCCGCCTCTTTCTCTCTCTGTCCCTCTCCCCCAAGGAACCTGCATGTACGACGACGCCACCATCGACCTCATCCGCCAGGCCCTGATCATCACCTTGAAAATCTCAGCCCCCATCCTCGCCGCCGGCATCGTCGTCGGCCTCATCATCAGCATCTTTCAATCCGTCACGTCGATCCAGGACCAAACCCTCAGCTTCGTCCCCAAGATCATCTCGATGGTCATGGTCATCGTGATCCTCACCCCCTGGATCGTCCAGCGTCTCCTCGACTACACCGCCGAACTTCTTCGCTTGGTCTGATCCACAGAAGACCTGCGTGCACGCGCAGGGCCTGTCCGTACCGCACGATCATCCACACGTCGCAAACCATGCTCGACCTTGAGTCCGCCATCTCCCACGCTATCCCTTTCCTGCTCGTCCTCTTCAGGCTTGCGGGGATGTTTATCTTCACACCGCTCCTCGCAAGCTCCATGCTCCCACGCCAGTTCAAAGCCTTGCTCGTCATGATGCTCGCCGCGGCCCTGTACCCCATGGTCCCCACCCAAGCCGTCAGCGCAGCCTCGATCGACTTGATCACGCTCATCCCCATGATCATCCGCGAGGCCATCATCGGGTTCACCATGGGCGTCCTCGCCACCATCCCGCTCGTCTGTCTCGAAATGTCTGGCGTCATCATGGGCCAGCAGATGGGCTTTGGACTCGCCCGCGTCTACAACCCCGAGCTCGAGTTCGACGCCGACCTCATCGGCCAGCTCTTTTTCTACATCGGTGCCGCCGCGTTCATCGCGATAGGTGGCCTCGAAACTCTCTTCATCACCCTCGCCAACACCTTCGCACGCGTCCCCATCGGCACCTTCTCATCCGACGCTGTCCCGATCCAAACCCTCGTCGCCACCCTCACCTCGGGCTTCGAACTCGCCATGCGCGTCGCCTCGCCCGTTGCTGGCATCGTCGCGTTACTGGTCGTGGCCTTCGGCGTCACCTCTAAAACCATGCCCCAGCTCAACGTCATGTCGATCGGCTTCACCTTCAAAATCCTCGCCGGCCTAGGCATCGCCGCGTTCTCCATCTACTCCATCGCCAACGCCGCTGGCGAAGAGATCCGCTCCACCCTCAACCTCATCATCGAATGGGCCGACCACCTCGCAGGCACCACTCCTCACGCCTGATTCACCCCCGATCCACGCCGCTCACACCTCACCGGCATCTCAATCAGCCCGCGTAAGACCCCGGAAACCGACCCATGGCCGAAGACCTCGGAGAACGTACCGAAGCGCCAACCGGGCGCAAGCTCTCCGAAGCGCGCGGCGAGGGACGCATCCCACGCAGCCAGGATCTCGGCGCAGCCATCGACCTCATCGGGGCCGTCGTCATTCTCGTCTTCCTCGGCGGCGGCCTCGTCCAGACTCTCCTCGTCGTCATGCGCCGCGTCCTCTCCGACGGAACCTCCGACGGCCTGCTCACCGTCGATTCCATCGAACCACTCGTCAACTTCTCCCTCGGGCACGCCGCGCTCGCACTCCTCCCCCTCATGCTCGTCATGTGCCTCGTCGCCTACGTCGCGCAGGTCGTCCAAGTCGGCGTCGTCTGGACCACCCGCCCGCTCGAGCCCAAGCTCAACCGTCTTAACTTCGTCGCCAACTTCGGCAATCTCTTCGGCAAACGAAACATCATGAAGACGGTCGTTGATTCCGTCAAACTCACTCTCGTCATGCTCGTCGCCTGGCGCTTTATCGACACCAACCTCGCCCACCTCGCCTACCTCCCCGCCCTCAGCATGCGCGCCGGAATCTGGACCATGGCCACCATGGCGCTCCACCTCGCCATCTGGCTCCTCGTCGTCCTTCTCATCATCGGGCTCATCGACTGGTTTTACCAACGCTGGCAGCACACCCAAGACCTCAAAATGACCAAGCAGGACGTCAAGGACGAACGCAAGGACATGGACGGCGACCCCAAGCTCAAGGCCAAGCGATTCCGCATCGCGCAGGAAATCGCCATGCAACGCGCACGCCATGCTGTCCCCACCGCCGATGTCATCGTCACCAACCCAACCCACTATTCCGTTGCCATCAAATACGACGCCGACTCCATGCGCGCGCCCAAGGTCGTCGCCAAGGGCGTCGACCACATGGCCCTGCTCATCCGCCAGATCGCCAGCGTCCACGGCGTCCCCCTTGTCGAACGCCCGCCTCTCGCCCGCGCTCTCTACTACGCCATCGACGTCGGCGGCGAAGTGCCCCCCGACCACTACCAGGCCGTCGCCGAGATCCTCGCCTACGTCTACCGCATCGAGCAAGCCGCCTAGGTAGATCGCTTCTCCGAACCGATTCTTCTCCTTCTCTTTCTCTTTCTCTTTCTCCTTCCACTTCCTCTCTTCTGTCCATCCTCCCCCAACCCGCCACCCTGCTCTCCCGAATCACACCATGGCCAAAGCCTCACTCAAAGCCCCCGCCAAGCTCGCCGCTCAACCCAAGGCGTCCAAACAGGCCGCCGTGCTCCGGGCCGCGCCCGCGCTTGCCGATATGGGCCCCATCCTGCCCCCGTGGCTTCAGAAAATCAAAACCTACCGCGGGCTCATCGTCCCGCTTAGCTTCGTCGGAATGCTCGGTGTTCTCCTCGTGCCGCTCCCGCCCGCGGTCATGGATATTCTCATCGCCCTCAACATCAGTCTCTCTCTGATCATCCTCCTCACCACCATCTACATGGACCACCCGCTCGATTTCAGCGTCTTCCCCTCTCTCCTCCTCGCCACAACTCTCTTCCGCCTCGTCCTCAACATCGCCTCCACACGCCTCATCCTCGCCGCCGACGCCACCAACCCCGAGGACGCCATGGCGCTCGCCGGTCACGTCATCATGGCCTTCGGAAACTTCGTCGCTGGCAAGTCCCTCTTCGTCGGCGTCGTCATCTTCATGATCCTCGTCATCGTCCAGTTTATCGTCATCACCAAGGGCGCCACACGCATCGCCGAAGTCGCCGCACGCTTCACCCTCGACGCCATGCCCGGCAAGCAGCTCGCCATCGACTCGGACCTCAACGCCGGCGTCATCGACGAACCCGAAGCTCGCCGCCGCCGCGAACGCGTCAGCCAGGAAGCCGACTTCTTCGGTGCCATGGACGGTGCCTCGAAATTCGTCCGAGGCGACGCCATCGCCGGAATCATCATCACCGTCGTCAACGTCATCGGCGGATTCGCCGTCGGTATGATCTCCAAGGGTTGGGATGCCAAATCCACCGCGGAAACCATCACGAAAGTCACCATCGGCGACGGCCTCACCGCCCAGATCCCCGCCCTCATCATCTCCATCGCCTCCGCCCTCATCGTCACCCGCTCGGGCTCTAAGCAGCAGCTCGGCGATGAGCTCACCGAGCAGCTCGCCAGCCAGCCCCGTGGCCTCATCATCACCGCCGGCTTCCTCGTCGCCCTCTCGTTCACTCCTCTGCCCGCCGCCCCCCTCCTCACCACCGCACTCGTCCTCGCTGGCATCTCATACTTCATGAACCGCAACCAGAAGCTTGTCAAAGCACATAAAGCAAGCCAACAAGCCGCCGAACCATCACAGGCCGCCGAACCACCGCCCGTCGAAAACCTCCTTAAGGTCGACACCCTCGAACTCGAAGTCGGTTACGGGCTCGTCGGCCTCGTCGACTCCGGGCAGGGCGGGGACCTCCTCGACCGCATCAGCGCCACCCGCCGTCAGCTCGCCGTCGAGCTCGGCCTGGTCATGCCCCCCGTCCGCATCCGCGACAACATGCAGCTCAACTCCAGCGCCTATCGCGTCAAGGTGCGCGGCAACGTCATCGCCGAGGGCATCGTCCGCGTCGGCAAGGTTCTCGCCATGGACTCGGGCATCGTCACCGGCTCCATCGACGGCGAGCCCACCAAGGAACCTGCCTTCGGCCTCAGCGCCTGGTGGATCGACCCCGCGCTCCGCATCCGCGCCGAAACCATGAACTACACCGTCGTGGAGCCCACCAGCGTCATGACCACCCACATCACCGAACTCGTCAAACGCCACGCCGACGAACTCCTCACCCGCGAAGAAGTCGGCAACCTCGTCGAACAACTCAAGCAGCGCAGCCCCAAGCTCATCGAAGAACTCATCCCCGGCGTCGTCAAGCTCACCGATATCCAGAAACTTCTCCAGAACCTTCTCCGCGAACGCGTCCCCATCCGCGATATGGAGACCATCTGCGAGACCCTGTCAGAGTGGGGGGCCAAGACCAAGGACGTCGACGTCCTCACCGAGTACGTCCGCAACGCCCTCCGACGCACCATCTGCAACCTCTACGCACAGCCCGGACAGGACGGCAAGCCACGCCTCGCTTGCGTCACGCTCGACCCAACCCTTGAAGATCAGATTAATTCCTACATCGACCGAGGCCCCGGCGGCACGGCCGTCAACATGCCCGCACGCGTCGCCGCCAAGGTCGCCGAGCAGATCACCAGCAGCCTCAAGCTCGTCACCCAGACCGGCGCCCACCCTGTCGTCATCGCATCGCCCCAAGTCCGCGCCGTCGTCCGCCAGATCGTCGAACCCCACCTGCCCAACGTCACCGTCCTGGGATACAACGAGATCGTCAGCGGTCTCGAGGTCGAATCACTCGCCCTCGTCATGCCCCCGCCCGATCCCAAAGCCGACCGCCGCGAACCCTCCCTCGCCGCCTAGTCCCCCGTAGGTCGGCTCTCCGAGCCGTCTCTTGGTCTTCATCTTGATCTGCTCTTGGTTCTGGGCTCGGGACTTTGGCAAACCCGCCCACCCCGCGGCCTCCCCGCCCTTCTCCACACCCTTCTACCCCGCCATCTCTCTGCTCCGACTCAAACTAGAACACCCGCGCTCCGAGCCGCAGAAGACACCGACGCGCCATTCGCGTGCGATAAAAACATCCGCCTCGCGCGACTCTCGAAAACTCCCCCCCCAAGCCGATGGATGATCCCACCGCGCGACCTCGCGTGTATTCTGCCACCGCGCCGCCCTCCGACCCGCCCGCCATGCCCGACTCAACCCCCAAAATCTACCGCGGGCGAACCATGGCCGAAGCGCTGGCAGAGGTCAAAAAAAACCTCGGCAAGGACGCCGTCATCCTCAAAACCCGCGCCTTCAAATACGGCGGCATCATGGGCGTCGGCGGCAAACCCATGGTCGAGATCACCGCGACCCTCGACCATTCGCCCGCCCTCTTGCAACCGAACCCTCAACCCTCGATCCCATCGCCAACCCAATCGCCAACCCAAATCCCAACTCAAATCTCAACTCCAACCTATTCGCTCAAACCGCGCCCCGTCTCGCACGAACACCTCGCGCCGGTGATCGTCACACGCCCTGTGACCTCTCGTGCAACCGCCCCTGTCGCCTCGCGCCCGCACTCGCTACTGACCACCTTCACGCCCCAGGCTCAACCGCTCTCCGGCGCTCAGGCCCTCGCCAATCGAGTCGCTTTCCGCCCCACCGACTCCTCCACCCGCCTTATCCTCGAAGACGAGATCACCAGTATTAAACGCTTGGTATCTCAAGTCTTACAAACAACCCGGCACGGCGCATCACGAATCGCAAACCGCCCACCGCCCGCCAGTTCGGCTGTACTCACCCTCGGCCCCATGAGCGAGCCGCTCTTCGCCAACTACATGCGCCTCATCGAGACCGGCGTCGGCTCAGACATCGCCGAAGAACTCGCCTCTCGTGTCCGCGACGAACTCTCTGAGCCCGAGCTCGCCGATTCTTCCATCGTCCGCGAGACACTCCTCCGCCACATCACGAGCGAGATCCAAACCACGCCCCCCCAGCTCACAGGCCGCACCCTCGACGGACGACCGACCACCATCGCCCTCATCGGCCCCACCGGTGTGGGCAAAACCACCACCATCGCCAAGCTCGCCGCCCACGCCAAGCTCAAGCAAGGCCTGCGCGTCGGGCTCATCACCTGCGACACCTACCGCATTGCCGCCGTCGAGCAGCTCCGCACCTACGCCGGTATCCTCGCCATCCCGCTCCGAGTCGTCCTCGCCCCCCAAGACATGCCCGCCGCGTGCGACGCGTTCAACGACTGCGACCTCATCCTCATCGACACCGCAGGTCGATCGCAGAACGATACCACCCGCCTTCACGAACTCTCGGCCTACCTTGCTGCCGCCCGACCGCACGAAACCCACCTCACTCTCTCGCTCACCGTTTCCGAGCCTGTCATGCTGAGCACCGCCGACCGTTTCGCCACCCTTAATCCCGACCGGGTCATTCTCAGCAAGGCCGACGAGGCCGTGCATTTTGGCCCCGTCCTCAACCTCGCCCGACGCACCGGCCTCGCCATCAGCGCGCTGACCATGGGCCAGGAAGTCCCCGACCACTTCCAGCACGCCGACCCCGAGCACCTCGCCCGCATCGTCCTCGACGGCGAGTGGTCCGAGGCCCGGAGCGTGCTCCAATGAGCTCGGGCAACAACATCCAGCACGCGCCCGACGACCAAGCCTCACGCCTCCGCCGACTGGTCGAGCAGTCGCAACGCCAGAACTCAAACCAGAACTCAAACCAGAATTCAAACCGCCATTCCGTCGGCGCTGCGCTCGACGCCATGACCATCCCCTCACGCTACAAAGCACCCTGCGCCCCCGTGGTCGCGGTCGCTTCTGGCAAGGGCGGCGTGGGCAAGACCAACCTCTGCGTCAACCTCGCCATCATCCTGTCCCAGCAAGGCTTGCGCGTCACGCTCGTGGACGCCGACCTCGGCATGGCCAACGCCGATGTCCTCTGCGGTCTCATGCCCCAGCGCCGACTCGAACGAGCCGTTACCGCTCGCGATCGACTCCCCGAGCTGGCCATCAACGCCCCCGGGGGCTTCCGACTCGTCCCCGGATCCGTCGGCGTTGCCCAGTTGGGCGAACTCCCCCGGCACGACCGCGACCTGATTCTCAGCGGCCTCGCAGACCTCGACGCCAGCAGCGATCTCATCCTCGTCGACACCGCCGCCGGTGCTGGCTCCAGCGTGCTCAGTTTCCTGCACGCCGCCGACCTCGCCATCGTCGTGACCACGCCCGAGCCCACCGCCATCACCGACGCCTACAGCCTCATCAAGTGCCTCGTCCAAGGCCACGCCGCGCTCGGGTCAATCTCGGGCGTGCGCAACAACACGGACCTTGGACAACCCACGGGCGACGTCCGAATTGTCGTCAACCAAGCCATCAACAACGCCGAGGCCGAAGCGGTCTATCAGCGCATCGAAGCGGTGTGCACGCGCTTCTTGGGGGTCGAGCTCAGATTTTTAGGATCTTTATGTGTCGATCGCGCGGTGCCCGAGGCTGTCCGCGCACGGCACCCTTTCACGCTCGGAAAACCTGACTGCAACGCCTCGTTATCCGTGGCCCGGATCGCGGCGCAGATCACGCGGGCGCTTGAACTTAACGCCGACGTCTCGCTTCAGCGCCCGCGCGGGCTGCGCGCCGCGCTCTCGTCGTGGTTGACCCGCAACGCCTCTGACAGATCTGCCGTCACGCTCAGCGCTCTGAGGTGAATTCCCGCGTAGCACAACGCGGCTCTCTCAAGTTTATTCTCTCGCCGACCGACCAAGGCCGATGACCATCAACGGGTTTTCGGCGTGTTGATCAACGGCAGGGAGCGCGCGTGAACAAGCCCACGGTCGAAAAACTCAGCCCCGAACAGCCGACCAAGGTCATCGCGGGTTCGCTGGGCCTCACCGCGTTCGCGATCGCGGTGGTTGCCGGACTCTTCGCTGGCAACGAGTCGACCGAGATCCTGATCCGCGCCCTCATCTCGATGCTGCTCTGCTATGTGCTCGGCCTGGTGCTGGGCGCGATCGGCGAGCGCACGATCGAAGAGCACATCCGCGACTACATCGCGGCTCGCCCCGTCAAAAGATTTTCCGAGCCGATCATGGAGGTCGGAGAAGTTGGTGAAGAACCCACGTTGATAACCGGTGGAAAACAGGAAGAAATGGTTTCGGCTGGTTGACACCGGCCGAATGAGGTATAGTAAATAACTACGCATGGACACGGAGCGTCCATGCAGGCCGACCTCGGGTTCCCAGGCATGATGCCACGGATCAACCCCCGAGATCGAGCCACAGAGGGTCAAGGAGCAGACCGATGGCAGCACTAAAGTCTTCCGCAATTCCGTCCTCTCGTACCACCACTCGGCCCACCACTCGTCAGGGTCTGCGTGGCAACGGTCGCTTTGCGGCCCGCCACGCCGAGGCATCGTCGCTGCCCTCGCAGTACGACGAGCTCGCGATCAACGACGTCTGGACCGAGTACCAGAAGACGCGCAGCGAGCCGATCCGCAATTATCTCATGGAGAAGTTCCTCCCGCTCGTCCGCTACAACGCGGAACGCATCTACAAGCGGCTCCCCGACGAGGTCGATATGGAAGACCTGATGTCCGCCGGGATCTTCGGGCTGATGGACGCCGTCGACGCCTTTGACCTCGACCGCAAGGTCAAGTTCGAGACGTACTGCGCCCCTCGCATTCGCGGCGCGATCCTCGACGAGCTTCGTTCGATGGACTGGGTTCCGCGCCTCGTCCGCCACCGCACCGCCCGCTTCGAGCAGGCCCGCCAGCAGATCGAGATGCAGACCGGCGAGCCCGCCAGCGACGACGCGGTGTCAAACCGCATCGGTATCCAGGGCGAGGAGTTCGACAAGCTCAAGAAGGACGGGTCGCCCGTGAACATGCGGTCGATCCACGGCCGGTTCTATTCCAACGACAACGGCCGCGAGACTCGCGAGATCGACGTCATCCGCGACGACGGCCAGTCCAACCCGCTCAAGGACGTGCAGCGGAAGGACCTTAAGGAACTCATCACCAAAGGCCTCAGCCGGGCCGAGCGGCTTATCGTCCTGCTTTACTACTACGAGGGCATGACGATGCGCGAGATCGGGTCCACCTTGGACCTGAGCGAGAGCCGCGTCAGCCAGATGCACACGTCGATCCTCCTCCGCCTCAAGGCCCAGATGCAGCACCGGTCGCTGGAGCTTGAAGAGACTGAAGATTGAGGTCGTGCGGAGCAAGCCTCGGCGTATGACAACATCATGGAACACGAACGCTCGGGCGATTTTCCCGAGCGTTTTTTATTGGTTGACCGTAGAGCGGGCGCGACGAGATCTGCGGGGCCTCTGCCCGAGATCAGCGAAAGGCGATCGCCGGGGAGACCGGGTTTGGAGCTGTTGTCGAGCAGCGTGTCAAGAATATTTGACTTTGGAACAATGTCTTGTATACTTGACATGGTGTCAAATATGTTCGTCTTTATGGAGAATGCAAGGAGGTCCGATGAGCAAGTCCTTTGAAGAGAAATGCGTCTGGATTCAGCTTGTGGCGATGGTGATCGGGCTCGGGGCTTACTTCGTCCTGGCCGGGAGCATGATGTCCAAGAGCGTCACGGCCCTACCACCTTACGCGTTCCTGTTCGGGGCGTCGGTGGTATTGATGGTGATTCTGCTGGTGGCCGGGATCACGGTGGCGGCGATCGCGAGCAAGCCAGAGGGCCGGGATGAGCGTGACAAGCTGATCTCGTGGCGAGCCGAGAACAATTCGTCTTGGTTGCTGACCGTGGGCGTGCTGGCGGCGGTGACGGGCATGATCTTCTCGATTGAGAACGTCTGGATCGTGCATCTGCTGCTGCTGTCGATGTTCCTGTCTGAAGTTCTAGGGTTCATCCTTCGGCTGGTCTATTACCGTCGGGGGGTGTGAGGTTGACCAAGAGCAAGATCATCGTGCGGAAGATGGTGATCCAGAACCAGATCAGGGCGTTGCGTTTCGGGCATCGCGAGATGACGCAGCAGGAACTGGCCGAGCGGATTGGCGTGAGCCGGCAGACGGTGAATGCGATCGAGGGGGGCAAGTATTTCCCGTCGCTGGAAGTGGCATTTCGGATCGCGCAGGTGTTTGTTCGACCGGTCGACGAGGTCTTTGAGTGCGTGATGCCGCCTAGGTGATCGAGATCGCACTTACCGAGCGTCTGAATCCAAAATCGCCGGTTCTTCTGAGAGCTTTGCGGGATCTTGGCGTCAGAAAACGACAAGCCCGCAAGAGCACTCCTTGCGGGCTTGTCGCTGAATGTGCGCGCACGAGATTAAAACCGCACGAGCGCCCAGACCGATACTTAAGTGTCGCGATTCACATTCAAATCCCAACGGCTTAGCACCCGGCGGCGAACGCATCGACATAGGCGTCGTAGTCGTCGGCGTTCACGAACCCGTCGTTATTGAAATCAGCCACGATATTGCCGAGCACGAACGCGTCGACAAATCCGTCAAAGTCGTCGGCATTGACGAACCCGTCGCCGTTGAAGTCCGACGGGCACCGCAACCCGATGACATCGACGTACCCGCCGTTGCCGAACGTGTTGGCGTGCACGGCCTTGCCGCCGACGGCCACGTATTTGCCGTCGGAGCTGACATCGACCCACGACGGCGAGCCGGGCGTGTCGATCGAGCCGAGGGCCGCCAACGTGCGGCTGAAGACCTGAACTTCGGGGTGAGCATTGTTCTGCGTGCCCCACGAAGCGACCGCCAGAACCGAGCCGTCGTCAGAGATCGACGCGCCCACGGCCGAGTCTTGAAGCGTGCCGGTTCCGGTGGTGTTGACGGTGCCCAGCAGCGTGCCGCTGGCGACGTCGAAGACGCGCGTCGCGGTTTTGAGATACCCGTTGTAATTATGGCTGAGCACGCCGACGGTCGAGCCGTCGCGCGAGATGGCGATCGCCCAACCGAACCACGAGGTCGCCGCGGAGAAGTTCACCGCTGGCACGTACGACGACCCGACTTTTTTGAAGACTTTGAAGTCGAAACCGCCCAGAGCAAAGGTCTGCCCGTTGCCGGAGATCGCGAAGCGACCGCCCGACCCGACAACGCTGGCCGAGGTGATGACCGCGCCGGTCGCCGAGTCGATCAGCCGGGCCTGGTCGTTCACGGTGACAAGCGCGAGCGAGCCGTTGTCGGTGAGATCGACGCCCCCGGCGTACCCGGTAGCGAGCGGCCAAGTATTCTGGATCGCGCCGGTCGCGCCGTTGAAGATGTACAGCGACGGCACGGGGTTGGCCGAATCGGTGGTGTCGGTGAGGATGCACGCGACGACGCTGCCGTCGCGCGAGACCTTGATGTTGTAGTACCCCGAGTTGTTGAGGCTCGAAGGGAACGCGTAGGTCCACTTGAAGCCCGAGGCCTTGCTGTAGGCGGTTACGGAGTACGTCGATCCGCTCGAATTCAGCACCGCCGCGAGGTCGGCACCCTTGGCCGCGGAGACCGACGTGAGCGAACCGGCGGGGGCGGCGTAATTAACGAGTGGCGTGCCGTCGCCGGTGATGTCGAAACGCTGCACGCGCGGGCTGTTGAGCCATTGCCCGACCCACAGGCTGTTGGCTGGCTCGGAGAACGCGACGGTGCTGGCGATGGCGGTGGCGTCGGCGAAGGTCCACGACGTGCCGCGCGAGTTGAACGCGCCCGAGTCGTCGCCGGGCGCGAAGCTTTGTTCGAGCGTGGTCCCCGTCGGGCCGGTGACGGCGAGTGACGAGGTTCCTGTCTGAGCGGACGCCAGGCCGGCGCTGAGAACCAGGGCGGCCACGATCGAGAACGAACGCGGTGCGAACTTTGTCATAACTTTCCTCCGTTGTTCGAGTGTACAAACCAGCCCGGTCTTCATCAAGACAATTTGAGGACTGTCGGGGAAGACGTTGGAAAAGAACGTTGAGTACAGATCGTGTCCGGGGTGTTGCGCCCAGTTTTAAAAGCGTAAAGGCGCGAAGATCGTATTCGAGACCGTGTGCGAACGAATTTTAATTGATCTTCGCGTCCGCGTCGCCGGCCCTGTTCGGCCTTGAGTAGTATCCTTTATTGGTGAGGCCCGAGCAATCACGCACGACGACGAGCGACGTCCCGCAGCTGGCTTGCGTCGGGCTGGGATCGAACCTAGGCGATCGGGCAGCAACGATCCGCCGCGCAATCGAAGAACTCTCAGGCCTGCCGCGGTCCCGGCTGGTCGCGAGCTCTTCGCTGCACGAGACCGCGTCCGTCGGGGGCGTGCCGCAAGGCCCGTACTTGAATGCGGCGGCACTCATAGAAACCTCGCTGAGCCCGCGAGAACTGCTCGGCCAGCTCCTGCGCATCGAACGCGCGGCTGGCCGCGATCGCGCCAAGGAGCAGCGGTGGGGGCCTCGCACGCTCGACCTAGACCTGATTTTCTTTGCTGATCGCATCATCAGCGAGCCCGACCTGAAAGTGCCGCACCCGCTGATGCACGAGCGGATGTTCGTACTGGAGCCGTTGGCCGAGATCGCGCCGCGGGCGGTACACCCGGTGCTGAACAGAACGGTCATCGAACTTCGTGACGCGTTTTCCGCTTGAAGAAGAGCCTTGAACTGCCGTGTTCCCGGCCACACCTGATCCAGATCCGTCACGCACAGGACTTCACCATGAACCATCGAAATAAGAGCGAACAGAATTCAATCCTCTGCTCGCGCGCACGCCCGCAACCGCGATCGCTCCGGGCGACCGGCCGCTCCTTCGCGTTCGCGGCCGCGCTCGCGGTGGTGTCGTTCAGCTCTCCCGCAAACCTGTTGCTCCGCGTGAGCACGATCGACCAACCCGCTTCCGCACAACCGGCCCAACAGTTGTCCGACTCTCATCAGGCCATCCCCTCAACCGCCGCCGAGGCGCTGCGTCGGCTGACATTCTCCTACCGCTCCGGACCGATCGCCGAGCGCCTCACGTTCACGCTCGACGACGAGCCACTCCGCGCCGATCTTGATCGCTCCGTGCTGGTGCGGGTTTTCACGGGCGTTTCACCCACGCGGCTCGATCGGATCGTGCGGATCGATCTCCCCGATCTTGGCGTGTACGCTGTCGCGCGGCGGGTCGTCGCAACGAGGCCGAGCGACCCGTCCAGATTTATCGAGTGGTCGATTGATGGCTCGCCGACGCTGGCGGTCCTCGAATCGATCCTGCCGCCACTCGCGATCCCGCAGTTGGCGTTCGCGCTCGGTGACGACACGATCGCACGCCCCACGCCGTTCGGCACTGTGGATTCGTGGGCCCTCAAAGCACCGGCGCAGCCCGATCAGAGCACGCTCGTCCGTCTTGTCGGCACCGGCGCGACGACCATCACCGAGCTTGTGTTCGACGCCGTCACCGACCGTCTCACCGAGTTCACGATCCGGCCCGCGCCGGGCCGACCCGGGACCACGGTTCACGCACGCTGCGAAACGATCGCTCCGGGGCTGGTGAAATCGTGGACCCTCAGCGTCGAAGGCCGCCGCCGAGCGCAGACTTTCGACGAGCTGCACACGCCGCCGAGCGAATTGAGAGTTGGCGATGTTCTGCCCGAGATGTCTTTTCAAGACCGCCAGCAGACCCGGTGGTCGTTGTCGGATTCTTTCGCGAGCGCCAAGGACACCGACCTCGGCCTGATGCTGCTCTTCCGTCCCACACCAGCTGGCGACGCCGCGATAACGCGCGACGTCGCCGCCGGGCTCCACGCGATGCAGCAGGTCTGGCGGAGGTCCGTGCTAAGAAGCGCTGAACGCCAGAGCGAGCCGGTGGGCCGGGAAACCCCTGACTCCAAACTTCTCTTCGCGCGCGGCGTCGCGGTCTTTGATCTCGAAGTGTTCACTCGCGATCGCTTGGAGCGGCTGCACGGCACCTGGGCCGCCAGCGTGACCGCCGCGACCTCAACCCCCAAGCCCGACGTCCGTCCGCCGCCCGACGTCGCCAGCCTGCTCTGGACGCCCACCGGGGCTAGCTCGCTCGACCGCCTCGCCCCCGACGTGCTCGCGGTGCTGCTGGTGATCGGTGCTGATCGGACGATCCGGGCGTTGGTGAGGCTCGACGGCCGGGCGAGTGATGATGCGGCGCTCAACGCCGAGCTCGAAACTGCGGTTCAATGAATCTGGTTCAAAGAAAACACCGCCCCAGATCGAGACGGTGCTCAGTGTTCGAGAATCATTCGCCCGCCGGGCTTCAGCTCGCTTGGGCCCGCGGGTGCGCCTTCTGGTAGGCGTCCTGGATCCGCTGCGTCGTCAGGTGCGTGTACACCTGCGTCGTGCTCAGCGACTGATGGCCCAGCAATTCCTGCACGCTCCGAAGGTCGGCGCCGTTGTCCAGCAGGTGCGTCGCGAAGCTGTGACGCAGCGTGTGGGGCGAGATCGTCGGGTCCATCCCGACCTGGCTGAGATACTTGTCGAGCTTCCGACGGACTGAACGGCTGCTCAGGCGACCGCCGTGCTTGTTGAGAAACAACGGCCGCTGCTTCTGAGTCTCGGCCCAGCACGGCGCGAAACGCGGGTCGGATCGGATCATCTCCATGAACCGAACGACCGCGTTGAGCGCGTGAGAGCCCAGCGGCACGACCCGCTCTTTCTTACCCTTGCCGCGAACCCTGAGCGCCTCGCCAGCCGCGTCGAGATCCTCGATGTCCAGCCCGATCAGTTCGCTCACGCGAATACCGGTGGAGTACAGAGTCTCGAGCATCGCGCGATCGCGCCGCCCCAGCACGTCTGAGTCGTCCGGGGCCGCGAGCAACTGTTCGACTTGCTCAATGGTAATGGCCTTGGGAAGCCGCTTGCCTTGGCGGGGCGTGCGGATGAGCGTCATCGGGTTGACGTCCGCCACGCCGCGCCGCTCGGCCCATTTATAGAACGAGCGGAGAGTCGCGATCTTTCGCGCCATCGTCGCGGGCGAATACTGCTGCTCGCCCAAACGCGCGAGGAAACCGCGGATCGTGTCCGCGTCGGCGTGGCACATGACCTGCGTGATCGTGGTCGGCTTGCCCGCCGCGGCCGCCGGTGCCTTCGCGCCCGGGGCGCGGGTCTCGGCCTCGGCCGCGCGCCGCTGGTAGGCGTCGCGCTCTTTCACCAGATCGACCTCGACGTTGATCTCCTGCGCGATGTATTCAATGAACTGCCGCAGGTCGGCCCCGTAACAGCGGGCCGTGTACGGGCTGAAATGGCGCTCATCAGCGAGGTAGGACGTAAAGGCTTCGGTGAGCGGGAGCGTGGACATTCTGGTTTCTCCTGGCCTGCGCCATGAACAACGGTGGCGGGTCAATCAATCGATTCGAGCACAACTCTTCGGTCGGATTCTCGGTCCTTCTCTCAACTTTCCTGGCGTGAACTTTTTTGAAACTTTTTCAAGGTTTTCCAAGGGCGGGCTAGCGAGGTTCGCGCTCGACCATCTTCCCCATTTCCGCGTCGGCCTGACGAGAAGCGGGGGTGCCCAGGCCCGGTCGAGAGGCCGCCGCCGGGGGGATGCCCGGCACCGCGCCCGCTAGTCGGATCCACTCATTCTGCACCAGCCGCCCCACCAGGTGCGAGGCCGCGAACTCGCTGTAAAGCTCCATGCTCGCCGCATAGCGCCGCCACCCCAGCGCCGACGGGCCGTCTAGCCGCCCCTTGGCGTACTGCTTGAGGTCCATCAGCACCTGATTATTTTTCGCATCGAGATTCTCGCTGGCGGTCGCGACGGGGCCCTCGCGGAACGCGTTCGAGGCCGCCACGTTCCCCTCGCTCGGGCTCATCTGCAGCGAGCGCGGGTTCAACGTCGGTGTCTGGGCCGGGTTCATCGCCCCGCCGCGTGAGAACAACGCGAGCGACAGCCCGAGCGTCGGCGTGTACGGGTCGTAGGCCGTGATCGCGCCGACCACGATGCCGTCAACGCCCATCGCCTGCCCTAGCGCGCGCACCTCGGCCGCGGAGCGCACGCTGGTCAACTTCAACGCCCGCATCGCTTCCAGCGTGCGGTTCAACGGGACGCAACGCACGCCTTGGATCTCCTCGCACGCCGCCACGACCTTGTCGCTGATGTTCGACTTGGCGGCCTCGGTCGTCCCTGATTCATTCTGGAGCGGGACCACGGCCCAGAGCACGTCGCCGCGGGCCGTGTTGTACGGCGCGACCAGCGTGGCTGGCGCGATCAGCTCGGAGCCTTTGGAAGCGCAGCCTGCGAGCGTGCTCGAAAACAGGCCGATCAGACCGAGCCCCGCGAGCGTGAGCTGCGCACGGCGCGACGGCGTGAGAGCGGAACGAGCGAGTTGGATCGAGTGGTTCTTCATCGTGGTTCGTGCGGTCATCAGATGCGGTGATTCGAACGGTGCGGCGTCGGGTACGCTGACAACGTGTCCGTACACGCGTCGCTGTTCAAGCTCTCGATCAGTCTCGGTCATTTCCCCTCCGGCACGTCGGCGACTTCCTTCTCGGCCGCTTCCGCCGGTTCCTCGGCCATCATCGCTTTCCCGCCCTTGGCCGCCGTGCGCGACATCCCCGCCGAGCCGTTGAGCGACGCGGCGCGAATCGCGGGTTCGAGGTCGATGGACCAGATATTGTCGGCGGTGCCGCGGTTGGCGACGAAGTAGAGCCGCTCCTTGGGCCCCCAGAACGGCATGAGCGCGATCGCCGTGCTGCCCGTGAGGTTCACCCTGCCGCTGCCGTCGGTGTTGAGCATCCACAGTTCAGCGCTGGCGGGCCGCTGCTGCCGGGCCTGCCCGTTCCCCTCCGAGGCGTTGGGCACCGAGACGTAGACGATCTTGCTGCCGTCGGGGCTCCATCCAGGGTTGATGAACGCCGCCTCGCCGCTGGACGCGATCTCAGTCGCGTTGCCGGTTCGCCCATCTTTGTAATCCACCGTCCACACCGCGAACGAACGCTCGCCACGCTCGCGTCCGAGCTGGAACAAAACCTTGTCGGTTGCGCCGGCGCCCAGCGTCGCGCCGCTCCCGCTCACGGGGCACCAGGAGGGAAAGAGCCCATACCCGATGAAGTTGCTCGCGGCCTGGTTCGCCGCATCAATGACCCACATCTCCCAGCGCCCGCTCATCGCGCCAGCCCGGCAGAAAACCAGGCTCTTCCCGTCGGGCGACCACGACGGGTGAAGCTCGTCGGTCGCGTCGGATGTCACCTGCACCGCGCGCCCGCCCGTGATCGGCATGACGTAGATGTCCCAGTTGCCGGTGCGATCACTGGCAAACGCGATGTGCTGCCCGTCGGGGCTGATGGCGGGCATCACGTCGTTGGCCGGGTCGTTGGTCAGCTGCGTGATCACCCGGCCGTCGGTCGGTTTGACATAAATATCGGCCGTGTCGCGGTGCTGCGTGCTGGCGTATACAACCGACATGCCGTCGCGCGAAACGCACGGATCAAAGTCCGCGCCCTCGGTCGCGTATGTCACCTGGCTCAAGTTCAGCGGCGGCGTGCTCTCGGGGCTTCGCGCCGTTCGGCTCGTCGAGATCTCGGGCTGTGCCGGAGCAACTTTATTCGCGCGAGTGTTTACCGCGACAAACGCTGGCTCGGGAGTAGGCCGGGCCGTGGTCGAGGTCGGATCGCTCGCGGACACAACGCTTATCGCGGGGCGATTAGTCTCGGGGCGGTCCGCGCCAGCGTTCAACGCCAGTCGCGGCTTGGCGAAAGGTTGGACGGGTTCCGATCCTGGCGTGAAGAGTGTGACCCACGGTGAGACCCCGGGGCCGGCGTAGGCGTCCGAGCCGGGCACAGCGTTGGTGAACTGACCGGTGGAGTCATCGATTGGCGTGTTGAGGAGATCGTTCTGGCCGCCCGCCCCCGCGAGATGTTGTTCGGTGATCGGGCGCTCGTAGCCGCTGGCGCCGACCCACGCGCACCCCGCCGCCGCGACCAGCGTGGTGGTCAGGGCGACTGCCGATCCGGCGAGGGCTTGGATCGAAAGATTGAGTTTCACGGAAAAATTGCGCATGAATCGAGCCTCCGTCGTGCCGCACAACCTCAAGAGGCCGCGCGACAACCATCGCCGGATGGCGGGACTCCGCCTCCCCCCGGCGCTGTCGTTTCACGAAATGTCGGGAGCCGGGTTCCACCCGCCAACCCACCAGTACCAGCCAACTCGATCCACCGGCCGATCAGATCGGGTGTCACAACGGCGTTTCATTCGCCGCGGCCACCCGTCTTCCACCAAAGTCTTTATCGGACCGCTTTGCGGTCCAGCTTGAACTCATCTAACGAACCCACCGAACGGACCGATTTAACCGTCTCAACCAACGGACCTCGCAACGCGATCGCTCGCGCCAGCCCGCTCGGGAGCAACAATCGGACGTTCCCCAGAACAGCATGAGTCCGCTAAGTAAGTCGCCGCGAACTCCCGGAGAATCCCGGACCACCAGACGGCACAGCCCGCGCAGCAGGCCAGGGGCCCCACCACGAGCCCCCGGTCTCTGCTCCGCTGATCGTTGCCGATCAGTGGTTTGATCTTTGAGAAGGATGATGCCGAATCAGTCGATCGGCTCGCGTACCACGATCGCCGGTGAATCGCCGGGTCGAACCCACGACGCCGTCCGACCACGAGGTTCCTGCGCACTGAGGAGGTGGTCAAGATACCCGCGAAGGGCCGCGTCGGGGAACCGGGTCAGGAACGTGACCGTCGCGGTCGGGTTGATCGCGATGATGCCGTCGATCAAATGCTCGCGAGAAAGCTTGGAGTGCGGAACGTTGACGGTCGGATCGGTGCGGATCTCTCCGAGCATCGCCGAGTCAGTCGTGTGTTCAAGCGTGGCGAGCATCGGACACTCCGGTTTGTGGTCGGTACGCTGAGACGCCTTCGTGGTTCCAGACCAATGAAGTTGACGAGCAGGGCGTATCGGACGTGGTTTCCGATCAGGTTGACGGTGTAACCATTTCGGACGTTGCTGGGAGAGGGCCGGGAGTGCTGGTCGAACTACCGTTCTCATGATGACCATCCATGTGCTTGGGGCGATCGACGCGACCACCCACTACGGGTTGGAAGCCGATCGCGCGATCAAAAATTTTTCAGATCTCGACGAGGCCTCGTGGGCGGCGGTCGCGCGTCAGAGCGTGCTGGGGGCAGGGCCGCTGTCCGTGGCTGCCCAGATTCCCAGCCCGGACTGCCGCCGGGTCGTGCTTCGGTCGGGGCGGCTGCCCGGCGACGATTCAGGGCTTGCGGGTTCGTGGGCGGGGTGGAGCCCGCGCGGGAAGGCCGCGTTCGAGTCGGAGATCGATCGCCTGGCCCCGGTTGTTGCGAGGCTTGAGTTTGAGTTGATCCTTTGGCCAAGCGCGGGCGACGCTCTTTCAGACATCCCGTCGTGCCTGAGTTTTTTGAGGCGGTACGAGTCCGGGCCGTTCCGGTTATTGATCGAACCCGCGGCGCTGCTGGCCGAGTCCATGCTGCCGAGGGCGGCCGAGCACTTGGAGCGGATCGTGGATTCTTTGGCAGACCACCCCGGCGTGGCGGCGTCGATGGCGAGTAATGTTGAGTTTCACGAAAGCCGTGGGGAATGTGTGCCGCTAGGCCGCGGGTCGATCTCGAGCGGTCTGATCGAGACCATGGTTTCGCGTCTCAGCGCGACGAGTAGGCCGCTCGTTGTCCGCGATCGCGATGACGCAACAACGGTCGCACGCTTGGCGACGAAATCATGATCTCGGCACCGCGACTCGCCTGACGCAGCGGATCCTATACTCAGGTTCCGATCCGCCTAAGTTGCCCGTATTCAGGTCTTGATTCAGGTCACGATTCAGGTCACGAGGAAACCATGCCCGAAGCCGCAACGCCCAGCACGACCACCCAAGTCACGAACCAGCCCACACTCGATCACTCGACCTTCAAGGTCGTGAAAGAGGCGTTCCCCAAGATTAAGTTTCGCGGCACCGAGTTTCGCGGGCAATCGACTCTGATCGTCGAGCCGGGCGACCTGCACGCGGTGATGGCGCTTCTCAAGACCGACCCGCGCACGTCGTACAACTTTCTCTCCGATGTCATCGGGGTGGACTATCTGAACTACCCGGCGAAAACTATCGGCCGATTCGCAGTGATCTACAACCTGCTCTCGCACGCCCGCGACGATCGGTTCTTCGTCAAGACCTTCATCGATCCCTCGCTACCGACCGACGGCATCGTGGAAGACCCGGCCCTGTATATCGACAGCGTCTGCGACCTCTGGGCGGGCGCGGAATGGACCGAACGCGAGGTCTTCGACATGTTCGGGATTCGCTTTAGGAATCACCCAGACCTGCGCCGGATCCTTCTGTGGGAGGCCTATCCGGGGCACCCGCTGCGGAAGGATTACCCGCTGCGTGGCCGCGGCGAGCGCGAGGATTATCGCGTGGTGGACCGGACTTCAGCGTAAAGTTCGGCGTCAAGATTGTTTCGTGCAGGTTCGGTCGCATCAGGACGAACCAGAGCCCTCAGCGCGTCCATTCCCAAGCGATCTCGCGGCTGACCGCGTGCTCGAGTTGTGTCAAGAACTCTGCTTGCGGCACCTCGGTGCACCCGAGCGTGGCGAGGTGAGGGTTCCACATCTGCGTATCGAGCAGTACGAAGCCGCGTGCCCGCAGGTGCTGCCACAGGCGAACGAGGCAAACCTTGCTGGCGTCGGTGCCGCCGAGTTCGGGGCGAGAGAACATGGATTCGCCGAAGAACGCCGCCCCGACATGCACGCCGTAGAGCCCGCCGACCAGATGGGATTCGCCGTCGCGGTCCAGCCATGCTTCGACGCTGTGCGCTCGGCCAGCGCGGTGCAGCACCATGTAGGCGCGCACGATCTCCTCGTTGATCCAAGTGGAATCTCGCCCGGGGCGAGGTTCGGCGCAGGCCCGGATGACCAGTTCGAAGGCGGTGTCAGACCGGATCACGAACCTGGCCTTGCGGCAGCGTTGTTTGAGTGAACGAGCGACCACGAGCCCGCCCGGGCTGAGCGAGATGGTGCCGCGGACCTCGGGCTGGACCCACTCGACGACGCCGCGGTCGGGGTCTGCCATCGGGAACCAGCCCTGCCGGTACAGGTCGAGGATCCCGGCGACGAGCGTTTCGTCGACAGATCGCAGACGAGGAGTTTTGGAGTCTGGTTGGGCCTCGGTCAAAGCCATCTCCAAGTGGTTTCGCGGCCCTGGGAGGGGTTGAGATTAGGACTGGCGGGCGGTGCAAAGGTTTTTCGCCGCGCGGCCGATAGGGACACAATAATCACAGAGTCGGCTTCAGGCCGATCTTTGCTGCTGTCGAGAGAATTCAACCGCCCCGAACGCCATGTTTGAGCCTCGCCTTGAAACCTCGCGAGGCCGCTTCCGAAGAATCGCCCGAGAGCTTTCCCCGAGAGGAGTCCCTTTATGATTTCATTGACGACCACGTTGCCCTTGCCGTTTTTCCAACTCTCGATCCAAGGGGTGTCCACGCTGGCTGACGGTGGCTTTGTCGGGGGAGTCCGTGAGCTGATGGAGGTTTCGAACTCTGGGTGGCTTCTGACGGCCGGGGTGATCGTGTTCTGCGTCGGTGCGAAATCGATCGTGTCGATCGTGCGCTCGGTGTCGCAGGAGCGCACGCGGCGTGAGATCGCGGCGTTTATCGCGGAAGGTTCGATGACGCCTGAGCAGGGCGAGCGGCTGCTGAAGTCTGGCACGAGCTCGCGGAGTTGCTGAGCCGGGCGTGAGTTGAGATTGAGTTTCATGGTCAGATGCCAGGAGTAGAACCATGTCATTGAACACGTTGGCGAGCGATTTGTCACACTCGGTTCCGATCGAGGTCTTGGCCGCGGGAGAGAACGTGGCGGCGATCGCGGTTGGCGGCGGGATCGCGATCGCGCTGGTGAGCATCATCATCGGCGGGTTCTCGAAGGTGTTGCAGACGAGGTCTCGCGAGGCTTCGCGGCGTGAGATTGCGGCATACATCGCGGAGGGCTCGATGACCCCGGCCGAAGGAGAGCGGTTGATGATCGCGGGCGAGAAAAAGCTCAACAGCGAGGTGCTCGAGTCGCTCGAGACAACCCGGCGTGAGATCGCGCAGCACATCGCCAAGGGGAAGATGTCGGCCGAGGACGGCGCGCGGATCATAATTGCGTGTGGAAAACTGTAGTAGGTCCTTTCATTGGGCTGCTGAAAGACCGGATCGCGCGAGGCGTTGCGCTAGACTTGCCGCGTGAACACGCCAACCGATACCACGGTCAAGGACGTAAGCCCCCGGCCGACCGTGGACAGACCTCACCAACCAAATTCTGCGACGGAATCCGCGACCTGGACGACGCGCCGCCTGATCGCGTGGATGACGTCGGCCTTTGCGCAGAGCGGGCTCGACAGCCCGCGTTTGATCGCCGACATGCTCATGGCGCACGTGCTGGGGTGCGACCGGCTCAAGCTGGTGATGGACGCGGATCGGCCAGCTTCGCCGCTGGAGCGGCAGACGCTGCGCGATCTGGTTGGGCGTGCATTAAATCATGAGCCCGTGCAGTACTTGGTCGGACAGGCTTGGTTTTATGGGCTGCCAATGAAGGTTGATGGCCGTGTGCTGATCCCTAGGCCGGCGACCGAGACGATTGTGGATGGGGTGCTGCGGCACGTGCGTGCGCGGCCGGGCTTCGGCGGGCCCAAGGGTGAGGGCGTCTTGATCGCAGACGTGTGCACGGGGTCGGGGTGCATCGCGGCCGCGGTGCTGAAGTACCTGACGGGGGCGCGGGTAGTGGCGTCGGACGTGTCGGCGGAGGCGCTGGAGGTCGCGGCGCTGAACGCGCGCACGCACGGGGTCTCGGACCGGCTGGATCTGTTGTGCGGGAACCTACTGGAGCCGATTCTGGACTACCCGCCGACTCGGCAGGCGGGGGGGTTGCACTGTTTGGTGAGCAATCCGCCGTACATCCCTGACCATGAGTGGGGTGGCGTGCCGCCGAATGTGAAGAACCATGAGCCGCATGTGGCGTTGCGAGGTGGGGCGGACGGGATGGAGTTTGTGCGCACGGTGGTGCGTGACGGGGTGCCGCTGCTGCGGTCGGGCGGGCTGATGATGGTGGAGGTGGCGGCGTCGTGCGCTCCGGCGGCGCTGGCGCTCGCGGGGTCGACCCCGGGGCTGGTGGACGCGGAGATTGTGCGTGACTTTGAGGGTCACCCGCGGGTTCTGGCGGCTCGGAAGGGTTGAGCGGGGCGCGAGGTCTTTCTCGTGGTGCGAGCGTGGGCACGGCGGTTGCCGAGCGAACTTTTCAGGTTCGGAGCGTGTACGCTGGTGTGTACTGGGCGTGTATTCCGATAGCTTTTTGTTGTCTCGTCTCGTGTCGTCCCGTGTCGGGGGCTTTGGGAGCATCCATTGAAGTCATCGCGTGGTTTGAGCGCACGGAACGGGACGATGTTCGGGGGGCTTGGTGCCTTGGGCGTTGTCTGGTTGGTTGCGGGCGCGGTGGGTGGGATCAGCGGAGCGAACGCTCAGGTTTCGGGCGAGGTTTCGGGTGGGGGGAAGGCGGAACTTCCGACGGCTGCGAGCGTGCGGGCGGCGGCTTCTGGGGTGTCGGGTGCCGCCGCAGATGCCGCGGCGGTGATTGACCTCAAGGAATTCGCGGCGCGATCGATCACGCGGCTGGCGCTGATGGATTTTCGTATTCACATGCCGCTGACGCCGTCGGATTTTCAGGTCGCGTTGGGGTTGCTGGAGATCGCGTCGGAGCACACGCCAGATGATCTTGGCTTGGTTCGGCTGCGTGCGTTGGTTGCGGACACTGCGGAGGACAAGGTCAAGCTTGAGCCGTTGTTGCGTCGGTTGTACGTTGCGGATCCGCGTGACACGGCGGCGCAGTACCAGTTGATCGCGTTGCGGTTGAGCCGGATCCAGCTGGCGGAAGATCGTCTTCGGGCGTACGAGCGTTTCATCGGCCCGGAGGGGGCGACGCTGGATGTTTCGATCCGGAGCAGGCTTGCGTCGGACGCGGCGTTTCTGCATCGTCAGCGCGGGGAGACTCAGGGTTTCGTGGATAAGCTGAAGGTTGCGACGTCGCTGGACTCGACCAACCAGGAGGCCGCCAAGGCTGCGCTGGAGTATTTCGACCAGCGTGTGGACGACCCGATCGGACGGCTGGATCTGATCGCGAATCTTTTATATGCGGACATCTCGGATTCGCAGACGCACGGCGAGATGGCGCATGCGCTGGCGAGCGTCGGGGTGTTCGATGGCGCGCGACGGTTTTCGAAGAGCGCCCAGATGATCCTTGACCGTGCGGGGCTGACACAGGACGCGGTGGGGTTTCTGGGGGAACTGGCGACAGACTGGAGCGTGGACGGGGCGGCGTCGGTGACGCAGCGGCTGAGCGTTGCGCTGGCCTCGCAGCGGCAGGAGACGGCGTCGCTGATCAAGCAACTGCAGGCGCAGTTGGTGCCGACCGACGACATTCCAAAGCCCGAGGAGGTGCGGTTGGACGCGCGGCTAGATCGGGTGCGGCTGCTGGCGGCGCGGACGGCGGGGGACCAAGGGACGGTTGACGCGGCGACGGCTGACATCAAGAAGAGTTACGACGCGGCGTTGGTTGAGATGAAGAAGATGATGACCGGTGGGCAGGTGACCGAGACGGAGCTCGTGGAGCAATCTCGTGCGGTGCGGCTGGAGTTGGTCACGTTGCTGTGCTGGGCGAACGTGGACCTTGAGAGCGCGGGCAAGGACTTTGAGGCGGTTGCGGCGGAGCCCGCCAATGACGCGGAGGACGCGGGTTTTCAGGAGGCGCGGGCATGGGTGACGCTCCGGCGTGGCCAGGCGGAGGAAGCGTTGGGAATGTTTGAGCCGCTGACGGTGGAGCGAGCTGGCTCGCGGGTTGGACAGGCGACGGCGCTCGAGGCTCTGGGGAAGAAGAACGCGGCGGTCGCGATGTACCGCGGGATTGTGCGAGAGTTTCCGATCACGGCGGATGCGGCGTGGGCGGTGGGGAGGCTGATCGAGCTCACCGGGCAGACAGATGTTGATCCTGAACTTACCCCAAAGGCTCGTCGGTTTTTTAACGCTCTTCCCGGGTGGCTTGAGGAGGGCTCGGTCGATCCGGCCCGGTTCATGGCGTTGAGCGCGGAGACAACGCGTTCGAGCGCGCACAACCTGGAGCGGAGCGAGGTGCACCTGCGGTTGACCAACACGTCCATGATACCGCTGGGGGTTGGGAACGGCGCCACGTTGGAGAGCCGGGTGCTCGTCTCGCCGCAGCTGGAAGTTGGGACCGAGGAGATTCGCAGCACTCTTCCGGAGGTGATCGACGTGCGGCGACGTCTGCGGCTGCTGCCCAACGAGTCGATCGACTTCACGTTCTGGCCCGATCCAGGGCTGACGGGGTGGCTGATCGAGAGCAATTGTCGAGAGGCGGCGCGGGTGCGGTTCCGAGTGATTCAGGGGTACGTCCGCGGCGGGCAGGGTGAGGTTCTGGTGGGGCCGATGTCATTGGCCTGCGGTACGCAGGCGACGATCCGCAGCCCGCTGGCGGAGTCGAGGCTTGCGGCGGCTGACTTTGCGGCCCGGGTGGTAGATGCGCCCGAGCGAGATATGCCTCGGTTGGTGACGGCGGCGCGGTCGCTGTTGCTGGCGGTCAAGGATGCGGACGCGGGGGCGAAGAAGGTTGGCGTGAAGAAGAGCGACGATTTGGAGGCTCTGGCGGAACCGTTGCTGAGCCTCGAGGAGCGGTCGGCGGTTGCCCAGGCGTTCGCGGGACGGTACTCGAAGGCGAGCGTCGAGGCGCGGGCGGTGATGCTGACGGGGTTGCCACACGAGATGCAGGTGACGGAAATGAAGGCCTTTGACGAGGCGGTGCGCAGTGAAACGGAGCCGAATCTGGTGGCGTTGATTCTGGTGAGCCGTGTGAGCGAGGAGCAGGATCTGATGCTGGTCGCGGCGAAGGCTTCGTCTGACGCGCGGCTTGCCGGTTTGGCGTCGGAGATTTCCTTGAGGCTGTCGGCGGGGAGTTCGCCATATGCGAAGCTGGGGCCCGGGTTGGTTGGTCTGACGTCCGAAGCGGTGCCGGACTCGCGCGGGACGAGCAAGTGATGAGTGTTGCGAGCGAGCCCGCGGCGTCCAAGCGTCGTTCGGTGCGTTCGATCGTGCTCTTCTTTGCGGGGATACTGCTGATTGGCGCGGCGGTGTGGGCCGGGCTGAGGTCGACGGCGGGTGGGTCTTCTCAACCGGTGTTGCTTGAAGCGTTGCGGACGGCGCGGGCGCAGAACCCGCTGTTGATCGCGGCGGCGTTTGTGCTGCCTTTACTGAATTGGATCACGGTTTCGGCGGGCTTCTGGGTGTTGACGGCGCAGTATGGGGCTCGGGAACGGCGGGTTGGGTTTGGGGAAATGGCGGCGCTGACCGGGTCGGCGTGGCTTTTGAATTACTTGCCGTTTAAGGCCGGGCTGATCGGGCGGGTGGCCTATCACAAGACGGTGAACGGGGTGGGGATTGCCGACTCGGTGCGGGTGCTGGCGATCTCGATCGCTGCTTCGGGTGTGGCGACGGCGGCGTTGATCGCGGTTGCGGTGGTGGTGAAGCCGGGGTGGTCGCCAGCGCTGGCGGTGAGCCTGATGCTGGCGCCGGCGCTGGTGTCGGGGGCGTTGGCGCTCTGGTTGAAGACGAGGCCCGGCGAGCTTTGGAGGCTGGCGGCGTGCCTGATGTTCCGTTCGCTGGACGTGCTGGTGTGGACGGCACGGTACGGGGTGGTGTTTGCGTTGATCGGCAGGCCTCTGACGGCGGGGCAGGCGGCGGCGGTGGCGGGGTGCAGCCAAGCGACACTGGTGATCCCGCTGACGGGGAACGCGCTAGGGCTGCGTGAGTGGGTAGTGGGTTGGGCGGCGTCGAGCCTGCCCTCGTGGTTTGGCTCAGCGGTGCCGGGGGAGATGGCGACGGGGTTGGCGGCGGATCTGGTCAACCGTGCGGCGGAGGTTGTGGTTTCGGTGGTGGTGGGGCTGGTGTGTGGGGCGGCGGTGGCGCGGCGACTGGCGGCGTGGAAGAGTTCGCACCCGGCGTTGGTCGGTGATCCGACGATTGTTCGGAATGCCGGTGAATCGGCGAGCTGACGTTTCCGGCCTGATCCGTGCTTGGGTAGCCGCGGGCGCTGCGGCGGCGTGCGATTCGCTCGTGAGGTGCGTCGCCCACTAGAATGTGTACGGTGTGGGCCGACCGGTCGGGTTCACGCGGTGTCTCTGGATTGGCAAGCGGGACATGCCCGAGTTTGGAACGCAATGAAGCAGAATGACGGTCATGTTCGGTGTGGGCTTGTTGCGGTCGTGGGTCGAAGCGGTGTCGTGCTGGTGAAGGTGGTGCTGGCGAGCGCAGTATTGGCGTTTGCCGTCAGCGGGTGTGTAGGCGCGCGTTCGTCGGGCGAGAGCACGCTGCGGGCTCGGGACTTTGCGGCGACGGGCGCGGAGAGTGAGTTGCCGGAGGAGGGCGTGTCGTCGGGCACGAAGGCGGCGGACGGGGCCGGGTCAGGGTTAGGGCGCGGGCCGGGGCCTTCGGCAAGAACGGGTCCGGTGGCGGCTTCGGGTGGGATGTTCGACGTGGTGGGCGTGGCGGGCGAGCCGACGTTGTCGGCGCTGGAGCCTGCGGCGACGACGGCTCCGGTGTTGGTTGACGGGGTGGTTGGGTACATCAACAACCGGGCGATTTACATCAGTGATTTTCTGGCGCCGATGGAAGCGATCCTGAAGGCGGAGGTTCGGAAGCAGCCGCGTGAGAAGTGGATCGAGTTCAGCCGGGGGACGATCGCCCGCGCGCTGAATGACCTCATAAGCGACGAGCTTCTGCGAGCCGAGGCGTTGTCGTCGCTGACGAACGAGCAGCGGCAGGGGTTTTTCAGTTATCTGCAGCGGCTTCAGAACGATTTCATCAGCAAGAACTACGGGTCGCGTGAGACCGCGGAGAGAAGGCTGCGCGAGAGCGACGGCTCGTCGGATGGCGACGGGCTGTCGAGGTCTGACCGGACGATCGGGCCGAGCGTCGGGACGGTTGAGGAGTGGACCAAGGCCAAGGAGCAGCAGGAGCTGGTGAGGCTGCAGTTGAGCAGGCAGATTTTAGATCGCATGAACGTGAGCTGGCGTGATATTCAGCTGGGGTACGAGCAGAAGTACACAGAATTTAACCCTGCGCCGGTAGCGTTGTTCCGGTTGATCAGCGCGAAAAGAAATTCGGACGCGGCGGGGGCGATCGGCCGGGCGCTGGAGTCGGGGAAGGATTTTACGGAGGTGGCGTTATCGAAGGACAACTTGAACAATCCCAAAGAAGGCGGGCTGGTGAGGCGGCCGTTCGAGAAGGCGTACGAGTTGACGGAGTTCTTTGCGGTTGCGATCCTGAACGAGAAGGCGCACGGGTTGAAGCCGGGCGAATGGGCCGGGCCGATGGAGGAGGGTTCGTCGGTGTACTGGTTGAAGCTGGACGGGGTGGAGCGGCGATCGATGGATCTGTATGACGCGCAGTGGTCGATCGAGCGACAGATTGAGGGCAAGCGGACTCAGGAAGCGACGATCCGGTACATCGAGCGTTTGAAGCAGAGGGCGAGCTTTACGAATATCGACGAGATGACTGAGCGGCTGGTGCGGATCAGCATTGAGCGTTATTTACCGCCGGTGAAAGCGACAGCTGGTTTGGGGAAATGAGACGCGCTTTATCCTTCCAGTCGTTGGTCGATCGTTGATTGCTGGTGGGACCCTGCGGCGGTTTGCTTATGTCAACTTTCATGCTGATGCTGAGCAAAGCGAGTACTTGGCTGTCTCGTGCGCTTGGAGTGCGAGAGGCGTTGCGTGGGGATCGCGCGGTTGGCGCGCGAGGCGAGCGTGAGGCGGCGAAGTTTCTTCGGCGTGCGGGGTATCGGGTGAAGGGACGGAACCTGCGGCTGACGGCGGGGGAGATTGACCTGCTTTGCGCAGGGCCAGATGGGCGGACGATGGTAGTGGTGGAGGTAAAGTCGCGAGTGCGGACGGGCGTGGCTGGGGAGTCGCGGGTGGTACCTGAGGCGGCGATTACGGCTCACAAGCGCGCGAAACTCGCGGCGCTGACGCGGAGTCTGCGGCGGGCGAATGGATGGGAGGATCGACCGGTGCGGATCGATGTGGTGGCGGTGGAGATGGACGCCGCGGGGAAGGTTTTGGAGGTTCGTCACTTTGTGGACGCGGTCCGTTGGTGATCGTTTGGGGGTGGGAAGGGGAGGAATCGGTTCGGAGAACCGATCTACCTCAGGCCCATTCGCGGCGGCCGGAGAGTGAGCCTCGGAACTTGGCTTCGAGTCGAGATTCGGGGGCTCGGCCGGGGTCGAATTCGAGGGGGAGGATGACGCTGAACATGGATCCTCGGCCGGGGTCGCTGACGAGCTGGATCTCGCCTTGGAGGATGTGGGCGAGTTCTTTGGCGATGGCGAGGCCGAGGCCGGTGCCCGTGTGCTCGCGAGTGTGGGTGCCGTCGAGCTGGTGGAACTTTTCGAAGACGCGTGTTTGTTCGTCGGTGGGGATCCCCGGACCGGTGTCGAGGACGCTGAGGCGGACTCGCTCGGCGTGGCTAGCGTCGGCAGCGCCGAGGATTTTTTCGGCGCGGAGCGTGACGACGGCGGGCTTGCCAGATTTTTCGGTGGGTTCGGTGAACTTCACGGCGTTAGAGAGGAAGTTGAAGACGATCTGCTGAAGTTTTTTCAGGTCGGTGGTGATGACGGGGACGTCGTCGTTGATCTCGATTTTGAGGGTGATGCCCTTGCGGTCGGCGAGCGGGTAGATGAGGCCTACGAGGCTCTCGCAGGCGTCGCGGAGGACGACCTTGGTGGGGTGAATCTCGATTTTTCCGGCCTCGATTTTGGCCATTTCGAGCAGGCTGTTGATCATGTCGAGGAGTGTTCGGCCGGCGGTCTGGATGTTGTCGAGATAGCGGAGGCGCTTGGAGAGTACGGGCGGGATTTCGGGGCCTGCGCTGGCGGCGTCGGCGCGTGCGACGTCGAGGAGGAGGTCCGCGAAGCCGATGATGGAGTTGAGGGGTGTGCGGAGCTCGTGGCTTATGCTGGCGAGGAACTCTCCCTTGAGTTTGGCGGCGTCGTAGAGGGCGACGTTGCTTTCGGCGAGTTCGTTAACCTTGAGGTCGAGAGCGGAGTTGATGGAGCGGAGCTGGTCTTGGCCGGATTGCAGGTCGACGAGCATGACGTTGAAGGTTTCGGCGAGTTCCTGGAACTCGTCGCCGGTGGAGATTTCGGAGCGGATTCCGAGGTTTCCCTCGCGGACGCGTTCGGCAGTGTCTTTGAGTGCGCGGACGGGGCTGAGGATGAGCTTGTGGGTGATGAGGTAGAAGACGAGGACGGCGAGGCCTAGGACGAGGGAGCCAGCGGAGAGGAGGTAGACGGTGTTGATAAGAAGGAGGCGAGAGGCTTGGAAGGAGCGGCGTTCGAGGAGGACGAGTCCTTGGAGGGTGGCGTTCTGGTCGGGCTTGCTTCCGCCCATGCCGTTGCGGACGGCTTTGGCGTAGCGGTATTCGCGGGTGGTGCCGATCCAGCGTGGCGTTTGGACGTCGGCGGGGTGGGCCTCGTCCTCGACTTCTTTGAGCGCGTTAGCGATGAAGGAGTCGGTCTTGGCGAGTTCTCGGGCTTGATCGAGGGAGAGCCGGCGTGCGGCGATACCGGCGCGGTTGATGACGGCATCGGTTGTTGCACGAAGCGAGGAGTCGTGCTTGGATTGGTCGAGCAGTTCCCAGGTGGCGACCATCTGGCGTGAGAGTTCGAGCTGGCCCTCGTCGACGAGGGCGTTCATGCGGAGCCAGGGCGCGGAGGAGGCGGCCAGGACGATGAGGACGATCGCGCCGCCGAAGAGGAGGAGGCACTTGTTGGCGAGGGAGATGCCGGGAAGCATGACTGAGGATAGTGGTACGACGCGGCGTGCGTTTTGATTCACGGTTTGCGCGGCTCTCGGGCGGGTTCGGGTTTCTATGATGGGGCGTGCAAAGAACGATTTACCTTGAGACGTTTGGCTGTCAGATGAACGAGCTAGATTCCGAGCTGGTGGCGGGAAAGCTGCGCACGCTCGGGTATAGGTTTTCATCGGACCCGGCCGCGGCGGACGTGGTGCTGTACAACACCTGCTCGGTGCGTGAGCACGCGGAGCAGAAGGTGTGGTCGCGGCTGGGGGAGCTGGCGATACGCAAGGAGAGCGAGCCGGGGCTGGTGGTGGGAGTGCTGGGGTGCCTGGCGGAACGCGACGGCGTGGATTTGATGAAGCGCATGCCGGTGGTGGACGTGATGTGCGGGCCCGGCGAGTTGGATAAGTTGCCGGGGCTGCTGGACAACGCGGTTCGGACGCGAGTTTCGCTGGCGGCGGATGAGACCGAATACACGCCAGCGCACCGGGTTTCGGCGCGGCAGGTGGCGCTGCAGGGGAATACTTCAAGGCGGAGCGCGACGCTGGCGGCGGCGGAGGATTCGCTCGAGTTGCTCGATCTTTCGCGGGCGATTTCTCCGGTTGACTTTGGTCTGGGTGAGATTGAGACGAGCGACACCGGGGCGACACGCCCCGGCTCACCGGTTGAGCATGGTGGAGGATTTCGGAAGAGGTCGGCGTACGTGCGGATCACACGAGGGTGCAACAAGTTTTGTACGTACTGCGTGGTGCCGTTCACGCGTGGGGCGGAGATCCATCGCCCGCCGGACCACATCGTGGACGAGTGCAAGCGGCTCGCCGACGCGGGGGTGGTGGAGATCACGCTGCTGGGGCAGACGGTGAACCACTATCGCTTCGAGCACGGCTCGGCGGTGAGCGTGAACGGGATCGTGCAGCCTCAGAAGGGGCGGAGCTTCACGGGCGGGCACCGGCGCGATCCGTACTCGGGGCAGAACGTCACGACGTTCGCGGGCTTGCTCACGCGGATTCACGATGAAGTTCCGGCGGTCGCGCGGCTGCGGTTTGTGACGAGCTACCCGCGTGACTTTGGTGATGACGTGCTGGAAGTGATCCGCGAGCATCCGCGGATCTGCCGGTATCTGCACGTGCCGGGGCAGTCGGGCTCGGATCGGATTCTGAAGATGATGAACCGTGGGTACACGGTGGGGGAGTACACGGATTTTCTGGATCGGGCGCGGGCGGCTTTGGATCAGCCGGAGATCGGGCGACCGTTGATGCTGTCGGGAGATTTTATTGTGGGGTTCCCGACGGAGACCGAGGAAGACTTTGCGGCGAGCGTGGCGTTGGTGGAGCGGGCTCGGTATAAGAACTGTTTTATTTTCAAATACTCGCCGCGGCCGGGCACGACGGCGTTTGACAAACTGGCCGACGACGTGCCCGAAGCGGTGAAGCGGCGGCGGAACAACGCGTTGCTGGCGGTGCAGGATCGGATCTGTGACGAGATCAGCCGCGAGCAGGTGGGGCGCGAGTTTGACGTGCTGGTGGAGGGTTTGTCGCGGCGGGAGACGAAACGGCGGCAGGCGGTGGTTGGGGGTGATGGGGCGTGCGCGACGGGCGGGGTGCAACTGACGGTGAGCGTGCCGCGGGCGGCCGCGGTCGCGGGACCGACGCACGCGAGCGCGGCGCTCGCGGAGCCGGTGCAGCTTTCGGGCCGGACGGACGGTGACCAGATCGTGTTCTTTAATGTGGCGAGAGAAAAGTCGCCTGGGTCGCTGGTGGGGTCGATCGTGCGGGTCAAAGTTGTTCGTGCGGGTTCGCTAGCGTTGCACGCGGAATGTGTGGCGGTGTAACGATCGGTCGCGAAGACCCGGACCTTAGGAAAGCCTCAGATCCGGCGTCCGGAGTGCGAGCGATGAGTTGTTTGATCGGGCTTTGTTCCTACCGGTTCGCCACTCACCGCTTTCTAGTCGCCTAGCCTCTCGCTTCTCTCAGTTCCTTTTCGGTTTTCTGGGTTGTTCCTGCGGGGACAATCACTTTGGAGTGATCGATGCTGGTTCTTCTTGCGTGGGCCCCGTGGGCGGTGGGTATTGCGACTGTTTTGTTCTTGGTGATCTGCATCATGCTGATCATGACCGTGCTGATCCAGCGGCCTCAGGGTGGCGGGCTGGCGGGGGCGTTCGGCTCGGGCGCGGGTTCGGGGCAGACAGCCTTCGGCGCGAAGACGGGCGATGCGCTGACGATTTTCACGATCATCGTGTTCGTGCTTTTTATCGTTTCGGCGATCGTGCTGAATTATGCGCACCACCCGGAGGCTCCTAGCGCCGCGGCGGTAATCCAGCCCACCACCGGTGAGGAGGGCGCGCCAGCGGGTGAAACGCCTTCGGGCGCGACAGAGACGACGAGTTCCACAACTCCAGCTGCGCCGGTGGGCGATGCGCCCGCGCCGGTGACGACCGAACCGATCGGCGAGCCCAAGCCAGCGGAGACTCTCAAGCCTGATGCGCTGAAGCCTGATGCG
>Ga0105048_10000349_pt1 | contig 68490 bp, 55 predicted proteins | sample MAT05_FD_78382 | JGI IMG/M metagenome (GOLD analysis project Ga0105048, IMG submission 78382) | Freshwater microbial communities from Lake Fryxell liftoff mats and glacier meltwater in Antarctica - MAT-05 | ecosystem: Environmental > Aquatic > Freshwater > Ice > Liftoff microbial mat | place... | reverse complement strand
TCCATTATTCGGAACTAGTCTAGCAGAGTTCCAATGCGCCCATCGTCGCGGACGGGAAACCTATTCCCCGCTCACCAAACTCAGGTGCAAGTAAGCGTGACGCGGCGGACGAGGTATCACTTCCTCCCGGGTCGTGTGCCCGAAATCGCGTTGGGCACCGTCGGCTCCTATTTCCTCAGCCTTTCCGCGGACAGCCGGCCACGCCAAACCATCGACCGTCGCGAGGCGCAGCAGCCGACGCTTCACCTCGCCCGTGTTGAGGACCCCAGCCGCGGCGGCCTTCATCGATCAGTTGACCGCCCTCGACCGCTCCCGCGTCGGCCGCACATACACCTCGCGATCCAGCCGTTCCATGTATCGCCCGCTCAGCGAGCTGGGCGCGAAGCCGAACTGTGCGTACAGCCCATGAGCATCCCGTGTGAATAGCCCGAACCGCCGCAGATCCTGCAGATCCGGGTGCTGCAAGATCGCCTGCATGAGCAGCTTGCTCAGCCCCTGCCCGCGGGCCTGCTCCACGATGAACACGTCGCACAGATACGCGTACGTCGCGCGATCGGTCACGACCCTGGCGTAGCCCACCTGCTCGCCGGCCCCGCCGTCGCGCTCGTGGTACACCCCCAGCGTGAGCGAGTGCCGGGCCGCCTTCTCGACGACCGCTCGCGGGATCCCCGTCGACCAATAGCACGCCGACAGAAACCCGTGCACCACCTCGAAGTCCAGCAGGGACTGATCATCGCTGACCAGGAACGGCGCGCGGCGGAGTTCGTGCGACATGCCAAAATCCTACCCCGCCGCCGGCCCGCCGACTGCGCACAACCCGAGCCACCAGACCGGCGGTCTACGTCGCCGCCGAGCTCATCGGCGTTCATCTCCCAAGCTCAGTGGCCACCCGGCTCAACCCCCCGCCATCCGCGCCAACACCGGCCCGATCGCGCTCGCCCACCTTTCGTATCCCGTCGGCGACAGGTGCAGCAAATCCGGCATCGCCTCGCGGTCCAGCTTGCCCTGCCCGTCGACGAACTTCGAGCCCAGATCGATCAACTGCACCGCATCTCCATCCGCCAACTCCGCCGCGATCCGGCTCGCCTTAGCGTTCTTTTCCCGCTGCGCACTGGGGCCCTCGCCACGCGGAAAAATCGCGTGCAGCAAGATCTTGGCTTTGGGCAAGCCGCGTCGAATCGCCTCGATGTTGGCCCGCAGACCCGCCCCGATCTCCTCGGCCGTGTGGTCCTCGCCGTTGGAGTTGTTCGTCCCGATCAACATGGCCACCACCTGGGCGTCACTCTTCCCACCCCGCCCCGCCAGCGCCTCGACCAGCCCGTGGTTCAAGCGCCACAAGAGGTGCTGCGTGCGATCGCCGCTGATCCCCAGGTTCACCGCACCCAGCGGCGCGATCACCCGATCCCACGCTGCTTTGCCCGCGCCGCGCCAAGCTTCGGTGATCGAGTCGCCCACGAACGCCACGCGGAATGGCTTGTCACCAACGCCACCATTCACTCCCGCCGCCTCTTCGACCAAGCCCTCGTGCCTTGGCAACCACCACGGATCCATCCGCGGGGTCGCCCGCGCCGCCGTCGGCACGTTCTTTACTCGCTCCGCCAGCTCCCGACACGTCGCATCAAAGAACGCCACGCACGCGGCGATGTCGGCCTCCAGCTCCGGCCCCTTGCCGTGCTCGTATTCCACATGCACATGCCCGCGGAAACCCTGTGCGAGCAGTTCCTCGAGCTGCCCCTTGGCGTTCCCCTCGCCCTTGCCCCAGTGCTGGTCCTTATCGTTGGCGATGTCCTTGAAGTGCAGTTCCACGATCCGTCCGCGGTATTGCCGCAGGCACGCCACCGGGTCGAGCCCGCAGCGCACCCAGTGCCCCGTATCGGCGCACGCGCCGATCCGCCCCGGCCTCCCGCGCACCTGCCGCACCACCGAATCAGGATGCCAGTAGGTCGACGGCTTGGGGTGATTGTGGTTCGCCAGCGCGATTCCCAGCCGCTCCGCACGCCACGCCAGCATCTGCCACGCCTCCGCCAGCGGCTCGCACGAGATCGTCTGCATCCCCATGTCCATCACAAACTCAAACAGCCGCTCCATCTCGCCCTCGTCCGGCCCCGGGTTCACCACGCCAAAGCTCACCGGCTTCACACCCCCCGCCGCCAACATCCCCTTGAGCTCGCGCCGCTGTTCGGCGTTCATCCCCGACCCGATCCGCAGGTCCCCGTGCTTGGGGCTCAGGGGCTGACCCGGATACAGCTCGATGTACTTGATCCCCAGCCGCGACGCCCCGGCGATCGCCTCCGCCGTCGTCTCCTCGCGGAACGAATACGCCTGCGTCCCCAGCATGAAGCCCAGGCTCTCCGCCGCGGCGTCATCGCGCGGCACCATCGCACGCGCCCTACCACCGAGGCCCGAGGCCCGCGCCAGCGTCGGAATCAAAGGCAGGGTCAAACCAGCGGCTAGAAATGTTCGGCGCGTCATGCCCCCAGCGTACCAAATCCGCCGACGCACACCCAGCCGCAAACGTCAAGACTTCAGTTGAGCGCCGCCGCCACCCATGCCCCGTGGTTGGCGATCCGCACCACCGGCGCCAGCAGGTGGACCCGGACAGGCGAATCCAGCAACCCCCGATACTCCGCCGGCCTGTCCGTAAACACATGCAACACCGTGCCCGTGCCGATCCGCAACGCCGGGGGCACTTGCACACGCTCGATCAATCGCCGATTCAGCACCGCCCACGCCGCCGCCGCGTGCAGCCGCTCTAAAAGCCGCTGGTCGCGCCCGTCCGCTCGCGTGCTCGCCAGCGCGTGAATCGTCCCCGACGCGTCCAAGGCCAGCTCCACTTCCTCCACGGCCGGGCACCGCACATCGAGCATCGTCAAGCCCGGCACATGATCGCACAGCGCCACCCCGGCCTCCGTCCCGACCGACCCGCTCGGCCCGGCTTCCCCATCGCTCGCCAGCTCGTCATCCCCGCACCCCGAGCCCACCAGCGTCGGCTCAAACAGCGGCTGACCATCCACCTCGTCGTCGTGCGTCGCCAGTTCCGCCAGAGTGACCGTGAGCGCCGGACGTGCTTTCGCATCCGCCGCCAGCATCGACAGCAGTTCGCGAGCACTCCCGTCGAACGAGCCCGAGTACACCGAGATACCCGCCCCCTCCACCCGGATCTGCGGCAGACACGCTGCGAACGCCAGACTCGTCCCCAGAAACGATTCCGCCGCCCGATTCAACCGGTGCCACGCGGCACGAGCCTGATCCGCCGGAACCCCCATCACGGCGATACCCAGCGTCACCGCCGCGCCCTCTTTAACTTCCGACCCCCGGGCCGCGCTGCCGTGCCGGACCAGTCCCTTAAGCGTGCGATAGGCCGCCACGATACCCGCTTCGTCCGAGCTAGTCAGCAGCGTTACTCCGCCGACACCCTTCACGCCCGCCAATAAAACCTCTTCCTTCATAGGTGCCTGCATCAATACCCTCGCCCCCGAGCGCGTCAGCCAGTCCAGCGTCGGCCCCAGCGCCCCCGTTCCGACCGGGGCCGCCATCCCAGGTCGAGCACCAAACACGTCAATCCTCAGGTGACCAGATGATAATCGCGCCAGCGCCACGGGCCCGCCACCCGCCGCGACTTGATGCCGGGCAAACTGCGCCGCCCACGCCGAACCCATCACCGGTAGATGGCCCAGCACCAACAGCTCGATCTGGTCGCGCCCCTTGCTCGCCGGTCGCGCCGACTCCGACCTGCCAGCGTTTCGCTCGACCGACGGCTTCACCTTGGGCAGCGTCGCCATGCCAAGGAACAAGTCCGCCAGTGCGTCGTAATCATCGTGTGAACCCGTCGGCCTCATGCCTGGATCGGCGCTCATGGCTTGCGGACCTCCGTCTGACCGACCTGCACGTTCGCCGCGGACGTCCATCCATGGACCACCGAGCGACCGGCTTTACTGCATCACGGGCACCGACGCGGACACCGACACGACCGAGTTCAGATCGCCGAACGGATTGGGCGCGATCGCCGGGTTATTCGGATCGGTGATCCATCGGCCATCGACCACCAAGCGGTACTGATGGTCGCCGTCCGTAAGCTGAATGCACGCCTCGAAAACCCCAAGGTGCGCGTTGAAAGTCATGGGGTGCGCGTCGGCCGACCAGCGGTTGAACTCGCCCGCGATCGACAGTTTCGCCCCGATCCCCGCCGGCTGCACGAACAGCATCCCCTGCCCCGTGGGCCGCACGCCGAAGAGGACCGAAGCCGCCTCACGCGCCACCCGCGCCGTTGCCTGCAAGCGCGCCCAATCGGCCACCGAGGGGGTGGCTGCCGAGGCCGGCACCGTCGCCGTGCGCTCACCCAGCCGCGCCGCCCGCTCGGCCAGTTCCGCTGCCCGCGATAACGGCTGCTCCGGCTTCAACTCCGCCACCGCCTCCATCATTGGTTCACTCACGGCCACGCCCGCTCCCCGCGTCGCCAGGAGCGTCTCGCCCGCGTTGGGGCTCACCTTCACCGGGCTTGCCTCGCCCTGACCCTGGCGCATCTCTTCGCGGACCTCGCTCGCCTTGGCCCGCCGCGCCGCCTTCGGATCGAACGCCTCCACCAGCCAGCGGCCCAGCGCCAAGTAGTCCTCGGCGCCCATCGACTGCGGGGCATATTCCACCACCGGCTGCCCAAACGACACCGACTCACGCAGCTGCGCGTCGAAGCGAATGACCGTCGGAATCAGCCGGTGCTCGAAGCGCTTGCGTAGTTCTTCCAGCAGGTCCCGCGAAAGCGTGCTCTCCGGGCTGTGCATCGTCGCCAGCACGCGGTACGGCGGGGTCACCCCCAGCCGCTTGCCCAGCGCCTTGATGGTGCTCGCCTGCTTGGTCGCCCCTTGCAGCGAGAAGAACGCCGTCTCGACCGGGATCAGCACTTCCGTCGCCGCCACCAGGGCGTTGAACGTCAGCAGCCCGATCGCCGGCGGGCAGTCGATCAGGCATACATCGTACTGATCCGCGATCCGCGACAGCACCGAAAGCAGCCGCCGCTCCGCCGCCTCGTGAACCGATGCCAGCCCGCCGCGGGCCGACTCCAGCCCGGCCAGCCGGACCGTGCTCGGGGCCAAATCCAGGTTCCGGCTCACCCTCCACAACAGCCGGGTCCAGTCGATCGACTGATCGTCCCGCGCCATCATGGCATCGCCGATGTGTACATCGATGCGCTGCTCGGGGATCGCCAGCCCGGCCGCGCAATGCGACTGCGGGTCCAGATCCACCAAAAGCGTGCGAAGCCCTGAACGCGAAAAGACACCAGCGAGGTTGATGGCTGTGGTCGTCTTGCCGCAGCCGCCCTTCTGATTGATGATCGCGATCGTGCGCACAGGTCGCTCCACACGGCAAGCTCAGTCCCTGTGTCGCGCCCAAGCTTCGTTAGCCAGGACGCGCAGAACTCGCCGGTTGTGGAGTATCGGATTGCCCAAGTTAAATCCTTGAAACTTGGGAAATTGACCATAGGAAAAATCCTTGAACCGTCAGCTCCAAATCTTGGTCAGATCAGTGTTTGCAACAAATTCGTCGTTCTTAGCGTTTAAACCGAGCGTATCGAGTTCAAGCCAGCCATCACCACCTGTCTAGACGGCCCGACGACAACCCGCGACCGCCCTGATCCGGTTGGTAGGATCAGTCGGAGCTTCCCGCCCAGGACTTTCTTGTCGTCCCCCATTCGGGAGATGAGGCGGTCGCTCGCGGGAAGGCCCTGGATCCGGTCAGGCAACCCTGCCGACACGACCAAACCGCGGACTTTGGCTTGCAGCGAATGGGGCGCAAGCTTGAGCAGGCCCGCGGCCGTCGCGGCGGCGATGAGCCCGAGGCCGACGGCTTCGCCATGCTTGAGCGGGCCGGCGGTCTGGCCACCCGCACCCCAAGGGGTGTTCCAGGTCAGGCCGGGAAGGGTCTCGATGGCGTGGGCAAAAGTGTGTCCGAGGTTCAGGGCCATGCGGCCGCCGTCGGCGGCGCGGCTCAGCTCCAATGGGTCCGCCGCCACCACTCGGGCCTTCAAGGCGACGTTGCGAGTGACCAGTTCTGCCAGCTTGCCGGGGTCCATGGCGACGATGGCGGGGAGGTGCTTTTCCATCCAGCCCAGAAGCCCGGGGTCGCCAGCACCAGCCCCGATGAGCCCGTGCTTGAGGCACTCGGCCAGCCCGGACCGGAACTCGCGCGGCGGGAGCGACGCCAGCGTGGCTACGTCGGCGATCACGGCCGCGGGTTGATGAAAGGCCCCGATCAGGTTTTTGACCAATCTGGGCTTGTGGTCATCATCCCCGTCAGTGGGAACGGTCAGGTTGGCCGCCGTCTTGCCCCCCACCGCGGCATCAACCATGGCGAGGAGGGTGGTCGGGCACTGCACGATGCGCACCCCGCGCCTGTAGACCGCAGCCGCGAACCCGGCGACATCGCACACGATCCCGCCTCCCACGGCGAAGATCGCGTCGCCTCGTTCCAGGCGTAGCCGACCGGCCTCTATCAACGCCCGTTCCATCGTCGCGAGGGTCTTGGCGGCTTCGGTCGCGGTTACGACCGACACCCCCCACCGCACACCCGACCGGTCGAGTTGTCTCAGTAGCGGCTCGATCGAGGCACGGGGCACCCCCGCATCGATCACGGCTAGAACCGCGCGCGGGGCCGGGGCCAGGCTCGCCAGCACCGCGCCGCTGGCGAGCAGCCCGGCACCGATTTGCACGCGATAGGCCGAGGGGGCCGCAGGCTTGATGCGGACGTCGACGTTGCTCGTGGCGGGCGTCTTTGCCGACGCTTTGGCCTGCTTCGGAGCGGCCTTGCTCGGGCGTGAGGCGCTCGTGGCCACCTTGGAGCGGCGCGGCTTAGTGGGCTTGGCGGGCTTGGCGGGCTTGGCTTTTCGAGCGGGCGGTTTGGCCATGCGATCAGCCTACACAGGGCCGGTCGGCTCGGTCAGGCGTCCTGGGGCTCGGTAGCGAGCTTCTTGGCCGGCTTGCGGCCCTTGGCCCATTCAACCTTCGGCGCATCGCCCCACAGGGTCTCAAGGTCGTAATACGCGCGGGTATTGGGCTCGAAGACGTGGGCGACGACGTCCACGAAGTCGGCCACGACCCAGGTGGCGTTGTTGTCGGCAGAGCGGCGAAAGAGCCTGTAACCGTGGGTCTGGGCGAGTTTGCCCAAGTCGTCGGCACACGATCGCATCTGGCGGTCGGAGGTGCCGCTGGCCAGGACGATGAAGTCCTGCGTCTGGGAGAGACCGCCGGTGAGGTCGAAGATCACGACCTCGTCGCACTTGTCGTCGGAGAGCAATCTCGCGGCGGCGATGGCAAACTCGCGAGCCTTGGCCTGAGCCAGATCGCGGGCGGTGGCGTGAGCGGCTTTCGCCGCGGCGACGGCGGCGGTCTTGGGCACGGCAACCCCGGCCAGCTTCTTGCCGATCGGAATCCGCTTGGGCTTGGCCCGCTTCTTGGGCTTGGCGGCTGGGGCTTTCTTGACGATGGTCTTGCGCGACCGCGAGGTGGAGGGCTTTTTGGACATTTGGGGGGGAGGATAGCCCCGCCGCGAGGCCAACCTATTGTGCGGGCCGGACTATTGCACCGGATCAAGCATTCAGGCCGATCCACAACGGCATGATCCGGGCGATGCTGGGCTTGATGCTGATGGCGGCCGGGGGCGTGCTGATCGTCCTTGGCCTGCGGGCCCACGATTCCTTCGCGTCGTCGGTGACCCGGCTGGTTTCGGGATCGCCGACGCAGGAAACGGTGCTTTTGCTCTCCGCCGGCGTGGCGGCCGCGTGCGCGGGGCTGGTCGTCGCGCTGGCTCCAATCAGTCGGCGGCCGCGAGCACGACGCCGCTGAAGACTTGGGCGTAAAGCTTGCCACATGACGAACTGCTGAATCTGAGCCGGCGGGCCGATCTAGGCCGAGTCAACGGCGCGCTTGACCTCCTTGAGCAAGGCCTGCCGAACGGTCGCGAACGCGGCCGTCTTGCTCCAGACCGAGACCGTCCAGACGACGTTGGGATAGACATCCGCCAGCGCGACGGCCGGGGCCGGGTCGCTGAGCGCCCCCGTGGTGCTGGCCGCCACGCGAGCGGCGGCCTCTTTCAGCAATAGTTCCGCACGGTCAAAGGGCACCGCGGCACCGATGGGCACATTGATCGTCGCGCAGCGTCGCGGGTGGTGGGTCTGGTTCTCGATCACCCCGCCGAAGATCGCTCCGTTGGGGATGATGATGCGGCGGTTGTCGCCTGTGTCGAGGTTGGTGGTGAAGAGGTCGATGCCGTCGATCACGCCGACTTGCCCGGCAACCACCACGGCATCACCAATCTTGAACGGTCGGAAGACCAGCAGAAGCACTCCGCTGGCGAGGTTACCTAGGTTGCCCTGCAGCGCCAGGCCGATGGCCAAGCCGGCGGCACCGAGGATGGCGGCGAAGCCCGTGACGCTTACGCCCAGCGTGCCCAGCGAGGTGATCCCGACGAATGCCAACAAGACCCACTTGGACACGTTGGCGAGAAACTTGCTCAGTGTGAGATCAAACTTGGCCCGCTCGCAACCGGTGCGCACGCCCCGGCGGACCCAGCCCGCGAGCATCCAGCCCACGATGAGAAGGATCAACGCCCCGGCCACGCTCGGGCCTTTATCGAGGGCGAACTGCACGGCCATTTCGGACCACTTGGTCAGCGTGTCGGCCGGCTTCTCGAGCATCTGCTTGGCCGCTTCCTGAGCCGCGGCGGCATCGAGCTTGGGTGCGGCCGACTCGGCAGGGGCGGCCTTGTCAGCTTGTGCCCAGGCAGGGGCGAAAGGGAATAGCACGGCTGACAGCGAGGCGATGTGGTGGCGGTTCATAGGGCCGAGAGCGTATCCAGCCCTGTCGGCCAGAGGAAAGAGTCCGGGTCCACCCACCTAATCTTCATCTTGAACACGCCGACGTTTTACGCTGCGGTCGCGATCTGGTACGCCCTGGCCAGCCTGGCGACGGCGGGCCTGTTCTATGCTGACAAAGTGGCCGCCCGCGTCGGACAACGCCGCGTTCCAGAGAAGCGGCTGCACATCGCGTGCTTGTTGGGCGGCTGGCCCGGGGCGATCGTCGCGATCCGGGTCTTCCGCCACAAGAACCGCAAGCCGGCGTTTCTGGTCTATACGGCGCTCGCGGCGCTGATCCATGTCGGACTGTGGATCGGATGGATGTTGCTCTAGGCCCATCAAACGTGCCGCCTAACTCGCGCTGCCGGTTCGCGGCTCTACACTCGCGGCCTATGCCCGACCTCGTGCCCATCCGCCGTGCGCTCATCTCCGTCAGCGACAAGACCGGCGTCGAAGCCTTCGCCCGCGCCCTGGCCTCGCTGGGCGTTCAGATCATCTCCACCGGCGGCACGGCCAAGCTGCTCCAAGCGGCGGGGGTGCCGGTCACGACCATCGACGCCGTCACTGGCTTTCCGGAGATGATGGACGGTCGGCTCAAGACGCTCCACCCCAAAGTGCACGGCGGACTACTGGGCCTGCGCGACGATCCGCACCACGCCGCCGCCATGCGCGAGCAAGGCATCGAGCCGATCGACCTGGTCTGCGTCAACCTTTATCCCTTCGAGGCCACGATCGCCAAGGCGGGCGTAACGCGTGATGAGGCCATCGAGCAGATCGACATCGGCGGGCCGGCGATGCTCCGCTCGGGCAGTAAAAACCACGCGTTTGTGACGGTGGTGACCGACCCGTCGCAGTACGACGCCGTCATCGCCGAGATCCGCACCGGCGGCGGCGGGACGAGCCTGGCTACCCGGGCCCACCTAGCACAACGGGCGTTCGAGACGACCTCGCGCTACGACACGTCGATCGCGGCGTATCTGGCGGGCCGAGGGGCGCTTGAGAGCGAGCCCGCGCCGACAACGCCCGTGCCGACAACCCTGACCGCGACTGCCGGCGCGACTGGAACATTCCCCGACACGCTGCAACTCCGCTTCGCCAAACTCGGCGACCTGCGCCACGGCGAGAACCCGCACCAGCTCGCGGCGGTGTACGTCGATCCGCTCTACGCCGGACCCAGCGTGGTCGCGGCCCGGCAGCTCCATGGCAAGCAACTTTCATATAACAACCTGCACGACGCGGCCGCAGCGCTGGAACTGGCGATGGCCCTGAGCACGATGAGCACCGGTGTCGCGGCCTGCTGCATCAAGCACGCCAACCCGTGCGGTGCGGCGGTGGCTAGCGACGCGCGCACGGCCCTTGATCACACGATCGCCGGCGACCCGCTGGCAGCCTTCGGCGGGATCATCGCGCTCGCCGCCCGTCTCGACCGCGGCGGGGCCGAGCGCTTGTGCCAGCAAGATGTGTTTCTCGAAGTGATGGTGGCCGAGGGCTACGACGACGACGCGCTGGCCGCGCTCAAGGCCCGTTGGCAGAACCTCCGCATCCTGGCCACCGGGCCGCTGGCCGATGCACCGACGCTCGGGCGGACCTTCAAGCCGCTCCGCGGCGGTTTACTTACGCAGGAGGCCGACGAACTGGCCCCGGCGCCGGACGCATGGACGTTGAAGGCCGGACCCGCGCCGACGCCGGCCGTGCTCAAGGCCGCAGCATCGCTCGAAGTGGTCGTTCGCGCCATGGCCTCCAACGCTGTGGCGCTGGGCACGCCTACTGACGTGGGCGTGATGCTCGTCGGTGGCGGGCTGGGCCAGGTCGATCGAGTGACGGCGTGCCAGATCGCCGTTGAGAAGGCGGGGCCGCGGGCACAGGGGGCGATCGCGTTTTCGGATGCGTTCTTCCCGTTCCCCGATGGGCCCAAGCGGCTCATCGACGCGGGCGTGCGCACGATCATCCACCCCGGCGGCTCCAAGCGCGACGGCGAGACCTTTGAGCTGTGCGAGCGTCACGGAGTGTCGTGTCTGATCACCGGCGTGCGGCGCTTCAGGCACTGAAGCTAGTGCTTATTGATCGGCCGAGAGCACGGCATCGTCCATCACGTAAAGCCCCAGAAGCCAGCCGCCGTCTTCGTACGGATCGACCTTGAACTTGCCGGTGAGGGAGCCGTGCTGGGTGAAGCGTTGCTGGGCGTTGGCGGGCTGGGCGAGCTTCACTTCGACGGCGTCGTAGGCCGTGGGCGGGACACCGATGCAGCAGCCGTCCCATTGATTGAGCATGACTAGAAGTTCTTTGGGATTCGACGACGTGATGGGGAACGCGACGTAGCCGGAGATCTTGACGTACTTGCCGTCGAGCAGCGTGACGCGTTGGGGCAGCTTGGTCTGGCCGAGCCGTGGGCGATAGGTTTCCTGGGCCGAGACGACTAGATCCCAGGTGACCAGATACGGGTCTTCCTTGGTGCCGGAGCCCTTGAGGGCGAAGCGGTCATCAAGGTTGAGTGCGCCGTCGGCCGCACGGGCCGCGCGGGCGGGGATGATTTTGTCACCCGACCACTTTCCCTCGGCTGGAATCACGACTTCACCGGTTGACGCGGCGAGCTTCTCGACCGCAGCTTCGCCGGGCATCTGGATGGCCTTGAGTTCATCGAGGAGCTTGCTGGCCTCGGCCTCTTTGAACTCCGCGCTCGCTTCGGCCTCGGCGGGCTTCGCCGTTGCGCCAGCCTCAGCCATCGGCTGCTCGGTGGCCGGGGCCGCGACAACTTCGGCCGGTGCGGTCGCTGGCACGTTGGCCGGTGCGGCGGGGGCGGGTTCGGGCGTCACAGGCTTCGGCTGGCTCGACAGTGGCTCGGGCGGCGTGATCGGCTGCAGCGCAGGAGGCACGTTCGGCGGAGCGACCGGAAGCGCTTGAGGAGCTGGAATCGCGGGAGCCTTGATCGCCGCTGCGGGCGAGTTGGGGCTGCCGCCGCGCATCGTGATGACGCCCACCGCACCGAGGATCAGGATGGCCACCAATGCCCAGAAAAACTTCATAGATCGTGCTCCGCGTTCAGGGGATCATACGGGCGACTAGGCGATGGGCCGCAGGCTGCGCGAGACTGGAGTCCGATAGGCCATGACGGCGGGCACTACGCCCGCGACGGACGCCAGCAGGACCGTGGCTGCGGCCACGATGATGGCGGATTCCGGATGTACACCCGCGTCGATGACCAGCCCGAGGCGCTGGCGCATCAGCAGTGCGACGATCTGCGAGCCGATCGCGCATAGGGCCACGCCCGCCGCGGCACCCATCAGGCCGATGATCGCCGACTCGGTGACGATCAAGCCGAACACGCGGCCTTGGCTGGCCCCCAGCACGCGGAGCACGGCGATCTGCCGACGACGCTGGTCCATGCTGTTGTACATCGCCAGCATGATGGCGATTCCGCTCGACACAAGCACAACCCCTGCCATCGCCAAGAGGATCTGATCGACGTTGGAGACGATCAGCAAGAGCTGGCGGATCTGGTCGCTCGGCGAGGCGACCGTCAGGTCGGCCTGGGTGCGGAGCTGGCTAAAGATTGGCGCGAGGGAGGCCCCGACCTCAAAACCGGGTCGCGTCTTCACGCGCACGAAGACGCCGGTGATCAGCCGATCGGCGTCGATCAGGTCCGCGACGGTCGTCATCGGGGCCTTGGCGTCGGCGGCCAAGCGGCGGTCGTGGGCGTGCAACACCCAGGTGCTGGGGAGGCTGGTGAAGAGCGCACGATCATGCGGCGAGCCGGTGGCCGCGAGGATACCGACCACTTTGTACGCGAACTCTTTGTGAACGTGGGCCTCGCGCGAGCCGCCGGTGCCGTGGGTGAGGAAGATGGTTGCGCCTACGCGGAGCCCGGACTCGCTGGCCGCCCTCGCTCCGACGACGACCTCGAAATCCGTAGCGAAGAACGCGCCGCTGGCCAGGGCCCAGGGCCGCTGCGGGTCGGGCTTGAACTTGGTGAAGAACTCGGGCGTGGTCGCCAGCACCGGGTAGCCGCGGTACGAATCGCCCTGCTGCACAGGCACGGCGAAATCGTGCGGGAACGACTCGATCAGCTTCTGGAAACGCGCCCACTCTATGGACCGGGCCGGTGCGTTGGCATAGAAGATGCCGTTGAGCACCGAGACCAGGGGCGACGCGTCGCGCGAGATCAAGAGGTGCATGTTTCCGGCGCCGCGCTCGAAGGCTTTGCGGCCCGCGTCGCGCATCGAGAGCAGCACAAGCATCAACGCCACGGCGACCGCCACCAATAGCGCCGTGGTGCAGGTGGAGAACAGCCGGGCCCGCAGACTGCGCAGGATGATGGCCAGGTCACTCATACGCTCCGGCCCCCCACTGCCGCTGCGCTGCCCGCGGCGGCGCTGGCGAGCTGGTCGAGCGACTCGACACGCGGGAAGCGAGCCGCCATGCTGGGATCGTGGCTCACGCACAGGAGCGCCGCGTTACGCTCGCGACAGACCTGCTGGATCAGGTCCATCGCGCCCGCGGCGTTCTCCGGGTCGAGGCTGGCCGTCGGTTCGTCGGCCAGCACAACCGCCGGTTCGCACGCCACGGCCCGCGCCACGGCCACCCGCTGCTGCTGCCCGACGGACAGGTCTTCAACAAACGCGAAAGGCCGCTCGATGCCCAACCGCTCCAAGAGCGCGGCCGCCTTGGCCCGGTGCTCCCGCGGCGGGATAGAGGAGAACATCATCGCCACCTGCACGTTCTCGATCGCCGTGAACCCCTGGAGGAGATTGAACGTTTGAAAGATCATGCCGACGTGGGCCCCTCGAAAGGCGTCGCGAGCGGCCCCGCGGAGCTGGTGTACGTCTTGCCCGCTCACGCTCACCCGGCCCTCGCCCGGATCAATGAGCCCCGCGATGAGTTGCAGCAGCGTCGACTTTCCACTTCCGGATCGGCCGGTCAGCAGCACATGCTCGCCGCGTTTGATTGCCAGGCGGCGAACATCGATCACCCATGCGGCGGCGTCGCCGTAGCGGAAACGGAGGCCATCGACTTCAAGTGCTAGGTGCTCGGCGGGCATAGGGGGCAGACTTCGACCAACTCGGTCTCGAAAGTTCGGCGGGCATAGCTCCCGCGGGGGGTCGCGGTAACCGGGCGTCTCGGCGGGACTGGGAGAACTGACGCCGCAGCCAGGTATTCCTAGGAGACTTCATGGAGTAGCTGTAGTCGTCACGAGCGCTGACAAGAGGTGCTTGTTCACCCGGTCGGCCGGTGAGGCAATGCGGGCGGAGGGACTCGAACCCCCAACCTTCTGATCCGTAGTCAGATGCTCTATCCAATTGAGCTACGCCCGCGGCAGGTCACAACAGTAAGGGGGCATGACGCTCCCGGCAAGTGCCGCGGCCCTCGCTGGCAGCGATTCGCGTCCGACCGATGCGGGGCCGCTACAGCTCGATCAGCCCTTCGCGGATGGCGTAGCGGGCCAGTTCGACTCGGTCGCGGATCGCCAGCTTTTCCATGATCGAGGCGCGGTGCGCATCGACGGTCTTGGGGCTGCGGAAGATGATCTTGGCAATGTCTGTGCGGCTCATGCCTTTGCCGATCATCCTGAGGATCTGCAGCTCGCGCGGCGTGAGCGCACCAAGCCGCGATGAGGGCGGCGGGCGTAAAGGGACCCGAGCCGGGTTGGCGGGGGCGGATGCCGCGCCATTCCGAGCCAAGGAACTCAGATCGGACCGCGACTCGGGCCGCCCCAACTGACGGCAGCGCTCCATTACGGCCGGACCCATGGTGAACTGGCCCCGAACCACGTCACGGATGGCCTCGACGATCTTTGCGGGATCGTCGCTCTTGGCCAAGTAACCCCAGGCACCGCATTTGACGGTCTGGTCGACGTAGCGGTCGCGGACATAAGCCGAGAGAATAATCGTGCGGACCTCAGGGCAGGCACGCCGCAGCTCGGTGAGCGCCTCGAAGGGATCGACTCCGGGCATCTCAATATCGAGCAGGACCACTTGCACGTCAAGTTCGCGCACCTTGGCCACCAGCCCGTCGGCGCGGTGCAGATGGCCGACGACCTCCATGTCCGGCTCGATCGCCAATCGGGCCCTGAGGCCCTCGGCGAGGAATGCGTGGTCATCCACGCTCAACACGCGAACTTTGCCCGTTGGCAGCGGTGAAGGCGCGTTCATAAGCCATGGCTCCGACCGGCTAGGCGTCTGCGATCGCAAGAGCGAGTTCGTCAACGTCAGCGGCATCCTGAACCCTTCTAGTCCGCGGCCCCGACCAGTCTTCGAAGCCCGGGCCCGATAATACAAGTCTATGGTGTTTACCTAGCCAAAGAAAGTGATACAACTCGGCCTCCGAAGCCGAATCTCGATCCGCCACCAACACTTCCGCCTCGTCGAACATCCCGTCATCAACCACGTTGAACCCTCGACTCTGTAGCACGATGGAGACGTAACCCTTTATGCGCAGGTCAGACAAAAGGACGCACACTTTTTTGGGTATTTGAGGAACTTGCGCGGTCGTCGGAGCCTGCGATGCCTCTAATCCGGGGAAGAGCAGCCAAATAGTCGTCCCGGATCCAGCATCCCCGGCGGCCTGGGACTGAACCTCAATCTCGCCACCCGCGGCGGCCACGACGGCGCGGACCAACGAAAGACCCAGCCCGGTCGACATGGCACGCGTCTTGGTGGTGAAAAACGGGTCGAAGGCCCGCTCGCGGACGCTTTCGGACATGCCGGGGCCGTTGTCGCGGACGCCTAGCGCCACCCAGGTCAGAGTCCGATCGATCAGTTCGCCCGCGGCTGGCCGCTCGCGGCGCTCTGCGACCAGTTCGAGCACCGCGGCGCTGCCACCCGCCTCAGCTCCGTTCACGAGCAGGTTGAGTACGGCCCTGGAAAGCTGTTCGGGCCGGACAGGAATCGGCGGGAGCCCAGCTTCGAGGCTGACAGTGAGGTTCGCGGTCGCGGGAAGCGTGGCGCGGAGCATCCGCTCGTTCTGCTCCCACCATTCGTGGAGGCCGGTTTGGACGGACCCGGCGGCGGCCTCGTCGGGGGCCGACGCGAGGTGCAGCAGGCCCGTTGCCAAGTGTGACAAGAACTCGAGCGACTCACTGAGTTGCAACAATCCCCGGCGATGCGATGCCAGTTGCTCGTCGGCCATGATGCCGTCGAGCACGCAACGCATGGGCAGGAGCATGTTGTTCATGTCGTGACCCAGTCCGGCGGCGAGCGTGCCCATCGAGGCTAACCGCTCGGATCGCCCGAGCTTGTCCATGGAGGCCCGCAGCTCGCGGCCGCGCTGGTCGACGAGGGATTCGAGGTGGTCGCGGTAGAGCGCCAGTTCGCGTTCAGCGTTTTTGCGCTGTGTTACGTCCTCGGCGATGCCGGCGATGCGTCCGGCCCCATCGGACGAGCCGCGGATCCTGAACCCGCGGTCGTGGATCCACCGCTCCTGTCCGTCGCCGCGCTTGATGCGGTACTCGATGTCATAGGTTTCGCTCCGACCCCGGACAAGGTGCTCGAACGCCGTGCACACTTGGGATCGGTCGTCGTCATGGATGAAGTCGGTCCACCCCAAGGGATTGGCGTAGATCACCTCGGGCTTGATGCCCCAGACTTTCTCGAACGCCGGGTTCACGTAACGGATCCGCTGCTGGGGCTCGGTGTCGGTGATCCAGATGACGTTGTTGATCGCCTCGGCCACGTAGCGGAATCGCGACTCGCTCTCGTTGACGCGGGCCTCGGCCTGTCTGCGCTCGGTGACGTCGAGCCCCAGCGCATAGAAACCGTCGGGAACGCCGCGTTCCATCCGAGGAATGTAGCTGACCTCGGCGATCCGCTGGCGGCCCTCCAGATCGGAATAGGTCGCTTGAAACTGCTGAGCCCGCCCTTCCAGAGCACCTTCGATCTTGGAACGCATGGTCGCGTAGACCTCGGGCCCGAAGACCTCGGCGAGGGTCTTCCCGGTCAGGGCACCCGATGAGGGCACGACGGACTCGAACCAGCGGTTGCAGAATCGGTAGCGGCCGTCGGGCCCGACCGACGCGATGAACGCGGGGAGGTTGTCGGTGATGAGCCGCAGCTCGGTCTCGCGGCGGATCAGCTCTTCGTAGGCCCGCGTCCGCTCGGTGACGTCCTCGGCCATCGACGCGGTGGCCACGACCTCGCCGTGATCGTCGACCAGGGGCGTGTTGTACCACTCGCACAGGATCGTGCGTCCGTCCTTGGTTAGATTCTCGTTACGGCTGCGTTCCCCGCCGCGCTGGGCCGAGAGATTCTCCAGGATGCGATCGATATAGGGCCTGATCGAATCGGGCACTATGCGGCGGGCGTGCATCCCGATGGCCTCGGATTCGGTGTAGCCGAAGATCTGCGAAGCCGCCGGGTTCCACGAGGCCACGCGGAAGTCACGGTCCCAGATGATGATGCCCAGAGGGGCGCGGCGGACGAGCAGCTGAAGCCGATCCTGTGAAAGAAGCCGCCCCCGCTCCGACTCCAGGCGGTCGGTCGCGTCGATGGCCACAATGGTGAACCCGTCGACCTTTCCTTGCTCGTCCTGCGCGGGGCAACAGGTGACATCGAACAACGCGCCGGCGAGCGGGAGGAGGGCCTTGGCGCTCTCGCCACCGAGTGCCCGCTCGATGGTCGACTCCCACCCGTCGGCCTTCCCGACCAGCTCGAAGATTGGCGTCCCCACGACGCACTCTGCGCCCGCGCCCAGAATACGAAAGCCGGCACCGGCCGAACAGGTGCAGAGGCCGCGCCCGTCTACCCCAATAAGGATCATCGACACCGTCGACAGGGAGAGATCGATACGGCGGATCTGTTTGGACTCCGCCCGCCCGAGATCGGAGTGGCCCTCGACCGGATCCCGCGATGCGGGCCCGGGCTGGGGTAACGCCACCGGGGCAGCGGGCTCGTGGCACGTCAGCACCAAGATCGGTGATTGACCGGGATCGGGCTTGGTCGCCGCGAGGCGGGCATGGACCGGGATGGCGGCTCCGGTGCCGCCGAGGAGCGACAAAGGGACGGCGACGGACGCGGTCGGCGCGGCGTCTGGGCTCGGCACGGCGACGGCGGCCCACAGTGAGTCGAAGGCCGGTTGGTCGGCTCGGCCCACCAGGGCTCGCAGCGAAAGCCCACGGAGTTGCGGGGCCGACCGGCCCAGCAGGCGTTCGGCCTGGGGGCTCACGTCCACGAGCACGCCGTCGCGGTCGGCGAGCAGGACCACCGCATCAATGGCTTCCAGCAGAGAGCGCTGGGCTTGCGCCGCTGAACGCCCCCGCCCCACAACCGAAGTGGGCTTCGTCGCTGAGTTGGAGTTACGCGACACCCGGGCCGCTCGTGGAGCCCCGTGACCCGCATTGGTTGTAGCACGCCGCTTCGCCATACCGGCCCTTTATGCGTTGGGGATCGCGGCGGCGGCGTCCCCCAGCCGAAGAGCATCATCGATCGCCACGGGTGCTCGCTCCGCAGGCGACAAGGCGCGATAGACCGCCATCGCCGACCTCGCCATCTCCTCGGCCGCGAGCAAGGGCCCCGAACTTGAAAGCCTGGCCACCTCCTCCACCCATGGCACCACCGCTTCCTGACTGGCGACCGCATCGTGCTCAGCCGTCATCTCGGCGGGCACGGGAACGATTGTGGAGATCCCCGCAGGCCAGCACCCCAGCGCGCCGCGGCCCGAGGAGATCACCGCCACGCCGTTGGCCGCGGCCTCGAGCGCCAAGCGGGCCACCGGCTCGGGCTGGACCGACGGCATGAGCAGGATTCCCGTCTGGGCCCAGAGATCCCGCGGTCGGGCCACCGGGCCGCAGATCGTGAGCGAATCGCTGATCGAGAGGTTGATCCCGCCGCGGCGCGCGGCGACGAGCATCTGGTCGCCCGTCCCACGAGTGGCCACCACGCGGATGCGGATCCCTGGGATGGCTCGCTGCAACTGATCGAATAGCCTCACTGCGAAATAAACGCCCTTGCCGGGAGTGGGGTTCACGAAGGTCACAAATCGACGCGTACGGGTCGGGGCGAGGACGTCCTCGTCGTCGATAAGCGGGTTGAGTTGGGCCGGTTCGGAGCCGAGGAGCGCTTTGTAGCGCCCGGCGAGGTAGCCGCTGCTGGCGATGACGCCGTCGACGTGCTCGAAACCCAGCGGGTGCAGTGCGGCCTCGGACGAGACGTGCAGCACCAGGGCCGCGCCCGACTGGCGGACCAGCTCACGCCGGCTCTGCTCGGGCGGCGTCCCGCCCGTGGTCACGACCACCGATGGCCCGACCTCGTCGATGACTTGGGCGAGCAGCCTGGAGAACTGAACGCCGTGAAGAAAGTCAAACTCGCGGACGCCGAGTTTGCCGGTGTCGAGTAGCGTGAAAGCCACACCGCGTGAGCGGGCGCGCAGTACGGTGCAACCCCGCCCGACGGCTCCGCGCCGATCGACCTCGGGATGGATTCCCAGTTGGGCGAGCCAAGGAAGAGCCACTAACGGCTGGGCGGCTTCGACGGCCGTGGTGGCGAGGCAGTGCACCTCTCGACCCTGGGCGGCGAGCGCGTACGCCACCTCAAGGACCGACCTGGGCGAGCCAGCCGACGGGTCGAATGGAGACGACGACAGAAGCATCAAGATCGGAGCCGGCATAGGCGAGGATCTCCCGCCACGATCATAGCGGAAACGCCCGCGGCCAACGCGACGGCTTCAGCAGACGGAACCCTGCGGCCACAGCCCCATCGGGGGCGGGATGGTTAGGCCAACGGCCCCGCGCGGTCACATGGCCCCGCCAGTGAACACGATGCGACGGCGGAGGCGGCGCGGGTCGGGCTCGGGCACGGCCGAGAGCAGCGATCGCGTGTAGTCGTGCTGCGGGTCGTTGATGATCCGCTCGCGCGGCCCGCGCTCGACAATCTGGCCGCGGTACATGACGGCGATCTCGGCGCACATGTGCTGGATCACGGCCATGTCGTGACTGATGAACAGATACGACAGGCCCATCTCGCGTTGCAGATCCGCCAGCAGGTTGAGGATCTGAGCCTGGATGGAGACGTCGAGAGCGCTGGTGGGCTCGTCGCAGACAATGAAGCGCGGCTTGAGCGCCAGGGCCCGGGCGATCCCGATGCGCTGGCGTTGCCCGCCGGAAAACTCGTGCGGGTAACGGTCGGCGGCAGACTTGGGCATCCCGCAGCGCTGCAGCGCGGCCTCCACCTGGTGGCGGAGATCGTCGCGGTCTTTGGCGAGGCCGTGGACGCTCAAGGGCTCCCCGACAATCCCGGCAATCCGCATGCGCGGGTTGAGCGAGCCGGCGGGATCTTGGAAGATGATCTGCATCTGCTTGCGCAGCGAGACCATTACGCGGCCGCGGGCGGAGCCGACATCGACACCAGCAAACGTTACTTGGCCGCCGGTGGGAGGGATGAGCTTGAGAATGGTCCGCCCCACCGTCGTCTTGCCGCACCCAGATTCGCCAACCAGGCCCAGGCACTGACCGGGGGCGATATCGAAAGAGACGCCGTCGACGGCCTTGACGTGGCCCACGGTGCGTTGGAGGAGCCCCGAGCGGATGGGGAAATAGCAACGCAAGTCACGCACCGACAGCAAGGGCTTGGCGATGCCGGGCGAAGGATCGGTCTGTGCTGGGGCGTCGGCGCTGCTCATGTGGGAACACTTTACCCTCTTCCGGGCCGATCCGGCGCGGGCCGCGCTATCCTCTTTAGCGATGCCCGACCGGCTTTATCTCGACAACGCCGCCACGAGTTTCCCCAAGCCCCCGTGCGTCCTCGAAGCGATGACGAGATACGCGACCGGATGCGGGGCCCCAGGGCGCGGCCTTTATGCCGAGGCCCGACACGCGGCGGGTCTGATCGCCGACGCCCGCGTCAACATCGCCCGCCTCATCGCCGCTGACCGGCCTGAGCAAGTCGTCTTCGGCTACAACACCACCGACGGGCTCAACCTGGCGATCCACGGCGTCGTAAGCCAGCGGCTGCGAACGCAGCCGAACAAGCCGATTCACCTGGTCACGACGGTGATGGACCACAACTCGGTGCTGCGGGCCTTCAACGCGCTAATCGCCGCCCATCCCGGGCAGGTGACGCAGACGCGCGTCGACGCGGATCCGCAGACGGGGCGGGTAGCTCCTTCGGCCGTCTGCCACGCACTGCGCGACGACACGGTGCTGGTCGCGATCAACCACGCGAGCAACGTGACCGGGGTGTTGCAGGAGGTCGCTTCGATCGGCGCGCTGTGCCGCCGAAACAACGTGCTGTTCCTGCTCGACGCGGCCCAGTCGTTGGGGCACTTTCCCGTCGACGTGGAGGCGCTTTCGGTCGACCTGCTGGCGTTCCCGGGTCACAAGGGACTGCTGGGGCCAACGGGGACTGGTGGGTTGTACATCCGGCCTGGTGTGGAAGCACTGGTCGATCCGGTGCGGCAAGGCGGCACGGGCACGCGGTCGGAGCTGGATGTGCAGCCGAGCTTCATGCCGGATCGCTACGAGCCGGGCTCGCACAACACAATCGGCCTGGCGGGGCTCGCGGCTGCGGTGGGCTGGATCCTCGACCACGGTGTTGCGGCGTTGCGAGATCACGAGTTGGGCCTGATCCGCCAGACGCTCGACGCGGCGGCCGCTGGCGAGCTGGGGCTGGGCTGGCAACTGCTGGGGCCGACGGAACCAGAAGGCCGAGTAGGAGTCTTCTCGTTCGTTCACGACTCGCTCCCGGCCACGCGCATCGCGGAGCTGCTCGAGCACGAGCACGGCATCCTCTCTCGCCCTGGCCTGCACTGCGCCCCGCTGGCGCACAGGGCCTTGACCGATGGTGCCGGTGCCCTGCGTTTGTCAGTAGGGCCGTTTGTCACGCAGGCGGACATCGTTCGGGTGCTGGAGGCGCTGCGGACGATCGGCGCGTCCGCACGGCGCGGGGTCGCCGCGGTGGTGGCAAGCTGACAGAAGATCTCGGGGTCAGGTTCGACCGCGACCGGCCTCGGTGGCACGGCGGAGAAGGCGTTTTTCGTTCTCGCTGAGCGAGCCCAGCCCCTCTACGCGGACTTTGTCGAGCACGCGATTGACCTCTGCTTCATCGGGCACGGCCGGGCCTAAGAGCGCGGCCCGCAGGCGGACAACCTTTGACGGTGCCCCGCGTTTGCCGCGGGAGTCGCCGAAGATGTCAAAAAAATCGCGGAGCAAGTGGGCGCGGCGGATGAAGAAGAAGCCCGCGATCGCGCCGCCCATGTGAGCGGCTTCACCACCGGCGTTCGATCGCCCAAAGATGAGACTCGCGGCGGAAATGGCCGTGAAGAGATAGACCGCGTGCGCCATCCGCATGGGGATGATGCCAAGGATCGCGACGCGGGCCTTGGGCGCGATGAACGCGGCCGCCATGAGCACGCCGAAGATCCCGGCGGAGGCCCCGACCAGCGGCGTGTGCGTGTCGTCGAAAAGCAAACCGGGGATCTTGGCATTCGGGAAGAGGTTGCCGGTGAGATTGAGGAGAAGGTAAAGCACGGCCCCGAAGATCCCGCAGGTGAGATAAAACGCGGCGTATCGCTTGGAGCCCAGGTATTGCTCGACCAGACCTCCCACGAACCAGAGGCCGATCATGTTGAAGGCCAGGTGCAGGAAGTTGGCGTGCAGAAACTGGAAGGTGACAAATCGCCAGACTTCGAGCCCGGGGATGAAGCCCTTGGCGGTCGAGAAGTGGCCCCAATAGTCGGTGAAGGGCACGGCCAGCGCCCGCTGCACGCCGATCTGCTTGAGGATCGGCTGACCGCGCGGGTCGGTGAGCGGCCGACCGGAGGGATCGACCATTGGTTGGGGATCGAAGACCGGTAAAAGCTGCGAGCCGCGCTGCCGAGGATCGAAGACATCGGTGATGACGAGGCCGCGTTCCTTTTGGGCCTTGGAGACGCCCGCGTCGAACTCGGCCGCGAACATCAGCGGCCGCTGGACGGCCGGGGCTTGAAGCAGCGTCGCCGTCAACAGAAACACCGCGACGTTGGCGACGATGAGCCAGGTGTTGAAGGACACGAAGCGCAAGCTCCCCAGCCCGCTCTCGCTGCGTGGCCCCATGCGGACGTAATCGCGTTCGTAAATACCCATGAGCCCAGAGGATAGTGAACTACCCCGCTCGACGTCGGCGCGATCCGCTCACTACGCGCGGCGTTTGCGCTCCGTCTCCTGCTCCAGCGTCCGCTTCTCGCGGGCGGTCAGGCTCCCCATCCCGCGTTCGCGGATCTTAGAGAGGATCCGATCCACCTCTTCCTGCTCGCGCCGGGCGTCCTCAATCCGCTTCAGCTCGGCCTTGCTGGGCCCGGCGGCCGTAGCCTTCTCGACCGAATCGGGCTTGAGCGACTCGCTCCAAGGTGCGTTGGCTTCTTCAAGATTACCGGCAAACTTCAGCTTCTGCCGCTCCGAGTAGCACGTCAGCCCGCCGAAGATGGCGATCATGATGAGGTTGGTCTCCTGGCTCACCATGCCCAGCACCGCCAGCACGCCGGCGATGCCCAGACCCACGGTGGTGGAGATCCACATTGACCGCCCATAGCCGACGCGACGCCAGAGCAGCTCCTGCACGATCCGCCCGCCGTCGAGGGGGAACATCGGGCAGCAGACGTTGAACAGGAGCAGGACCCAGTTGGCGTAATACATCCACCACAGGGCCACCAATGCATAGCTCGTCAGTTCGCCGAGCACCAGCCCGGGTTTGAGCGGATTGAAGACCAGCGCTTCGCGCGGGGCCCCGGCAACCACTAGCGCCGTCGCCAGCACCGGCACCAGCAACGCGTTGACCGCGGGCCCGCCGATGGTGGTGATCAGGCTCGCACGCCAATGGTGCGGCGGGCGGCACGAGGCCAGACCCCCCAACGGCCAGAGCAGGATGTCGTCGGCCTCGCCGCCAACCCAGCGGCAGGCGAGGCAATGGCCGTATTCGTGCAGCAGCACCAGCAGGAACAACGACCCGACCGCCGTCGCCGTGTAGCCGACCCCCATGGCCCCCTGCTGACCAAAAGAGAAGAGCAGCTTGAAGACGACAAAGACGATGAAGAACAGGTGCATCCGCACCTGGATCCCGCCGAGTCGATAAAGAGGCAGCGCCCAGTCCATGGGGTTATCACCCTGGCTGAAGAGCCGCCGGAATCCGGCACGCAAGCCGCGTTCTTGGCCGAAGTTGTCCGGCCCGGGATGGAAACGCCACTGACTCATGGTGAATGATTATCGGCAGCCCACCCCGACAGCGTAAGCCGGCCGGTTTGCGATCACGGGCCTGGGGGCCCACTAGGAGCCAGCCAGCCTTGCCGCTGAGCGAGCAGGAGGGCCACCATGCTCTTTCCGTCGGCGATCTCGCCGCGATCGAGCCGCTGCAGCACCTCTGCCGCCGCGACCAGTTCGACCTCGATGTGCTCGTCTTCCTCCAGATCCTGACCGACGTGCGTCAAGCCCGTGGCCACGAACGCGTGCATCGCCTCGTCGCTGAGCCCGGGCGACGTGAAAAACGTGGCCAGCTTGACGAGCCGGTCGGCCTTGAAGCCTGTCTCCTCGATCAGCTCACGGGCGGCGCACTCGGCCGGGTCCTCACCCGCCTCCCGCGTCCCGGCGCAGCACTCCTGGCTCATTTTCCCTAAACTGATGCGGAACACGCGGATCAGCACCACCCGGCCGTCGGGCAGCACCGGCACAATGACCACCGCCCCCGGGTGCTTGACGATCTCGCGCGTCATCACCCGGCCCGATGGCTGCCGGATCGTCAGCGACTCGAAGTCGAACTTGCGGCCCTTATGGATGAGCGATCGGCCGATGATCTCGGGGAGCGGCATGCACCAACGCTAGGGGCCCGCCGAGCACGCCTTCAGGCTCGCGGCTTGACCTCTTCCCACTTGCCCTGCATGTGCCGCACGATCGTGCCCGACCCCACATAAATGATCTGCTCGGCGATGTTGGTGCAGTGGTCGATGATCACCACGCTCAACGTCGCCACCTCGCCCAGTCCCAGGGCCAGGTCGATGTTCATGCGGCCCCGAGCCAGCTGCTCCTGCGAATCCCGAACCAGCGCCCGCTTGAACTCGTGGGCCGCCTCCTCCGATAGCAGCACCACCCGCGCCATCTCCGGATCGAGGCGATCCAGCGAACCCACGGCGTCGCGCAGGATCCCGATCACGCTGTTGCACAACACCCGGAACGTCGGGGGCAACGGCGTCCCCACCCGCTCGAGCCCCGGCACTTGCTCCGCAATCGAACACCCCACGTCCGCGATCCGCTCCAGCTCGTTGTTCACCTTGACGATCGTCAGCAGAAGCCGCAGGTCCGCCGCCTCCATCGCGGCCCCTTCGCCACAGGCGTCGGTCAGGATCTGAACCGCAGCCTTCTCGATGTCGATATCCACCCGGTCCACAACCTCGTCCATCTCCACCACCCGGCCCGCCGCGACGGTGTCGCGCGTGAAGACCGCCTCGATGCCAGCCTCCACCAGCGCCTGGACACGACGCCCCTGCTCGACCAGGTCGGCCTTGAGGTGCGTGATCCGGCGTTGGAGCCCTGCGGGCGAGTTCGACATGCGTGGTCCTCACGGTCAAGACTACCCGAATCAACGGCGGAGTGCCCGGCCGCGCCGCCTACATCTTTCCCCGTGGCAAGCCCACAGTTGGCAGCCTGGCCTTGGCCTAGTCTTCGTACCGCCGGGCCGGCCGGCTTCAAATTCAGCAATCTTCTTCGGAGCGCCGCCCATGGCCTTCAAAATCGCGAACATCTACGCCCGCCAGATCCTCGATTCCCGTGGCAACCCCACCATCGAATGCGAGGTCGTCCTCGAATCGGGTGCGTTGGGCCGAGCCGCCGTCCCCTCAGGTGCCTCGACGGGCGAGCACGAGGCCGTCGAGCTGCGCGATGGTGACAAATCGCGTTACTTGGGCAAGGCCGTGACCAAGGCCGTTCAGAATGTGCACAACTTCATCGCGCCCGCCCTTATTGGCAAGGACGCCCGGGCCCAGGAGTTTGTCGACTCGATCATGATGCAGGCCGACGGCACTCCCAACAAGGGCAAGCTCGGGGCCAACGGGATCTTGGGAGTGTCGATGGCCGTCGCCAAGGCCGCCGCCCTCGGCAGCCGCCTGCCGCTGTACCGCTACCTGGGCGGGTCCGCGGCTCACATCCTCCCCGTGCCGATGATGAACATCCTCAACGGCGGCAAACACGCCGACAACAACGTCGATTTCCAGGAGTTCATGGTCCAGCCCTGGGGCTTCGACAACTTCCAGGAAGCGATGCGGGCCGGCGTTGAGATCTATCACGCGCTCAAGAAGGTCCTCCACGAGAAGCACCTTTCGACCGCCGTCGGCGACGAGGGCGGCTTCGCCCCCAACCTCAAAACCGCCGAGGAAGCTCTTCAGTTGATGGAGCAGGCCACCAAGGCCGCCGGCTACAAGTGGGGCGAGCAGATCTTCGTCGCCCTCGACCCCGCCGTAAGCGAGCTCTGGAACGAGGCCGCCGCCAAGGGCAAGCAGGGTTACTGCTTCTTCAAGAGCCAACCCGACCGCGTCGCCAGCAGCGACGAGATGATCGACCTGTGGGCCGGCTGGTGCGCCAAGTACCCCATCCGCTCCATCGAAGACGGCCTGGCCGAAAACGACTGGGCCGGCTGGGCCAAACTCACGGCCAAGCTCGGGGCCAACGTGCAGCTCGTAGGCGATGACCTGTTCGTCACCAACCCCAAGTTCCTCGCCCGCGGCCTCAAGGAATCTTGCGCCAACGCCATCCTGATCAAGGTAAACCAGATCGGCACGCTCACCGAGACCTTCAACGCCGTCAACCTCGCGCTCCGCAACAAGTATGGCGCGATCCTCTCCCACCGCTCTGGCGAAACCGAGGACTCCACCATCGCCGACATCGCCGTCGCGACCAACTGCGGCCAGATCAAGACCGGCGCCCCCTGCCGCAGCGACCGCAACGCCAAGTACAACCAGCTCCTCCGCATCGCCGAGGACCTGGGCTCGTCGGCGGTCTACGGCTCGATGACTTGGGCGCGGTGAACGGCGCGAAACGAAGGAGCGGGCCGCGCCCTACGAGCCACCTTCGCACGCCGCAGGTTGGCAACTTGACCCACCGCGACGACGCCCCCCCACACCCCCGGCGTTTAAAGGCTGAAGGTTTTACATTTGATCGACCGATCCGCCCGCAGGCCTTCCGCCTGTGACGCCACGAGAGACCGTGTACCGCACATCGCGCTCCAGACCTCCGGCCCGATGGCACGCGGGCCCATACTCTCGCGATCTGTTAGCTCATCCATGCCCATCCGTTACCAACTCATCCATCAATCGGTCTCCACCGCCGCCCGCCTCGGGCGCGTTCACACGCCCCACGGCGTCATCGACACGCCCGCCTTCATGCCCGTCGGCACCCGCGCCACGGTGAAGGGCATCTTGCCGCATCTCCTCGCCGACACCGAAGCGCACATCTGCCTGGCCAACACCTACCACCTCCTCCTTCGCCCCGGCCCCGCACTCGTGGCCCAAATGGGCGGCTTGCACACGTTCATGAACTGGAACCGCCCCATCCTCACCGACTCGGGCGGTTATCAGGCCTACTCCATGGCAGACATCAACACCGTCACCGACGACGGCGTCCGCTTCAAGTCCATCCTCGACGGCTCCATGATCGACCTCTCGCCCGAGCGGGCCATCCATGTCCAGAACGATCTCGGGGCCGACATCATCATGGCCTTCGATGACTGCCCGCCCGCGGAACAGGCCCGCCCAACGCCCGGCGCCGCTTTCGAGACCAAAGCCGATCCGCGCCTGACCAAGGTGCTCAAGCGCGACCGCGTCACCAGCGCCACCGAATATGCCACGCGGCTCAAGGACGCCAACGAGCGCACCGTCCGCTGGCTTGATCGCTGCAAAGCCGCCCATCGCCGCCCGCACGACCAGGCCCTCTTCGGCATCGTTCAGGGCGGCACCGACCTCGACGCCCGCTCGTGGTCGGCCGAACGCATCACCAACATTGAACTCCCCGGTTACGCCATCGGCGGCGTCGCCGTGGGCGAAGGCTCGGCCGACATCGCCCGCGTCGTCCGCCACACCGCCCCGCTTCTTCCAACCGGCAAGCCGCGCTACCTGATGGGCGTGGGCTACGAGCGCGACCTGCTGGCCGCCGTCCGCGCCGGGGTCGACATGTTCGACTGCGTCCTCCCCACCCGCAACGGCCGCAACGCCAACGCCTTCACCCCATCGGGCCAGATCCGCCTCCGCAACGCCCAATATGCCAACGACCCTGTGCCGATCGAGCCCGGCTGCGACTGCCTGGCTTGCCACGGCGGGCACCGATTCTCGCTGACGGGCCAACCGTTCTCGCGATCCTACCTCCGCCACCTGTTCTCGGTGGACGAAATGCTCGGGCCGATCCTGGTCAGCCTCCACAATCTGCGCTACTTCCAGCGGTTCATGGCCGACGTTCGCGCCACCATCGCGACCGACCAATGGGACGACCTCCTCCGCCGTTACCCCGCGGCGGCCCCCGTGGAAACCCTGAGTCAAGGTTGACCCTTTGGCGGGCCTTGCGATCGGCCTCGCCTAATATCAGCCCCTTCACTACAGGGCCGAACTGATCGCGGATGTGTCCGCATTCGGTGGCTTGGCAACGGATACTCACATGAACGACGCCTCGATCACGAATCCAACTCTTCTCATGGCCCAAACCGCCCCGGGGACCGCACCGACCCCGAACGCTGCGCCCCCCACACCCACCACCACCGAAGTCGTCGGCCTGCCGACTCAGTCCACGACCGGATCCGCCCCAGCGACCGGCACAGTCATCGTACCCGGGACGCCCCCGCCCGCCCCCCCCGGCGGCGGCGACTTCACATTCCTCATCCTCATGTTCGGCCTCTTGCTCTTCCTCATCATCATGAGCGTCATGGGAAGCCGCAAGGAGAAGAAGAAGCGGGCCACGCTGATGGGCAACCTCGCCAACAACGACCGCGTGCAGACCATCGGCGGGATGATCGGCACCGTCGTCGAGATCCGCGACGACGAGGTCGTTCTCCGCGTCGACGAGATCTCCAACACCCGCATCCGCTTCACCAAGGCCGCCGTCCAGCAGATCATTCGCAAGGCCGACGGCTCAAAGCCCGGCCAGGCCGCTGCCCAAGCCGAAGCCAAACCCGAAAAGTCCAAGCTCTCCGTCTGATCGCGTCCACCTGTCAGCCCCGCCGCTCGTTGGGGGCGGCGGTGATCGCTCCGACTCCCGAACCTTCCGCCGCGGTGTTCATCTATGCGCCACTTGATCCGATACTCGTTCATCGCAGCCGCCATGCTGGTCCTGGCGGTGTGGGCGATCCTCCCGCTTGACTCCAAGCTCCGCCGCGGCAAGGACCTCGCCGGCGGCACAAGCCTGGTTTATCAGGTCGATATCCGGCCCGGCGACCCCGCCGACACCGTCCCACGGATGATCGACCTGCTCAAAAAGCGGCTCGACCCCAACGGCGTGCTCGAAATCGGGATCGTTCAGCAGGGCGCCAACCGCATCGAGATCACCATGCCGCTGCCTAACGAGCAGGTGAAGCGGCTCAAGTCCGAGTTCAACACGGCCCTGCAGAGCCTGGGCGAAAGCACCCTGACGCCCGAGGCCTTCGCCCGCGCGCTCGCCACGCCCAAGGACGCGCGCGGCACCGAACTGGTCCGCCTGGCTGGCGGCAACGCCGACCGGCTGGCGCTGCTCGATAAGGCCGCTGCCGAGTTCGATCGGTCTCAGGAAGCTCGCCTGGCGTTCAACCGCGATCGCCCGGCCCTGGACCAGGGCATCGCCGACCTCACCGCCGCCATCGCCGACGCCCGGGCCAAGAACGAGCCCGCTGCCAAGATCGACGAACTGACCACGCAGCTCGACGCCGCCAACCAGGCCATCCGCGACAAGGCCAACGCGCCGGCTCTGGCCGAGCAGGCCTATGAGGAGGCCCGCGACGCCGCCAAGGCCACCGCGATCTCTGCGGCCGAGGTCCGCCGGGCTTTCGAGCTCCCCGCCAGGGACCGCACCTGGACCGACGCCGTCTCGGGCAAGACCGAGACCATCCCTAGCCCGCGGACGCGTTCCCTCGCCCGTCTCAAGGAGCGTTACCCCAACGCCGTCCAGAGCCTCGACGTGGTGCTGGCCAAGTACAACGAATACCAGGCCAAGCGGTCGACACTCGACGACCCGCAGGACATCGTCCGGCTCCTCCGCGGCGCCGGCGTGCTGACCTTCCGCATCACCGTCAACCCGGCCGAGCTGAGCGATGAACCCAGGCTCCGCGACGAGATCCGCCGGCTCGGGCCCCGCAACGTCCGCTCCAGCGAGGTCCGCTGGTACAAGATCAACAAGCTCGAATCGTGGTTCGAGACCAACGCCCAGCTCAAGGATCTGCTCGCCAACCCCGCGGAGTACTTCCTCCCGCGCGGCTACGTCGTCGAAGAGTTCGACGGCCAGTACTACATGCTCGGCTGGGACGTGCAGGGCAAGCGGCTCACGCAGGCCGAGGGTGGCTGGAAACTCGCGCGCTCCTACCAGTCTGCCGACGAACTGGGCCGCCCGGCCATCGCCTTTGAGATGGACGCGCTGGGCGGCGATCGCATGGGCGCGCTCACCGGTGGCAATATCGGCAGCAAAATGGCCGTCATCCTCGACGACGAGGTCTACACCGCCCCCAATATCCAATCCCGAATCGGCAACCGCGGGCAGATCACCGGCTCCTTCTCCGGGGAAGAGATCCGTTACATCACCCGCGTGCTCGGCGCCGGCGCCCTGGCCGCCAAGCTCTCCCCCTCGCCCATGAGCGAGAACACCATCGCGCCGGAGCTGGGCGCCGACAATCTCCGCAAGGGCCTGCTCGCGGGCGTCGTCTCCTTCATGCTCGTCACGATCTTCATGCTGGGATACTACTTCTACTGCGGCGCAATCGCGATCTTCGCCCTGATCTGTAACGCCCTGCTCATCCTGGCCGCCATGGCCCTCAACCGCGCGACCTTCACCCTCCCGGGCATCGCCGGCGTCATCCTGACCTTCGGCATGGCCATCGACGCCAACGTGCTCATCTACGAACGCATGCGTGAAGAGCTCAAGGGCGGGGCCGACCTCCGCACCGCCATCCGCCTGGGTTATTCCAAAGCCCTCTCCGCCATCGTCGACGGCAACATCACCAACCTCATCGTCTGCGTCGTCCTCGCCTTCACCGGCACGCCCGAGATCAAGGGCTTCGCCCTCACAATGTCCATCGGTACCATCACCACGCTCATCTCCCAGCTCTTCATCACCCGGATCATCTTCACCTACCTGACCGACGTCTTCCGCTGGAAGAAGATCAGCATGCTCCCGCTCGCCGTCCCCGCCGTGCAACGGCTGTTCGACCTCAAGGTCGACTGGATGCGCTACCGCTGGGCCTTCGCCAGCGTTTCGATCTTCCTGACGATCGGCTGCCTGGGCGTCATCATCGCGCGCGGCAGTGCCTCCCTCGACAACGAGTTCCGCGGGGGCACCAAGGTCACACTCCAGCTTCGCGAGAACAACGGCGAACGGATGAAGCTCACACGCGCCGAGGTCGAGAACCGCATCGAGGCCATTGCCACCAACGCCGAACGCTCCACCGACCCGCTCAATCGCGTGCTCGGAGATCTCAAGCCGGTCCAGGTCGCCGTCATCAACCCCGACTCCGACGGCATCACGTCTTCGACGTTCTCCATCAAGACCACCATCACCAACGGCGAGATCGTTCAGGACGCCATCGCCGCCGCCTTCAACGACGTCGTCGAGACCCAGCCCGCCCTCAAGTTCGCCAACATGGCCGCGACCGATGCCCTGCAACTGCCGGTGCGACCGATCGTGACGCCATCCCTGGGCGACAGCATCGACCGCCCCGACCTCAGGCTCGACGTTCGGGCCTTCGTCGGCGGGGCCGCGGTGCTCGTCGAGGGCCTCGAACCGCCGCCGACGCTGCGTTCATTGGAGGAGCGCATCGCCGCCCTCCGCAACCAGCCCGACTTCGCCTCCGTCGCCGCCCGCCCGCACCGATGGATCGTCCTCGATGGCAACGACCAGGCCGTCAAGTCCGCCGTGATGCTCGCCCTCGACGAGTCCTCCAACTTCCTCGTCGACGAGCAGCGCTGGAACATCGAGGTCAAGCAGCGCGAGTGGAAGCTTGTGGTCGAGGCCTTGGGGAGTTCATCGACGATGGCGTCGGTCGAGTCCTTCAGCGCCGAGATCGCCGGCTCGTTCGCCGCGAACGCCGTGGTGGCCGTCATCCTTTCGTCCCTCCTCATCGTCATCTATATCTGGGTGCGGTTCCAGTCGCTCCGCTACTCCGCCGCCGCCCTGGCCACATCCTTGCACGATGGCCTCGTCGCCGTCGGGCTCATCGTCGCCGCCGACCTCCTCTACACCCACCTGGGCGGGATCGCCCGCCCGCTGGGCATCCTCCCCTTCAAGATCGACCTCAACGTCGTCGCCGCCGTGCTCACCATCCTGGGCTATTCCCTTAACGACACCATCGTCGTCATGGACCGCATCCGCGAAAACCGCGGCAAGCTCCCCGCGGCCACGCGAAAGATCGTCAACAACTCCATCAACCAAACGCTGAGCCGAACCATCATCACCGGCGGCTCCACCCTCACCGGCACCCTGGTCCTCTACCTCATCGGCGGCGAAGCCATCCGCGCCTTCGCCTTCTGCTTCATCATCGGGCTCATCGTCGGGACCTACTCCTCGATCGCCGTCGCCGCCCCCATCGTCTGGTCGGCCAAGGAAGAGGACGAGGCCGACGCGGCCGACCCGGCCCGCGCCCGGGCCCGCACCCTCTCCTGATCTCTTCAACTTCCACAGTCCCGCCCGCCCCAGGCCGATAAACTTCTCCAGCTTCATGTTCAGGCTTCGCGAGACGTGCCATGACCAATAACCCGCGCCGGATTGTCGCTGGGTTCGCCCTTCTCCTGGGCGTGTGGGTGGCTGTCTATTGGCTCTACGAGCCCGGCGAGCCCCCCATCACGTTCGGCAGCCCACCCACCCGCCACTCCCAAACACCCGCCGCCGCCGCCGTCGACCGCGAACCGCTGGTCCAGCGGCCCGCCGCCACCACGATCGCCACCGATCGCCCCGGTCAGGTCGTCGAGAAGCCCGTCTTCCGCGAATACCTCGTCCAAAAGGGCGACATCTCGTTCGAAGCGATCTCCAAAAAGGTCTACGGCACCCCCAAGCACGGCCCCGCCATCTCACGCGCCAACCCCTTCGTCACCCCCGACAAACTCATCACCGGACGAACCCGGCTCAACATCCCATCTGACCCGAGCAACGTTCAGGGCCGGGTCGTCACACTCCCCGACCGCGAGCCGCCCAAGCCCGCACCCAAGCCGACCGCTCCCGCCCCCGTGCCCTCGCAGCCCGATAACCCCAAACCGGCCGAGCCCGAAAAAACCTACACAGTCGAAGCCGGCGACACGCTCTCCGAGATCGCCTCGAAGCTCTACGGGAAATCCGCCCTCTGGCCTCACTTGGCCAACGCCAACAGGGACCGCCTGCCCGACGCTTCCAAACTTCGCGCGGGCATGATCCTGCGCGTGCCCCCGCCGCCCTCCAGCGGCGGTTGACCAACCTATCTTCTGGACCCTTGTTTCCCGAGTCCGTGCGTCCCGATCCTGGGTGCCCGGCCCGGATGCGGAGCCGACATTGAAGATCAAACGCATCCTCGTCACCGGCGGCGCCGGGTTCCTCGGCTCGCACATCTGCGACCGCCTTGTGGGCCAGGGCCACGACGTGATCTGCGTCGACAACCTCTTCACCAGCCAGAAGAGCAACATCAACCACCTGTTGGGCAAGCCCAACTTCGAGTTCATCCGCCACGACGTCACGCACCCGCTGTGGCTCGAAGTCGACGAGATCTACAACGCCGCCTGCCCCGCCGCCCCGGGCCACTATCAGTACAACCCCATCAAGACCATGAAGACCAGCGTCATGGGCGCCATCAACATCCTCGGCATGGCCAAACGCTGCAAGGCCAAGGTCCTCCAATTCTCCACCAGCGAGGTCTACGGCGACCCCGAAGTCCACCCCCAGCCCGAGAGCTACCGCGGCAGCGTCAACCCCATCGGCATCCGCGCCTGCTACGACGAGGGCAAACGCGCCGCCGAGACCCTCTTCTTCGACTACCACCGCATGAACAAGGTCAACATCCGCGTCGTCCGCATCTTCAACACCTACGGCCCACGCATGCACCCCTTCGACGGCCGCGTCGTCTCCAACTTCATCCGCCAGGCCCTGATGAACCACGACATCACCATCTTCGGCGACGGCATCCAGTCCCGCTCCTTCTGCTACGTCGACGACCTCGTCGAGGTCATCATCCGCATGATGAACGGCCCCGATGACTTCATCGGCCCCGTCAATATCGGTAACCCCCACGAGTTCACCATCAAGCAGCTCGCCCAACTCGTCCTCGAAATCAGCGGCTCCAAGGGCCAGCTCATCAAGAAGCCCATGCCCGAAGACGACCCGAGCCAGCGCCAGCCCGACATCACCCTGGCCAAGACCAAGCTCGGCTGGGAGCCGCAGATCCAGCTCCGCGAAGGGCTCAAACGCACCATCGATCACTTCCGCACCAATGTGCTCCCGCGCATCGACGAGTTCCGCGCCCCTACGCCCAACTATTGATCTTCGCTGCGCCGCTCCGTCACGCTCGCCCCGTCAGCGGCACCGCCGCCACCACGTCGTGAACCACCCCGCGCGCCGTCTGACGGCTCGTCATCAGACGCACCTCGCCCACGTCGAACGGTGCCAACACCGGCGGTACGTCAAACGCTACCGCGTTGGTCGCCGGATCAAAACGCCCCACCGTCAAGTGCGGAACGAACACCCTGTCCACCCGGTCCGGCTCCGGCGTCAGTCGCCGTGCGAGTCGCCGCTGCAACTCCAAGAGCCCCGGCGGCGCATCGGTGAACACCGCGACTAGCTTGGGCGACTTTCCCGATGGATGCGTCGCCAGCCGCGTCGGCATCAGCGTGATCGGGCCGATCCCCGACGCCGCCCGCTCGACCGACTCAATCACGCCGCGAAGCTGCTTGGCCCCGATGTTTCCGACGAACACCAAGGTGAGGTGCACCTGCTCGGCTGGCGTCAACTGGACACCCCGACAGGGTGTCATATCAGGAAACTGCCCATGATCGAGCCAACCACGAGGTGGGTAAACCGCCGTAAACAGACGCATTCCTCCGCGATCTTGGCCCACGCGCTCACTTTAGCGTGTACAACGAACGAAGGTCCACGCCATGATCACCCGGGTGTTGGCAATGTTCGACGATTCCCCCGCGGCTTCCGCCGCCTTGGCCCACGCCGCCGACTTCGCGGCGGCGATGAACGTGCCCCTGACTGTTTGGTGCGCGGACGGCTTCCAGAGTGACGCACAATCGGCCCGGGCCGCGGTCGCCAGCCAATCGACTTTAACTGCTCGGTCGGCAGTCGGCGTGAACGCCACAGTTGCCCCGGCAGAAATCGCTCGCCGCACAAGCCTGTCGCTCGGTCATGGCCTGTCGCTCGGTCATGCCCCGGTGGAAGCGACCACCTACCTCCCGGCACCCCGGCCCCTTCTCGACAGCGTCCGCAAGCACGCCCGAATCACTGATTTGCTGGCCTTCGGTTGGCCTTCGCCGACGAGCCTCGACGCCATCCCCGCCGCCGCCAACGCGCTCATCGCCGCACCGCCGTGTCGAATCTTGGTGGCCTTGTCCCCCAAATCCCGCTTGCGGCACATCATCACGCCCTTCATCGGCACCACCGGTGCCCGCGCGGCCCTCAAACTGGCGGACCAACTCTCTCAGCGATTGAACCTCCCGCTCGAGGTCTTGACGATGGGGAGCGACCAAAGTCTCCCAGCGGAACTTGAGGCCGAGGCTCGCTCGATCTTGGGCCCCGACCGCAGCCGCGAGACTGAGCTCATACAGGTCCAGTCGCAGCGGAGCATCGAAGAAGGGGCCCTCATCCAGCGGCTGGCCAACCAGGACTCGACGGCACTTCTCGTCCTCGCGGGCGATCCCGGTTCGGTATTCACCGACCTGTTCTTCGGGCCGCACTCCGGCAGGCTCGCCGAACGCCTCACCGGCCCGGTGATCCTCGTCCCGGGATGAACCGCAACTCACCGCCGGACCCCGCTCTCGAAGCCCGGGATCCTCTACACTCTGTCTACCCGCCTCGAACGGGCGCCGTCGCGCCATTTCGAGCGGCTGGCTCCGTGGAGATTCGCCGCATGTTCGTAGCCCCCCTCCGCGCTTCATCCTGCCTGACGATCCTGCTTGCCGCCGGCCCCGCTTGGGGCCAGGTCGGGCAGAGTGAACTGCTCGGCCAAGGTATCGCCCGCTTCTACGCCCCGGGTGCCGACCCCGCGCAAGCCGCCCCGACGCCCGCGCTCAACGGGCCCAAGGCCAAGACGGGAGACGTCCCCGCGGCCTGGGCCGTGAACCCCGCGTTCACTAAGACCGCCGAGGGCCGCCACCGTGTCCGCGTCGAAATCGCCCCGGGCACCTCCCTCTACGGCACCGGCGAGATCGGCGGGCCCCTCGTTCGCAACGGCCGCACCAGCGTCACCTGGAACACCGACGCCTACGGCTACACCCCCACCACCCAGTCGCTCTATCAGAGCCACCCCTGGGTGTTGGCCGTCCGCGCCGACGGCACGGCCTTCGGCGTGCTCGCCGACACCACCTGGCGCACCGAGATCGCCCTCGACAACGGCATCCAGTTCACCGCCGAGGGACGCGAGTTCCCCGTCATCATCATCGACCGCGCCTCCCCCCAGGAAGTCCTCGAGGGCCTTGCCGAACTCTCCGGCCCGATGCCGTTGCCCCCGCTATGGGCCATCGGCTACCACCAGTGCCGCTATTCGTACAACCCCGAGTCGCGCGTGCGTGAGATTGCCGAGGGCTTCCGCAGCCGCAAGATCCCCTGCGATGTCATCTGGTTCGATATCGACTACATGGACGAGTACAAGGTCTTCTCCTTTGACAAGAAGCAGTTCCCAGACCCCAAGAAGCTCAACGACGACCTTGGTGCCATGGGCTTCCACCGCATCTGGATGATCAACCCCGGCGTGAAGAACCAGGAAGGGTTCGCCATCCGCGATGAGTTGCTCAAGCGTGATTTCCAGGTGAAGGCCGCCGACGGCTCGACGTATACCGGGGCCGTCTGGCCCGGGCTGTGCGTCTTCCCGGATTACACCCGCGACGACGTCCGCGCCTGGTGGGCCACGCTCTACAAGGACTTCATGGCTCAAGGCATCGACGGCGTCTGGAACGACATGAACGAGCCGGCCATCTTCAACGTCGCGTCCAAGACGATGCCAGAGGATAACAAGCACAAGGGCGGGAGCTACGTCGCCGGCCCCGGCGTCTCACCCGTCACCTTCGCCCCCGGCGACCACGCCCAATATCACAACGTCTACGGCATGCTCATGGCCCAGGCCACCTATGAGGGCATCGCCGCCGCCAAGCCCGACAAGCGGCCCTTCGTCCTCACCCGCGCCGGCTTCATGGGCAGCCAGCGCTACGCCGCCACATGGACAGGCGACAACTCCGCCACCTGGACCGACCTCGAGCAATCGATCCCCATGGCCCTCACCCTCGGCCTCTCCGGCCAGCCCTTCTCCGGGCCCGACATCGGCGGGTTCATCGGCAACGGCCCCTGCGACCCCAAAGACGTTGCCTGCAAGGGCGCGTTCTTCGCCCGCTGGATGGGTATCGGCGCGCTCCTGCCTTTCGCGCGTGGCCACACCGCCAAGGGCAACGACAACCGCGAGCCTTGGGCCTTCACGCCCGAGGTCGAGCAGTCGTGCAAGATCTCCCTCGAACGCCGCTACCGCCTGATTCCCTACCTCTACACGCTCTTCCACGAGGCCTCCACCACCGGCGTCCCCGTGGCGCGGCCCGTCTTCTTCTCTGACCCGACCGACCCCGCGCTCCGCAGCGAGGACGACCAGTTCCTCCTCGGCGATGGTTTGCTCGTCGCCCCCAGCCTGATGCCCGACCACACCCGCGTTGCCAGCCTGCCCAAGGGCCTCTGGCACCCGATCGAACTTGTCGGCGACGGCACCGACCCGTGGATCCCCAAGCTCTTCATCAAGGGCGGCTCGATCATCCCCGTCGGACCAATCGAAGAATACGTCGCCCAGAAGCCGCTCGACCCGCTGACGCTCATCGTGGCCCTCGATGCCAAGGGCGAGGCCAGCGGCACCCTCTACGAAGACGCCGGCGAGGGCTTCGCGTACAAGACCCAGGACCAGTTCCTGCTCTCGACCTACGCCGCCACCCGCAAGGGCGACCAAGTGACCGTGCGTCTGAGCAAGACCCAGGGCAACCAGCCTCGAATCTCGCGCCCAGTCGAGGTCATCATCGTCACCGAAGGCGGCAAGACGTTCAAGGCCTCGGGCCGCGACGGCGAGCCCATCACCGTCAGCCTGCGCTGAGCCGCACCCGCGCCGCGTCGATCACCGCGTCGAGTTCGATCCGCGCCATCATCGCCCGGCCCAGGGCCTCGTCCTTATGGTCGTAGCGGTCGCCTGGCCTCAACACTTGCAGCACGTCGCCATCGCGCCCGTAAGGCCCGACCTTGGCAACATCAGTCGGTCCGAACAGCGCCACCAACGGCCGACCCATGCCGACGGCGATGTGCAACGCGGCCGAGTCGTTGGCGACCACCAGCGCCGCCCGCTCGATCGTCGCCATCAGCCCGCCGACGCAAGTTCGGCCCAGCCGATCGACCACGCGCTCTTCGCGCTGGGCCAGTTCCAGCAACGGTCGGCATTGTTCCCGCTCGCTCCCTGCCCCGACGACGACCACGCGCTCCACCAGCCCGTGCTCCAGCAGCAGGGTCGCCAGGGCCGCGAACCGCTCGATCGGCCAACGCTTGCCGGGCCAGCGGCTGGTCGGCGCGAGGACCGCAAAGCGACCCGCCAGGACCGCGTCGCGCTCGGCCGCAGTGCGGTCCTCCGGCGGTGCCACAAGCCGCAGATCGCGGATCGGCGTCGCTCCCAACGCCTCCACCAGTGCCAGCATCCGATCGACCGTGTGAACCACGCCCTCACGCGGCTTGACGCGGTGCGTGTACCCCAGCCAGCCCATCTCGCGAGCGTCATCCAGCCCGACGCGGATCGCGGCTCCCGTCGCCCGTGCCAGGGCCCCGCTGCGGGCCAGACCCTGCGCGTCGATCACCAGGTCGTAGTTGGCCCGCGCCAGCGTGCGGACCCAGCGCCCGACGGCCATGGCCGCCGGCGGGCTGAACCAGCGCCGGAACAGTCCGCGCGGGAACGGCACCGCCGCCCGCACGCCCGGGTGAGCCCGCACGGCGTCCACGAACGAGTCCTGCACCAGCCAGTCGATCGCCAGACCCGGAAATCGGCGTCGCAGGCTCACCACCAGCGGCACCGTGCGGACGACATCGCCAAGGGCGCTCGGGCGGATCAGCAGAACGCTTCCCGGTCTCCCCTCAGCGAGACCGAGGAGATCTACAAGGGGCGGGCGGTCGTCGGTCAGGCTGTCAGGTGGTATGAGCACTGGGATTCGTGGGCTCGCTCGGTCCGTGGGCTGCGGAAGCAAACCGCGATTATTTCAAACAATCGATCGACGAGGGTACCCTCTCGCGTTGTCCCTCACCAAGGAGCCCCGGATGATCCACCACCCCCACCCCCCCCACCACCCACGCTACACCGTTCTTTCCGCCGCTCTTGTGCTGTCGCTGGCCGGGACGGGGGGGGCGGCCTTGGCCCAGGCCGACGCAGCCAAGCCCGAGGCCGAGCCCAGCGGCCAGGTGCTCTCGTTCGAAAAGCTCGACCTTGAACGCATTTTGATCGACCCCAAGGACGCGGCCCTTCGCGCCGCCCTGAAGCTCGCCCCCGAGCGGCTCAAACTGATCCCAGGCGAGGTCCGCGCTGCCGGCGGGAACTGGGAGGCACCGCCGCAGGTTATCGATCTTCTGGCCAGGCTGGAAGGCGCGCCGCTGCGCGTGGGCGTGACGTACAACCCGCAAAAACCCGTCGGCGGGTTCTTCGGCGCAGGAATAGTCGTCAGCTTCGCCCAGCGGGGGGAGCAGCAGGCCGCCGAGACCCAGGCGCTGGTCAACGGCCTCATGGCCCAGGTGCCGGATGCCCCCGCCATCACGCCCAGCAAGAGCTTTGCCGGGATGAGCGAGCTCACGACGCCGATCGGCCAACTCCGCTTCGGCCCCCGCCAGGCGGCCGACGGCTGGGCCTATGAACTGCACATCGGCTCTGTCGGCGACCCTGATGGAGCCAGCAAGAACATCGCCCTCGCGACGCTGGCGGGCGTGACGCCGTTCATACGGGCCCGCGTGGATGTCGCGCCGCTGAGCCCGCTTCTGGGGTTTGTGCAGATGCTCGCGGGGGCCGATCCCGCCATCGCGACCACCGTTCAGAATTTGCAAGAGGGCGGCATCATCGGCCCCGATGCGGCCAAGATCAACCTGATCCTCGGGCACACGCCCGATCGCACCGTGGTCGCCACCAGCTACGTGGGCCTGGGCAAGCGGGCCGAGAAGGCCGGCATGACGCAGGAGACGCTGGGCGACGATGAGCTGGGCGCGATCCCCGAGGACGCGCAGTGGGTCAGCATCGGCAAGACCAACATGAGCTACTACAGGGCCCAGCTCGACACGGCCATCGCGGCCGCCGGGCCGGCCCGCGACATGCTCGAACAGCTCAAGGCCCAGACCGGCGTCGACCTTGTGGGCGACCTCTTCAGCAGCCTCGGCAACCACTACGCGACGTACATCAGCGATGCCACCGGCGGCGGCACGCTCGGGTCGGGCGTAGTACTCATCGGGCTCAGCGATCCGGCCAAGTTCCGCGCCGCCAACAAGAAGCTCGTCGACTTCGCCAACAAGACGCTCCTCGAAGGCCCACCACGCGGCTATGTGAACATCCGCCGCTGGATCTATCAGACCGACGGCGTCGATTACTTCACCATCAGCTTCCCGGGCTTGCCCGTGCCGCTGGAGCCGACCTACGCCATCACCGATCGCTGGCTGGTGTTGGGGGCCACGCCCCAGGCCGCCGCCATGGCTGCCCGGCAGATCAGCGGCAAGGCCGGGCCCGGGCTCTTCGCCACCCCGGCCGTCAAGTCGCTCTATCCCGCCGGACAGAAGTTCGTCACCATGAGCTATGCCAACGCCCCGCGCCTCGCCCGCGGCGGTTATGCGTTCGTCAGCCTCTTCGGATCGGCGGTCCAGAACGCGATCGTCAACAAGCTCGATCCGACATCCACCGCCGCCCCGTTTATCGTCCCGCCCTTCGCGGAGTTGATGGTCGGCGTCAAACCCGAGATCGGCTACAGCCACTGGACCGGCGACGACTTCATCAGCCGCTGGGAGGGTGACAAGTCGCTCCTGGTCAACATGAGCAGCGCCGGTGGGAAAGTCTCAATCCTCGCCCCGGTCATCGGTTCGGCGATGGCCGCTGCGGCCGCCGCATTCCAGCAGGGCGAGAACGGCTTTCCCGAACTGATGGGCAACGACGGCGACGACGGCCAACAGGAGAAGATGGAGCCCCGCCGCGGGCCATCGTTCCGAATCGTCCCGTGATCGCTGCGTTAGGCACTCCGGCATGATCGCCCCCCACCGGTCGCGTCGGGTTTCTCTACACTCGCTCCATGCCCGCCGCCGAAATGACGCCAGCACAACCCACCCCCCCCAGCGGCCGCACGCCGTGGGCGATGGTCTGCGCCTGGGCCGCGTTCCTGGCCTGCTCGTGGACGTGGTGCATCGGGATGTTCCTCCCCGTGCTCATCGCCCGCGACTTCGGCCCCTTGGGGTTCTGGGCCTTCGCGCTCCCCAATGTCATCGGTGCTGCCGCGATGGGCTGGATCCTCTCCCGTCGATCGAGCCAAGAACTCGTCGACGCACACCGCCCCGCGGCCACGGCTTTCTCGCTCGTCACCATCGCGTTCCACATGATGTTCGTCGCGTGGCTGCTGGCTGACGCGTGGTACACGCCGTGGGTGCCCATTGCGGCGCTGAGCGTGCTTCTGGTGCTCACCGCCGCTTTCACCGCGATGCCGGCCCGGGTGCAAGCCGCGGCCGCTGCGGTCGTCACGCTCGCCACCGCCGTCATCGCCGTCGGACTCCTCTGGCTGGGTTCGATGGACTCCGTGCCCAGCGCGGAGGCTCAATCGCGGCTGCTCCAACTCCGCCACCCTCCGGGGCACACGCTGCCGCTCGCGGCCGTCTGCGTGCTGGGCTTTGCGCTCTGCCCATATCTCGACCTGACGTTCCATCGCGCCCGCGCCCAGACCGGCCGCGTCGCCGGACCCTTAGCTTTTTCACTGGGCTTCGGTGTCCTCTTCTTCGGCTTCATCCTGCTCACGTCCGCCTATCGCGGGGTCTTCCTCTGGGGCGACCACACGCTGGGCGTGCTCCTTCTGGCGCACATCCTCGTGCAAGCCGCGTACACGCTCGGCGTCCACATCCGCGCCTGCGCCGAGCAATCGTGCGACCGCCCGATTCACCCTGCCGGGCTCACCGGCGTTGTGCTTCTGATCGCGGGCATCCTGGTGGCCTGGCCGTTAGGCAAGGCGCTCGGCCCGATCGACGCCGTGGCGCATCTGCACCGCGGCATGCGCCTGGGCGAACTCGTCTATCGCGGCTTCATGGGCTTCTACGGCCTGATCTTCCCCGCCTATGTCTGGCTCTGCGTCATCCCCGCGCGCGGGCGTGGCTTCGCGGCCCCTACGCGAGCCCGCCTGGTCGCGCTCGGGCTGAGCGTCGCGGCCGCCGCCCCGTGCTACTGGCTCGGCTTCTTCCGAGGCGAGATGTGGTGGCTCTTGGCGGGCGTCGCCATCGTGCTCGTCGCGCGGCCCGTCGCGGGGCTCCATCTTCTCCTGATGGCCCGGCGCGGGACTCTTCACGCGGCCGCTTAGCGCGCCACCAGCGAGTGCTTGACGGTCGCTAGCTTGAGGATGTTCTCCTGCGTCATCTGGTCGCCGACCAGCTCGCCGGTGAGGTCGCCCTCGCACATCACCACCAGCCGATCCGAGAGCGTCAGGAGTTCGGGCATCTCGCTGGAGACCAGCAACACCGCCAGCCCGGCGTCGGCGGCCTCATAGATCAGCCGATAGATCTCGGTCTTGGTCCCCACATCGATCCCGCGCGTGGGCTCATCGAGCAAGAGCACCTTGGTGCCTTTGTGCATCCAGCGGGCGATCAGGAGCTTCTGCTGGTTCCCGCCCGAGAGCTCGCTCGGCAGCGAGCGCGGCGACGCGGCCTTGACCCGAAATCGTGCCATGCGTTCGTCAACGGTGCTCGCCTCGTCGGCGTTGGAACGCAAGCCCAGCCACGACAGGGACGGCATCACGGGCATCACGATGTTCTCGTCGAGCCCAAGCTGAAAGAACAGCCCTTGCAGCCGGCGATCCTCGGGGACGTAGCCCAGACCGGCCGCCATGGCCGAGCGGGGATTGAACCGCCCCAGCGGCCGGCCCATGACCTCGACCCGGCCGCGTGCGGCGCGATCAAGCCCGAAGATGGCGTCGAGAAGCTCCGACCGACCAGAGCCGACGAGCCCGCCCACGCCCAGGATCTCGCCGGGCGCAATGCGGAGCGACACGTCGCGGATCTTGTGCGGCGACGTGAGTTTGTGCACCGACAGCGCCACGTTGGACGCGCCGGGCAGGCTGGGCCGTTTGTTGTGGACCTCCAGCGTCCGGCCGATCATCTGCGACACCAGCGTCGCCTCGCTGATCTCCTTGGTGACGTTGCTCGCTACGAACTTCCCGTCACGGAGCACACTCACGCGGTCGCAGCACTTGAAGATCTCGCCCATGCGGTGGCTGACGTAGATGCACAGCATCCCCGAACTCGCCAGCCCGCGCACGATCTCCATGAGCCGGTCGGCCTCCGAGAGCGAGAGCGAACTGGTTGGCTCGTCGAAGACGATCACGCGGGCCGCCGGGGCCAGCTTGCCGTCGCTGCCAACACGCTCGTCGAGGGAGCCGGCGATCTGCACGATCTGACGCCGACCGGGTGCCAGCGAACCGAGCGAAGCTTCGACATCGATCTCCGGGGCCAGCTTGGCCAGCAGCCGGGCGGCACGCCGGGCCATCTCGCCGCGATTGACGATGCCCAACCCGCCCGGCCCCCGCGCCGGCAGGTGGTGCAGGCAGAGGTTCTCCGCCACCGACAAGTTGGGGCACTGCGCCAGCTCCTGATGCACGATCCGCACGCCCGCCTCGTACGCGTCGTCCACCGATCCCAACACCAGGGGTCGGCCGTCGAGGATGATCTCGCCCGCCTCGGGCTTGTGCAGCCCGGCGATGGCCTTGCCCATCGTGCTCTTGCCGGCCCCGTTCTCACCCATCAAGGCATGGACTTCGCCCGCACGCATGCTCAGCGAGACGTCCCCCAGCGCCTGCGTGGGGCCGAATCGCTTGGAAACGTGGCGGACGACGAGAAACTCACTGGGCGAAGCGGGCATGCGGGGATGGTAGCGAAGGGGGTGAGGCATGGGGCCGCCGCGCCCGTCCCAACGAACCCAACGAAAAACCCCGGGGCGAGGGGCCCCGGGGCGTTGTGAATCATTCGGATTGAAGTGCGCAGCCGGGGTTTACTTGCCCAGCCACTTGTCCCAGTTCTTCCCGTACGCCTCGGCGTTCTCCTTGGTCACGGGCACCAGGTCCGCCTTGATCACGGCCTCGCTGGGGGACTTGTTGTTGACGATCTTGTCGAGCAGAATTCGGACCGACTCGTAGCCCCACTCGTAGACCTTCTGGCCCAGGAGCACCTCGACCTGGCCGTTCTTGACATACACCAGCTGCGCGGGCAGGGCGTCAACGGCCACCACCTTGGCCTTGCCGGCGACCTTGTCGAGGGCGTTGGCGGTGAAGAGCGGCCAGCCGCCCACCATGGCCCAACCGGTGATCTGCGGGTTAGCCGCCTGCACCTGCTCGAGTTTGGCGACAGCGTCCTGCGGAGTCTCGGCGTGGTAGTAGGTGTCGAGGACCTTGATGTCCTTGAACTCCTTTTCGATGACTTCCTTCACGCCACGGACGCGGCCCTGCAGGTTGGGTGCCGTCTGGTTACCGGCGAGGATCGCGACCACGCCGTTGCCGCCCATGGCCTTGGCCAGTTCGCGGCCCAGCTGACGGCCGCAGGCGACGTCATCGGTGCCGTAGTACGCGAATCGTTTGCTCTGCGGGGCGTCGGAGTCGAAGGTCACGACGGGCGTGCCCTTTTCGACGGCGGTGTTGATCGCGCCCGTGAGGATTTTGGCATCGGAGCATGAGACGGCGATGCCGTCCACGCCCGAAGCCACCAGCTGCTCGATCGCTTCGGCCTGCTTCTGCGCGTCCTCGGAGACGGGCGTGCGCCAGTCGATGTTCACGGTGATCCCCAGCTTCTCACCCAGCTCCTTGGCGGCGGCGTTGGCGCCAGTCCGGGCGGCGATGAAGACCGGGTTGGTCTGGCTCTTGGCCACCAGTCCGATGACCACCGTCCGCTTGGCGGGGGCCTTGGTCCCCTGCTCCATCGCGATGAGGGTTGAGGGGGCGGCCAGGATCGATGCCGCAGCCAAACCGATGACGGCAGCAGCCGTGATCACGCTCTTAAGTCCCGAGAACAGCATGCTGGAATCTCCAGAAAAAGTATGAGGATCGTCCAACGACTTCGACGCCCGATCAGGTTGCGAGTCAGACCCGGCACGCAAATCGCCCATCGCGACCGCGCCCTGGACCGGGAGTCTACCCGATTGCTTATCGCCTTGAGCCCAGACGCTGCTTGGTCTGGTCCACCACCACGGCCAGCACGATGGCCAGCCCGATCACGATTTCCTTGTAGTTTTGGTCGACGTTGAGCATCAGTATGGAGTTATCGATGAGCTGGATGATGATCGCCCCCAGCACCGCTCCGATGGCCGACCCTCGCCCACCCGAGAGCGACGCCCCTCCCACCACCGCCGCGGCGATCACGTTCAGCTCGTAACCCTTACCTGAGTCGGATCCTCCGGCGCCGAAGTACCCCAGGGCCACCGCCGCCGAGAGCCCCGCCAAAGCCCCACAGATCACGAACAACCAGACCTTGACCTTGCCGACGGCGATCCCGGCATATTTGGCTGCCGTCTCGTTGCCGCCGATGGCGAAGGTCTGCCGGCCGAAGACGGTCCGCGTGAGCACGAAGGCCCCGACCAGCCCCACAACGACCATGATGAGCATGGGAACGGGGGTGATGTCCCAGAACTCGGCCTTGCCAAAGCTCTTGGTGTAGCTCTCCGGGAACGGGCCGATGGTCTGGCCTTTGGTCGAGACGAAGGCGATGCCGCGGTACACGGCCATCCCGCCAAGGGTGATGATGAAAGGGTGAACCTTGAGGCCCACGGTGGCGACGCCGTTGATGAGCCCGCACGCCGCGCCGACCGCGCTACAGACGCCCACGGTGATCAAAATGGCTAGCGCGGTCGATGGCGGGGCCCCGGCCATGGGAGCGTTCATGGTCCCCAGGAACGTTTCAAGGACCATCGCCCCGATCACGGCCGCCAGCGCATAGATCGAACCCACGGAGAGATCGATTCCGCCCATCACGATGATGCCCGTCATGCCCACCGCCATGATGGCGATGAAGCTGGCGGTGGTGAGCACGGACATGATGTTGTCCTTGCTCAGAAACCGGCTGGCCCTGAACATCTCGCGCAGGATGACTTCGTCGCCGTTGCGGCGAAGTGTGAACCCGACGCCCTCGTCGTTGGGGGCCTGGTAGTCGGTCTTGACGCCGTCAATCGTGAGCGAGAACCCCCCCGCCCCGCCGTCGCGTTCTTCAACCACGGTATTTGACGGCAGCGTCTTGGCGGTGAAGGCCGGCTTGGTTCCCGAAAAAGCCCAGAGCGCCAGCATCATGACCGCGATGACGACCACCAGCCCGAACTCCTGCGCCACCACGACGCGACGCCAGAACGATCTGGTCGGTCGGAGGGGTGAGCGGGGAGGGGGGGGCGACGGGGTGCTGGGAGCCGGCAGGCTGGACATGGGCCCGGATGATACTCCCAGGCCCGCTTGGTTGCCTGACCAGCGGCTTACTTGACCTTGCCGTAGCCGTCGGTCGTTCGGAGGATGGCCGCCGCCGCTGCCACGCCCACCAGCGGCTGGGGATCCTTCATCATGGCGTCCAGAAGCCCCAGATTCTCGCGGCGGCGGATATCGCCGTATGTCAACGCCGCCTGAGCCCGCAGGGGGGCGCTGGAGTGGTTGTAGAACTCGTCGGCAATAAATGACCCATAGGGCTGCCCCAGCCGGGCCAAAGACGCCGCCGCCACCATGCGGATTTCCGCCGGGAAGCGGTTGCCGGCCGGGTCCTTAAAGGCCGTAAGCTGGATCAACTGACCGGCGGACTGCTTGTCCCCGACCTCACCGAGGATCTGGGCGGCCAGCGCGGTCGATTCCAGTTCTTCGGGCCGTGAGGGGAAGAGCGCCGCCCGGATCTCGTCGATCGCCGTCTCATCGCCGAGTTTGATCATCGCCTCGGCGAGCTGGAGCCGCATCGAGCGGATCTGCGCCACGTCGGCCAGGCTCATCCTGTCCCGGGCGGTGTCGCGGATCAGCGGCAACGCCGATTTGTTGCCCAGCTCCCCCAGCACCCACCCCGCCTGGGCCCGCACAAACGGGCTCGGATCACTCATGGCCGCTCCCAGCGGACCGAGATCCACCGGCTGGCCCAATCGGGCCAAGGCATAGATCGCGTTCACGCGCACCTGCGCCGACTGGTCGCGCAGCAGCGGACGGACGTGCTCGGCCAAGCGCGGGAGCTTGGTCTTTCCCGCCGCCGCCGCCGCCACGGCACGTACACCCAGGTTCTCATCGCTGAGCCCGCGCCGCGCCACCGCCTCCAGCCGCGCCGGTACCGGGAGCAGCGCCTCGATGGTGTTGGCCCGCACTTCCGCGTCCGTTGACAGCGAGGTTTCCCCCAGGAACTTCAGGGCCCGCTCGCGCAACTCCGACACGCCCACTGCGTCCACCGGCGCGGGCGGCCGGTTGATCCTCGGGCCCCCCCCCCCCCCCGACCCCGCGGGCCGCGGCCGGTCCTTCCCCCTGCTCCTTGCCCCCCCCTGGCAGCCCGTGCTGATCGCCAGCGCCAGGCCCATTACCGCCACCAACCCCCCTCACTTTGCCGAGACTTTCTGACCCATGAGCAACCTCGCAAGTTACTTGATCCCCCCCACCACCGCTGCGGGGGATCGACGCGGACGCACCGTCCACCCCGCGATGAGCGCCGACAGCGCCAGCATAGTCCAGCCCGCGACATCACCCATACGCCCGAACAGCGTCTGGTGGTCGGCGTCGGCGAGCGGAACGTTGTACACCAGCACGCCGTCTTGGTGCTGCGGCAGCGACGCCAGCAACCGACCCCGGGCGTCGATCACCGCGGCCATCCCCGTGTTCACCGACCGAACCATCGGCAATCCATTCTCAATCGCCCGCCATTGGGACATCTGCAAGTGTTGCGGACGGCCGAAGATCCCCGTGCCGAACCAGCCGTCGTTGGTCAGTGTCACGATCAGGTCGGCCCGCCGCTCGCCAGAGCCATACGCCAGAAACCGGATGTGATCCGGCATCGACGCTTCGAAACAGATCGGGGTCACCAGCCGCACCCCGCTCGCCAGTGTGAACACCGTCGGCGTCTGACCCCACTTGAGCACGAACGTCCAGCCCGACGCCCCCAGCCCGGCGATCGCGTCGGCCAACCGCGGAAACGCCGAGACATACGGCATGTACTCCCCGAACGCCATCAGACGCATCTTGTCGTAGCGAGCCTCCTCGACCACACCCCCGCGGATCATCAACGCCGAGTTGTACGGCCTCTCGACCTTCGAACTAATCCGCCCGTCGGGCTCGGTGCCGATTGTCACCCCCTCGTTGGCCCGCCCGCCCACCAGCATCGGGATGCCCAGTCGGGCCTGCGTCTCGATCAGCCGATCGTGGAACGCCGTCGCGTCGATCCGCGCCGGTCGGCCGTCGGGCGTGTTGAAGTTGTAAAAGAGCTTCGCCCGCCGATAGGCCTCGATCGACTCGCCGTTGAGCCCCGGACCGATCACCATCGTCTCGGGCCACACGATCAGCTCCGGCTTCGGATCCACCGCCGCCTGCTCGGTGAGCTGCAGGAACCGCTCGAACTCGCGGACCTGATCCCCGAACGGCGCAGCGTCCTTGTTGGTCTGTGGCACATTCGTCTGAACTAGCCCCACGCGCACGTGCCGATCCTCCTTCGGCTGCGGAGCCGCCCCCACCACCGAGAGCCCGGTCCAGACCGCCACCGAGGCGAAGATGGCCACCCAACCCGTTCGGCGCCGCCCGCCCCCCCCCGGGGCCCCACCGGCAAGGCCCAACACCTGGGCAAGGCCGAAGATCAGCAGCGCCGCGAGGAACGAAACGCCGTAGGTTCCTACCACCGACGCCGCGGCCGCCAACGCCTCCAACGCGATCAAGGGCTGCGGCAACAGGAACCATGCGTAGCCATTGAGCAGCAGCCGCCCCTTCACCACTTCCAGCCCCACCCAGAGCACCGCCGCCACCAGCGCGATCGGGAGCCCCGCCAGCCGCCCGGCGCGCTCCCGCCACGCGCCCATCAGAAGAACGAAGATCCAGACATACGCGCTGAGATAGAGCGCCAGCAGCAGATAGAACAAACCGGCGACATCAAAGAGCCAACTTTGCTGGAACCACCACGTCGGGATCACCCCGAGCGCCACCAGCAAGCTCCGCCGCACACGCTTGGGGCCTAACCGGAACGCCGCCCAGAACAGCGGCAGCGGCATCAAGAACGTCAGCGGCCACACGTCAAACGGCGGGAACGCCAGCATCAGCAGCGCGCCGTGCAGCAGCCCGGCCAGCAGCAGAGCCCACCAGCGCGGCAAGTTGATCGTCACACCATCAGCCATGCCCGGAGCGTATCGCCGCCGTCATTTGCCGGCGAAGTCGATGATGCGGGCGATCTCGCTCCGCAGGTTGGCCCGCGAAACCACGCGATCGACCGTCCCGCTCGCGAGCAAGTACTCCGAACGCTGGAAGCCCTCGGGGAGTTCCTGGCGGATCGTCTGCTGGATCACGCGCGGGCCGGCGAAGCCGATCAACGCCTTGGGCTCAGCGAGAATGATGTCGCCCAGCATCGCAAACGACGCCGTCACGCCGCCCGTGGTCGGATCGGTCAGCAAGGAGATGAACAACCCGCCCGCCTGATCGAACCGCGCCAAGGCCGCCGACGTCTTGGCCATCTGCATCAGCGAGAGCCCGGATTCCTGCATCCGCGCCCCGCCCGAGCAGCTCACGATCACCAGCGGCAGGTTCGCCTTGGTGGCGTGCTCGATCGAGCGCGTCACGGTCTCGCCCACCACCGACCCCATCGAGCCCATCATGAACGACACGTCCAGGCAGCACAGGACCAGTTGTCGCCCTTTCACGAACCCGACTCCCGCCTTCACCGCGTCGATGCAGTCGCTCTTGATCTGCTCCGCCACCAACCGCTCGGCGTAGGGCTTCACATCGCGGAACTTCAGCGGGTCCACCGACAGCAGGTTGGTGAACATCGCCTCGAACGTGTCCGGGTCGGTCAACTGCTTGATCCGCTCGCCGGCCCCGATTCGAAAGTGGTGCTGGCACTCTGGGCAGCAGTGGAGGTTGGCCTCCATCTGCTTGCGATAGATCATCTGCGAGCACTCGGGGCAGCGCAGCCACAGGCCTTCAGGAATCACGGCCTTGCGGGGGGGCTTTATCTCAGTCCACGAACGGCTGGCGATTTTGGTCATTCCTCATTCCCTGAGCGGACAGTTCCCCCACACACTGCTGCCGAGTCCTTCACTCACCGATTGAACACCAAAGTCGATGTGGGGTTACGGGGTATCCTGCCCAGTTCGGCACACGCCGTCAAGAACCTATACGTACAGAAGCCTGTCAAAGTCTGCTGGTGAAGATCCTGTCAATTGCGTGAGCTTAGCCGCCCGGGTCGCGCCAGGTCGCGCTTGGTCACCCTTACTTAACAGAACCCGATCCTCGCAAGGCCTTGATGGCCGCCGCGCGGTCCTTGAGCGGCAGCCCGAAGACCGCCGAGCCCGCCACGATCACATCGCAGCCCGCGTCGATGACCCGCTGCACGTTGTCGAGTTTCACCCCGCCGTCCATCTCCACCCGCTGGTCCGGAGCGGCGGCGTCGGCCAGGGCCTCGGTCTTGGCCAGCACCTCGGGCATGAACTTCTGCCCACCAAACCCAGGGTTCACCGACATCACCAGCAGCAGGTCCACCAGCCCCACATGCGGCAGGATTTTCTCAATCGGCGTCGGGGGGTTGATGCACAGCCCCGCCGTGATCCCAAACGACCGGATCTTTTCCGCCACCGCCCCGATCCGTTCCGGCGGCACCACCTCTACATGGAACGTCAGGTGGTCCGCCCCCGCCTCGGCAAACGCCTCGATAAACATCTCCGGGTCGGTCACCATCAGGTGGACATCCAGAAACGCCAGCGGCAGCGCCCGCCGCAGGCCTCGGACCATGTCAGGACCAAAGGTGAGGTTGGGGACAAAGTGCCCGTCCATCACGTCGACGTGCAAGAGGTCGGCACCCGACTCAAGCACCGACTTGGCGTCGGCCGCCATGTTTCCAAAGTCCGCCGAAAGGATCGACGGGGCGATGAGCGGCAACCGCTTGGGACGCTTGAAGAGTGCGGGCATCGCGCCAGTCTATCGACCCGCTGACTTCCGCGCCCAACGTCGGGGGGCGCGCTCGCCGCAGCCAGAACGCCCCCCTATCCTTCGGCCCCTTTGACGACCCCATGACCCGCACTGAATCCAACCCGAGCCCCGTGATCTCGGCTTTGACCCGCCCTTTAGCCGTGGTTTTGGCCGGTTCCTGCACGCTCGCGCCGTTGGTGGTGGTCGGGCTTCTGGAGGCCGGTCCGGGGATCGCGTCGGGCGCGCGCCCGTTCTTTGCCGCGTCGCTTGGGGCCGGGTCGATCCTGCTCGCGGGGCTCGCCGGTCTGGGTGTCATGTGGGCCATCGCCCACCGCGACATCAAGCAGCTCGCCATGGCCCTCTTGGCCAACTCGTCCGTCCGCCTCCTGGGCGGCGTCGCTCTGGGCCTTACGCTCTTTCTCGCCCTCGCGCCCGACAAGCAGATCTTCTGGTACACGCTCCTCGCCGCGGGCATCGTCTCGCTGGCGCTTGAAACCGTGGTCACGCTGCGGCTCCTGCCGGCGGCCACCCCCTCCGCTTCCACCACCCAAGCGGCCCACGAGCCGACGGGAATCTCACGATGATGATCGAGACGGTGCTCACACTCGCCGCTGACAATCCTGTCGCCCACGTGGTCAACCACAAGGGCATCGTCCTCGATAACTTCCTGGGCCTCAAGGACTTCTGGCTCTGGTCGGGCCACGTCGGCAACCTGCTCCTGTCGGTCATCATCCTGCTGCTCGTCGGCCCCTGGGCCGCCGCACAGATCGCCACCGGCCCCGAATCACAGGGCACCGACCGCTACGTCACCAAAAACCTCTTCGCACACATGATCGAGGTCATCTGCGTCTATCTCCGCGACACCGTCGTCAAGCCGCTGCTGGGCCGCCGCACCGACGGCTTCATGCCCTATCTGTGGACCCTCTTCTTCTTCATCCTCGTCAATAACGTCCTGGGCCTCGTCCCTTTGCTGGACGTGCAGCACATCGCCTCGCCCTCGCTCAAGTCCTCGCACGCGGCGTTCTTCGGCGGCACGGCCACACAGTCCATCTTCGTCACCGCCGTCCTCGCGTTCATCTCCTTCATCGTGATCAACTTCGCCGGCATCCGCGAGCTGGGCATCGGTGGCTACCTCAAGCACCTCACCGGCGGGGCCCCGGCCTTCATCTGGCCCATCCTCGTCCCCGTCGAAATCCTGGGCACCTTCATCAAGCCCATCGCGCTCGCCCTGCGTCTCTTCGCCAACATGACCGCGGGCCACATCCTGCTCGCGGCCCTGGGCGGCTTCGTCGCCGCGGGCATCGGGCTCATTAACAACGGCGGCGCCAGCATCCTCCTTGGCGGGGCCGTCACCTTGGCCTCCTTCACTGGCATGATCGCCATCTACTTCCTGGAGCTCTTTGTCGCCGTCCTCCAGGCGTTCCTCTTCATGTTCCTCACCACGGTGTTCATCAGTCTTCTCAGCCACCAAGGTCATGAGCACGAGCATGACCATGGCCACGGGCACGAGCACGCCCACGCGTGAACAACGGCCCCCTTACGCCGGAGCCGCGAGGCCCCGGCCGGCTTTTCCACTCGCGCAGTTGTGCAGAAGGAATCACCTCATGACCAAGCTCTTCAGTAAGTTCGTCGCCGCCGCCGGCCTCCTCGCCCTCGCTTCCCCCGCCATGGCCCAGGCCGCTGATGCAGAGACCGTGGCCGGCACCACCATCGGCAAGGGCCTCGCCGCGATGGGCGCTGGCCTCGCCGTCGTCGGCGGTGGCCTGGGCATCGGCCTCATCGGCAAGGCTGCCGTTGAGTCCATTGCCCGCCAGCCCGAAGCCGCTGGCACCATCAGCACCCAGATGATCCTGGCCGCCGCCCTCGTCGAAGGTGCGACCCTCTTCGCCGTCGTCGTGGCCCTCCTGGCCTGAGTTCAAGAACAACCCCCGGTGCGACGCCCGACGGCGCCGCTCCGGCTTCAACGACTGGAGCCCCGCATGAACCGCCTCCTGAACACCGCCCTCGCCGCCGTTCTCACCTCGCCCCTCGCCGCCCTCGCCGCTGAGGAAGGGCCCATCAGCCCCATCCCCAAGCCCAACGAGGGCATCATGTCGTCGGTCGCGACGCTGGTGGCCTTCATCGTCGTCGCCGCCATCTTCGGCGCGGTGGTGTGGCCCAAGATCGCCAAGGGCCTCTCCGACCGCGCCGGCAAGATTAAGGACGAGATCGAGTCCGCCGAGGCCGCCCGTGCTCAGGCCAAAGCCGCCCTCGATCAATACGAGCGCGCCCTGGCCGACGCCCGCGTCGAGGCCCAGAAGGAGATCGAGAAGGCCAAGGCCCAGGCCATCGCCATCGCTGGCGAGCTCCGCGCCAAGGCCGACATCGAGATGGCCGCCGCGAAGGACAAGGCCATTCGCGAGATCGACTCCGCCAAGAAGCAGGCCCTGACCGAGATCTACGCCGAAGCCTCCAACCTCGGCACGCTCGTCGCCAGCAAGATCCTCCAACGCGAGCTCAACCGCGGCGACCAGGGCCGCCTCGTGGAGGACGCCCTGAGCGAGATGCGTCAGGCCATCCGCGCCTAAGCCCCCGCTCCCCCCGCCCGCCCAGCTCCACGCCCGGTCTGCAAGCCTCGATCCGCACCCTCCCGCCGGACCCTGCCCATGCCGCTCACCGAAACCCAGCCCGACGCCGTCGCCAATGTCTACGCCCGGGCCCTGCTCGATCTGGCCCATTCTCAGGGCGGCCAGGTCGCTGTCGAATCGACCCTGGGCGAACTCGATGACATCCTTGATCTGGCCCGCGCCGACACCCGCTTCGGCGAGTTCTTCGCCTCGCGCATCCTCGCCAAGGCCGACCGCGACCGTGCCCTCCGCACCATCCTCGATGGTCGCGCCAGCCAGACCGTCATCAACTTCCTGCTTGTCCTCAACCGCAAGGGCCGCCTGGGCCACATCACCGGCATCACCGCCGCCTATGACAAGCTCGTCCAGTCCGCCTTCGGCCGCGTCGAGGTCGACGTCTATACCGCCCAGCCCGCCGAGCCCGACGAACAAGCCTCCCTCCGCGAACGTCTCCGCGGCATCCTGGGCAAAGAGCCCGTCCTCCATTTCTACACCGAGCCCGGGATGATCGGCGGCATCAAGCTCCAGATCGCCGACCAGCTCGTCGACGCCTCCATCGCCACCCGCCTCCGCAAGCTCCGCGAACAGATGAACACTCAGGGCTCCGCCATCATCAAGGGCTCCGCCGAGCGACTCATCACCGCCGACGCCCCCCACGCCGCCGACACCGGGCACTAAGCCCTTACGGACCCATCACCATGCCCAAGAAGACCATCGCCCAGATCCCTGTCGACGGCCAGCGCGTCCTCATGCGCGTCGACTTCAACGTCCCCATCGAAGACGGCTCGATCAGCGACGACCGCCGCATCCGCGAGGCGCTCCCCACGCTCAAATCCGTCCTCGATCGTGGCGGCTCCCTCGTCCTCATGAGCCACTTGGGCCGGCCGGAGGGCAATGGCTACGAGGCCGAGTTCACGCTCCGGCCCGTCGCCGACCGCCTAACGGAGCTCCTGGGCAAGCCCGTTCAGTTCCCCTCGCAAGACTGCACCGACGCCGCCGCCGAGGCCGCCGTGGGGGCGCTCAAGCAGGGCGAAGTCCTGTTGCTTGAGAACGTCCGCTTCGCCAAGGGTGAGAAGAGGGGCGAGCCTGCGTACGCCGCCAAGCTCGCCTCCTATGGCCAGATCTACGTCAACGATGCTTTTGGCACCGCCCACCGCGAGGACGGCTCCATGTTCGCCGTACCCAAGGCCATGACCGGCAAGCCCCGAGTCGCCGGCCTGCTCCTCGACAAAGAAATCCGCTACCTGGGCGACACGCTCAAGAGCCCCACCAAGCCCTTCTGCGTCATCCTCGGCGGGGCCAAAGTCAGCGACAAGATCGGCCTCATCGAGAACCTCCTGGGCAAGGCCAACTCCATCCTCATCGGCGGGGCCATGGCCTACACCTTCCTCGCCGCCCTGGGCCGCAAGATCGGCTCCAGCCGCGTCGAAACCGACAAGCTCGCCGAAGCCAAGCGCCTTCTCGACTTGGCCGCCCAGAAGAAGTGCGACCTGCACCTGCCGGTGGACCACATCTGCTCCACCCAGTTCGTCGAGCACGGCGGGAACATCGAGCCCATGGGCGAAGTCATCAAAGACGGGTTCATGGGCCTCGACATCGGCCCCAAGACCCAGATCGACTTCACCAAGGTCATCAGGAACGCCAAGACCATCGTCTGGAACGGCCCCATGGGCGTCTTTGAATGGAAGCCCTTCGCCATCGGCACCTTGATGGTCGCCAACGCCATCGTCGAAGCCACCAGCCGCGGTGCCACCTCGATTGTTGGCGGCGGCGACTCGGCCGCGGCCGCCGACCAGTTCAAGCTCGCCGACAAGTTCAGCCACGTCTCCACCGGCGGCGGCGCGAGCCTGGAAATGCTCAGTGGGAAGCCGTTTACGACGGTTGAACTGCTCGACAACGCCTGACGCGATTCGTCTCCACCGCCGCTGCTCAACCGTCCGGCGTGTCCAGAATCCCCGCCAACCGCTCGGCTAGGGCCGTCGGCAGCCTGCCCACGCCCCCCACTCACGAACATCGACCAGCCCCACGCTGATCAGATCGCGCACGCGTGTGCGGCCCTTGTCGCGGAAGGCCGTCAGCTTGATGCGCACCAGTGCTCCAAGCCACAGCACCCGGAACGTCCCCGCGTCAGAAGACTCGGTCACATCCGGATTCGCCGTCGGCTCGTGCTCGCGGACCTTCTGGCTGGAGAACACCAAGCGAAAGCCCTGCCGCGGCGAGCCCCCGTGGGCCGTCGAGAAAGATCTCCAACCCCGCCGCGTGGCGATTGGCGAAGCCCGCCCCTTCTAACGCCAAACGAACGGCCGCGAAATCCGAACGCCGGATCAGGATGTCAACATCCTGCGTATTACGCACCGCCCCCTCATCCACCGTCGAAACCCACGCGGCACGGCGTTCCCCCCAGCCACGGCTTTAGGCACCCCAGCCCGCGCCAACGCGCCGGCCGCCCGCACCATCCGCTCACGGACCTTCTCCACCGCGTTCACCACCCGTTCAAGCGACATCTGGCTCGCGTCAGGTATAGCAGTTCATTGGGCCGCCGAAGAACCAGCGGCGACACGAACCGCACTCACGCCGACCGGTAATCCAAAAAGCAGTTCACTGGCGTCGGCAAACGAGCGTTTCGCGAACCTTTTGGCCCAGACAACGGCCTCCGGCACATGCTCGCCTATCATCCCCCGTCGCGTGCGGGAAAACCCTTGCGCGAGGCTCGCACCGGCCTCCCGCGGCACGGTCGATTCGCCGATCGACGGACAGAGCCTCCGTCACCTGCTTCCACACCCATCGGTCCACGGGCAGCTAAGGCCCGTGACCCACGCTTTTGACGGTACCTCCCATGCCTGACGCCACCCGACCCAAAATTCGCAACGTTGCCATCATCGCCCACGTCGACCACGGCAAAACCTCGCTCGTCGACAAGCTCCTCTTCCAGTCAGGCCAGTTCCGCGTCGGCGAACTCGAGAAGCTCCAGGGGGGCCAGCACGGCCTCATCATGGACTCAAACCCCCTCGAACGCGAACGCGGCATCACCATCTTCTCCAAAAACTGCGCCGTCAACTACACCGGCGCCGACGGCGAAAACTACCTCATCAACATCCTCGATACCCCGGGCCACTCCGACTTCGGCGGCGAGGTCGAACGCGTCCTCCGCATGGCCGACGGCTGCCTCCTCGTCGTCGATGCCTTCGACGGCCCCATGCCCCAGACCCGCTTCGTCCTCACCAAGGCCCTCGAGTTCGGCCTCAAGCCCGTCATCTTCGTCAACAAGTGCGACCGCATCGGCGCTCGCCCGATCGCCGTTCACCACGAGATCTTCGATCTCTTCGTTGAACTCGGTGCCGAGGACATCGCCCTCGATTTCCCCATCGTCTTCGGCTCTGCCCGCGACGGTTGGGCCGTTAACGATATCGAGAAGGACGAGAGGAAGGACCTCCGCCCCGTCTTCGAGGCCATCATCAAGCACGTCCCCGAGCCCAAGGACGACCCCAGCGCCTCGCTCCAGATGCTCGTCTGCACCCTCGACTATTCCGAATACGTGGGCCGCATCGGCATCGGCCGCGTTTACTCCGGCTCCATCCGCCCCGGCCAGCAGGTCTGCGCCATCAAACAGCGCGATGGCAAGAAAGAACTCAGCCGCGTCGGCAAGCTCTATCGCTTCAAGGGCCTGGGCCGCGAAGAGACCAACGAAGTCCACGCCGGTGACCTCTGCGCCGTCGTCGGGCTTGAGTCCTGCGACATCGGCGACACCCTCTGCGACCCCGCCTTCCCCCTGCCTCTGCCGCCCGTCACAGTAGACGAGCCCACCATCACCATGGTCTTCCGCGTCAACGACGGTCCCTTCGGCGGCACCGAGGGCACCAGCGTCACCAGCCGCCAGATCCGCGAACGCCTCGACCGCGAGATGCAGACCAACGTCGCCATGCGCATCGCGCAGGGACGCACCGCTGAAGAGTTCGCCGTCTCCGGCCGCGGCCTCCTTCACCTGGGGATCCTCCTGGAAACGATGCGCCGCGAAGGCTTCGAGCTCACCGTCGGCAAGCCCGAAGTCATCATCAAAAACATCGATGGCGTCATGTCCGAGCCCATCGAGCTCCTCGTCTTCGACACCCCGCCCGCCAGCGTCGGCGCCATCATGGAACTCGTCGCCGGCCGCCGCGGCGAACTCCAGAACATGGAGCAACGCTCAGACACCCTCACGCATCTGACCTTCCACATCCCCTCCCGCGGGATCATCGGCATGCGCAGCCGCATCATGACCGTCTCCGGCGGCGAGGCGACCATGCACCACTCCTTCCTCAAATACGCACCCGTCCAGGGCGAAACCCCACACCGCCTCGTCGGCGTCATGATCGCCACCGACGGCGGCGACGTCACCGGCTACGCCTGCGAACTGGCCTCCGACCGCGGCTTCCTCTTCGTCCTCCCCGGCGAAAAGGTCTACCCAGGCATGATCGTCGGCGAGCACAACCGCGACAACGACCTCCCCTTCCACATCACCCGTCTCAAGCAGCTCACCAACTTCCGCGTCTCCGCCAAGGAAGCCACCGTCGTCCTCAAGGGCTCGCGGAAGCTCTCGCTCGAAGCCGCCCTCGAATACATCGAGGACGACGAACTCGTCGAGATCACCCCCAAGACCATCCGCCTCCGCAAGCGCATCCTCGACGAAAGCCTCCGCAAGCGCTCCGAACGCCAGTCCAAGGACAAGGAAACCTTCGCCGCCGGCAAGGTCTGATCGCCCCGCTGCATAGCCCACACACCCGCGTCAAGCCGCTTTGCGGGTGAATCGCGAGATGTGTGCCGCGCGGGAATAGCCGCACCGTCGTACACTGGCGACTATGTTCTCCGCGCGTTCTCTTGTGCTGTTTGCGCTAGTCTGCGTGCTCGCGTTGCCCTTCTTGGTGCGCAGTTTGGTCGAGGGCCGCCGCGCCACCGTCTTGCGCCCTGATCCCAACGCCAAGACGCTCATCATCGTCACGCCCCACGTCGAGCAGATCCGCGACGAGTTCGCCGTTGGCTTCGACCGCTGGCACCGCCGCGCCCACGGCTCCGGCGCCCGCATCGACTGGCGCGCCCCCGGCGGCACCACCGAGATCATCAAGCTCCTCCAGTCCCAGTTCACCGCCGCCGCCAACCGCTTCCTCGAGCAAACCCGCCGCGACAATCCCGCCGCCCTCCTCGACCCGGCCTTCAGCCTCGACGCCGGCTTCACCACCGGCGTCATCCCCGTCGACCTCGTCTTCGGCGGCGGCTCCTTCGATCACGGCCGGCTCAAAGACCCCCGCAACGTCGCTGTCCTCTTCCCCCCTACCGCCGCCCCCGGCCCAACCAAGGCCAAGGTCCTCCTCGCCGCCCCCATCGACTTCGACCGACTCGCCACCCTGGAATCCGTCACGCTCGACGCCCGCCTCGACGGCTCAACCTCGCCCCTCCGCCTCCAAGTCCCCCGCGTCGCCGCCGGCGGCTCCTTCGAGGCGCTCCTGCCCCTCAAGGCCGACCCTAAAGCCGCCGTCGAACTCACCCTCGAACTCGCCAAATCCCAGCGCGTCTTCCGGGTCGCCATGTCCACCCCCGCTGGCTTCACCCAGCCCCAACTCGACCAATGGCTCGGCGAAAACAAAATCGGCTCCGAACAGCTCTACGACCCGCAGCAATACTGGATCGGCGCCGCACTCTCCGGCTTCGGCATCGTCTACAACACCGAGGTCCTCGAAGAACTCGGCCGACCCATCCCCCAGTCCTTCGCCGAGCTCGGCCACCCCGCCTTCATCGGCAAGCTCGGCCTCGCCGACCCACGTCAATCCGGCTCCGTCGCCACCGCCTACGACTCCATCCTCAACAAAGAAGGCTGGGACAAAGGCTGGCGCATCCTCCGCGAGATGTCGGCCAATGCCCGCTACTTCTCCTCCTCCTCCACCCAACCCCCGATGGACGTCTCCCAGGGCGAAGCCGCCGCCGGAGTCGCCATCGATTTCTACGGCCGGGGCCAGGCCCAGTCCCTCGAAGTCCTCGGATCCCTCGGTTTTGCCGCCCACGCCGCCCGCGTCGGATACATCGATCCCCCCGGTGCCACCTACATCGACGCCGACCCCGCCTCCATCATCCGCGGCGGGCCCCAACCCGAACTCGCCAAACGCTTTATCGAGTTCTATCTCACCCACGAAGGCCAGGCCCTCTGGCAGTTCCCACCTCGCTCCTCCGCCCGCGGGATCAACAACCCCAAGGTCGACGGCTCGCCCGATCTCATGGGCCCCGTCCAATACCGACTTCGCCGCATGCCCGTCCGTCGCGACATGTACTCGCTCTACCGCGACTCGCTCGCCGACCAGACCAACCCCTTCGACATCGCCAGCGACACCAAGCGCCGCAACTGGCGCGACGGCATGATCGTCATGATGGGCTGCATGGGTATCGACACCGCCGCCGAGCTACGCGCCGCCTGGGCCGCCCTCATCGCCGCCCGCGGCAACACCGCCTTCCCCGCCGACCGCCTCGACGAGATGGAATCAACCTTCTACGCCATGCCCACGCACGAGCTCCGCGGCAAGGACGGCTCCATCAAATCACTCCTCTTTAGTGAGGAGCACTACAAAGCCATCAGCGACGACGCCGCCCGATGGCGCGACCCGATCAAGGGTCCGCGCTCCAAGATCGCTTATTCCGAGTTCTTCCGCGCCCAATACCGCCGGGTAGTGGAACTGGCCCAGATGCGCTGACACCACCGCTCCTCGCAATCGCCGACACCAACTCCCGCTCGCCGCCATCACACAGGTATGCGAACTGTGCTCCTCGGCGCGCTCACGCTCGTCACATCCCTCAACGGCTCCCTCGCTGCCGCCGCTGGCGAACCAGCCACCGCCGGCTCCCCCAAGGACACCGGAATCGCCGTCGTCGAGCTCTACACCTCCGAGGGCTGCTCCTCCTGCCCACCCGCCGACGACGTCCTCGCCGAGATCGGACGCGATTCCGCCTTCAAGGACAAATCCGTCTACCTCCTCGTCTACCAAGTCGGTTTTGGGGATTAGATCGGCTGCAAAGACCCCTTCGCCTCCCGTGACGCCACCAAGCGTCAGCGGTCCTACGGCCGTAACTTCGCCGCCAACTCGATCTACACGCCGCAATCAATCGTCAACGGCGACGACGAGCTTGTTGGCTCCAACGCTGGCGCGACACGCACCGCCATCGCCCGCGAACTCGTCAAGCCCGCCGCCGCGACCGTCGAGATCACGGCCACCGCCGTCCGGCCCACCGCGTCCCGGGTCCGCCCGCGCGCGCTTAGAATCCACTTCATGCCAGCCCCCAAAGAACGCACCAATATAAAGCTCCAGGCCGAGCGCGCCGTGCTCGCCGCCGTCCGCCTTCCGAACTCCCGCTACGACCAGCGCGACCCGTTCGGCGAGCTCCAGGCCCTCGCCGAGCAGGCCGGTGCCCAGGCCGTCGGCACCATCGAACAACGCCTCGACCGCGTCGTCGCCGGCACCTACATGGGCGCTGGCAAACTCAAAGAACTCCGCGCCCTCTGCGACGAGCTCCAGGCCACCACCGTCATCTTCGACCACGACCTCTCGCCGCGCCAGATGGCCAACATCGAAGAAGTCGTCGAGCGCAAGATCATCGACCGCAGCGAACTCATCCTCGACATCTTCGCCGGCCGCGCCACCACCACCGAGGCCCAGCTCCAGGTCGAACTCGCCCAGCTCGAATACACCTTCCCGCGCCTCCGCGCCATGTGGGACCACCTCGAACGAATCGTCGGCTCCGGCGGCATCGCCGGAATCGGCACCCGCGGCCCCGGCGAGCAGCAGCTCGAAATCGACCGCCGCCTTGCCCAACGCCGCAAGCTCGCCCTCCAGACCCGCCTCCGCGAAATTCAGGAACGGAAGAAACGCGCCGTCGCCCAACGCAACCTCGACCACTTCACCGTCGGCATCGTCGGCTATACCAACGCCGGCAAGTCCACCCTCTTCAACACCCTCACCCCCGGCGGGGCTTACGCCGACGACCGCGTCTTCGCCACCCTCGTCACCCGCACCCGCGACTGGAACCTCGGCGGGGGCCTCCGCGTCCTCCTCTCCGACACCGTCGGCTTCGTCCGCGACCTCCCCCACAACCTCATCGCCTCCTTCAAAGCCACGCTCGAAGAAGCCACCCACGCCAACATCGTCCTCATCGTCCTAGATATCAGCGACCCCGCCGCCGAGCTCCATTACCAGACCGTCAACGAGACCCTCGATGATCTCTTTGAGGAACAACGCAAGAGCGAGCACACCCGCTCCCGCGCCAAGGGCATCGAGGGCGACAGCGACTGGCAACCCCCGCCGCGCGTGCTCCTGCTCAACAAAATCGACCGCTTGGCAGACAACCGCGACCTGCTCGTTTGGCAGCGCAAGGTCCCCGGCGCCATCCCCATCGTCGCCAGCTCTAAAGGCGGCCCGGGCCACGCGGGTCTTGAAGCCCTCATCCGCGACGCCGCCACCGGCGGCCTCCTCGACGTCATCGCCACCGTCAACCTCGAAGACTCACGCACCATCGACACGCTCGAAAAACGCGGCGAGGTCCTCGACCGTCAGTACGACGCCACCACCGTCACCCTCCGCGTCCGCATCGGCAAACGCCAGCTCGACCAGCTCCGTTCGCTCGGCGCCAAAATGACCATCGCCCCCGTACCGCCCGTTAAACCCGCCCGAAAGTCAGCCCGCAAGCCCGCCCAGCGCTCGACCAAGGCCAAATCGCGCAAGTGAGCCAGACCCACCGCCGCCGCATCCTCGCCGGGTCGGCTTCAGCCTGTTTCGCCCAAAGGTGGATTCTTCCCCCCTACCTGCTGATACTTCCCGCACGCCACTTTAGCTCAGCGGTAGAGCGATGCTTTCGTAAAGCATAGGTCCAGGGTTCAAATCCCTGAAGTGGCTTTGACGGCCCCGGATCTCACCCCAAGATCCTTCGCAAACCCGCCCACGCCGGCCCGTTTCCCCCCGCCGCAACACAAACTTCCCAAAATAGCCCCCGCCCGGGAACCTACACCCAGATCCAGCGTCCATAGACATGTAGAGCCCGCGCTGAGACGATGAACCACGCTCCGCGCCGGTCTGCAAGGCCCGGGCTTTGGTGATACACTGCGGCCCCGTAAGTCTCGCATCGATAAGTGCTTGGGCCTAGCGTTCTCGGACCGCCCTCTGCCCCCATTTGGTTTCAAGGAGTCGATGATGAACCGCCCCTCTCTCGCGACATCGCTCAAGCTCGTGGCTGGGTCTCTCGCCGCCCTGGTCGTCGCGACCGCCGCCGTGCCCGCCATGGCCCAGGCCGGCACCCCCGGCGCCCCCACTTTCCGTTCCACCGGCAACCCCTCACGCGACAACCTCCTCAAGCTCCAGCGCGCCATCACGGTTGAACTCACCGAGCGCCGCGTCGAGGACATCCTCACCTACTTCATCGAAGTCACCGGTGCCGAGTTCGAACCCCTCTGGAAGTCCGATTCCGAACAAGACGGCCTAGACAAGGACCAGCTCATTTCGCTCAGCGTCAAGGGCGTCGACGGCCTCACCTTCCTCGAAAAGTTCCTCGCCAAGACCGGCGACAGCCTCGCCTCACCCGCCACCTGGCAGATCAACTCCGAAGGTCAGATCCAGATCGGGCCCCGCGTTCGGCTCAACAAGTTCAAACGCACCGAGATCTACGACATCAACGACCTCCTCTTCGTCCTCCCCGTCTACGACAACGCCCCTGCGGTTGACCTCGAAAAAGTCCTCCAAACCGGCACCGGCTCCGGCAGCCCCTTCAAGAACATCGAGGACAACGAGGACGAAGGAAAGAAGACCAAGGAAGAACGCGCTAGAGAAGTCGTCGAAGTGCTCACTTCCATCGTTGAACCCGAACAGTGGGCCGACGGCGGCGGTGAAGGCGGCACCATTACCTACAAAGAAGTCTTCTCCGGCCAGCTCGTCATCCACGCCGCCGACTACCTCCACCGCGGCGTCAACGGCTACCGCTGGTGGCCCAACTTCCGCCCCAATAGCGCCGGCGGCACCAGTCGCCGCTTCGTCTCCCTCAACGTCGACACCTCCATCAACCAGCTCGAACGCCCCATCCGCACCTTCCCCGTCACCGGCGTCGCCGGCGGCCTGGGTGGTCCCGGCGGGCCTCCATAACGGCTTGGCGAGGGCTCATTGAGCGTCCTGCGATTGTCTACAACGCCCCTTTCGACCACTCAACGCCCGGGATCCCCCCGGGCGTTTTCATGGTCCCGCGCACCATCCGCGCCACGCCTCGCGATACATCCCCTCCATCCGCCGCGTGAACGCCGGCCCGTCGCACAACGCCGACCCGCCCAGCGTCGCTCGCAGCGAAGCACGTAATGCCGCGCGGCGCGGCCCATCCGCCGCGAGCCGCAGCGCCACCGCCACGTACTCATCCACCGACTTCGCTACCCACTCGCCAAACCCCAGGTTCGTCAGCAGGCTTAGCCCCACGCGCGACAGGTGCGAGTCGCCCTCGATCGTCACCACCGGCACCCCCATCCAGATTGCCTCGAGGGTCGTTGTGGTGCCGTTGTACGGGAACGGATCGAGCGCGATGTCCACCTCGCCGTACGTCCCCATGTGCTCGGCCTTGCCCTTGGTCTCCCCGCGCATCTCCACCCGCTCCGCCGCGATCCCCCGCTCCACGAACATCGCCAGATACCGCGCCGCCAAGCCACGGTCCTTGAGCGCGCTCGCCTTGAGCAGCAGCCGCGAGTTCGGCACGCCCTCCAGGATTCGCACCCACGTCCCAATCGTCGCCGGCGACAGCTTCCATAGCGTGTTGAAACACCCGAACGTCACCGCCCCGTCCGCCCTCCCCGCCGCCGGGCCCGCGACCACCGCCGGCGCGTGCGGCGGCGGCGCGTAGCACAAGAAGCAACCCTCCATACGCACCAGCTTCTCGCTCGCCAACCGCTCCGACCCCGCCGGGTCCGTCAGCGCGTCCACGATCCGATAGTCGATCGTCGGCACGCCCGTCGTGTTCGGATAGCCCATGTACGTCATCTGCACCGGCGCCGGCCGACGGCACAGCGGCGTCAATCGATTCAACCCCGTGTGCCCCGTCAGATCCACCATGATGTCGATCCCGTCGGCACGGATCAGGTCCGCGACCTGCCTGTCCGACATCGTCTTGATCTCGCGCCAACCGCCGGCGGCGTATTCACGCAGCCGCGTGGTCATCTCGTCGACCTCATCGCCGTGGTAGTACCCGAACGCCACAAACTTCGCGCGGTCGTGGTGCGCCAGGATCGGTTCGATGAAGTGGGCCGCCGAACGATTCCGAAAATCCTGCGAGACATACCCGACCCGCAACGGCCGCTCGGGATCGCGCGCGTTGGCGTGCGGCCTCGCATCGACCGGGTTCACCGCCGCCAGAGCCCGCCCGTACGCGGTGATCCGTTCGAAGATCTCCTCCGGTCGGCACCGGTCCGAATAGTGCAGCCCCCACAGCACCACCGACGGAAAGTACGGGTGCCCCGGCCAGCGGCGCGAGAAGACCCGGGCCATGTCGACCGCCTCTTCCACGCGACTCGCCTGCTGCATTGCGGTCAGCAGCTGCGCCGCCGCCTCGAACGAGCCCGGCGCCAGTTCCACCGCGCGGCGCGCTTGCGCTACCGCCGCCTCGGCGTCATCCGCCGCCAAGTCGAGCATTGAAAGCCCGATGTAGCTGGGCCCGAACGCCGGTTGACTCAGGATCGACGCGTCCAGAATCTTGCGGGCCTCGCCGTGCCGCCCCAGCCCCATCAACGCGTTGGCCACGTTGACCGTCGCTTCCGGGTCCGCCGGCCTCCCCCGCTGCACGGCCTGAAAGTGGTACAGGCTCCGTTCGCGCTGGCGCAGCATCCGCATGCAGAAACCCATCGCCCGATGGGCCTCCAGATCACTGGGGTGCTGCGTCAGCCACCGCTCCAGCGGCCCGACCGACGATTCAACCTGACCAGACTGAACGCCGCGCAACGCGGCCTGCACCGCCGGTGAAATCGCCATGCGCGATTCTACTCGCCTTCGAATCGCCCAACGAAAAAGCCCCGGGCAGGAGGCCCGGGGCTTGGAGTTGGTCAATGAGATTCAACCATCCCGATCACGCCGACCGATCCGCGGGGATTAGCCGGGGATGCAGTTGGTGGGGTTCTCGGTTTCGCCGAAGTAGTCGGTGATGTAGCCGGAGAGATCGTCCTGGTTGAAGGAGCAGTCGCGGTTGTAGTCGGCGGCGTAGCCGAGCGTGTCGTAGGGAGCGGGCTCGCCGGGGCATGGCGCGGCGTTCGTGCCGCTCGGACCGGCGAGGGCCGGCTCGGAGAGGAAGGCCGTGAGGAAGCCGCCGAGGTCTTCCTGGTTCAGGAAGCCGTCGGCGTTGAAGTCAACCAAGCAGGTCGACGTGACCGGCGGGCAGATGCCGTCGAGGACCAGGAACTGGTTGCCCGAGATCGTCGAGAAGTCCACATTGCGAATGTCCTGCGGCGCGGCACCCATCGGGTCATTCGAGGTCAGGTTGACGCCGTTGAGCAGGAGCGTCCCGTCGCCGAGGATCTGGCTCGAGACGGTTTCATAACCGTCCGACGCGATCCAGCCCGCCACCTTGAGGCAGGTGTTGGCACCGGCGACATAGCCCAGCTCGGCCAGGTCGAACTCGTACTCGACACCCGTCCTGACCGCGCCGGGATTGCCCACGGCCGTCTTGGACACGCCCGCGGTGTTGTTGTTGTCGATCGACATCAGCACCAGGCCGGGGGTAGGAGCCGGGAAACTCGTCGTGCCGCCGACGCCGCCCAGACCGAGGTGGAACGGGGCGTAGTTGGCGAACAGGTCGGCGGTGAAGCCGTCCTGCACATCGAAGCGTGGGCCCGAGAACGAGATGGGATCGTTCAGGGGGTCAGGTGCCACGGCATTCTTGGGGCCGCCGTAGAACGCGCCGTAGTCGAGGCGGTTGAGGGAGAAGTCGACCGCCGCGCCCGTGGAGCGGAGCACTGCGGCGTTACCGAACTGCTGGATCGGGCTCCCGCCGTTGGTCACGACATAGAACCGGCTCGCATTGAAGCCGGCGTCGAACTTCAGACCGGGGCCTATGGGCTCCTCGGTGTTCGTGGTGTTCTCGCCCATCCGGTTGAGGCGGTTGAAGTCAATGTTGACGTTGTTGGCCAGGATGCTGTTCTGGCCGTCGGCGCCGGTGTCAAAGAACAGCACCAGCTTCGTGAACGAGGAGTTCAAGTTGCCGGTGAGAATCACGCGGAGCTTGGTCCCGGCGATGTACGAGTAGAGCGCGTCGATCTCGTCACCCACTGACAGGTCGCGGCTGGGGATCACGCCGCCGGGCGTGCCCGTCACGCCCTCGATGTTGCTGTTGTTGATAGCTGGGGAGATCTGCAGAGCCGCCGCGGGCACGTCTATGGCCCCGCCCGTCAGCACGGCGTCGGTCACGCCATAGGGAGTGCTACCAGCCAAGCCACCCGCGCCGGGGACGGTGCCGTCCGCGGAAGCCAGCGAGGCGTACTGCACAAAGATCGTGCGGCCGTTGGCCGTGTTGCCGCCCTTGATGGCGACCCAGTAATCAGCGGTGAAGCCCGCGCCGAAGCGGAGCCCATTACCCAGGCCCGAGTCGCCCATGCGGTTGAGGCCATTGAAGTCGACGTTGGGGTTGTCGCCACGGAGGCGGTCCTGGCCGCCAGCCTGGGTGTCGAAGAAAATGCTCAGGTTGTTGAAGTTGGATTCGAGGTTGCCGCCGACGAAGAGATAGACGTTTGTGGCGTCCTGGGCCACATAAAGGTTGTCGATCTCCGAACCGTTGGCGGTGACCAGCTGCCCATTGCTGGCGTTACCGAAGCCCGTGAAGTTGCCCTGCGTAAAAACGCGGGTGCCGTAGACCGTGGCATCGAGCTGGCCGTCCACGCTCACGACCTCGCCCGCGCCCAGCGTGCGGGGGGTGAGCGAGAGGACGCTGGGGAGCGCCGCGAGCGCGCCGCCCTGAAAGTCCAGGTCCCGCACTTCGGCGAGGTTGCCGCTGTTGGCGGGGAGAACCGCCGTCGTCTGGTTGCTCACGAAGTTGTAACCGCCGCTGCCGATCTTGGCGAACAGCTTGAAGCTGCTGTTCGCACCCACCAGGCCGATCGCGGCCTTGGGAATGCGGATCTCGATGCCACGGGTCACATCGGCCGGGTTGCCGGCCGCCACCGGCTGGTTGTCATCGAACGAGGTCGGGTTAACCTGCAGGAACTTCGCAGCGCCGTACAACGGCGTCTCCAACGTGGAGATCTTCCCGTCCACGGCCACCTGCGCCATGGTCGTGCCACAAACACCGAGGAGGGCCATGACGGCCGTGCAAAGTTGGTTCTTCACCAGCATCTTCAGACTCCCTGTATACGCCCGTATGCGGGGCGATTGGGGT